>Ga0187817_10001584_pt1 | contig 11255 bp, 5 predicted proteins | sample NC_wetland_sal_i_17_FD_132431 | JGI IMG/M metagenome (GOLD analysis project Ga0187817, IMG submission 132431) | Wetland sediment microbial communities from Neuse River Estuary, North Carolina, USA - SO4_2 | ecosystem: Environmental > Aquatic > Freshwater > Wetlands > Sediment | place: USA: North... | reverse complement strand
CGACTTGTACAAGTAGACATTGGCGCCGAAGGGCGAACGCCAGAGCGGGTCGAGCGTGATTTGGTTAGGGCCGCGGTGCGAATCGGGAAACTGTGCAGCGATGCGCTGCATTTGAAGATCCAATTCCTTTTCCGCTTGGCCTCGAGTTATTCCCGGCTTGAGCCGGCCGAGGATCTGAAGCCAACGGGCGTTGCGTTCTTGGATGTCACACCAGCCGTAGACCAAGGGAAACCACAGGTCGGTACGTAGGCCGGTCTTGCAGCCCTGAAAATCCCGCGGCGCTACTCCCAGGATCGTGCCCAGGTGCCGGTTAATCTGAATGGGTTTGCCGATAATCCCCGGGTCTGCGCCAAAATGTGTTTGCCAAAACGAATAGCTGATCACGACCGCCGGTACGCCCCCAGGGTTATCCTCTTCCCCGCGCTCGAAACCACGGCCGAGGATGGGCTGCACGCCAAGCACGTCGAAATAATTCGCTGAAACAAACCCTCCGTAGATACGCTCCGGCCTGTTGGTGCCCGTAAGTGAAACGAAATTGTCGTGGTATGCCAGCATTCCCGAAAAGCTCTGAGTTCGCGCGCGCAGGTCAACGTAGTCCGGATAAGAAAATGGCGGTGTGGGGTGCTCGATCCGCTCCCCTTTCATCACTGAAACAAGCCTGCTGCTATCAGCGACTCCCGGAATAGGGTCCAGCAGCGTCGAGCTGATCCAACTGAAGATAGTGCTATTCGCGCCAATGCCCAGTGCCAGCGTGATCGCAACCACCACGGTAAAGCCGGGAGACCGAGCCAACATACGAATCCCGAAACGAAAATCTTGCATGAGTGCGTTCATAATTAGTTCCCGTAAGATTGACAAGTAGTGAATGGTGAATAGTGAATGGTGAGCTGTGAAAGCTCGCCATCTCGTCTAGTTTTCAATTTACCATTCATAATTCACTATTCACTATTCGTAACGCAGCGCCACTATAGGCTCCACCTTGGTCGCGCGCCTCGCGGGGAGATACGTCGCCAGCGCCGCCACGGTTCCCAGCAACAGGGTCGCGCTTGCGAAGATGAGCGGGTTGGTGGACTCGAGACCGTACAGCATGCTGGAAACCAGGCGCGCTGCGGCAACCGCCAGCGCCAGCCCGAGCACGACGCCCGTCGCGATCAACGTCAGGGTCTCGCGGAAAACAAGCCAAAGCACCGCTGAGTGTGAAGCTCCCAACGCCATGCGTAATCCGATTTCGCTGGTGCGCCGCGCCACGGTGTATGAGACCAAACCATAGAGGCCGAGGGCAGCGAGGGCGGCGGCCAACGCGCCAAAGGCCACACCCAACCACGCCACCATCCTGTCGCCGTAAATCGACTGCTGGATCGCGGACTTCACGGTCTGCACTTTACTCAACGGCACGTTAGAATCCATTTCGCGGACGGTTTGCCGTATGTTCCCTGTCAAGGCAACAGGGTTGCCGACCGCCAGGACATAGTAACGCAGTGAACTAACGCCGGCGTGGCTATCTTGCAGTTAAGGGATATAGATGAAGCGGGCCACCTTCTCGCGCAGGTCGTCGTGAAAGCTGTCGCGCACGACGCCCACAATTTCGATGTCGAGCTTTACGTCGCCCGCTCCGAAGGCAAGGTGACGGCCCACAGCATTTCCGCCGGGAAAAAAGAATCGCGAAAACTGTTGGTTGACCATGGCGACTTTAGGCGCGCCACTTCCGTCAGCCTCCGTGAAATCGCGTCCGGCGAGCAATGGGATCTTGAGAGTACGAAAGAAGCCCGCGCTGACGGCGTCGATCGCGCATTCCATGTCCTCGTCAGGGCGCGCGTGGTACCCTTCTACGGTTACGTTGCCGCCTCGGTCCGAACCATTGAAGACCCCGCCACGAGCCGCGCCCACGGCCACCACCCCCGGCAGCGCTTTGAGCCTCCGCTCGACTTCCTGGTCGAATGCCATTTCCCTGGGGCCGGTATAGCCACTGAGCCCGGGGTCCACAGAAAAGGAAAGTAGGTTCTCGGGCTGAAAGCCGGGAGACTTCTGCAGAAGGTTCTTCAGGCTCACGGCGAACAGACCGGCCGTCACCACCAGCACGATCGAGAGCGCCAACTGCCCCACCACCAGGGCGCTGCGCCAGTGTGCTTGGGCATGCCGACCCGCGATGCCAACGGAGGATTCCTTGAGTGTTGGAGCAGTATCCGCGCGCAGGGCTTGGCCGGCGGGAAGCAGTCCGCAAATCAGGCCGGCAACCACCGACACGCCGAGATTAAATGCCAGAACCCGGCCATCGAGCGCGGAAGAAAACGCGGCCGCCGTATCCTGTGGCAACAGGTAAACAAGCAACCGGCAACAGGCCCACGCCACCTCCAAACCCACCAGACCGCCCGCCACGCCTAGCAGCAAGGTTTCGGTGACCAGTTGGCGAATGATGGCTCCACGGCGCGCCCCCAGCGCCAGCCGAATCGCCACCTCCCTCTGCCGCCCCGCGGCTTTGGCAATCATGAGGCCGGCAACATTGGCGCAGGTGACTAACAGCACTAGTCCCACGCAGCCCGCGAGCACCAGAAGGGGCTTAGCCCAAGTCTGGCTGAGGAGATTGATTCCCTGGGCCGCGGGGCGCAGCGAGATGTGCTGGCGCAAGTACCTGTTGCGAAAGGTGGCGCGCGGGTTCTTGATGGATTGAATCTCAGCCTCGAGGATGGAGCGATAAGGAGCCTGAATCGCGGCTTCCGCCTGCTCGCGGGAAATCCCCGCCTTCAGACGCGCGAAGATGTTCAACCACATGATGTCGCGCTCCACCAGACCGTTCCAATCCGGTGTAAGCTCCCGCTTCATGGCGATTGGGACGAACACATCGACGTTCTGGCCTTTGAGCAGACCAGTGAAACCAGGCACCGCAACACCTATGACTGTGAAAGGATATGCATTCACCGAGATCTTCCGGCCCACCACGCCCGGATCGCTTCCAAAGCGGCTCTGCCAGTAACTGTAACTAAGGACTGCCACAGGGCTGGCTCCAGGGACTCGGTCATCCTCCGGAATTAAGACCCGCCCTAGCGCAGGACCAACCCCCAGGACGGAGAAAAAGTTGCCGCTCACCACGTCGCCGCTGGCCCTTTCCGCCACGCCACCCGAGGCGACGCTGAGGGGAACGTGCGCTCGCGCAATCACTCCGTCGAACAATGCAATCCTGTCCCGGACCTCCTTGTAGTGCGGATAGGAGTAGACCATCTCATCGTTGTCCGAAGTCGACCACCCGCTTCTGTATTCGGCGTCATTAAGAAGCACCAGGCGGCCCGGGTCTTTCACCGGGAGGGCGCGGAGAATCGCCTGATCCAGTAAGGAGAAGATGGCCGTGTTCGCCCCAATGCCCAGAGCCAAGGTCAGCACCGCCACAGCGGCGAATCCGGGACTCCGCGCCAGCATGCGCAAGCCGTAGCGAACGTCGTGAACGAGTGCATTCATACTCTGTCTCCGTGAAGCCGTCTAAAGAGTGAATGGTGAATAGTGAATTGTGAAGACTCACGCCCGGGTTTGTTTCGCAATTCACCATTCATAATTCACTATTCGCTATTCGTAGCGCAGCGCCTCCATCGGATCCACCTTGGCCGCTCGGCGCGCCGGGATGTAGCCGGCGAAAGCGGCAACGGCTGCGAGCGCCATTGTCGCAGCGGTAATGGTTGCCGGGTCTGTAGGCTTTACCCCGTAGAGCTGGCTCGAAATGAATCGTGTGGCAGCAAAAGCGATCGGCAGACCGATTGCGACCCCGGCGCTAACCAGGGTGAGCGACTCGCGCAACACCATCCAGAGCACCTGGCTCCGCTCAGCGCCCAGCGCCATGCGAATGCCGATTTCGTTGGTTCGGCGCGCCACGCGGTAAGCCAGGAGGCCGTAGAGGCCCACGCAGGCCAGCACCAGCGCCAGAAGGCTGAAAGCACTCGAAAGCCGCGCAATCAAAGACTCTTTACTGAGACTTTCATTAACTTGTTCGCTCAACGTGCTGATGCTCGTCACCGGTAGGTTCTTGTCCTCTTCCTGAATGGCGCGGCGCACTGAACCTGCGATGATTGTCGGGTCAGTCGTCGTGCGAATTTCTATTTCAGCGGCGTAGGACGGTGGACCTTCTACTTGCGCCAGGGGCAAGAAGGCCACAGGCGAATAGTCCTCCCAGGGATCGTTCAACTTGAAATTCTTAACCAGGCCCACGATCTCGATCTCGTAGGTCTTGGCGGGAACCTGCATGGAGAATCGTCGGCCAATGGGGTTCTGCTTCGCAAGGTAACGTTGCGCGAAACTCTCGTTGACCACCGCAACCTGCGGCGCGCCTTTTGTGTCACCGGGGCCGATATCGCGTCCCAAGAGCAGCGTCATCCCTTCGGCCTCTCCGTAGTTTGGCCCAACCCAATCCCATTGACAGTCTGCCGCAGCATTCGGTGGCGGGAAGTAACCCTGAACAGAAATCTGGCCGCCCCAACCGGTGCCGCTCATTGGACTGTAGAGTGAGAGACTCGCCACGCGCACACCCGGCAGCGCATTCACCCTCTGTAACAGAGCTTGGTACAAAGGGTTTAGCTGATCCTGCTTATAGCCGGCGATGCGGGGATCGATCCCTACCTCCAGTACGTGCACCTGGTTGAAACCTAAATCCTGCTTCGCCAAGTTCCGCAGCGTCCTAACCAACAATCCTGCGCATACCAGCAAGAGCAAGGACAAGGCCACCTGAGACACCACCAGTGTTTTGGGCAAGTTCCATCGTGCTCGGCGGGATGTTCCCAAGGTTCCAGTCTTCAGCGAGCGTGTCAGGTCCACGCCTGTGACTCGCAATGCGGGCGCCAATCCAAAAATGATACCCGTGAGCAAAGAAACCGCGAGAGTGAAGCCCAGAACTGTCGCATCTGGAGTGACGTTAAGTGGAAGGCTGCTCGTTCCACCCGCCACCATCCTGATGAGCAGGCTTACGCCCCAGGCTGAAAAGAGCACGGCCACGACGCCACCTAGTAGGCCCAGCAGGATACTCTCTGTGAGCAGTTGCCGCACCAAGCGGCCACGGCTCGCCCCCACCGCCAGCCGCATCGAGATTTCCTTCTGGCGGGCCGCGGCGCGAGAGAGCAGAATATTCGCCATGTTGGCACAGGCAATTAGCAACACCAAGGCCACGACGGCCATTAAGATATGAAGCGGGCGCGAGTAAAGGAAACGTAAGTACGAAACTCCCCGGCCACCCGGATTCAGCTTGATGTAGGAGCGCCGAATGTCACGTTGCTCTTCGGCTGAGGGATGCGCGCCCGCTCGCGCTGTAAGGAACTGGCGAAAAGCTACATCCACCCCGGCCTGAGCTTGCCGCAAGCTGACCCCCGCTTTGAGCCGGCCAAGAAGGTTGAGCCAGTTGACATAGGGGTCTCTCAAGACAGAACCCCGGTCTGGCATCAATCGGGGCTGGAGCGTCACGGGAAGCCAGAAATCGGCGAGAGGGCTTTCGACGCTCTCTCCGAAAAACTCCGGCGTGGTGATGCCAGCCACAGTTATCAGAATGCCATTCACATTTAGCACCCGGCCGACGATCGAGCGGTCGTTGTTGAATCGGCCCCTCCAATAGGCGTAGCTGATGACCGCAGCGGGAGGCGCTTCGGCACGATCATCTTCCGGCGTGAGCATTCGTCCCAGAGCGGGCTGAACCCCCAGGACCGAAAAGTAGTTTCCTGAGACCAGCCTTCCCCAGGCCAACTGTGCCGGCTCGCTTTCTCCTGCACCCTGCGGACGCACGTTAAGGCGATCCAACTCAGTGCGGAAGGCGGCGATGCCTTCGAAGGAGGAATTGTTGTCGCGCAAGTGTTCGTAGAGAGGATAGGAGAAGATGTCGTAATGCTGCCCGGAGCCAAGGCCTACGAATCCGCGCCTGACGCCCTCACCAAAGAGGACAAGCTGCTCGGGCTTCTGGACTGGAAGCGCCTTCAACATGACGGCGTTAATTAGAGTGAAGATCGCTGTGTTTGCTCCGATGCCCAAGGCGAGCGTGATCACCGCCACGGCCGTGAAGCCGGGATTTCTGGCCAGCATGCGAATGCCGTAGCGAACGTCCTGAACGAGTGCATTCATACTCTGTCTCCGCGTCCTGGCAAATAGTGAATGGTGAATAGTGAATTGTGAATACTTAATTGTGAAATATCATATTCGTGTCTGTCCTTCAATTTACTATTCATAATTCACTATTCACTATTCGTAGCGCAGCGCCTCCATGGGGTCGATCTTGGTTGCCCGGCGCGCCGGGATGTAGCTGGCCACCCCCGCGACCGCCGTCACTAGCAGGGAAACACCCAGGAAGATCAGTGGATCCGTGGGGCGGATGCCGTAGAGCATACTTGCCAGGAAGCGGGTCAGAATTAGCGCTCCGGCGACACCCAGCCCCACGCCCACCGCGCCCAGCGTTAGCCCGTGTCCGACCACCAACCGCAGCACGTCTGACTCGCGCGCTCCCAAGGCCGTGCGGATGCCGATCTCATGGGTGCGCTGGCTGACGGAATAGGAAGTCACTCCGTAGACTCCAACCGCAGCCAGGGCGAGCGCCAGGAAAGCGAAAATCCCGAGCAGGATGAAGGCCAGACGTTGCGCGGACACCACGCCCGAGATGATCACGTCCATGGTCTTGACGTTGAACACAGGCTGATCCTTGTCTACGGCCTGAATCGCGCTCTTGATTGAAGGCAGGATAGCGGCAGGCTGCGAATCCGTGCGCACCACCAGGCTCATCGTTTGATCGCCGGTCTGCAAGTAGGGGAAGTAGATTGTGGGCCGTGGCTGCTGATCGAATCCCGTATCATGAACTGCGCCGACCACGCCCACGATTTCCCAAGGCCGCGATACCTCTGCGAACTGCATATGTTTGCCCACTGGGTCCTGGTTGGAGAAAAAGCGCCGAGCTAGAGTCACGTCAACGATAGCGGCCCGCGAGCCATCCGCGTTGTCGTGGTCCGTGAAAGTCCGGCCCTGAAGAAGCGGAATCCCCATCGTCGCAAAGTAGCTGGGACTTACATCTCTGAAATCCGCAGCAGGGGCCTCCCCCGGTACCGACGGCGGCGCCTCTTTGACGACGAAGCGCCCCATATCCATCTCATCTTGGCTTAGAGGAATGATCTCGGTGAGCGCCGCTGAGCGAACTCCCGGCAGTGCCTGCACGTTGCCTAGGAACTGCTGAAACGTCAGAGCCCGCTTCTGCGGCTCGCGGTACTTCGAGTCTTTAGCATCGTTGGGTAGTTTAATCCGCAGAGTTAGCAGGTGGCTGGAATTGAAGCCTGGGTTGGCCTCGAGCAGATGCCAGAAGCTTTCGATCATCAGGCCGGCGCCGATCACCAGCACGACCGCTAGGGCAGCTTCGGCAACCACCAACGTGGAGCGCGCGCGGTGTGCCTCCCGGCCGGCCAGGAAGCCTCTTCCACCTTCCTTGAGCGATTCGTTGACGTCACACTTCGCGCCTTGAAAAGCGGGGACCAAGCCGAACACGATCCCGGTGAGAAGCGAGACCATTAGCGTGAAAAGAATCACCCTCGCGTCCATGTGGACCTTGGGCAGCATGACCGCGTCCGCGGCATTAGGAACGGGGATGCGCGAGGGCACGACTTTCAGGAGGAGGTCGGTGCTCCACAAGGCCAAGACCAGGCCGGCGCCGCCTCCGGCGAGTGCCAGCAAGGTACTTTCAGCCAGAAACTGCCGGATCAGCCGGAAGCGTCCGGCTCCGAGCGCGATGCGCATCGCCACTTCTCGCTCGCGGCTGACGGCTCGGGCCAGCAGCAGATTGGCCACATTGACGCAGGCGATGAGCAGGACGAAACCCACACCTCCTAAAAGGACCAGCAGCGCCGGGCGGATGTACTCCACCCGCGCCGCTTCGAGTGGCACCAGGACCACTCCCCAACCTTTACGCTCGAGCCGCTGCCTCGCGATCCGTTCGGCGATCAGGCCCATCTCCGCAGAGGCCTGCTCGAGCGTGATTCCGGGTTTGGGCCTGCCGAAGACACCCAGATCACTGTCCACGCGCCTCACCCAATCGTTGTCAAAGGGCACAACAACATCCATGGGGAAGAGCGCGGCAAATGAGGCAGGAAGGACACCGATGATCGTGTACAGCTCACCATTTAGCGTGATGCCCCGCCCGATGACCTTCGGGTCAGCTCCGAAGCGCCTCTGCCAGTAGCCGTACGAGAGGATCAACAAGTTGTGGCGTCCCTGAGCCTCCTCGAGTCGAAACGTACGGCCATGGACTGGCTTGATCCCAAAGAAGTCGCCGAAATTGGTGGTCACCCGCAGGCCCGTCACCTGCTCCGGCTCACCCGCACCCGTGATGGTGCCGCTGCCGTGTTCGAACAGAAACAGGTCCTCGAAGGATTTGCTCTGTTCCCTCCAATCGAGGTAATCCCGGCCCGTGGGTCCCACGCGACTCCAACCATGCGCGAGGTTGCGTATCCAGATCACCACGAGGCGGTCGGCAGCCCTGACGGGCAGCCGCTGAAGGAGCACGGCATTCACCACGCTGAAAATGGCCGCGTTCGCGCCAATGCCCAGCGCCAGCGTCAACACGGCGACAGCAGTAAAGCCGGGGCTTTTGGCGAGCATGCGAATTCCGTAGCGAATGTCCTGCACGAGTGTGTTCATAGTTTCTCCTGGCGCGTGCCAAATAGTAAATGGTGAATAGTAAATAGTGAATTACGAAATGCCATAACGTGTTATGTTTTATAATTTACTATTTATAATTTACTATTCACCATTTACTATTCGTATCTCAGCGCCACCATGGGATCGATCTTGGTTGCCCGCCTCGCCGGGAGGTAGGTGGCGACGAACGCGACGCCTGCCAGCACAAATGTTGCGGCGGCAAAAGTTAGGGGATCGGATGCCTTCACGCCGAAGAGCAAGGTGGTCATCAGCCGCGCCAGTCCCAGCGACCCCACGACGCCAACGGCCACACCGATTGCCACGAGGGTCATGCCCTGCCCCACGACCAGGCCGAGCACCGATGCTGGAGTGGCACCCAAGGCCATGCGGATGCCGACCTCGTGCGTTCGCTGTGTGACTGAATATGACAGCACGCCGTATATGCCCACGCTGGCCAGGAGCAGCGCTAGCAACCCAAATGCGCCCATCAGGGAGGCGCCCATGCGTGGCGCCCAAAGGCCCTGATCGAGCAAACCTCCGATGGTGCTCACGCCAACGAACGCCAAATTGCGATCGAGCGACTGCACTCGCTGGCGCACCGACGTCATCACAGTCTTGGGGTCGCCGACGGTGCGCACGTGGAGAACCGCGAGGGGCGAGTAGTTCTGGGCGATAGGCAAATAGGCAACCGGCTGGGGATCTTCCCCGACTGCAAATACCCACGAATCCCCAACTTCGCCCACGACCTCGAGCAACTTCGTCTCGCCGATAAAATGAAACCGTTTCCCCAGTGGGCTCTCGCCGGGCCAGAAGTGTTTGGCCATAGCCTGGTTGACAATGGCCACCGGCTTTGTCTCCTTGCGGTCCAGGTCGTCGAATGCCCGTCCGAGACGCAGCGGAATCCCGAGGGTTTGAAAATAGCCGGGGGAAGCGTCATTCACCGTAGTCAGCGTCCCGCGATGGCCGCTTTCCGCGTCCTGCCCTTCCAGGAAGATGGTCCTGCCCACACCGCCCCCGAGCGGAAAGTTGGAAGCGACTGCCGCTGATCGAACTCCCGGAGACGATCCGGCTCGCTCGATCGCGTCACGAAAGTACTGCTCGCCTCGGTCCTGGTCGTAATGTTGGGACCCCAAGTCAAAACCCATCACGATGAGCCGCTTCGATTCAAAGCCCGGATCGAGCCCCTGCGCGTATGCCAAACTGCGAAGGAAGAGCGCGGCGCCGACCAAAGCGACCAAGGTCAGCGCGACCTCGGAAATGACCAGCGCGTGGCGGAAGCGGCTCCGCCCCCAAGCCATGCTGCCGCTTCGCCCGCCGGAATTAAGCGCGTCCATCAAAGTCGGACGTGAGACCTTCCACCCCGGAACCATACCGAACAGAATGGCCGTCAAAACCGCGATCGCGAACGTAAACGCCCATACTCGTCCATCCAGCGACAACGCCAGATCGCTTTGCAGCAGGAATGCCGGCCGACGAGACCAAAGCACCCACCTGCCCCAGTATCCGAGCAGCAAGCCGACCGCGCCGCCGACTATGGAAAGCAGAAAGCTCTCGGTGAGCGACTGGCGCATCAACCGGCGGGAACCCGCGCCGAGGGCTGCTCGCAGGCACATCTCTTTCTCGCGCCGGGCCGTCTGCGAGAGCATCAGGTTAGCCAAGTTGACACAGGCAATCAGCAGGACCAGACCCACAATTCCCATCATCACCACGCCCGCTTTCGCCACCTGCTCGTGCTGGTTGATGCCCAGCGAGGCATCCGCCACTGGCGAGAGGACGGCGCCGCGTCCCTGGTTATCTTTGGGATACTGCTGAGCAAGCCGCGAGGCTATCGTCTCCACCGCAGTCTCCGCCTGGCGCACGGCCACGCCTGCCTTTAACCGTCCGACCGCATTCAAATCCAAAAAGCGGCGGTCCAGGAAGTGGTCCTCTATGAACCCGGCAAGCACTTGGGTGTGCATGCTGATGGGAATCCATATTTGGTCGGAATTGGCGAAGAGAAAAGTCCCTTTGAATTGCGGCGGAGTCACGCCGATCACGGTGTAATCAGTTCCGTTCAGGGTCAATCGCTTTCTCAACACACTGGGCGAGCTTCCGAACTCGCGCGACCAAAAGCCGTAGCTCACCACCGCCACCGTATCGCCGCCCGGATGCTGATCCTCATCGGGCCGAAACGTCCGCCCCAGGACAGCGTGGACACCCAGCACCTCAAAATAATTTGCGGTAACCAGGGATCCCTGATACAACTTGGGCTTCTCACCGCCACTCCTGGTCAATCCGATTCCCATGAAGCCTGTGATGCCGGAAAAGACATCCGCTTGCCGGGCGAAGTCTTCGTAGTTCCGGACCGACATTCCGAGGCGTGTAGCATTTCCCAGTGCGACAGTCGTCTTCCTGTCGGTCGTGTCCAGCTCGAAGAGGCGCGCGGCATCGTTTACGGGGAGAGGGTTGAGCAACACAGCGTTCACAATCGTGAAGATCGCCGTGTTGGCCCCAATGCCCAATGCCAGCGTCAGCACCGCAACGGCGGTGAAGCCGGGGTTTCTGGCCAGCATGCGAATTCCGTAACGAATGTCGTTGACAAACGTGCCCATCATGTTCTCCGTTAATAACAAGTGCCTAGTGCT
>Ga0187817_10001583_pt1 | contig 11256 bp, 8 predicted proteins | sample NC_wetland_sal_i_17_FD_132431 | JGI IMG/M metagenome (GOLD analysis project Ga0187817, IMG submission 132431) | Wetland sediment microbial communities from Neuse River Estuary, North Carolina, USA - SO4_2 | ecosystem: Environmental > Aquatic > Freshwater > Wetlands > Sediment | place: USA: North... | reverse complement strand
GACCCGGCGCACGCCCAGGCATACCACGAACTCGGGATCGCTACGATCGGATCCGTGCAGACGACGGTCAACCGCGTCGTCCAGGTGCTGCACCACCTGACGCTGGAGCCGCACCAGACTTTCGGCAACGACGAGACGCTGCTCGTCCGCTCCAGGATCCCGGACTACCTGGACGGGCGCCAGGTCGCAGAGCTTAATGTTCCGGGCGAGATCGGGGTCGTTGAGCTGACCAGGCAGGGACACTCACGGATACCCGAGCCCACGACACCGCTCGAACCCGGTGACGTACTGTCGTTTATCGTCGCCGCAGGCTCGATCGGCAGGCTACACAGTTTCCTTGACGGGAAGTGGTCGTGACGCGCGTCATCGTGGTCGGCGGAGCCGGCCTTCCGGATCAGGTGGCAGCAGCGCTACGGAACGCGGGCGACGAGGTCACAGTCATCACGGGCGACCCGCTCGTCCCCGCGACGCTCGAGACCGCCGGAGCGCTGAAGGCCGACGTTCTCGCCGTTCTCACCCAGTCCGACGAGGACAACCTGGTCATCTCGCTGCTGGCCAAGCGCCGCTTCCAGATCCCGCGGATCGTCGCGCGGGTCAATGACCCGGCGAACGAAGCACTCTTCGACTCCTCCTGGGGCGTAGACGCGCTCGTCTCGCCCGCCACCACGCTGGTCTCGATGATCAAGGCGACCCCGTAGCTGCCGGTGCCAGGTGTCTGCGTGCGGTCGGGGTACGCTGTCTCGAACTGGCAGGGAGGCACCGCGTGAGCACGGTCGTCCTGGAGGGCTGCGCGATCGCCACCATGGACGATGCAGGCACCGAGCACACCAGCGGGCACATCGTCGTGGCCGGTAACCGGATCACCGCAGTAGGGCCGGGCGTGGCACCGAAGACGGACGGGCCCGATGGCAGCGAGATCCGGCAGGTCGATGCCAGCGGCTGCCTGGCCACCCCTGGCCTGATCAACACCCACCACCATCTGTACCAGTGGGCTACCAGAGGCATGGCGGCCGACGCCACGCTGTTCGAGTGGCTGACCGGGCTCTATCCGGTCTGGGCTGCCATGGACGCCGAGATTGTCGCCGCCGTGGCGACGGCCGGCCTTAGCTGGCTGGCCAAGACCGGCTGTACGACGACGGTGGATCACCACTATGTCTTCCCGCGCTCGGGTGGCGACCTGCTCGGGGCGACGGTAGCCGCGGCCAGGGATGTCGGCCTGCGATTCCATCCGACCCGCGGCTCGATGGACCTGGGTGCCAGCTCGGGCGGGCTGCCGCCTGACGATGTCGTTGAGTCCAGGGAAGAGATCCTGGTCGCTACCCTGACCGCCATCGCGAGCTTCCATGATCCCTCGCCTGAGTCGATGCTCAGGATCGGCGTCGCGCCTTGCTCGCCGTTCTCGGTCACCGGCGAGTTGCTGACCGAGGCGGCACAGCTTGCCCGCAGCCGCGGTGTCCGGCTGCATACGCATCTCGCCGAGACTGCCGATGAGACCAGGTATTGCGCTGAGCGATTCGGCCGCACGCCCGTGGAATACCTCGACTCGCTGGACTGGCTGGGCACCGACGTCTGGCTGGCGCATGCTGTGCACCTCGACGACGCGGCCATTGCCCGACTCGCCGCCACCGGCACCGGCGTGGCGCACTGCCCGTCTTCGAACGCCCGGCTGGGCTCAGGCATCTGCAGGACGCCGGCGCTGCTCGACGCGGGTGTGCCAGTTGGCCTTGGCGTGGACGGGTCCGCCTCCAACGAGGCCAGTTCACTGCTGGACGACGTCAGACAGGCCGTGCTCATGGCCCGAGCGGTCGGCGGGCCACAGGCCATGTCCGTTAGGCGGGCGCTGCGGATGGCCACCCGAGGCGGCGCGCAGGTTCTCGGCCGGCCGGACGACATTGGCGCGCTGGAGCCGGGCAAGCTCGCCGACATCGCGCTGTGGCGGCTGGACACGCTGCCGCACGCCGGCATCGCCGACCCGGTTGCCGCGCTCGTGCTCGGCGCCCGCGCGCCGCTGGAGCTACTGCTGGTGAACGGCCAGCCGGTTGTCGAGCACGACCGGCTCGTGACTGTCGACGAAGATGGGGTCACGGATGCCGCTCGGCGGGCCAGCGCGCAGCTGGCAGCCAGGTGCTGACAGGCCGTCAGCACACGGTGAACCGGGTACCGGTCTGACCCTGGAGCGCTGGCTCGATGTGCTCCGGGTCGGTGATCAGTGCCTCGCCGCCGCCGTACTCGAGATACTCCACGACTGCCTGGATCTTCGGCGCCATGCTGCCCTGGGCGAAGTGAACGCCTTCTGAAAGGTAACGCCGCGCCTCCTCGAGGCTGAGCTTGTCGACCCATCGCTGGGCTGGCGTGCCGAAGCCAAGCGCGACCTTCTCCACTGCTGTGGCGATGAGGAAGAGATCAGCCCCCAGCCTCTGCGCGAGCAGCGAGCTGGCCAGGTCCTTGTCGATCACCGCCGCGACACCCTCCAGGTCGCCGGCATCGTTGCGCACTACCGGGATTCCGCCGCCGCCAACCGCGACAACGACGACTCCCGCGTCGACCAGCGTCTTGATGGAGTCCAGCTCAACGATGCGCAGGGGCCGGGGCGAAGCGACGACGCGGCGCCAGCCGCGGTTGGCGTCCTCGATCACGGCCCAGCCGTCCTCCGCCTGCCGCCGTTTCGCCTCGGCCTCGGCCATGAACGAGCCGATGGGCTTGCTCGGACTGGCGAACGCCGGGTCCTCGCTGGTGACCTCGCACTGGGTGACGAGGGCGGCGACCGAGCGCTCCACCCCGCGGCGGCGCAACTCGTTCTGCAGGTTCTGAGCGAGCGCGTACCCGATGGCGCCCTGTGTGTCGGCGCCGCAGACGTCAAGCGGCAGCTCGTGCAGTTCGCGGGCGGCCAACTCGGAACGGCGCAGCACGAACCCGACTTGCGGCCCGTTCCCGTGGCTCACGATCACGTTCCAGCCCTGGGCCACCATGGATACGACGTGCACCGTGGTCTCGTGCGCGGCCAGGTACTGATCCCGGATCGTCTGGTGCTGCGGATTCTTGATCAGCGAGTTGCCGCCGATGGCGACGACGGCCGTCTTTGCGGGCATCACAACCTTCCAGTCAGCTCATCGTGAGAGCCATGACGGCCTTCTGGGCGTGCAGCCGGTTCTCCGCCTCGTCGTACACCGCGGACTGCGGGCCGTCGATCACCTCGTCGGTAACCTCGACATTGCGGTCGGCAGGCAGCGGATGCATGAAGATCGCATCCTCACTCGCGGTGCTCATCCGGCGCGCGTCGGTGATCCAGGATGAGTACCGGTCGATCAGGCGCTTGCCCTCGGCCTCGTCGGTCGTGGTGTTCACCGCGCCCCAGCTCTTGGCATAGATCACGTCGGTGTCGGCGAATCCCTTTTCGAAGTCGTCCGAGATCTCGAACGAGGCGTGCCCGCGCCGGGCGAACTCCTCGGCCTGCGCGACTGCCTCCGGCATCAGCGTGAACTCAGGCGGGTGCACCAAGCGGACGTTCATGCCGAAACGCGGGAGCAGCAGGGCCAGGCTCTGTGGCGCGCTGATCGGCTTCTGGTAACTCGTCGCGTACGCCCAGCTGATCGTGGCTGTGCGGCCGCGCGGATTGCCGAAGTGCTCGATGACCGTCATCAGGTCAGCCAGCGCCTGGTGCGGATGGTAGATGTCGCACTGCATGTTGAGGACTGGCACCCGGCTCGCCTCGGCCACGGCGCGAATGTAGGAGTTGCCCACTCCCCAGTCGACATGCCGTATCGCGATGCCGTCGTTGTACCGGCCGAGTATGTCGCCGATCTCCTTTGCCGTGTCCCCGTGCGCTATCTGCGAGGTCCGGCTCTCCAGGAACATGGCATGCCCGCCGAGCTGGGTCATGCCCGCCTCGAAGGACGCCCTGGTCCGGGTGCTGGCGTAGAAGAACAGCATCGCCAGCGTCTTGTCCTTCAGCACCGGGTGCGCCCGGCCGAGCGCGCGATCTCGCTTGAACTCGAAGGCGACGTCGAGCAGGGTGTCGATCTCGTCCTTGGCCCACTCGGACAGGTCGATGAGGTCGCGACCGCGAAGTCCGGTTTGCATGGCCCCTCCTACTCCGCCGCGCCCAGAACCAGGGCCAGCAGCGCCATCCGCAGCACCATGCCGCAGTACGCCTCGAACCAGTACTGAGCATGCTTGGTGCGATCCACGTCAGGCGGCAGTTCGTCCATCCGCGGCAGCGAGTGCAGCACGATGGAGCTTGCCTTGGCCTTGTCCCTGAGCAGCTGGCGGGTCACCCGGTAGGCGTCAGGCGTGACACCGCGCTCGCCGGTTGCCTCGACCCTGGACTGGGTGTAGTCCGCCTGCACCACCGGCTCGACGTAGATCACGTCGGCGTCGGCTATGCACTTCTCGACGCTCTCCACCTCGCGGTAGACCACGCTCCGATCGTCCAGCTCGGCCTTGAAGTCCTCGGGCAGCATCATCTGCGGCGGCGCGACGACCATTGCCTCCATGTCGAACTGCGACATCGAGTAGAGGATCGAGTGCATGGTACGCATCCGCATATCCCCGACGAGCAGCACCTTCAGGCCGTCCAGGCTGCCGCGCAGCTTCCAGATCGTGTACAGGTCACCAAGTACCTGGGTGGGGTGCTCTCCCCAGCCATCGCCGCAGTTGATGACCGGTACCGACGCCCACCGAGCGGCCTCGTGCGGCGCGCCCTGCTGATAGTGGCGCATCGCGATCACGTCGCCGTAGTACTCGAGCATGTGCACGGTGTCCTTGATGGTCTCCTGGTAGAAGTCCCCTGCCCGGGTCATCTTGGCGTCGGAGAAGCCGAGCACGTGTCCGCCAAGCCGGTGCATCGCGGCCTCAGTGGACATGCGCGTCCTGGTGCTTGGCTGGTAGAAGGCAGTGAGCAGGGTCTTGTGCGCGAGCAGGTCACCGTTTCGGCGCTTCTCCGCGTACGGTTCAAGCTCGTCAGCGACCCGGAAGATCTGGAGGAATTCCTCTCGCTCGAAGTCCTTGAGCGACAGGATGTCACGGCCGATGAAACTCCTCATGCCAGTGTGCTCCTTACCTAGATGTGCGGTCAGTTCGCGGCGAATGTGTCGATCATGAGGCGGACGTCGTCGCCGAGCGGGTAGAGAATCGGGCAGGTCGCGCCGTTGGCGACGTAGTCCTCCACTTTGGCGCGGCACTCCTCGGGAGTGCCCGCGGCGGAGATGGCCTGCACGGCGTCGTCCGGCACGAGCTTGGCAGCCTTGCGGATATCGTCGGCTGTCGCCGGCCAGGTAATCACCTTGCCGATTGCCTCGATGAGCGCCGGATCCACGCCGCTGGCCTTCATGATGTGCGGCTGCTGGCCGAGATACTGGGTGAGCAGCTCGCGCGCGCGATCGAGGGCGAGCTCGCGGTCGCGATCCATAGAGCAGACCACGAGCTGCGGGCGGTCGATGTCGCCCAGTGACCGCCCGGCCCGCTCGGCGCCGACCGCGAGCGCCTGCACGGCGCGCGTCGTGTAGTCGGGACTGACCATGTAGTTGAGCACCACACCGTCGCCGATCTGCCCGGCCAGCTCGAGCATCTGCATGCCGGTCGCTCCGATATAGATCGGTACCTTCCGCGGCCCGGTGTCACCGTGCACGACGTCGAGCGCGACGTCGTCCAGGTGCACGAACTCGCCGTGGTAGGTGACCCGCTTCATGGTGAGCAGCTCGCGGGCAGCCTCCACTACCTCGCGCATCGCGCGCAGCGGCTTGCGGCGATCGACACCCACCTTGTGGGCGAGCGGCTCCCACCACGCACCGAGGCCCATGATGATGCGGCCGGGCGCCAGCTCGTCCAGGGTCGAGAACGTGGCCGCAAGCAGCCCGACATTCCGAGTCCAGATCGAGGCCACCCCGGAGGCGATCTTGATCCGGCTCGTGACCGCTGCGTAAGCGGCCATCGGGACGGTGCACTCACGCGCAAGCCTGCTCTCGGCCTGCCAGACCGCCTCGAAGCCGCGTGCCTCGGCATACTGCGCGTACTCCATGCTTTCCCGCAGCGGATGCTTGTCCTGCAGGTAGAGCGCGACCTTCATCTCGTCCTCCATTCCGCCGGCCCGAAGTCGTGCGGCGGGATCTGCTCGACCCTTGCCCACAGCCGCGCCGCCTGTGCCGAGTTCTTGGCCGCCAGCTCCAGGGCGTCGAGCCGGGTCGACCGGCCGTCTTCGACCACGAGCTGGCCGGCCACGTAGACTTCCCGCACGCACCGGGCATCAAGACCGAAGACCCAGTGCCCGGCTAGGCTCGCCGCTGTCAGCGGCGCTGGCGCCGCGTAGTCCAGCACCACCACGTCGGCAGGCGCGCCTGGTCGCAGCGTGCCGAGCAACGGCTCGGTGAACGCCCGGCCGACCAGCGCAGCGCCGGCCGAAAGCCGTGCCAGTGGCCACTGCGGCGGAGTCTGGAGCGTGGCCTCCCTGGCCCGGAAGAAGCCCGCCTGCGATTCGGCGATCATGTTGCCGCCGATTCCGTCGGTGCCCAGCGCGACCCGTCCAGTGCGCAGGCTGAACGGGGATAGCCCGACGGAGTTGTTCATGTTGCTGCGCGGGTTGCACGCGACGGTGGCTCGCGCATCCTCGATCAGCTCGATTTCGGCCCCGCCGACGTGCACGCAGTGCGCAAGCAGGGAGTCGGCCGTGATGACCCCCGCACGCTGGAGCCGGGTGGCCGCAGTCATGCCGGAGCGCGCCATCGAGTCCCGGTTGTCGGCCCCGTCCTCGGCCACGTGAATGTGGATGCCGACGCCGGCCCTGGCCGCGCCGTCGACGCAGGCAGCCAGGGTCTCATCCGACATGGTGAATGAGGCGTGCGCGCCCATCATGCCGCGGGCCAGCGCCCTCGCCGCCGCGGCCAGGAACCGGCGGTTCTCGGCCAGCCCGGCCGCGGCCCGGTGGGCTCCGTCCCGGTCCGTCACTTCGTAGCACAGCACTGAGCGCAGGCCGAGCTGGCCCAGCGCGTCGGCGATGATGTCGAGCGAGCCGTCAATGGCGTTTGGCGATGCGTGGTGATCCACGACGGTAGTGGTCCCGGCCAGCAATGCCTCCAGGCCGGCAGCGAGGGCGGACGCCCGGATGCTGTCCTCGTCCAGGGCCCGGTCCAGGCGCCACCACACGCGCTGCAGGATCTGAGTGAAATCCGCGGGCGGCGCGAGGTTGAAGGGCATGCCCCGAGCCAGCGCCGAGTAGATATGGTGGTGGGCGCAGACGGCGCCGGGCACGATGACGGTCCCGCTGCAGTCACGGCGGATCGCCCCTGCCGGGGCAGCCTGCGCGCCCAGTATCCGGTCACCGCTGAGTACCAGGTCGGCCTCGATCACCTCGGGCGGGTCGAGCGAGGTGACGACGGTGGCTCCGCAGAGCGCTAGTGTCGCGCCGGCGGCGGTCATGACCGTGCCCTGGCCAGTCTCGGCACCGCCGCCCGGGCCGGGGCTGAGTCCTTCATCGGCAGCCGGGTCCGCCACGTGCCGTCGAACTGGTGCAGCGCGCCCGCCACCGCCGATGCGGTCGGCACCAGGCCGATCTCGCCGACGCCCTTCGCGCCGTACGGCCCCTCCGGCTGGTACTCCTCGACGAACCTGCAGTCGACCGGCGGCATGCCGGCCGGCGGGATGATGTTGAGCGACTTCAGCGTCGTGGTGACTGGCCTGGCTGCCTCCACGACGTACTCCTCCGAGAGCGCGTGGCCCAGGCCCATGTGCACGGCACCCTCGATCTGGCCCTCGAGCAGCGTCGGGTTGATCACCCTGCCCACGTCGTGCGCGGCCACTACCTTCTCGACTCGGCCGTCGGCGTCGAGCACTACTACCTGCGTGGCCCAGCCGTATGCGAAGTGGGTAACCGGCTCGGCGACCGCGGCGCCTGGAGCGGTGGTCCAGTCGACCGTGAACTCGCCGTAGAACTCCTCGCCCGCCAGGCTCGCCAGCTGATCCCGGCTCGGATGACGAGCGCCCGGACCGTAAAGCTGCTCGAGCCGGGCGGCCAGCTTGGCGGCCGCGGCGATCACGCCCTGGCCGCCGAGCACGGTGCCGCGCGACGCCGTGGTCTGGCCGCAGCCGAGCTCGCGCTCGGTGTCGGCCGTGACCGTGACCTGATCTGGCGTCAGCCCGAGCTGCTCGCAGGCGATCTGCGAGAGCACGGTGAACACTCCCTGGCCCATCTCGGTCCAGGGCTGATAGATCGTTACCGAGCCGTCCGACTCCGGCCGCATGATCGCCTTGCCGTACTCGACGAGACCGTTGCCGACGCCGGTGTTCTTGACAGCGCAGCCGATGCCCGCGTAACGCGCGTGCTTGAAGTCGTCCTTCACCGCCAGCAGCGTCTTGCGCAGCCCCACGCCTGGTCCCAGCCGCTGGCCAGTGGCGAACCTGTCGCCCGCGTCGACCGCATTCAGCCAGCGGATGTCCCATCCGTCCAGCCCGACACGGTCGGCCAGCCTATCCAGCATTCCCTCGATCGCGAAGTTAACCTGGTTGGCGCCGAATCCGCGCATCGCTCCGCACGGCGGGTTGTTCGTGTACACGGCCCGTGCCTCGACGTCCACGGCTGGCACCCGGTAGCACCCGCAGGCGTGACCCGCCGCTCGCTCGAGCACCTTGGCGCCGACACTGGCGTAGGCGCCGGTGTCGCCGACAATCCGGGCGCGCACCGCGGTGAGGCGCCCATCCGCGTCGCAGCCGACGGTGTAGGTCATCGTGAGCGGGTGCCGCTTGACGTGGAAGCGCAGACTCTCCGCCCTGGACAGGGTGAGCTTGACCGGCTTTCCGGTGTGCTGCGCCAGCAGCGCCGCGTGCCCCTGGACACCCAGGTCCTCCTTGGCGCCGAAGGCGCCGCCGCTGCTGACCAGGGTGGCCCGCACGTCCTGCTCCGGGAGGCCGAGCAGCCCGGCGACCTGGCGCCGGTCGCTCCAGATGCCCTGGCCCTGCGTGTAGAAGTGCACGCCGTGTCCGGTGGGATGGGCGAGCGAGGACTCCGGCTCCAGGAATGCGTGCTCGATGAACTGGGTGCCGAATGTTTCGGTGACCACGTGCGCGGACGTGGCGAGCGCGGTGTCGACGTCACCGCGTCTGACTTGCGAGACCGAAAGCACGTTGCCCTCGGCATGCGGATGAAGCTGCGGCGCCTCCGGCGCCAGGGCAGCCAGCGGGCTGGTCACCGGATCGAGCACGTCGTACTCAACATCCACGAGCGCCGCCGCCGCTCGTGCACCGGCCACGCTGTCAGCGGCCACCAGCGCCAGCACATCGCCGGTGTACCTGGTGATCTCGCCGACGGCACAAAGCTGCGGCCAGTCCTGGACAAGCTCGCCCTGGAACCGATCGCCGGGCACGTCGGCGGCCGTCAGGACGCACGCCACGCCGGGGTTGGCACGGGCGCGCTCGGTGTCGATCCGCAGGATCCTGGCGCGCGGATGATCCGCGAAGCGGACCGCGCCGAACAGCATCTCGGGCATGGCCAGGTCGTCGATGTAGGCCTTGTCCCCGAGCGCGAGCTCGCATCCCTGGTAGCGGGCGGTCGGCGAGCCGACGCGGCCGCTATGGTCGACTGGCGGCAGCGGCTCGCCGCGGGCTGCGCGAGCCGCGTACTCGATGGCATCGATGATCTTCGTATAGCCGGTGCACCGGCACAGGTTCCCTGCCAGGGCCGCCGCGATCCGTTCCCGGCTGGGGTCAGGCGTCTTGCGCAGCAGCGCCTGCGCCTTCAACACGATGCCCGGCGAGCAGAAGCCGCACTGCGAAGCGCCCGACGCCACGAAGCACTCGGCCCATCTGGCGCGAACGGCGTCGTGCAGGCCCTCGTGCGTGACGATCTCGCGGCCCGCGAACCTGCTGGCTGGCTGTGCGCAGGACACGACCGCGTTCCCGTCTGCCAGGACCGTGCAGGCACCGCACGATCCCTCTGGTGCGCAGCCATCCTTGACCGAGGTCACGTGGCAGTGCTCCCGAAGCACCTCGAGCAGGTGCTGATCTGCGCTGACTTCGACCGAGACCGGGCTGCCGTTGAGCGTGAACTCCATGGATGCTCCCTTGCACAGTCCGCCGCTAAGATCTCCTGAACAAGCTGCCGCCGGTTAGGGCCTTAGGTCTCGTGCCGCCGGGGACCTCTATCCTGTGGCCGCCCTAGGACTCCAGTCTGACGCAGTCCGGCCGCGGCGCAGGCCGGTCTGGCGCGCGAGATCAGCTAGCCGACAACCGGGCTCGGAGGACCACCAATGCGGACCCTGATCTCGCGCGGGATCGTGGTGAGCGCCGCCGGCGCGGTGCAGGCGGACGTGCTGATCGACGGCGAGCACATCGTCGCCGTCGGCACCTCGCTTGGCCCGGCCGATCAAAGGATTGACGCCGCAGGCCGCTACGTGCTGCCCGGCGGCGTGGACGTGCACACACACCTGGAACTGGCGACGCCGAACGGCGTGGCCTGCGATGACTTCGTGACCGGCACTAGGGCGGCCGCGTGCGGTGGTACCACGACCATCGTCGACTACGCCGGCCACGAGCGCGGTGAGTCGCTGCTTGCCGGGCTGGCGCGCTGGCAGGCCAGGGCGGCCGGGCGCGCGCATATCGATTACGCCTTCCACATGATGATTTCCGAGGTGAACGACCAGGTTCTGGCCGAGCTAGCCAGCCTGGCCCACGCGGGCGTCACGTCTATCAAGATCTTTATGGCCTACCCAGGCGTCTACATGATTGACGATGCGCAGATCTTCCGGATCCTGCGGGAGGCCAGCCGTCTCGGCATCCTGACCGCCGTGCACGCCGAGAACGGCACGGTCATCGAGGAACTGCGGCGCGAGTTTGTGACCGCCGGCCAGACCGACCCGCGCTATCACGCGGCGAGCAGGCCGGCCCTGCTCGAGGGCGAGGCGACGGGCCGGCTGATCACGCTGGCCGAGCTTGCCGGAGCGCCCGTCTACATCGCGCATCTGTCCGCCGCGCAGGCGCTGGCTGCCGTGCACGCCGCGCGAGACCGCGGGCAGCGGGTCTACGCGGAGACCTGTCCCCAGTACCTGTTCCTCGCCGACGGCCTGCTGTCCGGCCCGGACGGAGCCCGTTACGTCTGCTCGCCACCGCTGCGCACCGTGGCAGCGCAGCAGGCACTGTGGCAGGGACTGCAGCGCGGCGACCTGGACGTGGTGGCGACCGACCACTGCCCGTTCACCGCTGCCCAGAAGGCCCGCGGTGAGCGGGACTTCACGCTGATCCCGAACGGCCTGCACGGAGTCGAGGAACGACTGG
>Ga0187817_10001582_pt1 | contig 11256 bp, 4 predicted proteins | sample NC_wetland_sal_i_17_FD_132431 | JGI IMG/M metagenome (GOLD analysis project Ga0187817, IMG submission 132431) | Wetland sediment microbial communities from Neuse River Estuary, North Carolina, USA - SO4_2 | ecosystem: Environmental > Aquatic > Freshwater > Wetlands > Sediment | place: USA: North... | reverse complement strand
CGATCGCATCCCATAGTTCCGATTGCTTGATTGGCTTCACAACCGCCGCAGCAACCCCGATTTTCTTTGCCCGCGCCTGTTCTTCCCTGCGTCCGGCTGAGGTCAGTAACACCAAGTCGGTTCGACGCGAGCCCGAACCTTGCAATATTCGCTCCGCAACCTCAAACCCATCCATTTCCGGCAAATGGGAATCGAGCAGAACCAGCCTGAACGGAACCCCTTTCCGCTGAGCGTCTTGGAGCGCTTGCAAGGCGGCCGCACCACTATCGACAGCGACTGGCTTCATACGCCAATTCGTCACCATCTCTTCGATGATGCGGCGAGTGGTCGAATTATCGTCCACGACGAGCACGGGGACGTCGCGCATCTTGTCGGCAGTGTCCTGACTTTCCTTCGCAACTCGGAGCGTTTGAAGACCAAATCGCGCCGTAAATTGAAAGGTACTGCCGCGTCCAACTTCGCTTTCGACTGAGATTTTCCCACCCATCAGTTCAGCAAGTTGGGCACAAATCGCCAGACCCAGACCGGTTCCTCCATAGCGGCGCGTCGTCGAACTATCCGCCTGGGCGAAAGCCGCGAAGATGCGCTGCTGGTCTTCTTCAGGAATGCCAACGCCGGTATCTGTGACTGTGATTCGCAGCACGATCTCTGTTTCCGACCGGGATTCCACTGAAGTGCGGACAACGACCTCGCCATGTTCCGTGAACTTCACCGCGTTGCCTGCCAGATTGAGAACCACTCGTTGAAGTCGTTGTGGGTCACCAATCAGCGCGTCCGGAACGTCGCGCGTAACATGGCAGGCCAGTTCGAGGCCTCTCTGCTGCGCCTGAATTGCGAGAACGCGCAGCGCATCTTCTATTGTGTCACGCAGAGAAAATGCAACGCGATCCAGTTCGAGCTTGCGCGCCTCGATCTTCGAAAAATCCAGAATATCGTTGATCAGGCTGACCAGCGAACCAGCCGAGCTCTTGACCGTTCGCAAATATTCGCGCTGTTCCGGCGTCAGTTTGGTATCGAGCGCCAGCTCCGTCATGCCGATGATGGCGTTCATCGGAGTGCGTATCTCGTGGCTCATGTTGGCAAGGAATTCGCTCTTCGCGCGAGTCGCCTCTTCCGCCCTCCTCTTCTGAACTTCCAATTCCTTCACAAGTTCCGCAAGCCGGCGCGAATCTTCTTCCTGAGATTGCCGCGCGACCTCCAGATAATCAGCGTAAAGACGCAGGTCATGCTCGGCGCGGCGGCGTTCGATAAACTGCCCGACCTGACTCCCGAGAGCATCGAACATAGCGAGCAGTTCGTGGTCAGGTTCGCGAGCCTCCCTGGCGAAAAACTCGATAACACCCATAAACTTGTCCGCGCCGCGAATGGGAAAAGCGAATCCTGAGCGCAGTCCTGCCTCGCGCCCGACCCCTATGCGAGGAAAGTTTTCATCGTTCTGGACTTTCACTATCCACGCCGGCCTTCCTGTCTCCCAGACTCGCCCTGGCAAGCCCACTCCCCGTGCCAATTTCAATTCGCGAGTGGCCGCCTCAAATTTCGGGAATTGCGCCGCTGGAGAATGCCAAGTCTGAATACATTGCAGCACCTGAGCTGCCTCGTCGAGCCGCCAAATGGCGCCGAACTCCCAACCAAGTCCTTCCGCAATCGAGCTGAGTATCCGTGGGGTGGCCGCCTCGAGAGATTCCGCTTCAGCAAGGACGCGAGTCACGGCATATCCCGCGGCGGCGCGGCGCTCGGTGCGCTTGCGCTGCGTCGTATCATGGGCAATTGCGAAGATGAGCTTTTCGTTGGTGCTGGGTGTGGCGTTCCACAGCAGCCATACGTAACTGCCATCGCCACGCCGATAGCGATTTTCGAACGAGATGGTCTGGGCGCCAGCGTCTAGCTTTAGCGCTTCGGCGATCGTCGCTTGGCGATCGTCAGGATGGACAAATTCAATGTAAGGATGCGCAAGCAGTTCGCTTGAGGGAATGCCGAGAACCCGCTCCCAGGCGGGATTGACGCGCTTGAAATAACCGTCGAAGCCGGCTATGCACAGCATGTCCAGGGAGAGTGTAAAGAGTTGATCGATTTCCTTTTCAGTGCGGCGGCGTTCGCGAACAGCCTCCGAAAGATCTAAAACGCTGCGCCGCAGTTCAAGCTCCGCGACGGTGAGACGGGCGAGCGCCTTCAGCGCGTCTCGCTGCGGGTGGTCCAGGTCGCGCGGAATCCGGTCTAGCACGCAGATAGTCCCCAACGCATGGCCATCGCGCGTCACCAGCGGCGCGCCGGCGTAGAAGCGAATTTTGGGCTCGCCGGTGACAAGAGGATTGGCACGGAAGCGATCGTCCTCCAGCGCATCGGGGACCACGAACACGTCCGACTGCTGAATCGCATGGGCGCAAAAAGAGATCTCGCGCGGAGTTTCCCGACTCTCCACGCCAACCTTCGATTTGAACCACTGTCGGCTCTCATCCACGAAGCTGACGAGCGCGATCGGCGTGCCGCAGATCATCGCGGCTAGGCGAGTCAAGTCGTCAAATTCCTGCTCAGGCGCAGTGTCCAGGATGGCATAACGCCGCAGGGCGTTTAGTCGCGCCGGTTCGTTTTGGGCCAAGGGCACGGTCATATTGGCGGCATATGCGTTGGCGCAAATGTTAGGGCGGAGGCGCCTTCGAGTCAATGAACGCGCGGCCATCTTCTCGACAGCTTCAGAATCGCACTTCAGTAGGGGTTGCTCTCGCCGATCGCCTTCAAGGGCCCAGCTGAAATATTCCGTTCATTTTCGGTTAATACCCGGCGATGTCGTTATCGACAACATAAAACAATTAGTCTTGACTGCCGGGCAGACGATGGCATATGAAAAATACCGCTACTCCCCCAAGCATAAGGCCTTTGACCGGGCACAGCTCTCCCGTGCCGGAGGGTGAATGGACAAGCTTATAAGGTTGGTTATTTTTTCTGATAACCGGTTGTTTCGCGAAGCGCTCGCCAGAATCCTCTCCAAGAAAACTGATATTGAGACAGTTCGTTCGTGCCAGTTCGGTGGAGAAGCTGCCGAGGAACTCGCCGGTTCCGATGCCAATGTCGTCTTGCTGGATTCGGCGCCGTCAGTGTGCTCGGAATTGGCGCGCCTCATAATCGATCGTAGCGGAAGACGAATCAAAATTCTTATGGTGGCGATGAAAGAGGATGAAGAATCGTTCTTGGAATTAGTGCGGCAAGGAGTGTATGGATACGTTGCGAAAGATGCTTCTGCGATGGAGTTGGTCAACGCAGTCCGAGCCGTGGCGGACGGTGAGGCCGTGTGCCCACCGCGTTTATGCAAGCGCCTGTTTGACTTCGTCGCCCAGCAATGTTCCGAATCGGCACTGCAACCTACAAGGACGAACTTGGGACTGACACGGCGCGAAGAGCAACTGATCCCGCTGATCGATCAGGGTCTGACCAACAAAGAAATTGCCGTGCTGCTGAATCTTGCTGAAAAGACAGTAAAGAATCACGTGCACCGAATTCTCAGGAAGGTTGGCGCAGAGAATAGGTTCGCCATCGCTGCCGCCTGCCGGGTCCTCAACACGGAATCCGGGAATCCCTCGATCGCCTCAATTCGTACAGAGTAAGTTTTACTTGGGTCTATTTTGGGCCTGCATTAGGCCTATTACCTGCCATCACTTGGGCCTTTCCTGAGCACCACGCCTGTTCTTCCTCACAGGTCCAAATTGCTCCCAAATGGGGGCTTTTCAACTTGGCGCATGGCGACAATACTCGCGGACTTGCGGGGTGTCTATGAAAAGTGTCCGAGTGCTCGTGGCAAATCGGCCCAGGTTGATGCGTGAACTCGTACTCGCGACGATTTCGGATCGGCAGGACATCGAAATAGTCGGCGAAGTTCAAGATGAACAAGCGATCGAAGCGGCGGTGTGTGAAACACGCCCCGATTTTCTTATTGTGGCTCTGGATAGCGGTAACCGGCTTTCCGGAGCCTGCATCGCCGCCTTGGAAAACCATCCGAGTTTGCGAGTCATCGCCATCTCGCCCGACCGGAACAGCACGATGTTCTACTGGGCTTCTCTCAATATTCAGCACGTTCAGATCGAGACCTCCGAACAAGGGGTCTTGAGCACGTTACGTGGCGGAAGTCAGTTCGCTGGGAGTTAACTATGGCCCGTTTTTATACGACTAAGCGACCACACGAGTTCGGCAACGTGACCCCCGTGTCGATTTTCGCGGTGTTTCTGTTTCTTGCACTCTTCTGCGGTGATGCTTATTCGCAAAATCAAATGGGCTCTCGAGGAACGGCTTCCGATCTGGCTCGCCAGAACTTCGACAGGGTTGCGGCCTCGGTGGAGCAAATTCGCAGCATTCTTCACAAAGATGCCGGACTAATGGTCGAACTGAAGAGGTGGATCGCAAAAGACGCTACGGATCACGGGCGGCTGGTAAGTGACTCGGATCTGACTGATCAGGCTGTCTACGACCGGCTGGAGACGGATGTCGAGTTCCGTTCGGTGACGACCTTGCTCCTCCAGAAATTTGGATACCTGCTTCCGCAGATCAATCCGGAGTCCCCGCAGGCGAAGCAGCAAGAATTGCTGATTGAAGATCGCGCCAAGTGGCTCGCACAGGATGAAGAACAACAACTTCAACAGGCCAGCAAGGTATCAGCCACCAACCTGCAGCAGGCGCGGACGTGTGATCCCTCGCTGGATTTAGATTGCAACCAGCAGGAGCCTAGGCCCCGTATCGAAACGCAGCCACGAGAGATCGGCACGCCTGTTGTACCGGAAGGCATTCCTTCTCGAACAGCTCCAATCTCGCCTCCCTCGCCTGCTGGCAATTCTTCGCTACTCGAGCGAGCGCAACTCTTGGAACCGGGAATCGATGGCTCTCTCTCCAACGCTTATCTCACCCCTACCGGGTCGCTCGATTCGATGTCACCAATATTGAACTCCACCAACCAGGCGGGGCCAGGAACTCTCGTTGCCTCCTCCGCGTTGGCAAATCAAACTGACGCGATCGACTTGCAATTGCGTACGGACGGAGCAGTAGAGCGGAACGCGCCATCGAACCGTTCTTTTACGAGCGACTCGGATGCACGCACCGGTTCACCAAACGACTCTGCCAACAGCTCTGGCACGCCCCCGCTGCAAAACGGAATCCCACCCCAAGAGCGGGCTGGCCGCTACGCGTATGAACGGAGGGCCGGCGTTGAGACAGATCGCGATTCGTTTCGCAGGTCGAGCCACATCAATGTAAGTCAGGCCATGCTTCGCCAACCCATTCCTTACGTCGATGTTCCCTCGCTTTATGACATGTACCTGCAGTCCGTACCGCAGCCTCCTTCTCCCGAGCGTTTTGGAATGGAAGTCTTTGAGAACGGAACGCGCGACTCTCAGTTGATTCCGTTCGATTTGCCGGTGGGGCCCGACTATGTCGTGGGCCCGGGTGATGGGTTGGCCATCGACCTTTGGGGCGGCGTTTCTCAGCGGATAGTTCGAACCGTCGACCGCGAGGGCAAAGTGAGTTTGCCCGAGGCAGGACCACTGCTTGTGGCTGGAAAATCGCTAGCCGAAGTACAGCAGGAGGTTCAGAAGGATCTGCGATCTCAGTTCCGTGATGTCTCTGCTGATGTCTCATTGTCGCGCTTGCGAACCATCCGAGTTTACGTAGTCGGAGACATAGTTCGCCCTGGCGCGTACGACATCAGCTCGCTTTCGACCCCTTTGAACGCTCTCTTCGCTGCCGGTGGGCCAACGAACCAGGGATCCTTCCGAATTGTGCAACATAACCGCGGAAATCAACCGGTGCAGAGTGTCGACGTATACGATCTCCTGCTGCATGGAGTTAGAGCAGATGTCCAGCGCCTGGAGAATGGCGACACCGTTCTCGTGCCACCGATGGGAGCCGAGATCAGTGTCGAGGGAATGGTCCGGCGACCTGCGATCTATGAACTTCGCGATGAAAAGTCGCTCAGCGACGTTTTGACGTTGGCCGGTGGGCTGCTTCCAACAGCCACATTGCGCCATATCGAGGTCCAGCGCGTGGTCGCGCACGACAAGCGGACCATGCTGAGCGTTGACGTCTCGCCTGATGCCGACACTGCCTCGGTCGGCAAGCAACTCGATTCCTTTCAGGTTCAAGACGGCGACAAGATTCGCGTTTTCCCGATCGCACCTTATAACCAAGATATGTTGTACCTCGAGGGGCATGTTCTGCGCCCGGGGCGATATTCCTACCGTCCGGGAATGCGCGTCACGGATCTGATTTCGTCCTATAAGGATCTTTTGCCCGAGCCGGCTAGCCAATACGCCGAAATTATCCGGTTGAATCCTCCCGATTATCGTCCGATAGTTCAAAGCTTCAATCTGGCGGATGCCCTTAGCCATCCTGGAAGCGCTCCCCTGCTCGAGCCGTTGGACACCATCCAGATTTTTGGACGCTACGACTTTGAGAACCCGCCGACAGTATCGGTGTGGGGCGACGTGCGAACTCCAGGCACGTACGGAACGTCCGGGCAACTGCACCTGAGCGATGCGATCCACATGGCCGGTGGACTTTCACCGGATGCCGAGACCGAGGACGCGCAGGTCTTTCGTTACCTTCTTGACGGGCAACTCAAAATCTTCAGCGTGAAACTGAGCGACGCACTTGCGGGGAACGCGACCGAGAACATCCTGCTCAATTCTCGAGATCGAATTCTCGTGCACCGGAATTCGGCAAGTGTGGACCCCGCGACCGTGTACATCAAAGGTGAAGTTGCCCAGCCGGGACGATATCCGCTAACCGCCAATATGACCGTAGCCGACTTGCTGCGAGCTGCCGGCGGTCCGAAGCAGAGCGCAGATCTCAAAGGCGCGGACCTCACACATTACGATTGGAGCGATCAATCGAGAATGACCGGACAGCACGAAGAGATCAAACTTTCTGACGTCCTGGCCGATGCGAAAACCGGGAATCTTTCGTTGCACAACGGCGATGTCCTGACCATTCGTAAACTGCCGGGATGGGATGACCTGGGAGCCTCGATTGTCGTGCGCGGTGAGGTTGTGCACGCTGGAAGCTACGGAATCAAGCCCGGCGAAAGACTCAGCTCCATCCTAAAACGCGCCGGCGGCTTCATGCCTGACGCATACCCGTATGGTGCGGTCTTGATCCGGCCAGAGGTTCAGCAACTGGAGGAGGCTTCACAGAGAGAGTTGATGGATCGTGTTCGTGAGCAACAGACCGGCCTAAAACTTGCTGCTAAGACGGAGCAAGATCCGGACGCGAAGCTCTCGGACGAAGCCGCGTATCGCCAGTGGCAGAACACGCTCGATCGCTTGACGAACAACCCGCCTCTGGGCCGAGTCACTATCCAGATCTCCTCAAACATCAAGAGTTGGGAGGGGACCCCGAGTGATGTCGCCGTTAGATCGGGTGACAAGCTGATTATTCCGAAGAGGCCAAGCTATGTGATGGTTCAGGGTCAGGTCTTCAATCCCACGGCCGTCGGATTCCGTCCGGGCAAGAGCGCGAAATGGTACCTGAGCCAGGCCGGCGGTCCCACCAATCTTGCCAACAAGAAGGCGATCTTCGTGATTCGCGGCGACGGCAGCGTCATCGGCCGCGGATCCTCGCTTTTCTTCGGCACTGCCCTCGATGCGTCTCTCCAACCAGGGGATATGGTTGTAGTGCCAGAGAAGGCGCTGGGGGGACCACCGGCGTGGAAGGCGCTATTCCAGAGTGTTCAGGTCGGCACTTCGATCGTAACGAGCGTGATATTGGCCGCGAGGTATTAGGGATCGACCTTGAAACGTTTTGGTGTTACGTGGCGAGCAGCAGTGTTTATCGCGATGAGCGGTACCATGACGGCTAGCGCCCAAACTACATCTCAACCGCCCACGAGCACTGCGAAGGCTCTGCAAGGCGAGCCTGCGAACACCGGTTCGTCTGGCGCTCTCAAAATGAAAAAGAAATCCGCTCCTGCGGTGCCCGATGCGAATGCATTTAACAATACGGTTAGCAATGCGCTTGGTAACTCGCTACGAGAGCAAACGGCCATCTGGACCAGCCCTGGACGCATTCGGTTAGGAGACGCAACTTGGCTCATACCCTTGGGCGGAGTGGCCGCGGGCCTCATTACCACCGATAGCGATGTCAGTCGTCACCTGAACAATTCGCCGAATGCCCTGCATCGCTACCAGCAAATTTCGAACTATGGGATCGCAGCAATGGGGGGCGGGGCCGCAGGGCTTTATTTCCTCGGGCTACTGAGACACGACGAGCACGAACGCGAAACCGGCTTTCTAGCAGGGGAAGCAGCAGTAAACAGCCTATTAGTCACCGAAGGAATCAAATACGCCACCCGCCGCGAACGGCCATACCTGGACAACGCCAACGGCAGGTTCTGGCATGGCGGCGATTCGTTCCCGTCGGAGCATGCCACTGCCGCCTGGTCCATCGCAGGAGTGATCGCGCACGAGTACCCCGGCCCACTTCCCAAGATCGCCGCTTATGGGCTGGCTGCAGGCATCAGCGTAGCTCGGATCAACGGACAACAGCACTTTCCGTCAGACGTGCTGGTGGGCAGCGCGATTGGTTGGCTGGTCGCTCAACATCTTTATAAGACCTACCACAGTCCTCGCGTCGAAGGTGCCGGGTGGGAAACTCCGGCAATCCGTCAGGAAAGACCGTCGCATTGGTCAGCAAAGTTCATGGGCTCTCCTTACGTTCCGATCGACAGTTGGGTTTATCCGGCGCTCATGCGACTGGCAGCACTCGGGTATATCAAGAGCGATATCGAAGGAATGCGCCCATGGACGCGGATGGAATGCGCGCGATTGGTCGAAGAGGCCGGCGAGAACTTAGCCGAAGGCGATTCCGATTCCAAGGGATCTGCGGCCTATGATTCTCTCGCAAGAGAATTTTCGAATGAGATCAATCTACTTAGCGGTGGGGACAATCGAGTCGTTCACCTGGAATCTGTTTATACGCGGTTCACGAACATTTCCGGTGAGCCGCTGCGCGACGGCTATGATTTTGGCCAGACGGTTATCAACGATTACGGGCGTCCCTATGCTGAGGGCGTGAACAACGTTACAGGCGCATCCGCTTGGGCGTCCGACGGACCTTTTGTCGGCTACATCCGCGGTGAATATCAATATGCGCCATCATCGCCAGCGCTTCCGGTAACGGCGCTGCAAGCTATCGCGCAGGAGGAGCTGACACCTTCAGTTCCCGCAGCCACTCCCACTCCCGCAACGAATGGCTTCGACGTGCTCGAAGGCTACGTCGGGATGCAAATCGACAATTGGCAGATCACGTTTGGCAAGCAAGAGCAATGGTGGGGCCCCGATAACGGCGGCGCCATGCTCTTCAGCAATAACGCTGAGCCCATTGAGATGTTGCAAATCAACCGGACGACGCCTTTCACCCTGCCCGGCTTTCTCGCAAGGATCGGCCCTATCCGCGCGCAATACTTCCTCGGACGCATCGGGGGCTACCACTGGCTGTACAACACGAGGGACGGCTACTTGGGATCCTGGGCGCAACCGCTCGCGGATCAACCGTTCATTGAAGGAGAGAAGTTCAGTTTCCGGCCTTCTCCGAATCTCGAGTTTGGCATGTCGGTGGCGATCATGTTTTCCGGCGAGGGCATCCCTTTCACGGCGCATAAATTCTTTCAAGTATTTTTCCCTTTGAAGTACGGCGCAGCTATCGGATCGCCACTGCATACCGGCTCTCGGCAAGGCGGCTTCGACTTTCGATACCGTGTCCCCGGGGCCAGGAACTGGCTCACGTTCTATGGCGACGGGTTTACGCATGACGAACCGAATCCCCTTTGGGGCTCGTTCGACAAGTCCGCGTTCAATTCCGGCCTCTATTTCTCGCATCTGCCGAAGCTTCCAAAGTTGGATTTTCGGGTAGAGGGAACCTTTACGGACAATCCCAACTCCAATCCAGTTCTGCAGCACGGGTTCTTCTACTGGGAATACACCTATCGTAGCGGCTTTACGAACAACGGAAATTTGCTTGGAAGTTGGGTCGGCCGCGAGGGCCAGGGCGCGCAAGCATGGGCCACCTATTGGTTCACTCCGAAAAACAGACTGCAATTTAACTATCGTCACGAGAAAGTTAGCCGTGAGTTCGTTCCATCCGGAGGCACTGTCACGGATGCAGGTATTCGCGCTGACTTGTGGACCAGTTCGACGGCTAGCATAACGGCGTCATTTCAGTACGAGAAGTGGAATTTCCCTGTTTTAGCTCCTACTCCACAAACCAACCTGACCACGTCCGTTCAATGTACGTTCTGGCCGCATTTGTGGAGAGCAAGGAATGGGAACATTCCGGAGACCGACGATACGAAAGCGGTGCAGTAACGCGTGAACGCGGATCCTATGGCACAAGAATTGGCCAACACGACGCAGAACGGCGCACACGAACTGGAGCTATTAGATCCTATCTTTCGCGTTGAGGACGAACGCGCCCGGCGCGAAAGAGCAGTCGAGCGGCTTCAACTTCTGTGGAATGGGAGGCGATTTCTGGCCCGCACTGCCGGACTAGGTCTCATTCTCACTTTGCTGTTGGCTTTCCTGATTCCGAAGCGATTCATCTCCACCGCGAGGTTAATGCCTCCGGACCAGGGATCGGGGACGGGCATGGCATTGATGACTGCTCTGGCGAGCAAAGGTGGCGGGGCGCTGAGTTCGCTGGGTGGTGAGCTGCTCGGCTTGAAGACGACCGGAGACCTGTTCATCGGCATCCTGCAGAGCCGTACAGTTCAGGATAGTGTCATCGCCAGATTCGACCTACGCAAGGTCTACGGAGTTCGACGGTGGGAGGATGCCCGCAAGAGACTCGCCAGCGCCACGGATCTTTCGCAGGACCGAAAGAGCGAAATCATCACTATTTCGGTCGCGGATCGAAGCGCACAACGAGCCCAGCAGATGGCTCAACAGTGTATCGAAGAGCTAAACAAGGTCGTCACAAACCTGAACACCTCTTCAGCTCATCGAGAGCGGGTGTTTCTGGAGGCGCGACTCAACCAGGTTCAGCAGGATCTGGAGTCAGCGGAAAAGGATTTTAGTCAATTCGCGAGCAAAAACACTGCAATCGATATACAGGCTCAAGGCAAGGCGATGATCGAAGCCGGCGCGAATTTGGAAGGCCAACTCATTGCCGCGCAGACACAACTCGAAGGGTTGCGCCAAGTCTTTGCCGACAGCAACGTTCGCGTGCGCGAGGCACAAGCTCGCGTGGACGAACTGAATCGGCAACTGCACAAGCTCAGCGGCAAGG
>Ga0187817_10001581_pt1 | contig 11256 bp, 5 predicted proteins | sample NC_wetland_sal_i_17_FD_132431 | JGI IMG/M metagenome (GOLD analysis project Ga0187817, IMG submission 132431) | Wetland sediment microbial communities from Neuse River Estuary, North Carolina, USA - SO4_2 | ecosystem: Environmental > Aquatic > Freshwater > Wetlands > Sediment | place: USA: North... | reverse complement strand
CACGCAGCAGCCTCGCTGTAACCGGCGCGAGCAGAATTCCATTCCGATAGTGGCCTGTAGCGAGGAAAAGCCCCTCGATGTCTGTGGGACCAAGAACCGGCAGGCCATCGGGTGTGCCGGGGCGCAATCCCGCCCACGTTTCAATAATCTCTGCGTCTGCAAGTCCCGGAACAAGTTGGAGTGCGGCCTCGAGAATTTTGCTCAGCCCTCCCGGAGTGACGTGTTTCGAGAACCCTGCGTCTTCCAATGTGCTGCCGGCGATGATCCGGCCGTCGTGGCGCGGAACGAGATAACCATTCTCTGACCGCACTACGCGACGCAGCTTCAAACTCGAGCTGCGCAGAGCGAGCATTTGTCCGCGCACTGGATGCGTGGGCGCATAGCGCCCGAGCCATCCAATCCCGCCCGAGAAACTTCCCGCTGCAACCACGACGCACCCTGCCGAAATTTCTTCCCCGGCTGCAACCACTCCCATGCACCGCGCGCCCTCTTGGAGGATTGCAGTTACAGGACAACCAGTGCGGATCTCCACGCTCTCGCGCCGCGCTGCCGCGAGGAGCGCATCCATCAAGAGGCGCGGATCCACAACGCCTTCCTCGGGAAGCCACGCCGCTGCTCGCGCAGCAGGGCCGAGGCCTTCTTCCAGCGTGCGCGCGGCATCTACCGAGATGGTCTCCAGGGAAAGTCCGGCTCGGCGATATTCGGCGGCCATTTTTGCGCATTCGGCTTCGGCGTGGGGCCCGGGAAAGATCTGGAGGGTGCCTTGGAGGGAGAAGGCGGTGGATCGGCCGGAGGCTGCCTCAATCGAAGAGATGAATTCGGGATAGAGCCGGAAACTTTCGATGGAGAGAGGGGTAAGCCCAGACGCATCAGCAGATTCGGGCCCAGGCGCGAGCATGCCCGCAGCGGCCCAGGAGGCTTCGTGCCCCGGCTGCTGGCGGTCCAGCAGGACCACGCGGAGCTTTTCCGCCGCGAGCTCGAAGGCGATCGAACTCCCAATCACCCCGCCGCCAATGATGGCTACGTCGAATGCACTCACGCCACCATTTTAGCAGCAAGTGGGTGAACAATGTTCACCCTAACACGCCTAAAAACTGAACATAGCCTGCAAATAAACGAGCCGGTTCGCGGCACTTAAAGCGGCCGGTCCGAAGGTGGCCAGTTGGTTGGGCACAGCAAAAAATGGCGAGGCCGAAGCTTGCGGCAGGTCTGTCGTCGGCGGATTCAGAACAGCCGTCGGGGTAAGGGGATTCACGTGGTTGAAGACGTTGCGCGCGTTCACGCTGAACGTAAGGTTGTAGCGCTGGTTTGTACATCCGCTGCTGAACAGTCCCCCCCCCCTCCTCCGAACGGGCCTCCCGGCCCCCGCCCGCCGCCTCTCCCTCCACCGCCGCCTCCCGCCTGCCCGCCCGAGCCCGACGCTTCTCCCCCAAAGCCGAATGTTTTGCTGAGGCGGAGATTCAGGCTGAACCGCCCGGGACCTGTGAGGAAATCAACGGGAATCGGAGTGGCGTTCTGCGCCGGCACCGTGTTGAACGAGCCAATGCCCGGCACCGTCACGACCGTCGGCCCGCTCGCCCCGTTCGCCAATACCGGCCGCTGGTTGAACTGCGCGGAGCCGATCAGATCCTGGCTCAGCGTGACGTTATACGGAGTTCCGGAACTCACAATCATGAACGGGCTGAGCCGGAAGTTGTAGGGCAAGCCGAACGTGCCGCCCAGGAAGTAACGGTTGCGAACATCGAAGGGAGCGCGGCCGTAATCCTGAAGCAAGTTCCGGGGATTTGATGGGAAGCTGGTGGGCGATGACGTGTCGCTGTTCGCGTACGTCAGCGTGTAATAGCTGAAGAGCGTGAGCTTCGCGCCAGCGCGTATGGTGGCTTGCACGAACATCTGGTTCTGCCGGTAGATGCCCTCGGACTGAAATTGGTAGACGTTTTCGAATCCGGGGATGGACCTCGTGCCCGGAGTCGCGCTGGTATAGAACGGATAATCGTAAGTTCCCGGTTCGGGAGTGTTGATATTGTTTGTGAACAACTGGTCCCAGCCGCGCGAATTCAGGTAGGAAAGCGAGACATTGGCGATCTTCGTCACCTGGCGTTCAAGGCTGACCGCTGTTTGCATCACGTACGGTGCGTGCAGGCGCGAGGGCAATTGATAAATGCTCGGGCTCACGACTCCTACAGGCGCCGTTCCCGGCAGAAAGGCGGGATTCGGGAAGATGTACTGCGCCTGCCCGATACCGTTCAGGCGGTCCTCCTGGAGCGCGAAGGAAGAATTGAAGCGATCGTAGAAAATCCCGAAGCCCGCACGCAGCACCGTCTTCGGCGCGCTTTTGCCATTTCCGCCCAGCCCCCACGCGAATCCGAGGCGTGGCGCCCAGTCCGCGTGGTCGCTGATTTCGTTTTGCGTTTCAAATCGCAAGCCGTAGCTCAGGGTGATGTTGGGGCGGATCTTCCAGTCGTCTTCTGCGTAGAGTCCGGCGTCCACCTGTCCGATGCTGGCAAGAGGATTCCCGGGCGTCGTTGCGGTCGCACCCGCGGTCAGCGAAAACTGGCTCGCCGTCGGCGTTCCCGATTCCAGCGCCGCCTGATACGCCTCAATCGACGGAAACACGAACAAACCGTTGAAACCCGCTGTCGAACTGTTGGAGTCGGTAACGCCTCGCAGCCGCGCACCAAACTTGGTGAAGTGGTTCCCGTGCGAGATCGAGGTGTAATTCTGAAGTTCGTAGTGATTGGTGGTGTCGAGCAGGGTCCCCGAGTTGCTGCCCCCGCCATTGAACGCCCCCTGCACCAGCAGAGTGACGCCCGTGTTCAATGGATTCTGATTGGTGGCCGCACGCAGGTATTGGAAGCGAGTCTCGTTCACCACGCTCGCTCCGAATGTCTGTGTGTCGCTCACCTGAAGCGTCTGTTCGGTAGAGAGGAAGTTGTAACCCTCCGATGGCAGGGAAAAACCGCCGATCCCCTGGTTCTTCTCGTCATCGCGATAGTATTGGTAACGCACAGACAACGTGTTCGTCTTGGTGACCTGGTAATCCAGGCGAGGCCCGAGGTTGTAGCGCTTCCTCGGAGTGGCCACTGCCGCGCTGAACGGGACGATCGCAAAAGGAGAAGTCGTGTTCACCACCTGCGCATTCACGATGGAGAGATCGTTGATGTCCCGGATGTCCGTGGTGAAGAAGAAAGACGCTTTCTTGCTGAGCGGCCCGCCGATATTTCCGCTGTACTGTGTGGAGTAGTAGCCGGGATAGGACGAACCGGAGCCTGAGGGGTGAAAGAACGGATTTTTTGAGTTGAACGCGGAATCGTTGGCATTGATCGATACCTGACCGTGCCATTTGTCCGTGCCCGGCTTGGTGAAGATCTCAATGCGCCCATATCCCACTTTGTCGTATTCCGCGGAGAACGGATTCTGATTGATGCGTATTTCGCGGATTGCGGATTTCGGAGGCAATTGCCCGGCCGTGAAGCCGTCGATGTAAAACTGGCCTCCGTTCGGCCCCGCCGAAGGCCCGGCCAGGGCGGTGAGATCGCTTTGCAATTCGTCGGGATCGTCCGGCAGCGCCTCGAGTTCCTTTCCGGAAATTACGATCGCTCCGGCGTTGCTCGCGGGATTCACATCCACCGTCGGCGCTTCATCTGAGACTTCCACTTTCTGCTGCTGCACCGCGATTTCGAGCGCCACGTTGAGCTGCTGCACCTGATTCGCGCTGATTTCCACGGCGTTGTTCTTGTAAATCTCGAACCCTTTGGCGATCACCTGCACCGTGTATTTTCCCGGGGCGAGGCCTTTCAATTCGAACACGCCTTGCTGATTTGTTGTGGCACCAAGCGTGTCTCCCGCTGGTGTGGTCACAATCACGGATGCGCCTGCCACGGCAGCGCCGGAAGGATCCAGCACTTGGCCGCGCAGACTTCCCACGCCCGTCTGCGCAGAAAGGCCGCCCGGATTCAATGGCCCAAGCAAAATGAAGACTGCGGTCCAAAAGCAGAAAAAGAGTCCCTGGCCCCGAAATCTCATTGCATCCCCTGTATATGGCTCAGATCAAACTTCCGGCCGATTTTGGAATTATTGGGCGTCCCCGCCTGCCGGCGCGCCGCCCAGGCTCCATGGCGAAAGCGTCATGCCCTGGCTCCCGGCCGGCGCTGCAGCCAGAATCGGCTCCACGCCGCCAAGCACCGTAATTGCCGTCACCTGGCCAGATGCTGTGCCCTCTGTAGCTACAATCATCACCGCGTCATCTTTCTTGAAGTCCGTGAGCGCGGATGCCGGCATGCGGTTCACGATCTGCTGGAAGTCTCCCTGTGCGCCGCCGGGGCGGCCGCTGCCTCCTCCCCCGGGGCCCTGTCCGCCCGGATTTGCCCCTGCGGATGGGGCAGAGGTATTCCCTGCATTTGCCGGCGCAGCCGCCCCCGCCCCTTTCAATCGGAAAGCGATGCGCTGCGCCACTTCCGGTGGCAGCACGCGAAGCTGCGATTGATTTGTAATCTTCACCAGGAATGGCTTCTTTGTAATCAGATCCATCACATTGATCGAGCTTCCCTCCGTGTCGATCGAACGGATTGTTCCGGCGATGTTGCGGAATGACCCGGAGACGACTTCCACCGCTGCGAATTCGCCGCCGTCCGCGCTGCGCGTACCGCGCGCGCGAAGCTGATCTCCCGGCTGAATCTGGTCGAACGGTGCAGGTTTGGCGTCGTCGAATTGGATCGAGTCCGGCGCGTAGCGGCGGAGGACCGTGTCTTTCGCTGTGTGGATGGCGATTTCTTTCGTCCCGCTCAGTGTTCTCGCGGAAATCGTGATGGTTCCCGTACCAGGGTCCACCTTGCTCACGAGTCCGCCGATGCCTCGCTTTTGCCAGTCTTCGCGATCGTGCTGCTGCTTGGCTTCCACGTCGGAGCGGCTCATGGCGATCACGCCGACCGCGGCAAACGATTTGGCGTCGCTTGAGGGCAGCCCTCTCACGAGAATCCGGTCTCCCGCGTGCAAATCCGATAGCTGAATCGGAGTTGCGGTCTTCAGGTCCGTTTGGCCCGGCGCCACGCGCACCATTTTCGCGTTGCTGGCCACCTGCACGGTGATGTCTGCGCCCGCATCCGTGGTCAGCGTGATCGCGTTTCCGTTGATGCTCTTGATTACGCCCACTTGCTTGGCCAAAGGCGCCTGCGTACCCTGCTGTACCGCCTCTGGCGGCACCGCACTCGCGCGATGAGGAGCGATCAGCGCTGCCCCAGCAGCGCCGCTCGCCGCACAAAGGAGAATCCGGAACGCCAACCCACGTCTCATCGAAGCCATCGACCGCTCCTGCATCTCAGTAATCCCGCCACTCCGGCGCAGACATTTCCCTGCCAATGTCACTTTCCTTTAGACGTATGCTCTTTCATGGTGCGTTACATTTTTGAGGACAGGTTGGACGCGTAGGTTGCATCCCAGCCGGAGCGGCATCGCAGCCACGCAAGCGTACTTCTTAGAGGGAATTCACAAGCTCGACCGAAAGCAAGCGGGCTTTTTGGGCCAGGTTTTGCGCGCGGGTCAAATCGCCGCCTGCTGGCATCGCGTGACTGGGAGACGAAGCTGCGAATTTTTTCCACAAGGTCCTGCTGCGCCGCGCTCAATTGTTTTCCATCCGCGGACTGGAGGTTCTTCTCAGCAGCGGCAATGTCGTCGCCGGTGCGGCGCTGGTAGGCGGCCTGATCATCCGGGGAAAGCTGGGGCGAAATTTGCGGAGCAGGCGCCTGCGCGTCCTCCCGCCCCGGATTCAGCAGCCGTCTCCGAAGGCGGCTTCGCCGGCTTGGGAAGAGGCTTGGGACGCGGAGGAAGCACAGGCGGAGGAGCGGAAGTATCGGACGGCGCAACCGGAGGAGGCGTGACGGTTTCGGCAGGCGGCGCAGCGGTTGTATCCGGAGCCGTATTCATGGGCCGCTCCGCCTCGGGAGATGGAGCGGGAATAGCCGCAACCGGCGCTGCCGCTTGCACTTTGTGGCGAGCGCAGCCGCTTGCGGCGAAGGAAATGCCGCACACAGCCAGTGCAGCGACAATTCTAGCGTGCATCCTGCGGCTGGGCATTTATCGTTTCTCTTCGGCGAAAGGCTGGCTGAAATCGCGGACTTTTCCGGCAGGCGCTTCCACAGGGCGCCCCAGCGGAAGTTCTACTCGGAATGTGGTTCCGCGCCCGACCTCCGATTCGAATTCTATCCGACCATTGTGCAATTGCACAAATCGAAAGGCGTTGGCCAGCCCGATGCCGGTTCCCCCCGGGCGCGTGGTAAAGAACAACTGAAATATCTTCTTCTGATTTTCGGGTGGAATGCCTTTGCCGGAATCGGCGACTGCGATCACCGCGGATTCACCGCTCCGCCGCAGGCTGATCGTAATGCGCCCGCCGCGGCTGGTGAACTCGCAAGCGTTCAACGCGAGATTCAGGATCGCCTGATGCAATAGTTGCCGGTCGGCGAGGACGCGCGGGAACTCGGACGGCAAGTCGACGCGCAGCTCGACGCCTGCTTTTGCGATCGAAGGCCGCACCGCCTCGATCACTTCCTCCAGCAGCGCCCGCAAGTCCGTTTCTTCGAGCTTGAACTCCACGGGCCGAGTGAAATTGAGGAACGTCTTCACGGCGCGGTCGAGCCGGTCGATTTCGTTATCAAGCATTTTCACGGCCTGCTGGGGTTCCTGTGCGACGGGCATGTTGGCCTTCAGGACTTCGAGCCAGAGCCGCATCGAATTCAAAGGGTTCTTCACTTCATGGGCCACGCCGGCGGTGACGCGCCCCAAAGCCGCGAGCCGCTCGGAAATTTCGAGCTGGCTGCCGATGCGCTCGAGCGATTCGACGTCGCGCAGGGTAACAAGCGATCCCACCCGTGCGCCGTGCTCGCGGATCACCTGCGCGCTCAGCCCGATTCGGCGCACGCCGTTCGCACCCTGAACGGACACTTCCGCTCCTTCGACCGGCTCGAGCTGGTCGCCTTCCATCCGCAGCGCGCTGCGGACCGTATGGCCGGCAGGGAAAATCTCGCTGATGCGACGGCCGGTGAGCTCCTCCGGGCGCCCGCCAAGAAATCTTTCCACCGCGGGGCTAACAAACACGGCGCGCCCCTCCGCGTTGAACAGGAGCATGCCATCCGCAACGCCTCTCATCACCTGGTCAAACCGTTCGCGCGCTTCGCTATAGATTTCGCGGACGTCGCGCAATTGCTTGCCGACGCCGATGATTTTCGTGCTCACCTGGCCGAGTTCGTCGCCGCGCGCCACCGGCTCGAGATCGAATTCGCCGCGTGAGATGCGGTCCAGTTGAGCTGTGATCTGGTCGATGGGTGCGAGCGAAATGCGGCTCACGATGAAAGCGAGGAGCGTGGAGAGCAGCACGGAGCCCAGCGCGTAGTAGCCCGCCGATTCGAGGCTCGGCGAAATCTCGTCGCGGATCAAGGCGGAGGAGAGGCCGATGCGAATGTCGCCGAAAGGACCCGAGCCCAGATTGAAGGCAAGCGAATACTCGTACACTTGCGGCGGGCCGTAAAGCGTGCGCAACTGCTGAAAGAAGCCCGAGTGGACCAGCGAGCTGACGGGGGGCCGGTTGACAATTTTCTCGCCGCGCAGCGCCGCATCGCTCGACACCAGCACGATGCCGTCGCGATCGCTGATCGAGATTTCATAGATCGTGGGGGAATAGCCGACAGCCGATTCCACCAGTGAATTGAGCGTGCTGCTGCTATCGAGCGAACGCCGGACGTACTCCCGCACGTCTTTGGGACTGGTCGAAGCGGGGGAATCGCCGCGCTCAGCGGCTTCGGCGAGCGCGTTGCGGCACGCGAGGAAGACCTGTTGAGCCACGAAGCGGGCGCGGTCATCGGCCTGGCGCAGCACCTGCCGCGTCAGCCGCCCAAGGTAAAGACCCGACACCACCGCGACGACCGCCAGGACCAGGATCGAGGTCGCCAGGGTAAATTTAGTTTTCAGGCTGAGACGCATCTTTCCGCCCCGCCTCGTATTCCTTCAGTTTGTTGTGCAGTGTCTTCAGGCTGATACCGAGGAGTTCAGCCGCGCGCGTTTTGTTCTGGCTGGTGGCCGCGAGCGTCTGAAGGATGAGCTCGCGCTCGACCGCGTCCACGGTTGTCCCCACGGGAAAGCGCACGCCGCCCAGAGCGGCGGTGATTGTTGCCGGCGATTTCCCGAACTCCGCGGGAAGATGCTGGCGGCCGATGGTGCCGCGGTCGGAGGCGATTGCAGAGCGCTCGAGCACGTTGCGCAATTCCCGCACATTTCCCGGCCAGGGATACGATTTGAACAAATCCATCACATCCGTGCCCACGCCCGTCACTTTCTTGCCGTGCTTCTCGGAGATCTCTCCGAGGAGATGCTCGACCAGCAGCGGCAAGTCGTCCTTGTGTTCGCGCAGCGGGGGCAAATGGATGTGGAAGACGTTGAGGCGGAAGTAGAGGTCCTGGCGCAGATGGCCGTCGGCGACGGCGTGTTCGGGGTTTTTGTTCGTTGCGGCAATCACGCGGACGTTGACGGGCGTCTCGACCTTGCTGCCGAGCCGCCGGACTTTTTGGTCTTCCAGCACGCGCAGCAATTTTGCCTGCGTGGGCGCGGGCATCTCGCCGATCTCGTCGAGCAGCAGCGAGCCGCCGTCGGCGAGCTCGAAGCAGCCCACGCGGCGCTCGGCGGCGCCCGTAAACGCGCCCTTCTCGTGGCCGAAAATCTCGCTTTCCATCAGCGACTCGGGAATCGCCGAGCAGTTGATGGCCACGAACGGCCGATCGGCGCGCGGCGAAAGCATGTGAATCGTGCGGGCCACCATTTCTTTCCCCGAGCCGGTTTCGCCCGTGATGAGAACGGAAGCCGTGGAGGGAGCGGCCATTTCCACCTGGCGCATCACTTCCTGCATCCCGCGCGATTCGCCCACGAGCGTACCGAGCCTGCCCGCGTCACGAAGCTGGCGCGTGAGGACCGCGACGGCTTTTCTGTCTTGAACTCGGCCGAGCGCACGGTCGAGCAACGCGCGCAGCACCGGAGGCTTGAGCGGCTTTTCGATGTACCAGAAAGCGCCCGCTTCGATCGCTTGCACCACGCGCTCGTCGCTTCCGCGGCCGGTAATGATAATGACGGGGATCCGCTGGATTTCTTCGCCGAGGTGGCGGAGAAGGTCGAGCCCGTTGATGCCCGGAAGCTCAACGTCTGCGAGGATCACGCTGGGCGCGAACTCGGGGAACTTCGCGAGCGCGTCTTCGCCGGTGCCAACGCCCAGCACCTCGCAGTCCCATTTGCGCAGGAGCGCTTCGTAGCCCTTGCGGGCGTTCTCTTCGTCTTCGACGATGAGGATGCGCTGCGGGAAGTGGCTGTTGGTAGCCATCAAGAATCTGAATCTACCAGCAGTCTCCGGCAAATCCAAGCAAACCGCGGCGGCGGCCGCGTCCGGCACTCCCGAGGGCGAACCAATCAGGGAGGCGATGAATCAGGGAGCGCCGCGCTGAGCCAAGTCAGCGCCGCGATCAAGTCCTGCCGAGATAGAGCGGTCGAGCGAGAACAAGTTCGAGCTTCGTGTCCTTCGCGATGGTCAACTCCTGCCCCAGGCCCGAGGTCGCGAGAAAAGCGGTCACAGCGCCCGCCGCTGCCCCCATGGCAGCTTCCTTTGTGTTGTGAGCGGCTACGCCCGGCGCCGCTCCCGCGAAGGCGCCTGCGGCCGCCGCTTCTGCTTCGCGGTCCCGTTTGCTTGAGGGGGTCTCGATTTCTCCTTCATGGTCGTAAACAACCCGCAAGGAATGGACGCCGGGAGCATCGATGAGCTCCGCCACGAGCGGCCGACGGCCTTGCGGCGTCTCGATTTCATCAAACGTGAGCCACATCCGTGCCCGGCCCGTCTTCGCGGCGGCCTGGACCTTGTCGATGTGTCCGCGGACCTCAGCGCCTGCGGGCAGGACGGACCCGTCGGAGGCGGTGAGCGCCTCGAGCGTCCGGGCGCGGAAATGTTTGCCCGCTTTGTCATCCTTGGTGCAGAGCACATCCTGGAGGCCGACGAGAAAACGCGTGCCGGTCGGAACCAGATAAGGGGCAGCCGCCTGATCGGCCGGCGGACTTGGCTGGTCTTGCGCGAGAACAGGTGCAACGGCGGGCATCCCGGCTGCGGCCAGACTTGCGGCAACAGCCAGAAGCAAAATTCTGTATTTCATGAGCTTCTCCTTATATGAGTGCGTTGGCTTGCCGTCCTTCGCCGGGAAGGCAAGTTGCGTAAGCAAATCCTACTATGAGATGGCCGGGACCGCTCAGGGGTGGCCCGGGGTTTTCCTGAGAGGCACCCGGCCGGGCAATTAGAAAAAGTTGTACTGTAAGGGCGAAGCGTGAATTATAATCCGCCCGGTTTCATCGGTTTACTTGGAGTTCGGCCTCCTGGCTCACATTACTTGGGTCCCAGATCCAATTCTGATAGTCGGGGTGACTTTCCGGCGGGCTCGACTGGCGGAATTTTCCTTTTCGGAGAACGGCAGGCGGCGAAACGCCGCAGGCGAATTAGGGAGGAGCGGATGAGATTTTCAGGACGCGCGGCATTCCTATTGTTTTTGGCTCTCTTTCTAATTTGCGCCTGCTTTGCGGATGATAAGAAGGCAGGCGGCAAAGACGATGCTGCAGCCACCTCTGCTTCGAACGACTCTTCCGCGCAGCCGCCGGCCGAAAGCACTGCCGATGCGACGGTCATAACTCCGGCTTCGGATTCCCCCGGCAGCCAGCCGTTGCCTCCTGCGCCGCCAGCGAAGGGAAGTTCATCGGGTGGCGGCGCCGTTGAAGAAGCGCCCCGGTGGGATCCCGTACCCGCTCTTGACGGGAGTCCCGGTTTATTTACGTTGGAAACCGGCGAGATGCTGCCGCGCACCGGCGTAGCCGCGGCCATCAGCGTGAACAAAATTTCCCGGATGCCGGGCAGCATCACCATCCTTCAGACGGTCCCGGCAATCAGCGTCGGGATCACCGACCGCTTCTCTGTCTTTTTCCAATTGGAAGCGGACGAGCACCTTCATATCGACACGCCGTCACAGTTGAGCTTGAACCTCACCACTCCTCCCAACCCTCAACTCGGCACCACCATCTACAAGTCCTTCCTCCCGGGCACCGGGCTTCCTGCCGCTTACGTGGAGGATTTTCCGTTCGCTTCGCAGAGCGGCAGCGGTGGCGTGGGCGAAGCCGATCTCGGGTTCAAGGTAGGGCTGTTCTCCGAACGCAAAGGGAACCCGCTCAGCCTTTCGATTCGCGAGGATT
>Ga0187817_10001580_pt1 | contig 11258 bp, 9 predicted proteins | sample NC_wetland_sal_i_17_FD_132431 | JGI IMG/M metagenome (GOLD analysis project Ga0187817, IMG submission 132431) | Wetland sediment microbial communities from Neuse River Estuary, North Carolina, USA - SO4_2 | ecosystem: Environmental > Aquatic > Freshwater > Wetlands > Sediment | place: USA: North... | reverse complement strand
TGGACGGCTACGGTTCCGATTGCCTCGGGTACGAATCTCATCAGCATAACGGCCACCGACTCGACCGGTCTCACGGCGAGTCAGACGACCACAGTGGTGGGGCAACAGGTTGCGCCTCCGGCGTCGGCCCCGCCTTCCGCACCAGTACCGTCGCCCGCGCCTACCCCGCCTTCCGCACCGACGCCGTCACCCACGCCGGTTCCGTCACCGAACCCGCCGACTTCCAATCCGCCTCCGTCAAGTCCCTCCAATCCGGCGCAGCCGGGTTCACCCACGGACACGACGCCGCCGTCGCTGATCATCACTTATCCTGCCGCCAGTGTGATTGCCACTGCCGCCAGTACCATCACCTTTCAGGGCATGGCCACGGACAATGTCGGGGTCACGTTAGTTAGCTGGTCGAATTCCACCGGGTCTGCCGGTTCGGCAACCGGAACCGTCACGTGGACCGCCAGCATCCCGCTGATCCCCGGCACCAATACCATCGTTTTCAAAGCGTTCGATGCCGCCGGTAACTCCGCGTGGCGGTCCGTCACGGTTGTGCAGCAATAACAGAGCGTGCCCGATCTGATATTGATTCTTTCAATTTCAGGTATTAAACTCTAATAACGAACGAATGTTGGAAACGAGCATCTGGCGGCGAGCGTCTTCGGGAATCAGGTGGCCTTTGGCCGCGGAAAATGCCTGAATTAGCGCAGGGCGAACCTCGCATCGCACTCCACGGCTGGGACTGGCGAGGTCAAGTGTGGCACGGCCCGGACGAGCTGACCTTCGCGCTCAATGGCTCCCGGGAAATCCTTCGCAAGCTGCGCCCGTTGACTAGCAGTTGGCACGGAAGACTGCACGCACAGATGCCGGGCCAACTATCACTCGACTTTTACGCTTCGATCTATGACCTGAGCGATGCCGGTCTGGCGATCCTCGACCTGGAGGGTTCACCCGGCGGGCCATTGGAGGTCACCGCCGTGGTTCCCGCGCATAGGCGGGCCAGAGTCAGAAAGGACTTCGCCTTCGAATTCGCCGCTTTCCTGAGATTTTTGGAAGGTCCAGAGAGTTCGGGCGCGGAGCTGGCGATTCATGATTACATCCATCGCGTGCTCGAAGAGGCGGACGCCGCCACAACCCTGGTCTTCTCCATCGAGACATGCTTTATCGAGAGGGAATTGCAGATTCTGATCGCCGAGCAGGTCGAGCGGCTCGCCATAAGTATGCTTGCCTGGATGACCGAAAAGGACGCTTCGCACGCGGCGCCCGCACAGTGACCCTTTGCCCGAGGTCGGGCCCCCGCCTTTTTCTCCTCGCTTTGGATCCGCATCGCGATGGCACGCCGCTCAGCGCGCCATCCACGTTCCAGTGAATGAACAAGAGTTCGACGGCGGAGAAATCATCGCCTTCGCTGCGGTATCGACGCATTGTTGAGCGGAGACCGGCAGCGCAAACCCGAGCACTGCAACAACTTCTATCCGTTTCATTTCAGCAAGTCGGATGGCCTGACACCTCTCGCGAAGCCCCCGAATTTGAATGGGAGCGGTTTGTATTCGCCCACCAGATCCACATCCGTTCGCGCCGGAATCTTGTCCTCCATTCCTAGCGTCCAGAAACAGGCGTTGATGATGAGCCGCCGCAATGCTTCGTTCTGCAGGTCCTGAGCAGCGCCCATGGTGGTAGTGAAAACGCGGGCGGTCTTTCCGGCCCTCCCTGTGTAGCCCTTCACCCACGCGACGGGCATCATCGGGTCGTTCTGTTTACCGGCGGCCGGCGGATCGGTTGGCTGCATGCCTTCCAGCACCTGGCCCAGGATCAGCGGTTCAGTGCCGGCGGGCAGCGGCAGGCGGACTTCGTACACGTCCGTTGGACACCAGATGTCGCCATCCCGAATGCCTCGAAGAATCGGATGGTTCTCTTTCCCCTTGGCCATGATGCCGCGCGTGCTCTGCCTGCCGTGATGACCGTGATGGTCAATCCAGGTTTCGCCCAGCACCTGCCGGCCGAAGCCACCGTCCCATTCTTTGCTGTTCCAACTGTACCTTTGGTACGTGGCGCTGCTCTTGAGGTCAAAGGCATGGGTTGCGGTTCGCATAGCAACGATGGGGCGTCCCGATTCCACATAATCGACAATGTGCATCATCTGTACGTCCGGCAAGTCACGAAACCGCGTGAAGATGACCATCAAGTCTGCTGCGTCGAGCGCTTCCAGGCCGGGGATGTTGTCGCGCTGGTTTGGGTCAATGGTTCCGTCTTTCGGATTGATCGCGAAAAGCACCGTGCACTTGAATCCGTGATGCACTGCCAGAATCCTGGCTAACTGTGGCAGTGCCTGTTCAGAGCGATATTCCTCATCTCCGCTAACCAGAACAATGTGGATTCCCTTCCCTGCGCCGCCGGTGCCTTCCAGCACAATGCCGGCGGTGGCCGGAAACGCGGACAGCATGACAAAGGCAGCGAGGGCCAAACGCATGGTTGTCCCCGATTGTACTCCGTGCGTTCCCTCTAATAGGCCTTCACCAATCTGTGGTGTGGCTGTGGCTTCTGCGCGGCCTCGAACGGGATCGGTCCGCCGGGATCTACTTCCGGATAGCGAAGCGACGGCTTGCCCAGGCACCAGAGGCCGTGCCCATCGAAATAGGGTGTGGAAACTTGTTTCATCTGGGGGTGAGGCGGCCTTGCCTGAAATCGAGGATGCGGTCCATGCGGGCGAGCTCGCTTGCGGACAGACGCTGCTGGTTCTGGATAAAAACCTGGAGGCTTCGATCCTTCCACCAGAGCTTGGCGATAAAGAGTGTGTCCCAACCTTCAGGAAAAGGGTCATTAACGAAGGCGATGCGGCTACCGTGCGGAGGGCGGAACGGCAAGTGACGGAACTCCTCGATCAGGTTCCAGGTCTTCTCGCCATTCCGGAAATTTTCGAGCGCCATCTTGTCATGCCGCGCGGCGGTGGCGCCGGCGTAGTAGAAGAGCGCTGCGGCCAGGATCAAGACCACTGCTGCGCCCTCGGGCAGCCAGGCGAAGATCGGCTCGCGAGCAATGCGGCGCGCGACGGCCTCGCCCGCGATGGCGACAATCATACTCCAGCCGGCTAGAGGGATGTAGATGCAGCCGGGACCGTGGGGCGGGATGAAGTTGAGCGGGAGCGGTGTCGCCACCGCCCAGACCAACAACAACAGGAGACGGCGGTTGCGTTTGTGAATTCCAAGGTAAAGCAGGAGGGCCCAGACGGTAAGAACCGACCAGGGTCGGAACAGCGTGGTGCAGAAAATCGTATTCAGGAAACGCTGGCTGGATTCAACGAAGCGCGTCCAGGTGAAGACAGGGCGATACAGTTCGATTTGGGCCAATCCGTCGGGCCCATAGGTTTTGAAGCTGATGAAGGCGGCGGTGATGACGGCGGCCGCGGCCAACGGCCAGACATGCGTGAGGAAGCGCTTGGCGATTGTGGCGATGTGGTGTGCGCCGCGTGATGCTTCGAGCACCTCATACGCGCACACGATGACGGGTAACGATACCGCCATCTCCTTGGAATTGAGCGCAAAGATGTAAAGCGTGAGAAACACGCAGCATTGGCCGAGAGTGAGACGGAGATCCCAATCGCGACAACGCAGGTAATAAAGAAGTGCGCCAAAGTAGAAGCCGGCGCACAAGATGTCATATATGAATGATCCGCTGTGCGTGAGGCTTACCATTTCTGGATGAAAAGCGACGACCATGACGGCGAGGGTGGCGGCAGTGAGTGAGCCGGTGAGCCGCGCCGCTAACCGGAGCAGTAACAGTGATACGAAGAGCAAGATACCCAGGCGCGCCACGTTATAGGGCCAGGGATTGAAGCCGGACATGTGAAACAGCGGCAGATAGTAGAGACCGCCCATGGGGCGATACATTTTGTGCCAGAACAGGATGTTGGCCGACGCAACGTTCCACACACCTGGCTCCCAATACCCGTAGATGTTCATCATTTCGTCGGAAGAAAAATGCGTGTAGACGGCGCACCAGCTAAATCTCAGAAAGAATACAGTAACCACCAGCGCCGCTGCACGTTCGGCCAAGCCGGAGCCTGACACGCGCGCACGCCCGTCGTGGGATTCGAAAGACCTACTTTGCACTGCGGCCGGCGTCATTAAGAAATTCGATGACACATTTCCGCGCCGCCCTTACGAACGGCGCGGAGGCACGTGCCTGCGGGACGAGCCGCGCCTTGAACAGATGCGTCCTCAGCGCTGCCCTGCTACTAAAGACCCGGCCAGGCGGTTTTCAACTACACCGGGTGGCTCTGTTATTTTGGAAATCTGCATTTGGAGCGGTTGGCTCCTGACTTGAAACCACGTCGCCAGGTATTGGTCGGAGGCGACGCGACGCTTCATGATGCGGCGGCGTTTCGCTATGGCGCGGGGTAAGCACCGCGCGAGGCGCCAGAATGCCGGCAGCGAGCCTGGTTCATAGAACACGCAGCCTCCGATCACAACGAGATCACGCGTCGTTAAGGAAAGCCAGTTGCGGCGATACAAATCGCGCGTCATGTTCTTGATTTGCATCAGAAAGCGGTTTTTCACCGTGTGCATTTTGAGAGTCGCCGGAAAGCCAAGCCGGGAGCCGTTCGCCATGCGGCGAACATGATACGCCGTGGCTTGTGGAGCGTAAATGCAGCGCCAGCCGAGTAACTGCCCACGCCAGGCCACGTCTGCGTCTTCGCGATAGGTAAAGAAATCGGGATCGAAGAAGCCATCGTCCAGAGAAACGCCGGAAATCATCTCGCGGCGGTACAAGGCCGCCGCGGCACAAGCCCCAAAGACATACTCTGGGCGGTCGAAACGCCCGTCGTCAGGCTCGTTCCAGCCGCGGTCGAAGTGGCGCATGCTGGGCGTGAAGTAAATGCCTGCGGAGTCGATTCGCGGAGCGCGCGGAATGGTGAAGTCGCGCCGGAGCCGCAGCAGTTTGCCACAGACCGATCCGGTTCGAGGGTCCAGGCTGCCAGCTTCAACCAGGCGCGCTACAAAGCCGGGTTGCAGCAATACGTCAGGATTCAGCGTGAGAATCCATTGGCCGCGGGCTACGGCTATCGCCTGGTTCTGTGCTGCTGCGAAACCGGCATTGCGGCCATTTTCAATCAAGTGGATGCGGTCCTTGTACTGAGCAAGAACCCGGCCGGAGTCGTCTTGGGAGGCGTTATCGACTACAATAACTTCCAGAGAGTCGTACTCCTGCCGAAAGACCGCGTCCAGGCAGCGTCCGATGAAGGGGCTGCTGTTGTGCGTAACCACCGTGACGCTGACCAAAGCTGATTTCATGGCGTGCTGATAACAAAGACCTGGCAGGCCACTCGTCGACTACAGTCGCCGCAAAGAATTTTTTTGCGGGATGGTGTAGTGGAAAGCGCCGGGCTCAGGTCATTAGATAGACAACGTGCTCTCCGATTCGCTGCTGGAAAAGCTGACGGGCGTTCTCCCTGCTGAGCAGACCCGTGTCAGCTTGCAAGACGAGGTGGCGCAGTTATTCGAAGAGATGCGCGAGGGGGTGTTTCGTTACGTGTTGAGCCTGGGGCTCCATCCACCACAGGCGCAGGAGGCCACCCAGGAAGTGTTCCTCCGGCTCTATGCCGCACTCAAGCGCGCCGAGCCTATCCGGAACCGCCGGGCATGGGTTGTGCGCGTGGCGCACAATCTGGCCCTGAGGCTTCGGGAGCAACAAGGTTCGCAAGCGCCTTTCGCGGCAGAGATCGAAGCGCGGCTGGCCAGCACCGATCTGAATCCCGAGGAAAACTTGCTGGAGCGCGAACGGATGGTGCGCTTCCATCGCGGAATGGAGAACCTCTCGGAACAACAGCGCCGTTGCTTGACCCTGCGGTTGGAGGGACTGCGATACCCAGAGATCGCTTCGGTGCTCGGAATCAGCGTTTCCGCGGTGGGCGAGTTCCTCCGCCGCGCCATTGTACGGCTGAGAAAGGCGGCCCATGAGTAATCTGGGAATGCGGCACCCGAGCGACCAGCAACTGCTGCATTTTGCCGATGGCGAAATGACAGCGCCGCAGAGTGAGGACATCCGCGGCCACCTCAAGGCTTGCTGGCAGTGCCGTAACGAACTCGAGGAGATCGAACAGACCATCAGCGAATGCGTTCGCTATCGCAAGATCGTTCTGGATACCTGTCTCCCCCCTCCACCGGCTCCATGGTTTGACATTTACCCTCACCTGGCAAGGATCGACGAGTCGCAAAGGCGCCAGCGGTTGTTGAGCCACGTCTTGGAACCGCTCGCCGCTGTATGGCGCAATCCCAGGCGATGGGTGCCCGCAGTAGCAACGGTCGTGTTGATTACGTTCGTGGTGCAGCAGTTCCGGCAGGCGCCGTCTGTGCAGGCGGCTGAACTGCTGCGCAAAGCCGTGGCGGCGGCCGAGTCACGGCCGCGAAGGCCGCGCCGCATCCGCATCCGCACGCACACGCAGCATTTGACGCGAGTCGTAGGAACATCTGTCAAGACCAAGCAGGGCACGGAATCAACGGCAGAACTCGAATCACTGTTCCAGGCGGCGCACTACAGTTGGGAAGATCCTCTAAGTGCGAAATCTTACGCAGAATGGCGTGACCAGCTCCCGGAGAAGCGGGACGAGGTGAGTCTCGAAGCCGACCATTACCAGTTACGCACCACCACCGATTCCGGAGAACTCGTGGAAGCGACGTTGAAGCTGAGTTCGCTCGATCTGCATACCGTCGAGGGCACTCTGCAGTTTCGCAATCGCGAGTGGGTGGAGATCAGCGAGTTGCCTGAGGCACCCGCGCCCCAGGGTACGTCGGCTGAGGCGGCCGGCACCGTTGCTGCGCTGCCGCCGTACGCGTCAAACCGGCCCAGCGCCGTCCCGGCTCTAGCGGCCACACCGGGCGAGGAACTCGCCGTCGTGGCGGCCCTGCACCGGCTGGGCGCCGATCTGGGCGATCCCGTCGAGGTCACGCGCTCGGGAGCAGAGATCCTGGTGACGGGCACCGGAATCGGCGTCGACCGTCAACAAGAGATTCGTGAAGAATTGCGTGCCATCCCACACGTCACCGTGCGCCTTTCCTCGGAAGTCTCCGCCGAGAATCCCGTACCTGAGGGACGCAGCCCAAGTCGCATTGCGGTCAACCCGGGAATCGGTCGCCTGGAAACGGAGATAGAAAGACACCTCGGGAGCAGCGCTGAGTTCGAGCAGTTCGCCGATCGAGTCCTCGAAATGGCCGATGCGTTCATGTCGCGCGCTTATGCATTGCGCCGGCTTGCCCAGCGTTTCCCCCCGGACATCGAAGCGCAGATGACTTCCAAACAAAGGCAGCTTCTGGTTCAGCTCCGCCGGGAGCACGCCGAAGCACTGCTGGAAAATGTGAACGGCATTGAAGACCGCATCCGTACCGTGCTCAACACGGCTCCCGATGTGGCAAAGCCGGTGAATGTATCCGGACAATGGCAAGACGAGACCGAGCAGTTGTTCGTCGAGGCGCGCCATGCGGAAACGTTGTTGATTACTCTTTTGGGAGCCTCTCCGGAGGACGCCCAATCCCCTGAACTGCCGGCCCAGATGGCGGCGTGCCTGGCGCAATTGCGGAAGCGAGTTGAGAATTATCAACGCTTGACCACGGCGCGATGAGGAAATAGCGATGTTGCTGCGACTGACGGTGCCTGTCATTCTCGGCTGCTTGTTCAGTCCCGGGCTCTTGCGATGTCAACCCACTACGCAGCTTTCGGGAATGATCCGCGATCCCTCTGCCGCCGCGGTGGCGAATGCCTCGGTAAGCGTGGTGAACCAGGACACGGGTTTTCGGCGCGTGACCAGCTCCCAACCAGACGGCAGCTACGGTGTGGTTTCTCTGGAGCCGGGTCTCTACAAGATCACTGTCCGCCACCCCGGATTTCGCACGCTCATCCGTCTCGGAGTGCGGGTGGATCGGGCTCAGCCGGCGCGTGTGGATTTTGATCTGCCCCTGGGACGCATGCAGGAGTCGATCACGGTGGAGGATGCCCCGGCAGTGTCACTCAGCGAGGATGCCGCGGTTGGCACACTGATCACGGAGCAGCAGATCGACCACATGCCGTCGAACGGGCGAAGTCTCACAAGCCTGCTGGAGTTCACACCGGGCACCATAATCACGCCGGCCACACGCGGAGAGCCCGGTCAATTCACCTCGGGCGGGCAGCGACCCAACGCCAACTATTTCAGCGTCGACGGTGTTAGCGCCAACACCGGCGTCAGCGCCGGCGGCCTGCCCGCCCAAACCACGGGCGGAGCCTTGCCTGCCATGACCGCTTTGGGCAGTCTGCACGGCCTCCTTTCGCTCGACGCGGTCAGCGAACTCCGCGTCGAAACTTCCTCGACGGCGGCCGAGTTCGGCCGCTTGCCGGGCGCACAAATTGTTTTGACCAGCCGCTCCGGGTCGAACGAGTTTCACGGCTCCGTCTTTGATTACTTGCGCAACGAGGCGCTGGACGCCAACGACTGGTTCGCAAACAGCCAGGGCGACCCGCGAGCGCCCGCGCGAATGAACGATTTCGGCGGTTCGTTCGGGGGACCGGTGAAACGCGATCGGACTTTCTTCTTCATTTCCTATGAGGAGATGCGGCTCGAGGCTCCGTTTGTCTGGCGCGCTACTGTGCCGGACGGCGCGGCGAGGCTGGAGGCTCCGGGTTGGGTGCGTCCTCTGTTAAATCTATTTCCGCTTCCGAACGGACCGGAATTAGGATCCGGTGTGGCGGAATGGATGGGGCAAGCGGATAGGCCTTCGCAGTTCGATGCAGCCAACATGCGCATCGACCACGCGCTCACCTCGCGCATCACATTGTTCGGGCGGTACAACCAGACTCCCTCCTGGAGCCAATTCGGAAACACGGAGATCGATCAGGTTGCCATCCGTTCCCGAGGCCTGACACTCGGCGTTGACGTGCGCCTGAGAACCAACGTGGCTCTAGACGTGCGAATGAACGCTTCGCAGGCTAGTCTGAGCTCGTCATGGGGAGCGGCTGGCTCTTCGCCTTGCGATCTGCAATCCGTGGTGTACGCCGTGTTGCGCGTTCCGGACGCATGCGACTACTTGCTGAGATTTTCCATCGCGGGCGTGGGACAAATAACTTCCGGCGAGGAAGCTCGCCAGAAACAGACTCAGTGGCACGCCTCGCCGGTGCTGGTCGTAAGTCATGGACCTCACGAAATCCGATTGGGTGCCGACTATCTCGAGCTCACCCCGGTCCGCGGCGATGCCAACAGCAGCCTTGGCATCATCGCCGACAGCCTCGCGAGTACCGTCGATGCCAAAGATCTCTGGATCGCAGTTTCTCCACCACAGACCAGCCACAGCGTTCTGAAAGAGGATTCGGTCTTCGCGCAGGACACCTGGCGGATTCATCCAAAGCTCACCGCTTCGTTTGGGTTGCGTTGGGAGTTCACTCCGCCGCCGGATCTCAATTCGATCCCTTCTCTCTTTGCCAATGGGAGCAACCCATCCTACGTGTTTGCAGGCCAGTTTCCCGGCCAGACAGCCATATGGCAGCGGACCTACAAGAATCTCGCGCCTAGAGTTGGTCTGGCCTACCGGCCTTCTGCCCAAGGCCATACCGTGCTGCGAGCGGGCTGGGGGATCTATTACGACTCGAGCCTCAGCATCGGGACGGATCTTGTAAACGGTGGTCCATTCAGTCTTTCACAGTATTCAAGCGCAGAGCATGCTCCTTTCCCGTGGTTGCTGAGCTACGGATTCATGCCGGGCTTGCATCTGCCCTATGTGAAACAGTGGAACGGTACGGTGGAGCATGTCTTTGGCAGTCATCATACGGTCTCGGCGGTCTATGAGGGCTCGGCCGGGCTGCAACTCCTCCGACGCGAATTCGGCGGCCTCCAGAATACCGAGACTTTGTTGGCACTGGCCACGAATCATGGCTACTCCAGCTACAACGGCTTCGAGTTTCAGTACCGTTTAAAAGCGTCGCACGGGCTCAGCGGGCTGGCCTCATATTCCTGGTCGCACTCCATCGACAACAGTTCCAGTGATTCTGTGCTGTATTGGGCTGCGCCGGCAGTGTCGCCGTGGAGCGATCGCGGTTCCTCCGATTTCGATGTGCGTCACGCTTTCCACGCAGCGCTCAGTTATGAAACTCCGCGGAGCGCCGCGAAGTCACTTCGCGCGTCGCTCGTTCAGGGCTGGGGTGTTGACGGAATTATCAGCGCGCGCACGGGCTTTCCGATCACCGTGCTCGACACGGATTATTCCATGGGGCTCAGCTTCGCCAATTTTGTCCGGCCGGACCTGGTGTCCGGCGAACCAGTCTGGGTGACCGACCCTTCGGCCCCTGGGGGACGGCGGCTGAACCCAGCGGCGTTTCAGCCGGCCCCGAATCTCGCCCAGGGCAACCTGGGACGCAATACCGTGACGGGCTTCGGAATGTGGCAGATCGACCTGGCGTTGCGCAGGAACTTCCCGGTCGGGGAGAGGCGGTCGCTCCAGTTCCGAATCGAAGCGTTCAACGCGCTGAACCATCCGGACTATGCCGATCCCGTTCGGTTTCTGTCGAGCCCGCTCTTTGGCCAATCAACCTCCATGCTGAACATGATGCTCGGCACGGGGAGCCCCGGCAGCGGATTGACGCCGATCTTTCAGAACGGCGGCGCCAGATCGGTGCAAGTGATGTTGCGTTTTCGCTTCTGAGCCTAAAGCGTTACATCACGTTGATGGTGACGACATTCGCAGTTTGACCATCCACGGTGAGCACGATGTTCACTTCCCCGCTTCCGCGAAGGGTCAGAGGTAACGCCAGGTTTACTTGATCGAGCCCTTCGAAGTTCGGTTGAGGCCCAGCATATTGGACGGGCACGCTGATGCCGTTGACCGTGACGTTCACGTTCGACAGCGAGCTTCGATTCCGGATGCCGGTGCCGTATAAACTCAGGTATACGGGCGTGTCCACGCCCAGATCGATAGGCGTTGAAACGCAGCCGGACGCACTGCACTGAAAAACCGGGACGGGAGATTGCAATTGAGAGTCCGACGCCTGCACGCGGATCGCTGTGGCTGCCGCCACTCCTTTCCCTTCGCCGCTCATGCTGAACAGAGTGGGTGCCACAGCTTCGACCGTGCCCGTGGTGGCTAGTTGCGTGGAATCGGCGTTAGAAATCGCAAATGTGGCCGTGCCGGCGGAGGTGCCTTGGGGAACCACGAAATTAATCTGCGAAGGTGACACGTACATGAGCGGTGCGACGCGCGATGCCCCGGCCGAGTCTGTCACCGTGAGGGTAACACCGCCAAGAGAGAGCGGCG
>Ga0187817_10001579_pt1 | contig 11260 bp, 8 predicted proteins | sample NC_wetland_sal_i_17_FD_132431 | JGI IMG/M metagenome (GOLD analysis project Ga0187817, IMG submission 132431) | Wetland sediment microbial communities from Neuse River Estuary, North Carolina, USA - SO4_2 | ecosystem: Environmental > Aquatic > Freshwater > Wetlands > Sediment | place: USA: North... | reverse complement strand
TCATGATTTTGACGATGTACTTGGCTTCAAGCGGCGTCGCTCGGGTGAGCAAGTCGCGAACGATGGCCACTTTGGCCGAAGGGCCGCGCGCCGCCGCAATCTGGCGGAAGGCAGTTTCAACTTCGAGCACGCTGAGGCCTTGACCAGGACGTTCAGGAAGCACGTCGGCCGCCACGGCGCCCAGGTCGCCGCTTCGGCGATAGGCTGCTGCGAGGGTGCTATCATCCTTACCTGCGAGTTCTGCGACAATTCTCCAAAGCGACCGGCCGCCGATCTGCAAAGTCGCTTCTTCCCATTGAGGAAAGGGGCGTCCGGCAAGAAATACCGTTGAGACTGCCGCTTCGTCCGGCGTGCGAGAGCGCAGATAGTCGGCGACGATGGCGGTCTTCTCCAACTTCTTCGTGGTGGCGCCAATCGCCTCGGAGGTTGCGGAGAGCCGTTGCATCAGAACTTTGATTCCTTGTACTTACGGGCGCTTCTTTTCCGCTTCAGGTCCATGTAAGTACCTGTGCTGACACATCTTAGCGAATTCGTGGGCGTGGCCTAACCCCGTCGCGCCTGTGGTAGTCTAGAGAGTGTGTCGTGCCCCTGTTAGGAGCATCTAATCGTCGTGTGCTTTTTGCGAAACTACCTGCGATTCCTGGCTGCCGTGCAACTGCTGCCCGCTCTTGAAAGCGGGGAAGAGACGCTGGTCGGCGGCCAAGCCGTGCTGGAGGGCGTGATGATGCGTTCTCCGCATGCATGGGCGATTGCCTGCCGGAAGCCGTCGGGGGAAGTCGTGACCATGAGCGAACCTCTGGCGCGTCCATCAGACAAGCATAAATGGATGGCGTGGCCGATCGTGCGCGGCGTGATGACGCTGGGCTATGCGATGAACCTGGGATACCGCGCTCTTCGATTTTCGGCGAATGTCGCCATCGAGGACTTGATGGACGAAGGCCACGGCAAGTCCGAAGGAATCAGCAGGGACCATGTGGCGACGGCCGCCTCGGCCGTCCAGCCAGCGCAAAGCGCGGCAGAATCATCCAAGTCCGACGACCGTGAAAAGGCTGCCACGATCAGCGGCTGGCTCGCAGCAGGCAACGTCGTCATCTCGCTCGCATTCTTCATTTTCATGTACAAGTACGTGCCGCTGTTGGCGGCCACGGAACTGAAGAAGATCGATCCGGCTCTCGGCGGGCGGATCATCTTCAACCTGATCGATGGCGCGATCCGGCTGGGAATCTTCCTGCTGTTTATCTGGGGAGTCTCGCTGTGGAAAGACATTCGCCGCGTCTACGAGTATCACGGCGCGGAACACAAGACGGTGTTCGCTTTTGAGAACGGAGATCTACTAAACACCGCGGCAGTGCAGAAGTATTCGACGTTCCATCCGCGCTGCGGGACCAGCTTTCTGATGACGGTGATGCTGATTTCGATCGTCTTCTACATGCTGATTCCGTACACGACGTTCTGGGCGCGCTTTGCGTCGCGCATTGCTCTGCTGCCGTTGATTGCCGGAGTGTCTTACGAGATTATTCGTTTCGCCGCGAAGCATCGTGGATCGTTGTTTGCGCTGATGACTGCGCCGGGATTGTGGCTGCAGCGGATCACGACGCGCCCTCCATCGGATGATCAGGCGCAGTGCGCGATCGTCGCCCTCGACCATGCCATGTCGGTCGAGAAAGAGCATGGCGGCGAACTGGTGATTGCCTAGCGGGCCCCCCGCGAATACTTCTTACGCATCTCCAGATCAAACTACAATGCCGTAGAGACGTTAACCAACGATCTCGCCCGCTGAAATGCGGGCCGCGGCCGAACCGGGATACAGCGACCTGCGTCCCAACGGAGCCGACTCAAATGTTTGAACGCTTAGACCAGATCGAAGCCCGCTACGAAGAGCTCAACCAGGCTCTTGCCTCGCCGGAGATCGTCAACGATTCGGCGAAATACCAGAAGACTGCCAAGGCACACGCTGAGATAGCGCCCATCGTCGCGAAATACCGAGAGTATAAAGACCTGACCAAGGGAATCTCGGACAGCAAAGCCATGCTGCTCGAAGAAAAAGACGCCGACATGCGCGCCTACGCGCAGGAAGAACTTGGCAAGCTGGAAGCGCGAGTTGGTGTGGTTGAGGAAGAATTGAAAGTTCTCCTCCTTCCCAAAGATCCTAACGACGAGAAGAACATCATTCTCGAAATCCGCGCCGGCACGGGTGGCGATGAGGCTACGCTCTTTGCCGCTGAGATTTTTCGCATGTACACCCGCTTTGCGGAAACGCAACGCTGGAAGGTTGAAGTTCTATCGTCGTCAGAGTCGTCGGCCGGCGGATTGAAAGAAGTGATTGCGATTATCGAAGGGAACCGCGATTTTTCGCAGCTCAAATATGAAAGCGGCGTGCACCGAGTGCAGCGCGTGCCTGCAACTGAGCAGCAGGGACGGGTCCACACGTCGGCCGTGACGGTAGCGGTGCTGCCGGAAGCCGAGGACATCGACATCAAGATCGAAGCGAAAGACCTGCGCATCGATACGTTTTGTTCGTCGGGCCCCGGCGGCCAGTCTGTGAACACCACCTACTCTGCCGTCCGGATCACCCACATTCCGACGAACACGGTCGTCAGTTGCCAGGACGAAAAGTCGCAGATCAAGAATCGCGAAAAAGGCATGCGCGTGCTGCGCTCCCGCTTGTACGAGATCGAAATGGAGAAGCAGCAGCAAGCTCTCGCCAAAGAGCGCAAGGCCATGGTCAAGTCGGGCGACCGGAGCGACAAAATCCGCACCTATAACTTTCCGCAGAACCGGCTAACCGATCACCGCATTGGATTCACGATTCATCAGCTCGACGCGGTGATGGACGGCAAGCTGCAGCCGCTGATCGAGGCGCTGGTTACCTACTACCAGGCAGAAAAGCTGAAACAGGAAACGGCCAGCGTAGTTTAGGGGAAGACGTGGGCGCATGCGCCCGCGAAGCGGGAGAGAATGCCTGAACTCGAGGATACGCTGGGAACAGTTCTCGCGGGTCGCTACTTCGCGAACCTGACCCGCATCCGCGAACTGGCGGCGACAATCACGGAGAAGCAGTTCTGGACTAGGCCCTTTCCGTATGGAAATAGCTTTGGGCATCTTGTCCTGCATCTCACGGGAAATCTGAATTACTACATCGGCGCGCGGATTGCGAATACCGGATACATCCGCGACCGGGAGCGTGAGTTTACCGAGCCGAATCCGCCCTCGAAAGAAGACGCGTTGAAGCAACTCGATGCTGCGGTCGCAATGGTGATGGAGGCCATTCGGGCCCAGTCAGCATCGGACTGGTCAAAGCCCTATTCCGGCGTTGGCACCAACTGTTCCAATCGGCTCGATATTGCGATGCAGTGCGCTGCCCATATGCAGCATCACATCGGGCAAATGATCGATCTCGGTTACGAATGGCGAAGACAGGCAGCTCAGTGACGAACTTCAGCGATCGGCTCTTCTCCGTGTCTGCGTGCCTCTGTGGTGAAATAGCTTTGTGCAACTGAAAGAATCCCTGGCCGCTGCGATCGCCCGCCTCACCGCCGATCACGTCCCATCTCCCCGGATGAATTCCGAATTGCTCTTGATGTTCGCGCTAGGCTGCGACCGCGCTTATCTCTTTGCCCATCCGGAACGTGAGCTTACCGCGGAGGAAGAACTCCGGTGCGACGCTGCGCTGGCCGAGCGTTCCCGGGGCGTCCCGGCTCAGTACATTACCGGGCATCAGGAATTCTGGGGCATGGATCTGATCGTGAGTCCGGCAGTTCTGATCCCGAGGCCGGAAACGGAGCATCTGGTCGAGACTGTGCTTGAACTATGCCGAGATTTGCCTGCCGCTCGTATGGCGGATGTCGGAACCGGCTCGGGCTGCATCGCATTGGCGTTGGCGAAAGAACTACCTTCCGCAGAAATTCACGCGACTGACATATCTCCGGCCGCACTTGAAATCGCGCGGGCCAATTCGGCACGCCATCAACTCGAAAATCGTATTCAATTTCGCCAGACTGACCTGCTGGCAGGGTTGGGCGGTGACTTTGATCTAATCGTCTCGAATCCGCCTTACGTGGGAGAGTCGGAGGAAGACACGGTGCAGTTGGAAGTGCGCAAATTCGAACCGCGGTCTGCGGTTTTCGCCGGACCGGCGGGAACGGAGGTAATCGAGCGATTGATTCCGCAGGCGGTAGTTGCGCTCCGTCCGGGAGGATGGCTGGTCATGGAAATCAGCGGGACGATTGCTGACCGCGTTCAGGCGTTGTTAAGAGGATGGGACGACATCCAAGTTACGAAGGACCTGCAATCGATCCCGCGCGTGGTGCGCGCACGCAAGCCTAGGCCGCGCTAGCGGCGCACGGTGGCCGGTTGAATCTCCTCGACATCGACGATGTCAGTGGGATATTTGCCCGTGTAGCAGGCCGAGCAGTACGAAATCTGTTCGCCCTCACCACACGCCTTCTTCAACCCCTCGAGCGACAAGTACGCCAGCGAATCCGCGCCGATGTAATCACGGATCTCATCGACTGACTTGTTGGCGGCGATGAGCTGCTTCTTTGAAGGTGTGTCGACGCCGTAGTAGCAAGGGGAAATCGTCGGCGGACACGAGATGCGCATGTGGACCTCGGTGGCGCCTGCGTTGCGAATCATGCGGACGATTTTCCGGCTGGTGGTGCCGCGGACGATGGAATCGTCAATCAGTACAACGCGTTTGCCTTCGAGCAGGGAACGAACCGGATTCAGCTTCAGCTTCACGCCAAAATCGCGCACGCTCTGGCTGGGCTCGATAAAGGTGCGTCCGACATAGTGGTTGCGAATCAGGGCAAAACGAAACGGGATGCCGCTTTCGGCTGCGTAGCCGACCGCTGCCGTTACGCCGGAATCCGGCACCGGCACAACCAGGTCCGCCTCAACACCGGTCTCACGGGCGAGTTGACGCCCCAATTCCTCGCGGCTGGTCTGCACCGGGCGTCCGAACACGAGACTGTCTGGGCGGGAGAAATAGACGTGTTCGAAGATACAACTCGATTGCGGAGCAGCGGTCGAATAAAAGCGCGAACTGATGCCCTCCGGCCCAACAATGATGAGTTCGCCGGGCTTCACGTCGCGCAGGTATTCCGCGCCGATCAGATCGAACGCACAGGTCTCAGAGGCAAAGACGATAGTGTCGCGACTCTGACCCGCTTTGGCAGCGATGCGGCCCATCGCGAGAGGCCGGAACCCGCGCGGATCGCGTACGGCGAAGACACGGTCATTACTCATCATGACCAGAGAGAACGCGCCCTCAACCCGGCGCAGAGCGTCGGCCATGGCCTCGGGTAGCGTCTGCTCCTTGGATAACGCGATCAGGTGAACGATGACTTCGGTGTCGCTGTTGGTCTGAAAAATCGAGCCCTGACTTTCCAGCCTGGCGCGCAGAGGCATGCCGTTTACGAGGTTCCCGTTATGCGCCACTCCGATCGAGCCCTTGTTCGACTGGACGAGGATGGGCTGCGCGTTCAGCAAAGCGGAGTCGCCCGCGGTGGAGTAGCGGGTGTGTCCGATGGCGATGGAGCCGCGCATCTTCGACAAGACGTCTTCAGTGAAAATGTCTGCCACCGAGCCCATGGCCTTGTGGGCGCGTGACGTCAATCCGTCAGACGTGACGATGCCGGCGGATTCCTGGCCGCGGTGTTGCAATGCGTGCAGGCCGAGGTAGGCGAGTTTCTCCGCCTCGGGATGAGCAAAGATTGCCACTACGCCGCATTCGTCGTGAAACTTATCGGGAATCCCCATTTCGCCCCTTGTTGCCTTCACTTCTTGACTCAACAGATCGTGCATCAGTCTGCCGCGACCAGGTCCGGATCGGTTCGCAGCGCGGACTCCAGCGCCGACTCATACGCCTCGCTCAACGCGGACACCTCCGCGGAGATGACGATTCGTCCATCGATGGAGACTTCCAGTTTCCCAGAAATCGTTTCTCCGATGATCTCTGCGGCGATGCCCAGGCCGGCTGCTGCTTCTTTGATTCGCGTCACGTTCTCCGGGTCGCACGATAGAACGATGCGGCTGGCCCCTTCTCCGAAGAGCACATACTCGCCAAAAATCTCGCCGGATGGCAGATTCACGCGCGCGCCAATACTGCGCGGGAAAGCCGCCTCCGCAAGCGCAACGGCAATGCCGCCTTCGGAGCAATCATGGGCGGAATCCACGAGTCCGTGTTGTATAAGCCCGATGACTGCTTTCTGCAACGCCGCTTCCCGCTCCAGCTCTAGCTCTGGCGGATATCCCCAGAGCGTGCCCAGAATCTCTTTGGCGTATTCGGATGAGCCAAACTCGCTCTCAGCATCGGTGATATCGCCCGCATCTCCGGCGCGCAATAGCACGATCGTGCGGCCGGGCTCAGAGAAGTGCATTTTGGCGGTCTTGTGCACGTCGTCGAGAATTCCGACTACTCCGAGCACGGGCGTGGGATAAATGCCCTCGCCTAAGGTCTCGTTGTAGAAGCTGACGTTGCCACCGGTGATGGGGATTTCCAGTTCCTCGCACGCTTTGGTGACGCCGTCGATCGTCTGCGAGAACTGCCACATGATGTGCGGCTTCTCCGGGTTGCCGAAGTTCAGGCAGTTGGTGGCGCCAACTGGAGTCGCGCCGGAGCATGCGACTTTGCGCGCGGCCTCGGCGACCGCATGCATTGCGCCGAGCCGTGGATCGAGATAGCACCAGCGGCCATTGCCGTCGAGGGCCATGGCGAGACCGCGCTGCGAACCCTTGATGCGAATCACGCCGGCGTCACCCGCTCCGGGGGCTTCAACGGTGTTGGTCTGCACCATGTGGTCATACTGCTGCCAGACCCAACGCTTGCCGCAGATGTTCGGGCTGGCCAGAAGCTGCTTGAGCCCCGCAGTGGAATCAACTTCTCCAAACTTGACGTCTGCCGGCATCTCGCGCGGCACCGGCGGTTCCCACCGCGCCAGTGGCCGCTTGTATACGGGAGCGTCGTCAGTTAGCGCCTGGTTGGGAATCTCGGCCACAACTTTGCCATGTTCCAGCACGCGGAGTTTGTTGTCGCTGGTTACTTTGCCGATCTCGACGGCATCGAGTCCCCACTTTTCAAACACGCGATAGACTTCGTGCTCACGGCCCTTTTGCGCGACCAGCAGCATGCGCTCCTGCGATTCGCTGAGCATGGTTTCATACGGCGTCATGCCGGTTTCGCGCTGCGGAACGCGGTCGAGTTCGATCTCGATGCCAACGCTACCGCGCCCGCCCATCTCGCAAGTCGAGCAAGTCAGCCCGGCTGCGCCCATGTCCTGAATGCCAACGATGGCGCCGGTCTGCATGGCTTCGAGGCAGGCCTCGAGCAGAAGCTTTTCGAGGAAGGGGTCCCCTACCTGCACGTTCGGGCGCTTCGCTTCCGACGCCTCACTGAATTCTTCGCTGGCCATGGTGGCGCCGTGAATGCCGTCGCGTCCAGTCTTTGCTCCGACATAGATCACAGGATTGCCTTCGCCGGCGGCACGGGCATAGAAAATTTCATTCTTCCGTACCAGGCCGAGGGCAAACGCATTCACTAATGGGTTGCCCGAGTAGCAAGGCTCGAATTTAGTTTCGCCACCCAGATTGGGCACGCCGAAGCAATTGCCGTAGGACGCGACCCCGCTGACCACTCCTTCGAGAATGGAATGATTCTTGTGGACATCCTTCTGCGAAATCGCGCTGGAAGCCGTGATGGGCCCAAAGCGCAGCGAATCCATCACCGCAACGGGCCTTGCACCCATCGTGAAAATATCGCGGAGAATCCCGCCAACACCGGTGGTAGCGCCCTGAAACGGCTCGATGAAAGATGGATGATTGTGCGATTCGATCTTAAAGGCGCAGGCCCATCCGTCGCCGATGTCAATGATGCCAGCGTTCTCTCCGGGGCCTTGCAGCACGCGTTTGCTGCGCGTGGGCAGACGCTTCAGATGCACGCGCGACGATTTGTAGGAACAGTGCTCGCTCCACATCACGCTGAAAATGCCGAGTTCGGTGAGCGTAGGCTCGCGGCCGCCGAGAAGCTGCTTGATCTTCTCGTATTCATCGAGCGTGAGTCCGTGCTGCCGGAGGGTTTCCGGAGAAAAGGCAGAAGTCAGGGAAGTGGACATGGAGGAGCTTCTATTGTCGCATTTTGGAGCGAGTCATGGATAGCCCGTCGAACGGCGTGCGCCAGGCCAATTATTTCGCCTCTCCTGCTAGGATTCATCTGGCATGAAATCGATGATCGTGGGTACGGCCGGGCACATCGACCACGGGAAAACCGCGCTGGTAAAAGCTCTGACGGGGATCGACGCCGACCGCCTGCAAGAAGAGAAACGCCGCGGGATCACGATCGACCTCGGCTTTGCGCACATGGAACTGCCGGGGCCTGGCGGCGAAAAGCTGCAGTTGGGGTTCGTCGACGTTCCCGGACACGAGCGGTTTGTGCGCAATATGCTGGCGGGGGTGGGAGGCATCGATCTGGTGCTGCTCGTGATCGCTGCCGATGAGTCGATCAAGCCGCAGACTCGGGAACACTTCGAAATCTTGCAACTGCTTGGCGTACAGCGCGGGATCACGGTTCTGACCAAGTCCGACACGGTGGACGCGGAGACGCTCGACGTGGTGAGGCTGGAGGTCGAAGAGTTTCTGCGGGGAACATTCCTGGAGGCGCCGAAGTCCCCGGTTGTTGCGGTAAGTTCACTGACGGGTGCCGGGATGGACGATTTGAAGCGGGCCATTGCGGCTTCGGTGGCCGGTATCCAGCCGCGCGATTCACACGCTCTGGCCAGGCTGCCGATCGACCGCGTGTTCACGATGAAGGGGTTTGGCACGGTCGTGACCGGGACGTTGATTTCCGGCAGGGTGGAACGTGACGACGAGTTGGAGGTTTTTCCGAGCGGGAGGCGGGTGCGGGTGCGCGGAGTTCAGGTGCACGGGCAGTCGGCAAACTCAGCGGTAGCGGGACAGCGGACTGCCCTAAACCTGACAGGTGCGAGCGTCGAAGAATTATCTCGCGGGATGATGCTGGCGCCCCCGCAGACGTTCTCGGCTACCCGCACCGTTGACGTACACCTGCGCCTGTTGCCCTCTGCTCCGCATGCGTTGAAGGACCGCGCCCGGGTCCACTTTCATTCCTACGCAATGGAGGCCGTGGGTGGCGTTGTGTTTCATCGTTCCCCCGACCTCAACGCAAACCTTCTTCGGGGTAATGGCACGTGGCAGATGGCGCCGGGTTCGGAGGGCTATGCGCGCATCAAAGTTCCGGAGGCAGCTCTGCTTCAGCCGGGAGATCGATTCATCATTCGCCAGTTTTCGCCGGTCGTCACCATTGGGGGCGGGGTTGTTCTGGATGCTGCACCGCTTCGCGGAATCAAGCCGGCGATGGTGGACAGCTTGCTGAAAGCCGCGGCCGCAAACAATCCGGAGGCGATGCTCGCGGCTCGGGTTACACGCCGCGGGCAACGTGGACTCACGATGACGCAGGCGATTGCCGAGACTGGTCTGGGCCGGCAGGCGCTGGATTCGCGTCTGCTGGAATTGACTAAGAAAGGCGCAATTCTGAAGTTCGGCGACCTCTTGCTCGATGCCGCCGCAATGGTGGATCTGAAGAAGCTTTTGCCAGAGAGTCTTGCTTCCTTCCACAAGGTAAATCCGCTGGTCCCGGGGATGGGCAAGGAGACATTGCGAGAGCAATTCAACTTGAGCGCGGAAGTCTTCGCTGTGGTTCTCGAAGCCGTTACACGTGAAAAGAAGATCGAAGTCGCAGGTGATGTGACCCGGCTTCCCGGACACGGCGTGGTGATGAAGGATGAAGAAGCTGAGTCGAAAAAGAAAATCGAAGATGCATTTGCTACCGCGGGATTGAAGGTCCCAGCCCTGCATGAAGTCATCGCCGGACTGAGGATCGACAAAGCGCGTGCGCAGAGAATCGTGACTCTGCTGCTGCGCGACCGCATCCTGATTAAGATTTCCGATGAACTCGTCTTTCACCGCGCAGCGCTCGAAGAAATGCGCCGGCAGATCGCGTCCCGTAAGACAAAGTCTCCGACGATCGACGTTGCGGCATTCAAGGACATGACCGGCGTCTCGCGCAAATACGCAATTCCGCTGCTGGAATACCTCGATCGTGAGCGAGTAACCAGGCGAGTGGGAGACTCCCGGCAAATTCTCTAGAAAGATTTTCTTGCGAATGGCCCTGTTGCTCACTCCGAGCCGTTTTTACATCTTCTCCTCGGGAAACTCAACCGCCAGCCCAAGCGGATCCGTGAAGCGGTTCGTGAGGTTAGCAAGGCCCGTGAGCAGGTGAAGGTCAACGATTTCGGCGTCGGAGAACTCCTTCTTTAGCGGCACAAAGTCCGAGTCGCTTATGTCGTGCGGAGTCCGCGTGAGTTTTTCGACATAAGTCAGGGCGGCGCGCTCCTTCGCGTCGTACCGCGAATAGTCTCCAGCGTTCAACGCCGACCAATCGTCGGCCGTAAGCCCTACCCGTTTTGAAGAAGCTAGGTGATGCTGGGTGCAATAGTGGCAGCCGTTGATCAGCGAGACGCGGATGTAGATCAGTTCGTACAATTTGCGATCGAGGGAACGCCCGACGCTCGCATAAAACGGCAGAAAATTCTTCAGCATCTCCGGACGATGCGCGAGCGCTTTCTGCGCATTGCCGGGCTTGCCGCGAAGGGCCTTTTCATAAATCTCCTTCACTTCGGGGGCGGCCGACTCTGGTTCAACCAGACTGATACGAGCCATAGCATTCTCCACTAAATGAATTGAGGAACAGGATACTTCATCATCGCAGATTATCCGTTCTACACTAAGAACAGCCGCCAGAATCTATACTCACATGCTCCGTATCCGCCCTGCCACCATTCATGACGCGGCGTTGTTGCGCACGATGATTCGCGAACTTGCGGAGTTCGAGCACGAACTGCAGTGGGTCAGCATTCGTGAGGAGGACCTGGCGCGGGACGGCTTCGGCGAGAATCCGCGCTTTCGCGCCCTCATCGCGGAATGGGATGGACAGCCCGCCGCGTACGCCGTTGTCTTCAACTACTTCTCGACCTGGGTCGGACGCGGATTGTTCCTAGAAGACCTGTTTGTGCGCGAGGCGTTTCGCGGGCGCGGGATCGGAACAGCCTTGCTGGCCTCGGTGGCTCGCATCGCCATGGACGAGAAGTGTTACGGAATACACTGGGAAGTGCTTGACTGGAATGAGAAGGCGATCGCAATGTACAAGGCTCTGGGCGCGGAGTTTCGCGATCAGTGGCGGCCTGTCCTG
>Ga0187817_10001577_pt1 | contig 11265 bp, 8 predicted proteins | sample NC_wetland_sal_i_17_FD_132431 | JGI IMG/M metagenome (GOLD analysis project Ga0187817, IMG submission 132431) | Wetland sediment microbial communities from Neuse River Estuary, North Carolina, USA - SO4_2 | ecosystem: Environmental > Aquatic > Freshwater > Wetlands > Sediment | place: USA: North... | reverse complement strand
TTTCTGACCATTTGCGCGGAGATTTCAGCCGGCACGGCGCTACGGGTTTACCTTGGAAGTGATTTCTCGGGGATAGCGAGGATCGTTCGTGTCGCCATACTCGGCGCAGTACCTTACGCCGTTTACACTGTGCTTCGCAGCGCTGTGGATGCTCATCATTTCAAGGCGATCAACGCCAGGAACTGTATCATCGCGCTCACAGTTCTTGCCTGCTGCTCGGGCCTGCTTGTTTTGGCACACGATAAATCGGTGGTGTTAATGACCTTGCCATTGCCCCTAAGCCTGCTTGTTTTGGGCATCCTGACTTTGCTTGAAACAAGGGACATACTTCAAGGTTAGCGTACCGTCGACCAGGTCCAGAGCTCGCAGCCGCTAGTCTTCGACCTACATAGGCGCTCCTGAATGGATAAATTGAATGCAAGCGTAAGCACCCCACCAGGGCGATGGATAGAGGCAGTGTGCTGGTTGGCGCTCGTGATAGCCGCCTTTTTTCTTTGCCGTGAATTTGTTGGGTTGACGGCCGGTCTCGAGTCGGCTGCTGTCGTTGGGTTGTCGTGGTGGCTGGTCAGAAAGACCACCCAACCTTTCAACTTCAAACGCGTCACGATCATGGGTTTTTGGTATCTGACATATATGGCGATGATATTCCTGCCAGCTTTCTTCGTGTTTGCGGACCAAGAGGGCCCTTATCGCTCCCGCTACTTGTTTGCGGTTCATTCGGTACCGATTACGGTTCCGGTCGGCTGGCTATTGGCCAATTGGTTCTGCCACTTCCACGAGCACGAAAACGAACGCTATTTCCTCCGGGATGTCGTACACACTGGCCACAGGATACGGACCAAGTCCGCTTATTGGATTTTGCTCATCCCGTCACTCATACTTATGATTCTTTATGTCTGTTCGGTCGGAACCATTCCCCTCTTTTTCCTCCTGACACATCCTGGCGATTATATGCAGGTAGCGCTCCTCCGCGAGGATTCCTTTAAGTTGTTAGACAGTCCGTATACTTATGCTTTTGCGCTCGTTCGTTCTGTCATGTTCCCCTTGCTCGTTATGGTGTCCTTTGGATTCTATCTGCAGACCCGAAGTAAGAGGTGGCGCAATCTGTTTATCGGGACACTTGCCGCAGCCGTGTTCTATTGCTCCCTTTCTGTGGCGAAGTCGCCTGTCGCGGCGATCATTGCGATGCTGGGCTTCTTCTACTACTACTATCGGAGCGGCCGAATCGGCAAGAAAGCCATGACCGTATTCCTAGCTGCTGTACTTCTCTTTCCCGTAGCAGTCATCTCGTTAGCCTATTCGGGTGTGCCCACCAAGGGCGTATTTTACGCTATTGGCGCCAGACTTTTTTACGTGCCTTCGGAGGTAGTCTATTACTACTTCGAAGTATTCCCGCACTGGCATGGATTTCTTTACGGGCGCTCCATCGACAAGTTTGCCCGCCTAATGGGTATGGCCCCGTTTGACACGGCCAACTATGTCGGCGTATATGCTTTTCCCAGTGGGCTTCAAAGCATCTCTGCGAATGCTGCCTTTATTGGTGACCTTTACGCGGACTTTGGCATGCCCGGTGTTCTGGTCGGCGGAATCGTGGCTGGCTTCGTGATGCAGTGCTTCCATGTTTATGCTATTCGTCGAAAAAAGACGATCGTTGCCATCGCGCTCTATTCCTTTCTAACATTTGCCTTTTGGTTTTTGAACTCATCCTCTCTGCCAATCGTCCTTGCCTCGAATGGAGCTATTTTGGCGCTCGTGATCACGTGGTGGTTTGACAAGCAGATCTCTCCGATCAACGGACGCCTAGAGCTGGATTCCAGCGGAGAGTTTTGCCTTCGTTAGCTTGCTCTTGCCCTTATAGTGGGCGTTCCGGGGAACGAGACGCAGGAGAATGTGGCCGATTAGCCTGAAAGAGATTAGCAGACGAGTGGAGTCCGAAGCACACCGGATGTTCAGGAGTGCTGGAGAATTGAATCGCTTGCAAGGCCATGCGGGCGCTGTCGGCGGTGCGATCCGGAGCGCGATAGAGCTGGAGATCGCTCCGGAGGAACTCCGATACGTTCAGGCAATCGAAAACCTGCGTGAACAGATGAAAGGCAGTACTCAGCAATTGGAGTTTGTCGATTTTGGCTCGTCGCACCCAGGGGCAACGATTCACACGTCACTCGGAGCGATATCGAGGCACTCAAGCAAACGTGGTCGACAGGCACTCATGATGCTGAAGCTAGTACGTTCGCTTCAGGCTGCAAATGTCCTTGAGCTCGGAACAAGTGTAGGCATTTCGGCCGCGTATCAGGCTGTCGGATTGAAAATAAATGGCCGTGGACGGTTGTTTACCCTGGAAGGTGCGCCTCCGCTCGCAGCGATCGCGACAAGTAATTTGGGCCAGCTTGATCTGATCCGATGTGTCGACGTTATCGTCGGACGTTTCGCTGACACACTCCCCGGAGTGCTCCAGCGGATGAGGTATATAGATTTTGCGTTCATTGACGGCCATCACGATCACACCGCCACGCTTCAGTACTTCAAGCAGATCAAACCCTTCCTTCAGCCGAACGCCGTTGTGATTTTCGATGATATTGATTGGTCGCCGGGTATGGCGGCGGCATGGGAAGAGATCGCCCGCGACCCTGCTGTTTCGATTACGGTCGACTTATTCTCTATGGGTCTGTGTATGCTGACGGGGCCAAAGCAGGCATTTCGCATAGCGGTATGAACTTTCCTGCGGCGTGACTAGGTATTCGAGAATTCAACCAGTTTAGGGAACACGCCGAAGAGTCATGGAGTTGCGCAGCAACTTTTTTGACCTCATCGTCGGGAATAGCTTCTTGATGTGGGTCAGTAGAGCCCGCGCAGTCGAGGAGTGTCATCGAGTTCTCAAACCGGGTGGAAAAGTCCTTTTCCCCTGCGAATCTATGGGGAAGAACCCATTTTGGCCCTATACCGGCACCGTCAATCCATGCAGGCTCGCGAAAGCTTGGTTTCGCGAATAACGCTGCCAGAACTTAGCGGCCTAGCTTCACGGTTCTCGGCTGCACAGTGGGAACAATTCTATCGGTCTCGCCACTTTTATATCCACTTGCAATGCGTTTCCCAAAGAGCGGGCATACTACGAAGGATCATACGGTCGGTTCACTTTGTGGACATGGGAATTCTTCGTTTGTTCCCGAAATCGCGTCATCATGCGTGGGTGAGCGTCGTCGAGTTTACAAAGTAGCGGAAGCTTTCGTCCGAATGGGAAGATGTCTTCTGCAAAGCCCAGTAGTGAAACCGCTCCAACTGTGACTAAGCAAAAGGATGCACCGATTGCCCAGGGCGAGGCGGGGCAGGTTCGTGAGGCAACAGTTTGCATGCTCACATCGGTTCATTCTGCAACAGACGTGCGGATATACGAGAAGGAAGCCCGATCCTTATCCGTGGCAGGCTATCGTGTCCTCATCGTCGCGCCTCATGAGAAAAACGACAGCAGGGAAGATGTACAAATAATTGCGGTCAGGCCGCAGGGCAGCAGACTGCGGCGAATGACACAGGGAGTATGGGATGTGTATCGGAAGGCCGTAGAGATCGACGCGGAAGTTTATCACTTCCACGATCCCGAGCTTATTCCGGTTGGACTGCTGCTTAGGCTCCACGGGAAGCACGTCATCTACGACGTGCATGAGGATGTGCCACGGGACATTCTTTCCAAGTACTGGGTTTGGGATCCTTTACGCAGGTCATTGGGGGTAGCGGCTGAGTTCGCGGAGGCTTTAGGTGCTAGGTCATTTGACGGGATCTGCGCAGCCACGCCGGCAATTGCAAGGCGGTTTCCGTCCCCGAAGACCGAGGTCATACGAAATTATCCGCGGCTGGATATCCAGGCCAACCTGGGGGCGATCCCCTACGGACAAAGGGCTGCAATTTGTCTCTATGTAGGTGTGGTGGGGGTAGGCCGGGGGGCTAAGGAAATGATCGATTCCATAGCTCTGGTTCCTGAGCACGTGAACGCGCGGCTCGTCCTTGCTGGTTCTTATGATCCACCAGGGTTGGAGGTGGAGTTCCACGCCAGGCCTGGCTGGTCGCGCGTGGACTCGGTCGGCTGGGTGTCTCGTTCGGGGGTTGTCGAGCTTCTGGGTCGAGCCAAGGTTGGCTTGGCCATACTGCATCCCACCGCATGCTTTGTGGAAAGCCTGCCCGTCAAAATGTTCGAATATATGGCCGCAGGGATTCCTTTGGTCGTTTCGGACTTTCCCCTTTGGCGCAGGATCGTGGGTGATGTCGGGTGCGGATTGCTCGTCGATCCGCTAAATCCGGTAGACATTGCCAGAGCGATAGGTTGGATATTCACTCATCCACAAGAAGCTGAGGAGATGGGAAAGCGCGGTGCGGCTGCGGTCCGCTCCACATACAACTGGGAACAGGAGTCGGAAAAGCTGCTGAAGTTCTACAGAGGCTTGACCAACGGATGCAGGACTTCTTCTCTTTGAACTGTCAATGGTTAGACCGGCATTTTGGCTGCACATTCTGAAATTGTAGGATTTAAACATGTGCGGAATTTTCGGCGCCTTCAAATTGAAGGGATTGTTCCAGCCGGAGGAATTCGATCGGTTTGTCGTCTTGACGGACTTGGTCTCTTACCGGGGGCCGGATGATTCGGACTACCTTGCCCTCAATAGTGCGGAGGGCCGCGCTCTAGCGAGCGCGGGGCCGAGCGAACCATTCGACGTTTTTCTGGGACACCGGCGTCTTTCGATCATAGACCTGTCGCCCGCCGGGCGGCAGCCGATGACGGATGGACAGGGCCGTTGGATCATTTTCAACGGAGAAATCTTCAATTTTGTTGAGCTCCGGGAGGAGCTGAAATCCCTGGGATCCGTATTCCAGACGCACACGGATACTGAAGTAATTCTTCATCTTTACGATAGATTCGGTGAATCAGGATTCGAAAAGATGAATGGGATGTGGGCGCTCGCCATTGCTGATCTGCGCGCGCACCGACTTGTGCTAAGCCGCGACCGGTTTTCCATTAAGCCTCTCTACTTGTTTAGGCGGAGTGATGAAGTGTATTTCGCCAGCGAAATCAAACAACTTCTTCCCTTGGTGCCAAAGAAAGAACCGAACCTTGCAATCCTGGCTAGCTTTTTGAGGCAAGGGCTTTTGGACCACACTCCCGAGACATTCTTCTGTGGGGTCACAAGGGTTCCACCGAAGACGAATTTCGTCTTTCATTTAACTGAGGGCACAATCGAGAGCAAAACGTATTGGGAGTATGGAGAACGAGTAGCTCCAAAAGCTTGCGCTGCGCAGGAAGAGTTTCGCGAACTGCTTATCGACAGCACGAGAATTCGCCTAAGGAGCGATGTAAAGACCGGGCTGTTCCTGAGCGGAGGACTGGATTCATCGTCGCTTGCTGTTGCCGTCCAACAGGCCGGCGCAGAAAAGTTGGAGACGTATTCCGTTGTATCCGATGGACAACGATTTAGCGAGGAGCGTTTCATTGACGTTGTTAACCGATCTCTGGGATTGAAGAGTATCAAATTCCGCTTCCAGGTGCCGCACATCGAGGGAACACTGCTTCAAGCATTGCATCACAGCGACGAACCGTTCAGTAGCCTCAGTGTCGTCGCTCAGTTTGGGATCTTCCAAGCGATCAAAGCAAACTCGGACGTCACGGTACTATTGAGCGGGCAGGGCGGAGACGAAGTTCTGTTAGGCTATTTGAAATTCTTCTTCTTTCATCTTCGCGATCTCCTTCGGAAGGGCCGCTATGGCACCGCGCTAAAGCGAATTGTTTCAAGCGCAATACGAGGGACAGTACTTCGCCAATTCCGCCTGTCGGAGGCTAAGCGATATATTCCGTGGCTCATCATCAATAATGGGAGGACCTTGCGGTACAACTACGATCCTGTGCCGGTGTGGGGAGGAAACGGAATGCGATCAAGGCAGATTGCAGACATTGACGAATATTCTGTGCCAGCGCTGACGCACTATGAGGATCGAAATTCGATGGCTTACTCTCTTGAAGTCCGCCATCCCTTTCTCGATCATCGGGTCGTTGACTTCGCCCTCAGTCTTCCCCCAGATTGGCAGTTCGAGTCCGGCTGGACAAAAAATTTGCTTCGTCAGAGCTTTCCTGAACTGCCAGACGCAGTGCGCTGGCGGAAGGACAAACAAGGGTTCACGACGCCGGAAGAGTTGTGGCTGAAACGCCAGCTTGTGAGTTTGATCGAGCATGTCTTCCAGAAGAGTCTGCTTGATGAATTCGGCCTCTTCGATTCCAGAGCTTTGCTTAAGCAGTACAGTTCTTTTCGCAATGGAAGCCCGCTAGTCAGTTACGGAGACATCTCGCGGGCCCTGATTGCGGAACTCTGGGCCCAACAACACTGGGGACGGGTTTCCGAGCCACGACGTTTCACGCCTTACCATTTGGCCGCAAACTCGGTTCCAAGAACTTTAGGGGCTAACTGAGGAGAGGAAGGAAACAGATGGTCAACCTGCAAGCATCGTTTTCTGGCCATGAGGGCACGAAGTCTATGCGAGCCGCTTTTCCGTTTCTCGATTTGAGGGCGCAATATGCGGGGATAAGGCAAGAGGTGCTGGAGGCGGTCACGCGTGTGCTGGAGAGCCAGCACTTCATCTTGGGGCAGGAGGTAGAGGCGCTGGAGAAGGAAATAGCTGTGACGACGGGATGTTGCCATGCGATCGGATGTGCTTCCGGATCGGATGCGTTGATTCTGGCGTTGCTGGCGCTGGAAATTGGGCGCGGTGATGAAGTGATTACCACACCATTTACGTTTGTGGCGTCGGCTGGTTCGATCGCGCGAGTGGGAGCAAAGCCCGTTTTCGTGGATATCGACGCAGACACATTCAATATTTCATCGCGGGCGATTGAGAAAGCTATCACTCCGAGAACCAAGGCGATTATGCCGGTGCACCTGTTTGGCTTGTGCGCGGAGATGAGCGAGATCAACGAAATCGCCGCGCCACACGGCATTGCGGTGATTGAGGATTCTGCTCAAGCGGTCGGGGCGCGTTCTGAGGGACGCTACGCGGGGAGTATGGGGGCGATTGGATGTTTTAGTTTTTTCCCTTCGAAGAACTTGGGAGGCGCCGGAGACGGGGGTCTCGTGACCACACAGGACGCGGCACTGGCGGACCGGCTTCGCTTGTTGCGAGTGCACGGCGCGCGGAACAAGTATGAGTACGAGGTACTCGGGATGAACAGCCGTCTGGATGCGTTGCAAGCAGCAATCCTCCGCGTGAAGCTTCGGCATCTCGAGCAATGGGCGGCGGGACGTAGAGGAAATGCCGAGCGATACCGCGAGCTGTTCCATGAATTCCGGCTTGAGGCAAGCTTAAAAGCGCCCTCCGCGCCTCCAGGATACGCTCACGTTTACAATCAGTTTACGATGCGCGTGCGCGAGCGCAATGAATTGCGCGAGCATCTGCAATCGCGTGGGATCCCAACCGAGATCTATTATCCAAAACCACTGCATCTGCAGAGAGCGTTTGCGTATCTCGGGCACAGGCTGGGAGATTTTCCGGAAGCGGAGGCTGCGGCCCAAGAAGTTCTTTCGCTGCCCATCTATCCGGAAATGACGGACGAACAACAGCGCTCAGTCGTGGCGGCAATTGCAGATTTCGATGCGGAATAAGGGGAGCAATCAATTCATGACTCGAGCAGACGCAGGAAAGCAAACGGCACGTGTGAGCGTGGTTGGGGCGGGCTATTGGGGAAAGAATCTTGTGCGCAATTTTCATTTATTGGGAGCCCTGGACTCCGTGTGCGATACCAACGACGAAACGTTAGAACGTGTTCGCAAGGAGTATCACATCCCGACCACGAAGGACTACGACGCAATCCTCAATGAGCCAGCCGTGGAAGCTGTGGTGATTGCTGCGCCGGCCGCAACGCACTTCGAGTTGGTCAAGAAGGCGCTTCACGCGGGTAAGCACGTGTTCGTGGAAAAACCGCTGGCGCTAAATGCCAGCGAAGGTAAGGAGCTTGTGGAATTGGCCGGCGCGCAAGGCGCGGTGCTGATGGTGGGACACATTCTCGAGTACCACCCGGCGATTAAAGAGCTGGATCGGCTGGTCCAACAGGGCCATCTTGGAAAGATCCGGTACATTTATTCTTCGCGCTTGAATCTCGGAAGACTCCGTACCGAAGAGAACATTCTGTGGAGTTTTGCGCCACATGATATTTCTGTGATCCTTCGTATCCTAGGCGAAACACCTCTATGCGCGACGGCACAGGGCGGAAGTTACTTGAATCCACCGATTGTCGATACCACGTTGAGCACCCTGGAATTCCGGAGCGGCGTCAAGGCGCACATTTTTGTTAGCTGGCTGCATCCCTTCAAGGAGCAAAGGCTTTGCATTATCGGTACGGAACGGATGGCTGTATTTGACGACTTGGAACTCGACAGGAAGTTGGTTATTTATGCGCACAGGGTTAACTGGCTGGACCGCAAGCCGGTGGCCGAACGGGATGGAGGCCAGGTCATCCCCATTCCCAAGGAAGAACCCCTGCGGAAGGAATGCGAACACTTTCTCGAGTGCGTCAGGACGATGACGAAGCCACGAACGAGCGCCGAAAGTGCATTACGCGTGCTCGAAGTTCTCGATGCATGCGGGCGTTCTCTAAATCAAAACGGAGTGCGCGTTCCGCTAATTCAGGATGCGCCACGATATTTCGCACATTCTACCGCGGTGATTGACCAACCATGCCAGATCGGCGAAGGCACGAAGGTCTGGCACTTCTCGCACATTATGGAGGGCGCAATATTAGGTGCCGGATGCAATCTTGGACAAAACGTAGTGATCAGCCCAGGAGTGAGATTAGGCAAAAACGTTAAAGTTCAGAACAATGTTTCAATCTATACAGGCGTTGAGTTGGAGGATGACGTGTTTTGTGGGCCTTCGATGGTATTCACAAATGTGATCAATCCGCGGAGCCGAATCAACCGGAGGAATGAGTATCAAAGGACGCTTGTAAAACAGGGAGCAACGCTCGGAGCCAATTCTACGGTGGTGTGTGGCACGACTATCGGGAAGTACGCATTCGTGGGCGCCGGGGCCGTGGTCACCAGAGACGTTCCGAACCATGCCCTTGTGATGGGAGTGCCGGCAAAGCAGGTCGGTTGGGTCTGCGCTTGCGGCGTCCGGATGCCCCAGGCTGGACCGTTGATGACTTGCGCCTCCTGCGGGAAGACTTACGAGATTGCCAGGAATTCCTGCAGGGAATTCTCCGAGCGATCCGTAGCTCATGCGTGAGACACGCGAAGTTCCAGAAGTCTCAAATCCTAAGTGGATTCTCAGTGAACATCGCGACTATTGTTGGTGCCAGAACCCAGTTCATCAAGGCCGGCCCCGTATCGCTTGCTATGACGAATCACAATGGCAAAGCTAGCAGGCCGGAGAGAATTGTTGATGAAGTGCGCAGAACATTGTCGAAGGACTCATTAACGTGAGCAAGTCGCAAACCGTGGTTGGCCCGCACGTCCAAGAACGCGTAAGCAATTGATGTCTACACCGGCTAAGAATTTATTTCTTGATCGTATGGTGCTGCCTGCGCCTGCCTCTTATCGCGATATGCTGACCCTAGAAAAATTCGCAGGCGTAGTTTTAACCGACTCGGGCGGTGTGCAGAGAAAAGCCTCGTGGTTCGGAGTACCCTGCGTGACTCTACGGGATGATGGTAGAGATCGGTCGCAACGAACTTGCTGGCTATAAACGAGAAAAGATCAGGGCGGCATATGAGGCCACCGGCGAAAACCCCGAACGGCTCTCCGTCCCGAGTCGAACGGGACCGCTTCGAGCGCCTTGATTATCCAGCTTTTGTTGCCTTTGGCGGCAATGAAACTCAGTCCTTGGGATCTATCATTTAGAATGCGGCGCATTCTCCTTCTTACTCAATACCGTCCGCCTGAGATCGGGGCCGCTCACAATCGGCTGTCTGACCTTGCCAAGCGGCTTACGATAGCTGGATATTGGATGACGGTGCTGACGGCGCTGCCAAGTCATCCCAGGGACGAAATCTACCCACGATATCGCGGCCGGATTATGATCTCATGATCTGGCTAGGTCGCAAACGTCCGTTGGCTGGTGTCAGGCCGATCTTTCGTGATGTATGCCATCGTAGCAGTCTACCGGTTCTGAACTCATGACGTTCGTGTCTTTCGTGATGCCTGTGAGAAATGAGGAAGAATGCATCCGCGCGTCTCTGCAGTCGCTTATGGGGCAGTATTACCCGGCCGGTGAGTGCGAAATCCTTGTCGTGGACGGACGGTCGTCGGATCGAACGCGGGAAATAGTTGAAGAGATTCGCATGGGCAATCCGAAGGTTCGTAGCCTAGACAACCCCGCGGGCATCGTTCCTGCGGCCATGAACATCGGCATCAAGGCCGCGCGAGGCGAGGTCATCATTCGAGCCGATGGGCACAACGTCTATCCTCGCGACTACGCCGCCAACTGCGTGAGGTATCTTGAAGAGACGGGTGCGGATAACGTGGGCGGACCGTGGGTGACCTTAGCAGCCGATGAAAGTTTTGGCGCGAGGCTTGTTCCGGCCATCTTAAGCAGCCCTTTTGGTGTCGGTAATTCCAAGTTTCGAACGAGCCGTGAGGAAGGATTTGTTGATACGGTTCCGTTCGGGGCCTTTCGCAAGGAGATTTTTGACCGCGTCGGATTGTACAACGAAAAGCTGGTCCGCAATCAGGATAACGAGCTTAATGCCCGAATCCGCGAGGCAGGTGGTAAGATTTATCTCACACCTGCGCTGACGACTCGCTATCATCCTGCCAGGAACTTCGTGGGCCTGCTGAAATACGCTTTCACGACAAGCCAGTGGCACATCTTTACGCTTCGCGAGAACCGAGAATCCATGGGCGTGCGCCACCTAGCGCCAGCACTATTTCTGGTACTGCTTCTGGTCTTGTCGCCAGCTTCCTTTGTGAGCGCCATGGCATTGGCATTCTTGATTGGGACACTATGCACCTATATCTTGACCGGCTTCTATTTTTCATTGCGCGGGAAAACGGAAGGCAACTGGGATGTGGCCTTCGTCCAACCATTCGCAACCCTGTGTTTCCACGTCGCATACGGGACTGGGACGCTTTTCGGTCTGCGCTATCTATTCTGGCAGCCTTCAGTTGCACCCATACGGCCGGGCCTCCCAATTCAGCCATGATTGGGGAAAAAACCATTCAAGCTCCTCCCGTTCCAAGCAGAGAGAATTGAAAAACACCTCGAACGAAATGCAAGTACCGTTTCATCGGGCTCCCGTGG
>Ga0187817_10001576_pt1 | contig 11274 bp, 7 predicted proteins | sample NC_wetland_sal_i_17_FD_132431 | JGI IMG/M metagenome (GOLD analysis project Ga0187817, IMG submission 132431) | Wetland sediment microbial communities from Neuse River Estuary, North Carolina, USA - SO4_2 | ecosystem: Environmental > Aquatic > Freshwater > Wetlands > Sediment | place: USA: North... | reverse complement strand
GCACTGGAAGCCATGGCCTGCGAGGTTCCCGTGATCGCCACGAATGCCGGTGGCGTGCCCGAAGTAGTCGAGCACGGCGTCGATGGTTACCTGGTCGAACCGGGCGACGTCAAGCTGGCGGGCAACTATGCGATTGAAATCCTGTCGCGAGCAGACCGCGGCCGGGAAATGGGCCAGCGCGCCCGAACCGACGCCCGCAAAAAATTCTGCGCCAACGACGTCATCCCCATGTATGAGCGCTACTACGAGCGTGTCCTCGACTATCAAGACGTGCCCGTAGGCCTATCAGCCAAAGGCTAGTCAACGCCAAGCAAGGTACCCATGTAGCGCCGGCTTTACGCCCCGCCTTGGTTTGCACGGAACCTGGGTTTGCGTGGAACTTGGCGGGTCGCCCACACGCCGGCCGATGAGACGGAATTTGGGTGCCGCACTCTTTGCTGTTTAAGGGTACGCGGGTGGCCCATGCTCGGTTTCTGAGCGTGGGTCCTAGGGTGCTCCGTCTGCACACCCGGACGGTCGAGACGCTCCGTCCTTCAAAATCTCCTTGACGCTTCAGTTATTCTATGGTAAACTTACCAGTTGTAAATCGCCAGTCTTCACTGACGATTGGACTCACGCTCCGGCACTCGCAGCTCTTTGAAAATTCAGACCGTCGCAAAAGCTAAATACCTTTGCTTCCACCACTTACGGCAAAGTGCAAAAGATGCCAAAAATAACTGCCTTTAGAATCACCACTTAGCTCCATCATCTTTCGCTAACCACCTTTAGATTCACCACTTACAAAAAAAGGGAGGAGGGGCCTTGGGAGTGCGGCGGCTCGCCTCTGCTTTTGCGGCTGGCGAAACGGAAATTCCCACAAATCTCGACCGGCTCTGGGGCTTCCCATATCAAAACACGCTGACTTCCGGGATCACCGGCACCAACTGCGGAACATCGATGCGGATTTTGGTGCCTTGGCCTTCGTGGCTAGAGATGTCCAGGTTGAAATCGGTGCCGTACAGTACACGAAGCCGCTCTCGGACATTACTGAGCCCGATGCCTTCCACGTACACGTGGGGCATTTTCTCTTCGGAGATGCCCACGCCGTTGTCTTCGATTTCGATGTGCAGCCGGCCATCACGGTTGGAGGTGCGCAGGAAAATGCGGCCGCCTTCGAGTTTGGGAGCCAACCCATGTTTCAGGCTGTTCTCCACGATGGGCTGCAGGAGCATGCTGGGAATGAAGGTCTCGAGCGTGTCTTCGCCGATTTCTTTGACGATGTCTAGATTATCTTCGCCGAAACGAGCCACTTCGATATCGAGGTAATCGTCGATGAAAGACAGCTCTTCGCGAAGTGGCACAAAGGTTTCGTGCTTGCGCAACAAGCGGCGAAGAATATTGCTGAGCTTCAGGACTACGCCGCGAGCAGTATCAGGATCCATGCGGATCAGCGAGGAGACGGTATTGAGAGTGTTGAACAAAAAATGCGGATTGATTTGGCTCGAGAGCGCATCGAGGCGCGCCCTCAGAAGCAGTTGCTCGTGACGTTCGAGCTTCATTTCGTTGCGGGTGTTGTTCCAGATTTTTAGCGGGGCAGCCACCGACATGAGCGTGCCGAGAACGCAAAGGCACAGTTTCCAGTTCCACTCGTTATCCAGGGCGAAGAGCCATTTGGGTTTGGTGGCCATGACCAGTGCGACGCGTCCCAATTCAAGCCCGACGCAGGTGAGCAGCGGCAACATCTCCCACATGACTTCGGCGCTGCCCACCAGGCGCATCACCGCCTTGGGAATATTCAAGAAGGTGAAGGGACCAAAATTCCAAAGATCTTCTTTATCGGGGATGAGCTGGCGAATCAAACCACCAAGAAGACCCGCGGTTGCGGCGGCGGGCATGGCCAGCCATTCGTGAGCCATCAGCGCGGGAATGGTGATGATCGCGCCGCCGATGGGACCCACAACACGCCCGCCGAGCAAGCCCATCAGAAATGCGCCTTCAAGCGACAGGTCGGCGAACTGGTAGGCCGGCCGGTACAGGCGCAAGATGACGCCGAGGATCAGGGCGGGAACCAGGAAGAGCATCAGTTTCAGTTTCTGGTCAGCATCGCGCTCTTCGGTGAACAGCACGCGGCGGAAAGTATTCCAGCGTGCCAGCAGTGCGGCGATCGAGGAGGCCACACCAACTTTGAGAAGCAGCGTGAAGAGCAATTCGCGGATTGTGAGCGTTGTTTCCATCGCAACGAAGAGGAATTCCTCGCTTCGACTACTCCGCCCGAAATGACGAGAGGAGCAGAGTCCATGAGAGCCTCGATATATTGTAAAGAAATCGCTTGAAGGACTGCATAAATGTTGACGAAGGTGGCCCGCCAGTAATTCCCCTCCCTGTTATAATGAGGTGAGGCTATGGCGAAAAAATACGCAGCGAGAAAGCAAAATCTGAATGGCCACGGCGAAGCGCAGATGATCGCGCAGGCCGAACTGCCCACCCGCTACGGACGCTTCAAGATTTATGGCTTCCGTGGGCGCGGCCCAGAAGAAGAAGGGGTTGCGCTGGTGCGCGGCAACATTAGCGGCCGCGTCCCGCCACTGGTGCGGGTGCACTCTCAATGCTTGACGGGCGATGTTCTGACTTCGTTGCGGTGCGATTGCCGGGCGCAACTGGAATTATCCCTAAAGAAGATTGGGCGCGCGCCTGCCGGGATTTTGCTCTATCTGCCGCAGGAAGGGCGTGGCATCGGCCTGATGAATAAATTGCGGGCTTACGAATTGCAAGATGGCGGGATGGATACGGTGGAAGCCAACGTTTCGCTAGGTTTTGCGGCCGACGCGCGGGAGTATGATTTCCCGGCGAAAATTTTGAAGAATTTAGGCGCGAAAAGAATTCGCCTGCTCTCGAATAATCCCGATAAGGTGAAGCAATTAGAATCGGCCGGGGTGCAAGTGGTGGAACGCGTGCCGTGCCAGCCGCGGATTTCCAGGATTTCTCGAGCGTACCTGCAGACGAAAAAAAGCAAGATGGGTCACCTGATCGAGGGCCTGTAATGCCCGAACATGCAGCGGCGGGTTTATCCCGCCGCCGGATTGGTCACGGTAATTCCGCGATGGCTTGGCCGTCTTTCCGTGGGTCAGAGGCACCATAGTTCACCCCGGTGGCGAAATCACGCAGCACCGCTTGCCCTCCGCCCACAACGGAGGAAAACGGTCCCATTACCTGAATTTTGTGGCCCTTGGCGGTCAGTTCTTCGCGCACCTTGCCGGAAATGCGATTTTCCATTTGCACATCACATCCTTCAAACGTGCGCTTCGTGAAGCGCGGCGCCTCCAACGCGGCTTGAATATTCATCTTGAAATCGACCAGATTAGCGATGAACTGAGCGTGCGCCTGAGATTGGTTCCAGCCGCCCATAATACCGAAAGCCACGCGCGTGTCGCCCTTTTGCGCAAACCCCGGAATGATCGTGTGGATCGGACGCTTGCGTCCAGCCAAAGCATTCGGTGAATTGGGATCGAGGTTGAAAAGCGCGCCGCGATTCTGCAGGGCAAAACCGGTTCCCGGAGCGACCATGCCGGAACCGAATTCGGCGAAGTTGCTCTGGATGAGCGAGACTATGTTGCCGTCGCGGTCCACCACGGTGAGATAGGTGGTATCTCCAGCACCCGGCAGCGTGCCGGTTGGCACATCGCAGTTAGCGTGGTCCGGATCGATCAATTTGGCGCGATCCGCGGTGTGGTCCTGGGATAAAAGAGTTTTCACCGGCAAGCTTTGGCCGTGAGGGTCGCCAATGTATTTGATCAAATCGGCATAAGCTAATTTCTTGGCTTCGATCATGGTATGCAGGGCGTTGGCTGAGCCAAATCCCCAATCTTTTTGTCCGAAAGGAAAAGTTTCCATGATGTTCAGCATCAAGAGAGCGGCAAGTCCTTGGCCATTGGGAGGAATTTCGTAAACAGTCCAATCGCGGTAGGTGGTGGAGATGGGCTCGACCCATTCGGCGGAGAATTCAGCGAGATCCTGCGCAGTCATCACGCCGTCGTGGCGCTTGATGGTTTCCAGAATGCGCCTGGAGATTTCCCCCTTATAGTAAGCGTCGCGGCCATGCTCTGCGACTTGCTGAAGCGACCAAGCCAGGTCCGGGTTACGAAACACTTCTCCGGCTTTGGGCGGATGGTCGTTGGGCAAATAAACTTTAGTTGCTTCCGCATCGCCGCGGAGGTAATCGACGGCCGTAGCCCAGTACATGGCCACCCATTCGGTGACGGGATAGCCGTTTTTGGCGGTCTGGATTGCAGGGGCGAGATCGTCGGAGAGTTTCTTCCTGCCGAATTTGTCAGCGAGTTTCTGCCAACCTTCAACCGCGCCAGGTACCGTGATGGTGTTCACGCCTTCCTGGGGCATCTCTCGCAAGCCGTGCTTGTGGAGCGCGTCGATGGTCAGCGCTTTGGGAGCCCAGCCGCTGGCATTTAAGCCATAAAGTTTGTTGGCTTTGGCGTCATAAACAATGGCGAAGAGGTCGCCACCCATACCGTTCATCATGGGGGAAACCACGCCCATCATAGCGTTCGTGGCGATGGCGGCGTCAACAGCATTACCGCCAGATTCCAGGATGCGCACTCCGGCCTGCGAAGCTAAAGGCGATTCGGAGGCCACAATGCCGTTTTGCGAAATGATCATGGAGCGCATTTGGGAACGGTCTTGCGCGACCACGATGGTGGTGGCCATCAGCAGCACTCCGCAGAAAAGCGCGAATCGTTTTGCAAAGCAGGTTGGTTGCACCGAGTGATTCTCCCCTCACAGCAAGTGGATGTTTTTCGCATCGCAAGCTTCGCTATCGCCTGTGCACTTTAACCTGAGCACCATTCACTCGCGAGCGGCCGGACATTTTCCGGTGGTGCAATTTTCGGCGCGCGCGTTCACTTTCGTTCAAACTCCCTTGTTTCTCGGTCAGTTGAGGGATTGCATCGGATTTGCGGGATGCAAGGCTAGGTGCGTTCAATTCCCCCAAAGAAACGAACTTGGTGTCAAGCAAGTTGATACCACTAGCGGTTGAGGGATCATTCGGACGCGGAATCCCTCTGTGGCGGATACAGTTTCATCAGCCTTTGGTGGTTACCCCTTCTTTGGATAGAATACTTTGGTGCCTGACTTAAATCGTAGTGACTCAACGCCTATATCCGCGCTACCTGCGGCGTCGGATGAATTGCACGGCCGGTTGGAATCGCTGCTGGTAGCGCGCAACGCGGATCCTTTCGGGATACTGGGCCCACATCCATTTGATTCGCCTGAAGGAAAGCGCTGGGCGGTGCGTTTCTTTGAGCCCCGCGCGATCGAAGCACAATTGTTGCTGCGACGGCGGCCAGATGGATCGTATCCGCAGGGCGATTCACCGGAAGTTTTGCCCATGCAGATGTTGCGGCCGGAAGGATTCTTTGAGGTGATGCTCCCTGGCGTTGGCGAATTCCCGCCTGCTCCTTCCAGCTACCGAATTCGGTTCCACACAGAATACGGAGAGACCATCGAAAACTACGACGCGTATGCATTCCCTTTCCTGCTGACGGAGTTCGATCTGTACCTGATGGGCGAGGGGCGGCATTACGATGCGTACGAAAAAATGGGCGCGCATCTGAAAACCGTGGATGGCATAACGGGAGTGCATTTTGCGGTATGGGCACCGAATGCGAAGCGAGTGAGTGTGGTTGGCGATTTTAATCATTGGGACGGCCGCGTTAACCCGATGCGTTTTCGGGGCTCGTCGGGGATCTGGGAACTGTTTATGTCCGAGTTGGGTGAAGGCACGATTTACAAGTATGAACTTGTGGGGCAGCAGGACGTGGTGCTGCCGCTGAAAGCCGATCCGTATGCGTTCTCCTCGGAACTGCGGCCGCGCACGGGATCAGTGGTTGCGCGTATCGACAAGCACCAGTGGAATGACGGCGGGTGGATGCACGAACGAGCGCAGAGAAATTGGCTGGAAGCGCCGATCAGCGTGTACGAAGTACATCTTGGATCGTGGCGGCGCATCCCGGAAGAGAATCACCGTTGGCTGAGTTATCGCGAATTGGCCGACCAACTGATTCCGTATGTAAAAGACCTCGGGTACACGCACATCGAGCTGCTGCCAATCATGGAGCATCCATACGACGGGTCGTGGGGTTATCAAACCCTCGGGTACTTCGCGGCAACCAGCCGATATGGATCGCCCAGCGATTTCATGGAATTCATCGACCGGTGCCATCAGGCAGGTATCGGCGTATTTCTGGATTGGACTCCGGCGCATTTTCCGCGGGACACGCACGGGCTAGCACTGTTCGATGGCACACACGTGTACGAGCACGAAGATCCGCGGCAGGGTTCGCATCCGGATTGGGGCACGCTGGTTTACAACTACGGCCGGAACGAAGTGCAGAATTATCTGATTTCCAACGCGCTGTTCTGGTTGGACAAATACCACATCGACGGGCTGCGGGTGGATGCAGTCGCTTCCATGCTGTATCTGGATTATTCGCGAAAGGCAGGCGAGTGGATTCCGAACCGGTACGGTGGCCGCGAGAATCTGGATGCCATCGATTTTTTCAAGAGGCTGAACGAAGTGGCGTATCAGCGCTTTCCCGGCATCCTGACGATTGCGGAAGAATCCACAGCGTGGACAAGCGTGACGCGGCCAACGTATCTGGGCGGGCTGGGATTCAGCTTGAAATGGAACATGGGGTGGATGAACGACACGCTGAGCTATTTTTCCAAGGACCCAGTATACCGGCGCTACGAACACAACAAGCTGACATTCTCTATGCTGTATGCATTCAGCGAGAATTTCATTCTGCCGTTCTCGCACGATGAAGTGGTGCACGGGAAGAATTCGCTTCTGCATAAAATGCCGGGGGATATGTGGCAGCAATTTGCGAATTTGCGGCTGCTGTTTGCGTATCAATTCGCGCATCCGGGAAAGAAACTGATGTTCATGGGCCAGGAATTCGCGCAGCGGCCGGAATGGAGCGAAGCGCAAAGCCTGGAATGGCACGTGCTCGAGTACGATTCGCATCGTGGAATCCAGCGGCTGGTGCAGGATCTGAATCGAACGCTGGCGGCGGAGGCCGCGTTGCACCAAGTGGATTTCGATTGGCAGGGATTTGAATGGCTGGATGCCAACGACTCGGATAACAGCGTGTTTTCGTTTGTCCGGCGAGGAAAGAATCCGGATGACATGTTGCTGGTGGTGCTGAACGCAACACCGGTAGTGCGGTATGGGTATCGGATGGGCGTGCCGCGGCCGGGGCACTTTGACGAAATTCTGAACACCGACGCACTGATTTACGGCGGATCAAACGTCGGAAACCTTGGCGGAATGAATGCCACGGAGCACGCGTGGATGGGGCGGAGTTATTCGCTGGCGCTGACCTTGCCGCCGTTGGCAGCCGTATATTTGAAGTGGCGACCGACGTGAAGGATCAGGGTTGTGAGTTGTCAGTCTTCAGCGCGATCCGCACTCCGGCTGACTCCGATCACGCGAGAGGCAAATCTCGTGCAACCCGGGGCTTTGCGCTAGACTCTATAGGGTGAGAGCCCAATTTCCCCGCGGAGATGCATAGCCGTGTATTTACCAACCAAATTCGCTCCTTGGCTTCGTTTCGGCTTCGCGATGGTTTTCGCCGGAGCCATCATTTCCAGCGCGGCAGCGCAAGATCCTGGACCGCTGCCGACGGCCCCGGCGCGTCATACGCAGGCCCCGCCACCGCCACAGAACCAGAGCCAGGGCCAGGAACAGCAACAGCAGACCTACCACACTGCTCCCGCGCCAGTTGGCATTCGTTCTCCCGGAGATAATCCAATCAGCAAAGATCCGCCATCCATTCCACCGGAACAGATCATCCAGCGTTTCGCGGCGAGGGAAGCGGAATTCAAAGCAGAGCGCGAAAACTACACGTACACGCAGGACTTTGCGATTCAGACGATCGACGATGACAATCGGCCGGACGGCGAATATCGCATGACCAGTGACATCATCTTCACTCCGGAAGGCAAGCGGTTTGAGAAGGTGACCTACGCACCGCCCAACACGCTGGAGCGGATTATGTTGAGCGAGCAGGACCTGGATGACGTGCGCAACGTACAGCCGTTCGTGCTGACCACCACCGAACTGCCGAAGTACAACGTGACGTATGTGGGGCGGCAGCAGGTGGATGAACTTTCGACGTACGTGTTCGACGTCGCACCCAAAGTGATCGAGAAGAAGCAACGGTATTTTCAGGGCCGTGTGTGGGTGGATGACAAGGACATGCAGATCGTGATGACGGACGGTAAGGCTGTGCCGGACATCATTTCTCACGGCAATGAAAACGTTTTTCCGAGGTTCCGTACGTACCGGCAGAACATCGAGAAGGGCTTCTGGTTCCCGGTGTATACCCGCGCCGACGATTACCTGCATTTCCGCAGCGGCGACGTGCATATCCGCATGACCATTCGTTACTCCAATTACAAACGGTACAGCAGCACGGTAAAGATGGGGACGGTCCGGGAAGTGAAATAGCCGTGCAGGTGTGAGCAACCGCGACCGAGGACGCCGGCGTCTGATATATACTAGCAGTACCGGTTGGGAAGATCTTCAAGTTCAGGTTCGGTGACAAGTCCCGCCCTAGATTCCGCGGCCCGACGGGCCAGAGTCTGTGGATTCCGGTACGAAGTGCCAGTTGTGCTTTGCGCAAAGGTGACGGAGGCATACCGAGTCACTCTGGCCGGTTGAGGGCACACTGTTCACGAGCGATCGGAAGGTTGGGGTGTACGTATTTGTTTGTAGCGAGTGGCGGTGGGAATGATGTGTAAGGGTTTTGCGTCACCACTGCAGTGGACCTGGCGATTGCCGGTGGGTATTGCGGTATTGCTGTTGTTGCTTAGCCTTGCCTCAGGCGTTTACGCCAACTGCGAATACATACCGAGTGGGAAAAGTTTTTGGATCCGTCTGCTTGATCCCGTGGCGTCCTATAGTTCAAAAGCAGGGACGTCGGTGCGCGGGGTATTGATCCAATCGCCGGAGTGCGGGTCCACCCCGGTGTTCCCGGCGGGACTGGAAGTAGATGGCGAGATTGTTTCGGTGCGCAAAGTGGGACTGGGATTCAGACATGACAGCGCATCGCTGGTGATTCAGTTCAATCGCTTGGTGACCTCCTACGGCGAGGTTCTGCCAATTTCGGCGCAGGTGGTGGAAATTGACAATGCGCGGGAGATTGCGCGTAACGGCGTGATTCACGGAATTCGTTCGACAAATACGCCGCAGGGCCGCATTACCAGCGGACTGATTCATCTGCCCACGTACAATCCATATGGCGACTTGACGCTGATAATTTATCGTTCCCTGAGCATCCTGCCAGAGCCGGAAATCTATCTGCCGCCGGGGACCGATTTACGGCTGCAGCTGACGAATCCAATGTTCGTTGCGAACCAACCGGACCTTCCGCGTGTGTCGTTTCAATTAGACGAATATGAGCGGGGGGATATCGAGCAGCTGTTGCAGGGCGTACCCGCGCGGACCACCACGCGTTACGGCAAAGACGCGGACCTGGTGAATCTGCTGTTCCTGGGTTCGCAGGAGGAGTTGAACCAAGCTTTCACTGCTGCGGGATGGGTGCCCAGTGACCCGAATTCGCCGCGGTCGTTTTTCAAGCAATTCGCGGCGTTTCTGACGTTCAACAACTATTCCAAGGAGCCGATTTCACATCAACTGCTGAACGGCAAGCCGCAGGACTTTATGTGGCAAAAGAGCTTCGATAGTTACGGGAAGCGCGAGCATGTGCGCATGTGGAGCCAGCCGCATACGGTGCTGGGCCAACAGGCGTGGCTGAGCGCTTACACGCGCGAAACGAGCGCGGCGCTTTCGCTGAAGTATCACAAGTTCATTCACCACATCGATGCCAACCTGGATGACGGCGTGAATATGCTGGTGAGGGATCTGACGCTCTCCGGGTGCGTCGATTCGGTTTATTTGCTGCCGAGACCGGACGTGGATCCCATGATGACCAACGCGACGGGAGACGAAATGCGAACGGATGGTATGTTGACCATTGTGCAGCTTAAGGGGTGCAAGCGTCCGTCGGTGGAATATACGCGGAAGAATCCCCTGATCCCAATCCGCCCGCGTTCGCGAGTGGTGCGGTATTTCCGGAATGAAGTGCTCTTGTATAAGAGCGACGTGATCCGGGGCAATATCCTGTACAGCGGATTTGACCTGGGCCGCATGGGCATCCACTCGTTTCGGCACCGGCACGATAGCGACGCGAATGTCGATGATGGGTTGCCGTTGTCCCCAGCTTCGCCGCAGACCTTGTTTCCGCAGGGCCAGTTCGGGGAAATCCCACTGGGACGATAAACTCCTTCTCTTCAGACAAATCCCACAGGCAGGCCTGATCCCCGTAAAAGTAACAGAGGAGCGTGTCCGAATGGAGCCGGAAAAGGTCCGGGGCTGGAACTTTTCTGGGTGGTGACTCGTACTTAGTAGCAAAGGAGCTTCACTATGCACCATGTTCGGGGTTTCCTCGGGTTTGCTGCCGCCACGCTACTAGCGGGCTGCGTGATTTTGCCTGCTCCCAGCGTCGCTCAAACTGCTTCCAAATCCGATCAGTGGATTCATGTGCGAGTCGAGAATAAAGACGACAACGGTGAAACCGTTCGGGTTAACGTGCCCATTGAAATGGCGGAAAAGGTTCTGCCGGCGATCAATCATGATCAATTACAGAATGGCAAGGTGCGGCTGGACCATTGCCACATGAACGACGTCGACCTGCGGGCGCTGCTGGATGCCGTAAGATCCTCGCGGGATGGGGAATACGTGACGGTGCAAAGCAATGAGAATGATGTGCGCGTGGCGAAAAACGCGGGCTACCTGTATATCCATGTGACGGAAAAGAAGCCCGGCGAAAATGCGGGAAAGCATGCGGCGGCGAAGCAGGGTTCGTCAAAGGCATTTGTTGGCAAAGAATCGCGAGTAGAAATCAAGATTCCGATGAAGGTAGTGGATGCGCTGTTCTCTGCGGGAAAAGATGAATTGGACGTGGTGGCGGCGCTGCGAGCCCTTTCTTCCAACGGCGACACGGAATTGGTGAGCGTCAAGGACGACGAGAACACGGTACACATCTGGATCGATTCCAAGAACGTGTCTGACTGATTTCATCTCCCTGGGAATCTTTCAAAAGGAGAGACTTCGATGTTGTTACTCGCCAAAGCTGCTTTGGGACTGGGGGCATTCGTGGCGGTTGCGGGCGCTTATGTTTTTCATGAAGGGGTGATCCGCGTGGACGTGGACGAGAGCCG
>Ga0187817_10001575_pt1 | contig 11278 bp, 8 predicted proteins | sample NC_wetland_sal_i_17_FD_132431 | JGI IMG/M metagenome (GOLD analysis project Ga0187817, IMG submission 132431) | Wetland sediment microbial communities from Neuse River Estuary, North Carolina, USA - SO4_2 | ecosystem: Environmental > Aquatic > Freshwater > Wetlands > Sediment | place: USA: North... | reverse complement strand
GACTGTGTGGGCAACTGCTTCCCCAACTATTTCACTTCCAGCTGGTTCGGCGCTATTGGCGTCAATATGAGTATTCCGATCTTCAACGGATTCTTGTTCACCGCGCAGGCTTCGGAAGCAAATTTTAATGCGAAAGCGGCCGCGGAAAACACCCGCGACTTGCGCGACGCGGTGGTACGTGACGTTCGCACTGCCTGGTTGTCCGCGAACACGGCATTTCAGCGGGTTGGTGTCGCTGCCGAGCTCGCCAAGGAAGCCGACCTGAGCCTCAATCTTGCCCAGAGCCGTTATCAGTTGGGGTTGGGCTCGATTGTCGAACTTAGCCAGGCCCAACTGCAGCAGGCCGATGCCGCCATCGGATATGTCAACGCTCAGTACCAGTATCGGCTTGCTCTCTCCACGCTGAATTTTGAGGTCGGAAACCAGCCGTGAGATGGCGCGAAACCAAAGGACAAAACGGTTGTTCGATATTCCTATTGCGGTCTCATGGGACATCCGGGGAATCGCGGTACGTTGCTACGCGCCTCTCTTGCCTACAGCAAGTGGTGGTCTTGACTACCGCCTAAGCTTAGCGGTCTTGACCTACGAGACTACAGGAATCTAACGGTGCCTTTCTCGTTCATTCGGCAAGCATTGATCGTGTGCAGGAGTAAGAATAAGGCATTCACGCGCCGGCGGCGCGGGAGCAAGACATCGCTCAGTACCCGTCAGTGGCTAGTGCTCACTTTCGGCATTGCTGCGCTGGTTGGAGTGGTATTCATTCTTACGCTGTACTACCAACCGGGCAGGTAAGGGCTAGAAAGAAGCTGGGACATGAAATCGCGAGTTGATCAGCTATCTCGGATGGCGAGTCGAAAAGGAGCGCGAAACACTGCAAAGCTGCTGACCAGGAGTAACCGGCTTTCTTGGAGCTGCCCCAGCCTTCGCAAAGAACGCGATAACCACCAAGACGGGTTATTTCGGTACAACCCGGTGCTTGCGAAAGGCGTGCAGAATAATAGCGCTGCTGATCGAAAAGCTTCCCACCGCTCCCAACGCCATCATCTGACCGAGTTGCCAACTCAAATGAAGAAAGTCTGAGAAGAGGGCGAGTAGAGCAAACAGGATTCCGATCACGTTCAACCACAGCGGCGCGTGCACGGGCTGGCTCTGCTGGCGATTGAAAAACCGGAGTTGCAACAGCACCGCGGCTAATCCGATAGCGGCGACTACCATGACCGCGATCGGACTGTAGAAGGCTCCGGGTCTAGTGTAGATCACGACCAGAGCGAGCAGTCCGCAAAGCAAGCCCGAGGCGATAACTGTCCAGCGTCGGGACCTCCGTCCAGAATTGGCCATAGCGGCTTCAGGCACGACTGCCCATTGTAGCCGACTCGGCCACAGTTGCGAGTGCCTAGAGAGAGACGGAGGACAGGCGTCCTCCATTGATCGCTCAAGAGGGGATCCACTCCGCCTGCCGCGTGGCGCCACGAGTAACCGCATAAAGGACGAGTTCGACGCGCGTCGAAACCCCAAGTTTGTCGAAGATGCGGAACAGATACTTTTTCACAGTGTGCTCGCTTAGGCCGAGCTCACGGGCAACACCGCGATTGCTGAGTCCGTCGGCCACCAGGGCGACGACCTGCTCTTCGCGCGGCGTGAGCAAATTGATCCCATGGCTGTTCATCACCCGCAGGGAAGGGACCTGGGTAACCGCCTCGACGAGATATTCCAGATGCTGGTTGCTGGCCCAGATCTCGCCCCGATGAACGCACTGGATGCACTTGCACAGTAGCCGGAGCGAATCCCCGAAGCTGAAAAGCCCCCGGACTCCGGAGCGAAAAGCGTTGAGGACGGTATCTCGATCGGAGTTGTCGAGCAGCAAAACTTCGGCAATTTCCGGATGAGTGAGATGCAAGCTGCGAATTGTGGACATCTCGCGTTCGGCGTGCATGAGAATGACGTGAAACGTGTCATCCGCGATGGCAGAGCGAATGGAATTGATGTCCATTGCGCAGGCAATGACACGGAATTCCGGACGCCGCCGAAGGGCACCAACCAATAGCTGACAATGAATATGATTCGAATCGGCCACGAGTACACCGGTTGGTTGAAGAGGCGCCGCTGAGCCAGATGACATGGTCCCTGCTCAAAGAGTAGTGGTCTGCGCCTGCCGCCGCTGTGATTGCTCGACATCGAAAGCGAAGAGTTTGTGTGCAAAACATGTGAGCGCAGACGCAGAAGCAGCGGGGGTTCCTCTTTTGGAACCCGATTAAGAGGATTGCTGCCTTTGAGATGATGGTGGGCGTATCGAATCCGACTTGGGCAGTGAGCGGAAAGTGGAAACGCAAGTCTACTTTAGGGAGCGCTCGAAAGTGGATTTTGAAGTTTCTCTTTTGCGCGCGAGAAGTTCTCTGACTCCTGTGTGCCCACAGCGGTGAAGCCGCCTATCGATCCAGCGCAGCACCAACAGAAGTGCGCGGCAGATTACCTACCTTTGAGGCCAGCACTTTCCATGTCTTGTTGCCTTTCGTCCACATGCACTAGCTTGCGTCTTGTCAGACACAAAAGGTAAAGACGGTTTTTTCGAGATCGAGTTGAGGCATGAACGGAATTCACACAAATCGGGCATTCATATATTCCGTTCTTGCTCTTGCCTGTTGCATTACGCAACAGGGACCGGGAGCCACCGCTCAAGCACAGCAGTCTGAGACAACTGCGAAACAGGCGGGAGCGGTGGATGCCCAAAACACCGGAGGAGTAGACGGCGCTCGGAGTCCAGCCCTGACGGGGGTACGCCGTCCGCTCTACCGGTTGCGCAAAAGTGACGTGGTGGAGATCAACTTCACCTTCTCGCCGCAGTTCGACCAGACAGTTACGGTGCAACCGGATGGCTTTATTCCACTGAAGGGAGCCGAGCTGTTGTATGCAGAAGGCGAAACGGTTCCAGAGTTACAGGACTCCATTCTCCGGGCGTACACGGGTGTCCTGCACGATCCGCAGGTGACGATCGCGCTCAGGGATTTTGATAAGCCATTCTTTATTGCCGCAGGCGAGGTAGGTCACCCGGGAAAGTACGAACTTCGGGCGGACACCACCGTGACGGAAGCCGTCGCAATTGCGGGAGGTTTCACGTCGCGATCCAAGCATTCGCAAGTTGTGCTGTTCCGCCGGGTTTCCGATGAGCTTGTGGAGTCCCACTTACTAAATACGAAGTCCATGCTGAAGTCACGAACCTTAGGGGAAGATATGCATCTTCAGCCCGGAGACCTGTTGTTCGTTCCACAGAACTTGATTTCGAAAATTCGGCAGTATATGCCGGCTTCCAACCTCAGCATGTATGCCAGCCCCACACAATTTTAGGAGGAGCCCGAGGACCGCCAGCCAGTTCCGCTAGAGACGGGTAAGCAACTCAGTCGACGCAGTCAGTGGAATTCGTGTATGCCGGAAGATCTCAGAATCGCGTCAAGGTCCCCAGTGTCCTCCCCAACCATGCGCGATCTGCTGGCGGTGATCTTCCGGCAACGAAGGGTAGCGTTGATCACTTTCGTCCTGACGTTTCTTGCAGTTGTAACCTATGGGTTGCTCGTCCCTTCCTACCAGTCTGAGATGAAAGTAATCCTGCGCCGAGGGCGTATTGATCCCGCGGTTACACCGACCCCCAGCCAGGTAGAATTCGAACGCCTGGGAGTCACTGAGGAGGAAGTGAACTCAGAAGCGGAGTTGCTGCAGGATGATGAGATTCTGCGCACCGTGGTCCAGAATGCCGGTCTGATTTCAGAAGGCCGATCGTGGTTCTGGAGCCTGGCAGGGGATAACGACGGCCGGCGACTGGCGAGAGCGGTGCGCCGGGTCAGCAAACGCTTGACTGTCGAAACCGTGCACAAAGCGGCGCTGATCAATGTTAACTATAAGTCGTCAGATCCCGAACAAGCCGCAAGCGTGCTCCAAACCCTGGCAAGCGCTTATCTGGAACGCCACCATCACGTCCACCGTCCGTCTGGCGAGTTCAACTTTTTCGATCAACAGGTTGTGCAGTCACGCCGAAGTCTGGAGGCAGCCGAACTCCAGCTCATGGAGTTCATGCGAGATCGGGGAGTAGTCTCCGCGGAACAGCAGCGCGATAGCGCGCTGCAGAAGCTGAGCGACGCCGATGCCGAAAACCGTCAGACTCAGGTGGCGATCGCCGAGAACGGAGAGCGAATTCGGACGTTACAGTCGAAGCTCAGCGCGCTGCCAGAGCGAACCATGACGCAGATTCGCAATTCCGACAACCCTCAACTTATGGAGCGGATGAAAGGCGGGTTGCTGGAACTCGAACTGAAGCGCACCGAACTGCTCACAGAATACGAACCGACGTATCGCCTGGTTCAAGAGGTCGATCAAGAAATTGCCCAATCCAAGGCTGCCATTGCGGGGGAGGAGCAGGCGCCAATCCGCGACCAGACCAGCGACCTCGAACCGAATCACGAGTGGGCGAACTCGGAACTACTGAAGGCTCAGGTGGAGCAAAGAGCTCTCGCTGCCCATGGCGAGGCCGGGACCGCTGTGCTGGCTCACTACCGTGACCTGGCGCACGAACTCGGAAACAGCGCTATCGCGCAAGAACTCCTGGTGCACGATTTGAAGAGCGCCGAAGAAAAATATCTCTTGTATGTCAATAAAAGAGAAGAGGCGAGGATCGGCGATGCCCTTGACCAAGGGGGCATTCTCAATGTCGCGATCGCGGAGCAACCCACAGTTCCGGCTTTGCCGCAGCTTTCCGGACTGAGCTTTGTGTTGATCGGCTTGGTGGTCGCGGGAGCCGTGAGCGTGGGCCAGGCCTTTGTGACCGATTACCTGACTCCGTCCTTTCGGACTCCGGATGAGATTGTTGCCCTTCTGGGAATGCCGGTGCTGGCATCGCTGCCTCGAGAGAATGTGTTGGACATGCAAGTGCGCGGGGGTAACAGATGAGTACTTTCGTTGATTTGCTGCCCCAGGAGATGCAAAGCGCGGCCGCAGAAGTGCCGGTCGTTGCCACGCGGCCGGAAGAATCTTCCGCCAGATCGGCACCTTGGAGTTTGGAATTCTTTGCCAAACAACAGATTCACGGATTGGTGCGACAACTGTTCTTTCCCTCGCCAGCACCTGTGCGGCAGGTTGTATTCAGCGCGGTGGATCTAGAGACTGAGGTTCTTCCAATGTGTCTGCAGGTCGGAGAAGTCTTAGGCCAGCAGGCTTCAGGAAGCGTCTGTGTGGTCGAAGCCGTTCCGCGCAGGCAAAGGTACGGAATCGTTCCCGAACCAGGTTTTCTGGCCTCTTCGCCTGCGAAACATTTCGGTGCTTTGCGAGATTCGGCAGAGCAGCTCTCCACCGGTCTTTGGTTTATGCCGGCTGATGTCTTCTGCGCAGACAACCATGATTTCTCGACGGTCTGGTTGCGTGCCCGCTTGGCCGAATTGCGTTTGGAGTTTGATTACACGGTGCTGGAGGGCCCCGCCGCGGCGCACAGTGAGGCCGCTGCGCTCGGATGTCTCAGTGACGGACTGGTATTGGTGCTGCAGGCAAACTTTACCCGTCGAGTAACAGCGCAAAAAGCGAAAGAGAAGTTGTCATCGGCAAACGCGCACTTGTTGGGAACGGTATTGACTGGGCGTACGTTCCCCATCCCGGAAGCGATTTACAAGCGATTGTAGAAATGCACACTAACAAAAAGGGTCGAAGCTTAGGAACCGGAGTTGATCTGACATGGTTTCCTCGCACAGAACCATTGACGAACCCTCGCGGCCCCGCGTCTCGTTGCCTTCACGCCTGATTCCAGGCGGGTCGGCTAGTGGCATTCCGCGAAGGAAGCTTTCTGCTGTCACCGCTGACCAGCCATGGACACGGCAGAGCCTCAGTCAACGCGCAAACGCGCCCGTAAGTGGCCTCTGGTCGTCATTTGCGGAGTATTTTCTGCCCGAACCCACGACTCGCAATCAACGTCCGAGACTGGTCTTCCAGGTGGCAGCGGATGTACTCCTCATTGTTATTGGCTTTATCGTGGTCATTTTTCTGCGTGGGCTTGACTGGAGCGGTGTTGCGGTTCAGAGTGAATTCGCCACGGCACTCCGTCTTGCCTTTCCAGGATCGGCGCTCGGGTTGTTGTTGCTGTATGGAGCTTTGTTTACGCTGCTGGGTTACTCCGAACGTCTCTACCATCCGGAGACGGTTGAGGCGCCACAACATGAACGAATTGTGCTCGCCAAGGTGCTGTTCTGGTCTACCGTCCTAGTCGGTGCTGGCTGGGCGGCGTCGGGAGTTCACATAATTCCGGCCTTTGCGCTTGCCGCTGCTACGCCGGTTAATTTCGTACTCCTGCTCGCGTGGAGGAATCATTGCCACCGCAGGTCGGCTCGCACTACCTGTGACACCCGGAATGTGCTGATTGTCGGGGCTGGCAGCCTGGGCCGGAAGCTAGCCTCACATCTTGAGCGTGCCAAGGTGCGCAAACACGTGGTGCGAGGGTTTCTGGATGAACACGAAGCCATCGGAGGCGAGATTCGCGGACGGGTAGCCGACTTGGCACGAGTTGCCCGCCGCGAATTCGTGGACGAGATCATCCTCACCCTGCCGCCACGCAGCGAAATCGCACAGAAGGCCATCTGGGAAGCGCGGCGCAATCGGATCGACATAAAGTTGGTGCCTGATCTCCTGGGTTTTGATCCGTCTCCCGTCATGCTGGAGAAGTTTGGAGATGTGCCCGTCCTCACGCTTTGCGAAGAGTCGATTCCGGCGGTTGGCCTACTGCTGAAACGCGCTGTCGACTTGTCCCTGTCCGCCATCGGCCTGTTCCTGGCTAGCCCGCTGCTCGCTGCGATCGCCGTGGCCATCAAGATGGATTCGGCTGGTCCTACGCTTTATCGCGCGCCACGGTTAGGTCTGAAGGGACGCCGTTTTGTCTGCTACAAGTTCCGCACCATGGTGGCCGATGCCGACCGGCTCAAAGACCGACTGCGGCAGCTTAACGAACGCACGGGCGTAATGTTCAAAATCACGAACGACCCGCGAGTAACACGCGTGGGCCGGATACTCCGCCGCTACAGCCTTGATGAAGTGCCTCAGCTATGGAACGTTCTGCGGGGCGAGATGAGCCTAGTTGGGCCACGACCTCACCCGCTTGACGATTTCGAACGCTACGCGCTGGAAGATCTGCAGCGCTTGGAAGTGACACCCGGACTTACCGGGCTGTGGCAGATCACAGCGCGCGGCGATCCATCCTTTGCACGCAGCATGTCATTGGACCGGCAATACATCGGTCGTTGGTCATTGAGAATGGACTTCTGGATTTTGTACAAGACGCTCGGCACAGTTCTCAAGGGCGAAGGCGCGTAGGTGGCCGCGCTCACACAACCAGTTCCAGCGCCCCGGTCGTTGGGCGATCTGCTCGCATGGGCAGTTGAAGCCTCTTTCCGTCCACTGCACGCATTGCTGTGTGCTCCGTCGTTACTTTTCATTGCAACCATGGCCTTAATGCTGTTCCATTCGCCGGATGCACCAGTCCCTTCCTATGATCGCTTTGCCTTTCTGTTGCTGGCCTTCGTTGTGTTGCTGCGAGCATGTTTGCTGCGAAAGTCGCTGCACCTGGCAGGCCCGGTGACCTGGCCGATGCTTGGACTCCTGGTTTTAGCGTTGTGCGGAGTGCTGGCGCAACCCTATGAAGCCGAAACCTGGAGCATGTTTGCCGCCAGATGGCTGGTTCCCTTCGTCCTCTATCAGTTGGCGGCGTACGCATTTGACGATCCCAAATCTCTGCGGCAGTTTGAATTGTTCACCTTGGTTGTGCTGGGCTACCTGAGCCTGATCGCCGTTTTCTTCATGGCCGGCATGAAGGAGTTCATCTTTCCGCGTTACATCCTGGACGAAAGCTTGGGAATCCACGCCGATCGCGCCCGCGGGCCGTTTCTGCAGGCCGTGGCCAATGGTCTTGCCCTGAATCTGCTGGGGCTGTTGGCCCTGGACTCCTTTCGCCGCAAACGATTGCGAGGCGTGGCGGCGATTTCTTTGCTGGCTGCATTACCACTGGCGATTGTCGCGACCAAGACGCGCGCCGTCTGGGTTTCGTTCGCGGGTTCGATTCTGATTCTGCTTCTATCTACCCGAAATCGTCGGCTGCGCCGCGGCTGTCTTGCCCTGACTGTCGCCGGGCTCATGGGAATTGTGGCCCTGCTTAGCTGTACCGATCACCATCGCTCGTTACGCGAACGGCTGGAAGAAAGCGGACCGGTTAAGTTCCGAATGGCGGTGTATCAGGCCGGATGGGAGATGTTCCTGGAAAAACCTTTTTCCGGTTGGGGTGAGCACGCCATGCAGGCGGAGCTGGCAAACCGGGTCAGTGACTTCCGCGAGGAACGATACTACTTCCACAACACGTACCTCGAGATCCTCGTTCGCTACGGCCTGATCGGGCTGGGGCTGTATCTCTGGGTTGTCATCGACCTGTTTCGCATCGGGCGAAAGCGGCTTCGCTCCAACTTCTCACCGGACGGGACTGTGCTGGACGAGCACTTCCGGTCGGTGTGGCCGCTGATGGTTCTCGTCTACTTGGTGAACGCCAGTTTCGTGGGCATGAACTACCAGTTCGTGAATGGCCTTCTGTTCACGTTGGCGGGCATGCTGGCTGCTCAAAACCGTCTGCACGGCAAAGAGGCCCATGTCCTCAACGGCTGAAACCGTCACGTTGGCTGCGGTCGGGTGCGCTGAGGTTACCGTTTTGCGATCCGCTACCCGCGAACCTCAGGCGGTCTTGTCTTCAGAAACGCTTCGTGGCGCCATTTACCTGGCAGTGCGCTACGGGCTGGGAGTGATCGTGAGCCTAGGAAACATGCTGGTGATGACCTGGTGGATCGGGCCTCACGCTTACGGTGTATTCATCACGGCCATCGGGATCGTCTCATTCCTGGCGACGCTGGCGCGAGGAGGGGTTGACACCTATCTCGTAAGAAGCGAAGCCACGCCAGATCATCGTACGTATGGCACCGCAACCACGCTCATCCTCGGCGCCTCAATCGCATTGGGATTGGCCGCCGCCGCGACGACGCCACTGTTGGCCCGATGGTTCGGGAGCCGTGAATTTGTCGCACCCTACCTGGTGCTTCTGCTGACCATTCCGGTTACCGGATTGACCGGGGTTCCCATGGCGAAGCTGGAACGAGCCCTGAACTTCCGGAGCATTGCGGGAATCGAATTGGGCGCACAGTCTGCGGGATTGCTGGTTGCGGGGCTGCTGGCCTGGTCGCACCCGAGTGTGTGGGCGCCGGTCGCAGGTCAAATCAGTTGGCAGGTGTTCACCTTGGTAGCCACGGTGGTTTCCGCGTCGCTCACCATGCGACCGCGGTTTTGTGCCGGCGAAGCACGGAAAATGCTTTCCTATGGTTTGGTCCTCACAGCATCAGTGAGAACCTGGCAGTTGCGAAGCTTGGTGAATCCCTTGCTGGTGGGGCGGTTTGCTGGGGCGGAGGGGGTTGCCTTCGTAGCCCTCGCGGTTCGCGTTGCGGAGGCGCTCGGTACATTTCGATTGGCGGCTGGCCGAATGGCGATTGCTGCTCTGGCTCGTATGCAGAGCCGGCGCGAAGATTTCCGGGGAGTATTGGAGCGGGCACTCTATCTCCAGGTCGTTACCCTGGGGCCTTTGCTGTGCGCATTCGCTTTGTTCGGCCCCTTCGTTCTGCCGCATATGGTGGGTGCGCGCTGGACGCCGAGCTTGGCCGTTTACCCGTTCGTGGCCGCTGGGGTTTTGATCAACTCCATATACAACCTGCAGGCTTCGGCGCTGTTCGTCGTGGGGAAGCAGTGGATCGTGATGCAGTCCTACGCCACGCACGTCGGACTCCTGGCGACGAGTACGCTCTTTCTGCTGCCGCGCTTGGGCATTGCTGGATATGGCTGGGCTGAGCTGATGTCTTGTTGTGTGTATGCCGTGATCCATGCCGGCATTGCCAAAGTTGTGCCTATTTCGTATCGGCGGCTCGCGCCCTGGGTCACGACGCTGCTGGTGGGTCTTTTCTTGTTTTCCTTGTCCCCCACACTTTTTCATGCCATCCAGAATTGGAGGTTCACCCGATGAGGTCCTCCCAACTCGATGGATTTCGCAAGTCGCCGACCGTCGCCTATCTCACGAATCTTTTTCCTACTCCGCTGGAGCCGTATGTCGTCGAAGAGATCCGCGAGTTGCGCCAGCGGGGGATCAACGTTGTGCCGTGCAGCGCGCGCCGTACAAGCGCTTCCCGCGACGATTGGCAATCTTTGGCCGATGAAACCCTCTGCCTGCAACCGCTGCAACTTATTTTGGCGATTCAGGCCTCCTGGTTATGCGTGCAACGGTTTTCGCTGCTTTGGGAATTCCTCCGCCGGGTGCTGGTCACGGGCAAAGAATCCCGGACGCTGCGATTGCGCGCGCTGCTCCATACCTGGCTGGGCGCCTACTACGCGCTCGCGCTGGCGAAACACGGAGTTCAGCATATCCATGTGCACCATGGTTATTTTGGATCGTGGGTAACCATGGTGGCAGCGCGACTGCTGGGCATTCCCTTCAGCATGACGCTGCACGGATCCGATCTTCTCTTGCATGCCGCATATCTCGATCTCAAGCTAGAACATTGCAGTTTCTGTATCACGGTCTCCGACTTCAATCGCAACCATATTCTGGAGCACTGCCCGCAAGTAGATGCGCAGAAAATCATCGTCCACAGGATGGGAGTCGATTGCCGGGTGATCAACCCTGTGCTCCCAATTATGGCCGAGGATTCACCCCTGGTCATTCTGGCGGTTGGACGCCTGCATCCGGTCAAAGATCACGCATTTCTGATTCGGGCGTGTCGCGTGCTCAGAGACCGTGGGCAACAATTCCAGTGCCTGATTGCAGGAGAAGGCGAAGAGCGGCCGTCCCTCGAACGACTGATTCACGACTTACATCTTGAACTGGAAGTGACGCTCCTCGGACACCTGTCTCAACCACAACTCGATGTGCGCTATCGAAATGCGGATCTCGTCGTGCTCACCAGCCGGAGCGAGGGCATCCCGTTAGTTTTGATGGAAGCGATGGCGCGCCGCAAACCCGTGCTCGCGCCAGCAATCACCGGCGTCCCGGAGCTGGTAGCCGACGGCAAAACCGGTTTTCTCTACCAGTCGGGTTCACAGGAAGACTTCACGGCCCAAATCGAACTGATCGGGAGCACCAGATCCGGACTTGGGCCGTTGTGCCGGGCGGCCCGGCAGCACGTGCTTGATCACTTCGACCGGCGGAAGAATTTGCAGGCTTTCTGCGAGTTCTTCATTT
>Ga0187817_10001572_pt1 | contig 11292 bp, 6 predicted proteins | sample NC_wetland_sal_i_17_FD_132431 | JGI IMG/M metagenome (GOLD analysis project Ga0187817, IMG submission 132431) | Wetland sediment microbial communities from Neuse River Estuary, North Carolina, USA - SO4_2 | ecosystem: Environmental > Aquatic > Freshwater > Wetlands > Sediment | place: USA: North... | reverse complement strand
GGTTCTCCAGCACCCTAGCGGGGGCGGGGGTAGCGCAGACCTGCTTTTTAGGTCTGCGGTTTTTGGCTGGGTACAGGATAAGGAGAGCCGCAGACCTCCACCGCAGGTCTGCGTTACTGTAACGTGCAAGGTGGGGGTAGCGCAGACCTGCTTTTTAGGTCTGCGGTTTTTGGCTGATTACGGGATCGGAAGAGCCGCAGACCTGGACAGCAGGTCTCCGCTACTATAACGACTAAGGAGGAATGGAAATGTATCGCAGGTTAATCTACTCAATATTAGTATTGTCTGTCATATGTCCCCTCGCATTCTCTGCCCTCGGCTTGAACCTGCAGGAAAGCTCGTCCTCGAGTGCCCCGGCTGGAATCAAGCCGTTCTTAGGGCGTTGGGATTTGACCATAAGAACACCCAAGGGCGAGCTCCCCTCCTGGATCGAGGTCTCCGAGGAACAGGGCCAGCCGAAGGTTGTAATGGTAGGAGTCTCGGAGCATGCGACCCCGCTTGCAAAAGCCGACATCAAGGAAGGGGAGATCGAGTTCCTCTCGCCCAAGGAAGAAGAGGGGTTTGCTAATGACACGAGGTTCAAAGGGAAGTTGATTGGCGGCCAGCTCGTGGGAACGGCGACCAGCCCTGGCGGGACTTCCTGGCAATGGACCGGCCGGCGAGCGCCAAGCCTGAAACGGACAAGCGCCCCCCAATGGGGCAAGTCTATCACTTTGTTCAACGGCAAGGATTTTGCCGGCTGGAGATTCAGCGATCCCAAGGGCGCGAAGACTTGGACGATTGAAGGCGGCGCCCTGGTCAGCAATGGGCACGGCCCAGAAATTATCACGACTTCCAAGTTTGAGGATTTCAAGTTGCACCTCGAGTTCAACTGTGGACCCAAATCCAATAGCGGGGTGTATCTTAGGGGCCGTTACGAGGTGCAGGTGGAAACCGATTCCGAGGCGGAACCCCCCAGCCACCACACAGGCGGGATATATGGGTTCCTTGACCCCACGCCGGAGCAGCCGCGTGTATCCGGGAAATGGCAAAGCTTCGATATCACGCTCGTCGGTCGCACGGTCACGGTCGTGCAGAACGGCCAGACTATTATCGATCACAAAGAAATCCCTGGGATCACTGGGGGAGCTCTCGATAGCCACGAAGGATTACCAGGGCCCATCTACCTTCAAGGCAGCGAAGAAGGCCGAGTGGCTTTTCGGAACATTGTAATTACGCCCGCGATATAGGATGTGCGTGGCCCTGATCGCGCTCTATTCAAATTCAATAGGTAAGGAGGAGTGGATGTCTACTATTTCGAGAAGAGATTTTTTCAAGAAAGCCACCACGAGTGCTGCCGTGGCAGGATTCATATCTACAAACGCAGGTGTGCTTCGGGCGAATCCTTTAGGCATGCCTATCGGATGTCAAACGTGGCCTGTGAGGGAGATGATCGCCAAGGACTTTCCGGGGACGCTCAAGATGCTTCACGCGGCCGGATTTCGAACCATCGAGCTGTGCTCGCCCGTCGGTTACGCCGACTCCGGCTTTGCCGGCCTCGCCAAATACTCCGGGGCCGAACTGCGGGGCATCATAACTGATGCGGGCCTCACCTGTGTCAGCTCGCACTTTGGTATCGACGAGTTGAGAAAGAATCAGGAGGACCGAATCGCCTGGGCAAAGGACGTGGGCCTTACCCAAATGCTTGTGCCCAGCCTCGAAGGGCCGGAACACCCCACAATGGATGACGTAAAGCGCGCGGCCGACGAATACAACCGCATGGGGGAGAAGGCCGCCGCGGCGGGCATCCAGCAAGGGCTTCACAATGAGGACTTCGAGCTCACGAAAGTGAACGGGCAGCGGACCTATGACCTGTTGTTCAAACTTCTGGAAGCGAAGCTCGTCAAGTTCCAGTTTCAGGTTTCCACCATCGGCCAAGGCTATGACGCCGCCGCTTACTTCACCAAGTACCCGGGCCGCTTCGTTTCGATGCACGTACAAGGATGGGACGCGAAAGCCCGGAAGGAAGCGCCGGTAGGCCAGGATAGCCTGGATTGGAAGAAGATTTTTACCGCGGCGAAAACAGGCGGTATTAAGAACTACTTCGTCGAAATGGACCTCGATTTGATGAAGGCCAGCGTGCCTTATCTTCGGAAACTGCAGGTGTAATTTTGGCCGTCGGGGAGGGCAAGCCCCACCACTACGTCAAATCCTGGCTCGACACCCAGTAGGAGTCCTTAGAAGGTACGAAGAAATCAAAACAGCTCACGCAAAGTCGCAAAGGCACAAAGAAACGCAAAGTGGAACTCCTATCTTTGCTTTGCGGCCTTCGCGTACTTTGCGCCTTGGCGTGAAACCGGTTTGTCCTCCTATGGATTAATTCACGGGCTCTTACGCCGTGGGCCAAAGTCTGCCGCCGCTCCGCGGCTGCCTGAATATGGCTTAATCCAGCGCCTATGGGGGAGACAAATTGTACGCTTTTTTGTATCCGATTTCCATTTTCAGTATTGCTCCGCCACTACAGCAAGCCCTCCCACCGCTCAGATACTAGGTAAATCAAGCACATAGGCAGAAAGTACAAATTGGCATGATGATTGCTCTCAGAATCAGCGTCATGGCGGCCTGGGCGAGACTCTGATCATTTGGGCGATCCCGAAATGTTTTGCCTCCCCAGTTTTGTTGCCCATCATCTGAAGTAATGGGCGATCACCAGTAGTGTATCCGTCAGCGCGAGGTGAGCGGCCAGCGGAGTGTGTGTGCTGCGCAAATAATGTCGAGCGTCCATGGAGGAGGGGAGTATGCATAGGCGAATGTCTAGCGCACTGTTGAGTGTGGGGCTTCTTGCCCTTTTGCTCTCCGCAAGTGTGGCGAGAGCCGACGAGCTTTACGGAAGAATTCGTGGCACGGTAACTGATCCATCGGGGGCAGTTGTCCCAGGCGCGCGGGTCACCGTCACCAACATGGCGACGGGAGTCGCGAAAAACATGAACACGCTCGCGACCGGGGGTTTTGAGTTCGTCAACCTGCTGGCTCCCGGCACTTACCAACTGGTAGTGGAGAAGCAAGGATTCCAAAAATCGCAGACCGGCGCCATTCAACTGAATGTCAACCAGGTTTACGTGGCCAATGTCACGCTTCAGATTGGCACCACCGCGCAGACGATCACGGTGGAGGAGACCAACGCCCAGATCAACACCACGCAGATCCAACTGGGAACTACCGTCACCGGAAAACAGATCGTGGATCTGCCCCTGAACGGCCGCGACTGGATTCAACTCCAGCAGTTGCAGCCAGGTGTGGTGGGGCAAGGAGACGCGCGGCTTAGGGACGCCTATGCCACCAACGGCGGCGAGGCGCAGCAGAACGCTTTCTACGTCAACGGTATGGACACCGGTGATATCTCCCTCAACGTTCCTGACATCACGATTCCCAGTCCCGACGCCATCGGCGAGTTCCATCTCGTGACCAACACCATCAATCCCGAATACGGCCGCAACTCCGGCGCGATAATGAACGCGGTGATTAAGAACGGGACCAACCAGCTCCACGGTGACGGTTTTGAGTTTTATCGGGACACTTCGCTGGACGCTCGCAGCTTCTTCCAGCCAACGGTTTCTACCTTCCATCAAAACGAATTTGGCGGCACCGTCGGCGGTCCGGTGCTTCTCCCCCATGTTTATAACGGCAGGGACAAGACGTTCTTCTTCTTTTCTTACCAGGGACGTCGGACCGCGCGGCCCGAGCTGCTGTCGGACTGCAATTGCAATCCCGGCAACACGCCGGTTTTCTCCTCCGCCCAGCGCGCAGGAGTGTTTCCCGACCTGGCGACCTCTGCCGGCTCTTCCGCGATCGCGTTGGTGGGTGATAATGGAACGACGTACCCCGCCGGAACACCTTATTCAACCATCTTTTCCAACGGTCAGATTCCAACAGCCGATCTGAACCCGCTGGCGGTGAAATTGATGAATCAGTATGTGCCCCCGCCCAACGGTCCTGGAAACACGTACCTTTTCAATTCATCCTTTGCTCAGATTCAAGACCAGTATATCTGGCGCATGGATGAAAACATCAGTTCTAAAGACTCGATTTGGGCCTTCGGGCTGTGGGAGCGCGATCCGGATCACGAGACAGAGCCTTTTGGTGGTGGGTACCCCTATGGCGGGGCTACACTGCCGGGCTTCACGCAGACCGACAACTCGCATAGCCAGACCTATTCCATATCTTGGAATCACACTTTTGGCCCGACCACGCTGAATGAAGCCCGGTTTGGCTACCTGCGGTTTAATTTCGCGTCCGTCTTTCCCCAGACTCCCATCAATCCCACGACTTATGGCTTTACGGGGGTCAATCCTCAGATCCTGTCGGACGCTTCTTTGCCGGTGGTTGACGTGAAGGGTTATTTCGAACTCGGCTTCAGTACCAATGGTCCGCAACCGCGCATTCAGAACACCTACATGTTCACGGATAACTTCTCCAAGCTCGTGGGACGGCATTCCTTCAAGGCCGGCGTCTCCATTTCCTTCCAGCAGCTTTTCAACCCCTATCTCTCCGACCTGAGCGGTGTTTTTGGGTTCCAGGGCGGAGGGGCGTTTTCAACCGGAGACCCGGGAGCCGATTTTTTGCTGGGGCAGCCTGATTCTTTCAGCCAGGCAAGCGGGTCGATTCAGAACAACCGGGCGCGCGAGTACTATTTGTACGTGCAGGATCAGTTCAAGCTCCGAAGCAATGTCACCATAACCTACGGTCTCGGGTGGGACATTGAAACGCCCTACACCAACCTGTATGCACACGGTGAGTTTGTGAATGGGTTTCGGGCGGGTGTTCAATCCCACGTCTTCCCCACCGCCCCTCCAGGAATTCTCTGGCCGGGGGATGACGGCATCACCGACACCGGCGGGGTTAAGACCCCTTATCATGACTTCGCTCCCCGTGTCGGCTTCGCTTGGAGCCCCGGTGGCTCGCAGAAATGGAGCATTCATGCGGGATATGGGATCTACTTCAACCGGACGGAAGAGGAATTGGCTCTACAGAATCTCCTAACACCACCCTTTACTCTGACTTCCAGTGGTGTGGCTGATATCGGTGGGTCCCCGAGCTTCGCCAACCCCTATGCCGGCTGGTGCAAAGGTCCTGTACCTTGCTCCGAGCCCAACAAGTTCCCCTTTACACCTCCGGCACCGGGTGCGAGCGTGAACTTTGCTGGCTTCGAGCCTTTCGTCATCAATACGCTCAGCCCGAATTTCGGTGTGCCCTATTCCGAAAACTACAATGTGACCATCGAGCGGCAACTCAGTAACACAACCAACTTCTCCATTGCCTACGTCGGAAATGTAGGCCGTCACCTGGAGGGCGCTTACGAATTGAACCCTGCGGGCTCGGCCATTGGGAACCCGGGCGCCGCGGCCCTGGGTTGCAGCCCTTTCAATCTCTTTTCCTGCGACCCCGGCTCGTTTAAATACAATCCGAGCACTTTCGGCGCCATCAACTATCAGGACACCAGCCTCAACTCCAATTACAATTCGTTGCAGATGATGGTCAACCGGCAATTCAGTCACGGCTTACAATTCGCCGCGGCTTATACGTGGTCGCGCTTCTTTGACCAAAACTCAACCTTTGACAATCAAGCGGCGTTCATCTACCCGGGGCTCAACCCGTTCAACCTGCACTCGATGTACGCTCCCTCGGACAATGATGCCCCACAGCGGTTCGTCGTGAACTGGACTTACACCCTGCCCATCTACCACTTCTACCACCACGTGGCGAAGCTAACGGACGGGTGGCGAGTGGCGGGCATCGCGACGTTCCAGCACGGTACGCCCATCGAACTTTACGATAGCGCGGATGCATCACTCACTTGCAACGCCTCCTATGAATACCTCACCGTTCCTTGCTGGGACCGTCCTAGTAGCACGGGGTCGCCGCTATCCATTGGCAATCCGCGCAATCACACCTTCAGTGGCAACTCGAATTATTGGTTCAACCCTGCGGCGTTCACCATTCCCCCCCTGGGCACGTTCGGCAACGCTGCCCGCAGCCCTCTCTACGGGCCAGGACTCAACAATTTTGATATCGCGCTCTTCAAGGACATTCACTTCACGGAGAGCAAGTACGTCGAATTGCGCCTGGAGAGCTATAACACCTTCAATCATGCACAGTTTCAGGGGCCAAGTGCTTTTCTCGGGACTAGCGACGTGAACACGCCGTCATTGTTCGGTCGCATTGTCAGTGTGGTGCCGGGCTCAACCGGTGGTGAAGGTCGGGTTCTCCAACTCGCCGGCAAAATCTACTTCTAGTGATTTGCTTCTAACCCTGTGGTGATTAGAGCTAGACTCGAGGGCCTCTGCTCCCGCAGAGGCCCTTGCCTTGTGAATGAACAACCCTCCCCCTGGGGGGATTCCCGCGACGGCGCAGTCGCCAGCCGTCTCGGGACCGGTGAGGGGTGAGTTCCACGTTGAGGAGAAGAAACAAAGTCTTCGGGTCAGTCGGGCAGAGTCCCGGCTTGTCGGGCCGAAGAATCACGGTAGCACTAGCTCACGAGATCTTGTTGTGCCAGAAAGATTCTTCTTTGCCTAGCAACACCTCTGTGGTCTCTGTGGCGTGAAAAGAATAAAACACAGAGGCCACTGAGACCCTCCGTGTTCTCTGTGTTGAGCTTTCTGACGCACAGAGAGCACGGAGAAACCATCTTGGTTGCGGCTCTGCCGCGTTGTAACACCAGGTCAGAAAAGTAGGATTTCTCCCCCGCGGGGGAATGGCCGTCAGCGCCCGACATCTTCTTCCTCATCTTTGATAACTCTGTGCACAGGTTTAGGCATGGGGAGATTGCCTTTGCTGGCGCGCCAGAGGATGGCATTAAGTTGGGCGGAGTTGGCGGCGTCGGCATGCGAGAAGTCCATGCGGGCCGACTCCTTCGCGCCGGGGCCTTTGGGCGAGTTAACCTGGTAGAGCAGGCCGTTCTGGAGGTTACTCGGGTCGGCGGTGAAGGCTGGCTGGTCTCCCGCCCCAGAGAACACGGGCGACATCACAGCGGCCTGGGCGTCGTTGTTGTTCATGGGCGGCAAGCCCAGCAGCACTTCCATCGTATGGACCATGTTCACGGTGGTGTAGAAGCTGTGGTCCACGAACGTCCGCCCGGTGGAGCGGGGAGAATACTTGCTGATCACGAGCGCTGTGCTGCGGTGGGCATCCACGTGGTCGGCGCCGTCTTGAGCGTCGTCTTCGAGAATAAAGATGGCCGTGTCGTCCCAATAAGGACTGTGCGAGACGGCCTCGACCACCCGCCCCACGGCCAGATCGTTGTCTGCGACAGATGCTTCAGGCCGCGGGTAGCCCGGTGATGTGCCCATTGTGTGGTCATTGGGCAGGCGCAGGATCACGAACTGCGGAAGTGTCGTCTCCCCTCCCTCCCCGAGTGCTTTCACGAAATCGGCAAATTCATTCAGGAATTCGTCCACGCGCAATTGGTCAGGGTAGTCCACACGGAAGTCGGCGAAGCGCGGATCAAAGTGGTCTTCGATTTCCGGCTTGGTGGCGAAGCTGCCGAGGATCATGGGAATACGCCACGGCCAAGGACTTGGGGAGCCGTGCGGCTGGCCAACGTTATACGGCAAGGGCTCTCCCTGGTGAATGGACACCTGTGCGCAGCCCGGCGGTGGCAGCGTGTCGCACCAATGCGTGTCCACATATTCTCCGTAGTTGCGATGGGTAAGGCCGTGACGCTCCACGTTCGTCCAGATGTAACCGGTGCCAGGCTCGTTCACATCCGGCTGGCCCTGGTGCAGCGGATTGTCGCCTGACACGATTCCTTCGTAATCGTACAAATGCTCGCTCCCACGATAACCGATCGGCCAAGTTTTTTCTGTATAGTCGCTGGTGATGGCGGCCATCGACCACACGTGGCCATTGCCGGAGACTTCGCCGCTGCAATAAAAATTATCGAGTATACCGAATTGCCGCGCCAACTTGTGTTCGTTGGGCGTGATTTTCTCACCGTACATGCAGAGCGACGGGTCGCCATCGCCAAGCTGAAGGTCGCCGAATACCTGATCGTACGTCCGGTTTTCCTTAATGATGTAGATCACGTGTTTAATAGGGATCGAACCGCTGTGGAAGGGGAGGGAGTTTCCTCCAGAAGTGTTGCAATTCGAGCCGGCCTGGAACGAAATGGTATCTTCTGTCACGGGCATGAGATTGCTTCTCAGGACTTCGTATGTGGATAGCGCCAACCCGCGCTCCGCTCCCTGGATATTAACCTGGGCAATCGAACCGTGGATCATCGAAGCGATGTAAGGATGCTTGCGGCCTGGGTCGAACCTGGACGACCCGCCCCGGCGGGAGTTGGGACCGGTGCCCTGGCCTTTGCCGCTGGCGATGAGCAGATCGTTCCCCCCTACAGCGACTGCGGTGGGATACCACTCCGTTGGAATGAATCCCATAGCGGGCTGCGGGGTGTCTGAAGGTTCGACATTCAGATCGAATACAGCCACGGCATCGAGCGAAGCCGCTGCAACGAATAAGCGCTTGTGATCAGCGCTTTCAGCCAGCGCGTTGGGATAAGTCCCCGAATAAGTTTGACAGGGAAGTTTGGTGGAGAGCGTCGTGACCAGCGTTCCCGTCCCGGTGTCAATCACGGCGACGGCGTCGGCATTGGAGAGCGTCACGTAAAGGCGTTTTTCATCCGCGCTGAGCAGTAGGGCGGTCGGATGCGAGCCGGCGGCCGTGGGCGAGTCAGGAGCTTGCAGCGAAATCCGGCGCGTAACTTCTCCCCTTCTTAAATCCAGTTCCGCTACCTGGGAAGCGTTCCAGAGGCTGCAATAACCACGCCGGCCGTCGCGCGTGACCGCAACGCCATAAGGATAGGATCCTGGCACGTAATCGTTCACACTTAAATCGAACCGTTGAACGACTTGTCCGGAATCAAGATCGAGTAGGACCGCGTCATCCGACAGGTTTTCGGCGACGAGCAGTTTGTTTCCGTCGCCAGAAACAACTCCCAAACCAGCGGGGTAGGGGACAGCCATGTCCTCAGGGGCCTTATAGAAAACTGCGCCGGGATGTTTGCCGGGACCGAGTAGAGGCATGGGAAGCTTAATGAAACGCTGCGGCGTTACCAAGCCTCCCTCAAACGAATACACGGCGATGCCGTTGCCGGTATCGTTGGGCTGCAGGCCTGTGGGGTCACTGAGCGACGCCATTGACGCGTAAATCGACTCCCCGTCGTTGCTGAATGCCAGCCCAAGGAAATAAGTTTGCTTCGCGTCCACCCTCAGTCGAGGGTCAGGAAAGTCGCGGACCCCCCGGCTGGCCAAATCAAAAATCGCGATGGACTGCTGATAGCCCGATTCTTCCACACCACGGCCGTTATTGAGCACGGCAGCATAGCGTCCATCGGGACTAACCGCCAGCGCTGTGGGAAAGCTGTTGGTGGGTTGTGGATAGCCGGGGGTGGGATCCAGGAGTATCTTGCTGGATGGAAGAGATATGCTTTTTCCCAGGGGTCTTCTTTGCGCCGGGCCGAGGCGAGGTGTGCCAGCCAGGAAAAGGGCGGTGAGCGCTGCCGGAATTAACGCAAGTTTCCAATGTGTAGTCTTCCACATTGTGGTCGGCATAATCACGTCCTGTCTTACCCTTTAAGGAACGTTCCCTCTCGGAGTTCCTGAAAAGCCTGCCGGAGCTGTTCCTGCGTATTCATCACAATCGGTCCATACCAGGCCACTGGCTCTTGGAGCGGCTTGCCCGAAACCAGCAGAAACCGGATTCCGTCCTCGCCCGCCTGCACCACGAGCTCATCCCCACGATCGAAGAGCACGAGCGAACGGTTTTCGGCCTCCGCAGGCGGTGTTGTGTTCAACCAGCCGACCGGCTCGGTAGGAACAGCAAGCGGGCCGGAAGCGTTGCAGAACTTTCCTGCGCCCGCGAAGACGTAGGCAAAAGCGTGGCGCGTGGTCTCGACCGGAAGGACCTTCCTCCGACCAGGGGGCACTGAGACATCCAGGTAAGTGGGGTCGGCAGCAATGCCATCCACCGGCCCCTTCTTTCCCCAGAAGGTTCCACAGACGATGCGTACCTCGGTGCCGTCGTCGTCTTTGACCTCCGGGATATCGCGGGACTTCACCTCTTGGTAGCGAGGCGGAGTCATTTTGAGTGAAGCGGGAAGGTTCGCCCACAACTGGAAGCCATGCATGCGGCCGGCATGATCGCCTTTCGGCATTTCCTGATGGATGATGCCGCTACCTGCCGTCATCCATTGCACATCGCCAGAGGCAATGACGCCGCTGTTCCCTATGCTGTCGCCATGCTCGACCGTGCCGGCAAGAACGTAGGTGACGGTTTCGATGCCGCGATGCGGATGCCAAGGGAAACCCGCCAAGTAATCCGCGGGAACGTCATTGCGGAAGTCGTCGAGGAGGAGAAAAGGATCGAAGTCGGAGGTGTTGCCGAAGCCGAAGGCACGGCGCAAGTGTACGCCCGCGCCTTCCAGCGTTGGCTTTGACAAGACAACTCGCTTAATCGGGCGGAGGGACATAGGCGGCTCCTTTCTTGGGCGCCCTGGATGGACGTGATCGCCGATTGCTGATCGTCGGCCGGGGAGCGCGGATCCCCGTTTCGATGCGGTCCGCAACTTGTTCACGGGATACGCGAAAGACGCGGCCCCCAAAACAGGTTGTCCGCGCTACCCAATCGGAAAATGACTATTAAGAGAGCCTCTCCCCAAAAAACGACATTACTCTTTCTTTAACTGAACATCAAGCGAGTAACGGCCCCAGTGGCGGGGACCTGGAATCCACACCAAACTGACAACTAGGCATGATGTCCCGCCACGAGCTTCTGCGTTGACTCACGGGGCCTGAAGGGCAAGGCTAAAGCCTTGCCCCGAAGTTTCTACATTTTTCGTTGATACACTGCCCTCTCCCCAAGGGAGAGGGCAGTTTATGGACTAAGTTGCTGGAGACTGGGGGTGCTCGATACACTCAGAGGGCTAAAGCCTTTTCGGGTGGGTGAAAAAACCGGCTGATCCCTTGCCGCTCCCTCTTGCAGAATCCGCTTGACACTGTCGCGTCTGAGACATAATATATGGCGATGCCATATATTGAGCTACCATCCTCCGACCGCGAATGGAAAAAGGGCAGTGCGGAGCTACTGATCCTTTCCTTATTGCAAGCTCGGCCTCGCCACGGCTATGAAATCAGCAAACTTATCGAGCAGCGCTCAGAAGGCGCATTGCGCTTCTATGTGGCGTCGCTCTATCCGCTGCTCTACCGCTTGGAAAAGCGGGGCTGGTTGCAAGGCCGATGGGTGGAGAGAAGCGGGCAG
>Ga0187817_10001569_pt1 | contig 11295 bp, 4 predicted proteins | sample NC_wetland_sal_i_17_FD_132431 | JGI IMG/M metagenome (GOLD analysis project Ga0187817, IMG submission 132431) | Wetland sediment microbial communities from Neuse River Estuary, North Carolina, USA - SO4_2 | ecosystem: Environmental > Aquatic > Freshwater > Wetlands > Sediment | place: USA: North... | reverse complement strand
TTGTCTCGATCAAATGCCCCAGATCCTGGTGAGTGGCAGCGATCAGCCGGACATCGATGAAGCGATCGCGAACGTCTCCCATGCGACGAAACTTCTTTTCCTCCACCACCTTCAACAACTTGGGCTGCACGTTGGGATCGATATCTCCAATCTCATCGAGGAAAACAGTGCCGCGATGGCCGACTTCGAGTAACCCAGGCTTGGGGTTGACGGCTCCAGTGAAGGCGCCTTTTTCGTGACCGAACAACTCCGATTCGAGGAATTCCCTGGTCAGGCCCGCGCAATTCAGGTCGACGAAAGGTTCGTCAGCGCGGGAGCCATTTTCGTGAAGCCAAGTTGCCAAGACTCCCTTCCCGGTCCCGGTCTCGCCTTGAATGAGCACCGGGCTCTGGCTGTGGGCCACTTTGGCGGCAGTTTCGGCAAGGCGCTTGATCGCCACGCTTTCACCCAGGAACGGATCGAGCGTTACCCGGCGGCGACGGGTGTTGTTGGCCTGCTGTTTCTGCTGATTCCGCGAGTTCTCCAGTAGTTTGTGCACGATCATCAGCAGGGCAGAGGGTTCGACCGGCTTGGCGAGGCATTGTTCGGCGCCATTCTTAATGAGCTTCACCCCCAACTCCATCGAGCCAAAGCCCGTCAGGACGATCATGGGAACCGCAGGTTCGAGTTCCTTGAACTTGGGAAGAAGATCAAGCGCCGTACCATCGGGCAGTTGGAAATCCAGGACGGCGACATCCGGCCGCGCAGAACCAAAACTCCGGTACGCTGAAATCAGATCTCCGGCTTCTTCGACCTGGAACCCATTGGAAGATAGATGAGCGGCGTAGGCTTCACGAAGATCTTCGTCATCCTCCACCAGAAGAATCCGGCGGCTCACGAATGTGGCAGACATAGTTTCGCTCTTCGAGGCGTATTCATTATAACGGGCAAGCGTTTCCGTGCTGTAAACGAGCAATGTTATTGCGTCGCTCCTCGTCAGTTTGGCGAAGGCCGAGTTGTCTGGTCAGAACCGCCGAAATGCTCTAATATTTTGAGTCATCCCTCCCCGGACCTGTCCCGAAGCCGGCCCGGAACTCGGGCTGCCAGAACGACTGTGATCAAGCCCTGACATTGCGAAACGACGAGCTAAGGGTGGCTCGGAGATGTTTGGACTGCCTCTTTGTCGACTAAGTATGGCCTGCGTGCGATTCGCCGTCCTATGCGCGGCTTTCGCCACCCTCATGGTTCCAGGCTCGGGCTGGGCCCAGGATCCGGCCAAACCCCCGAAGAGGATTCTGATCCTCTATTCCTTCGATAACGAGGAAGGGATCTACACCGGATTTGATCATGCGCTCCGGTCGCAAGTGAGGTCCGGGGTGCGGGGCCGGGTGGAGCTCTACACGGAATACCTGGACCTGGTAAGGTTTCCCGACCCCTCACATCCAAAGAATCTCGTCGAACTGTTGAAGCTGAAATTCTCGGAACAGAAGCCCGACCTGCTCGTGCCCGTGTCCTACTCGGCCGTTCAGTTTCTGTTGGACGAGGGAAAAGACCTCTTCCCGGAGACACCGATGGTGGCGCTGTTCAATGTCAGAAGATTGGCCGACCTGAAACAACGCATCGCGTCGGGAGCAACACGACGGAGCATAACCGGCGTTGCCAGCACGGATGAGCCAGCTCGAACGCTGGACTTGGCGCTCCGGCTTCAGCCCGACACAAGGAAAGTGGTGGTGGTGGTGGGCAGCTCTCCCGTGGAAAAATTCTGGGGCGATCAGCTGAAACAAGATTTCTCACATTATGGCCAGACGGTTGAGATCACCTACCTGACCGGCCTGCCGATGAATGAGCTTCTCCGGCAAATTGCCGAACTGCCCCCGCACACCGTCATCCTGAGTACGTTCTATTTCGAAGATGCCAGGGGCCAGTTTTTTCTTCCGGAAGAGGCTCTGGATCTGATTACTCGCGCGGCTTCTGTCCCCGTGTATGGGATTTATTCGAGCTACATCGGGCACGGCGTGGTCGGCGGTCGAATGACGAATTCGGAGAATCTGGGGAGGCGAATTGCGGAGCGGGCCGAGCGTGTTCTGAACGGTGAGAACGCAGCCAGCATTCCGATGGTGGTCGACAACTCGGCCCAGGACACGGTGGACTGGCGCCAGTTGCAACGATGGCGCATTAGTGAGAATCAATTGCCGCCCTCGACCGTGGAAATGTTCAGGGAGCCTTCGAGTTGGGAGCGCCACCGATCCACCATCGTGGCCGTGTTTGCATTCTGCATTCTCGAAACCCTCCTCCTCTTTGATCTCTTGTTGAACGTGGGGCGACGCCGGCGAGCGGAGAAGGCGCTGCTGCGGGAGAAGACTCTGGCGGATGCGGTCATTGAGAGCCTGCCGGGAGTCTTCCTCCTGCAAGACCGGGCGGGGAAGAACCTGCGCTGGAACAAGAACGCGGAACGGCTGGCTCGCAATCGGCTCGAAGTGGCTTCCGCGGAGGGCAATATACCGGATCAGCAAAAAACGGCCGTGCAACGGGTCAAGCAGGAAATCTTCGAGCAAGGATCAGGCCAGATGGAAGCGGAAGTACTGGTCCAGGATGGTGATACCGCCCCCTACTATTTCACCGGGGTACGGGTGGAACTGGAAGGCAAACCCTATCTTGCGGCGGTCGGGATTGACTTGACCGAACGCAAGCGGGCGGAAGAGGCAGTGCGCCGATCCGAGGCCCAGCTGCGCTCCTTCGTCGAACATGCTCCGTACGGGATCGGAACCATCAGCGTCAGGCAAGACAAGTTTCTGCATGCCAATCCCGCGCTGGTGAAATTACTCCGGTACGAATCCGAGGCGGAGGTTCTGGCGCTGACCGTCTCGCGTGATCTGTATCCCGAAGGGGAGGCGCGCGGCTTTCGTGCGCAGCCGACACGTGCGGACTTCTTCAGCGCGGTGGAATTCACCTGGAAGCGCAAAGACGGCAAACCCGTCATTGTGCAGGCCAGCGGCCGCCGGATGTCTGGTGCGGTAGGGGACGACACCATCGAGATCATCGCCGAGGACGTCACGGCACGCAGAATGCTGGAAGAGCAATTGCGTCATGCGCAAAAGATGGAGGCGCTTGGACAATTGGCCGGCCAAGTCGCCCACGACTTCAACAACCTGCTCGGGGTGATCATTGGCTACAGCGAACTGCTGTCAGCGAATTTAAGCTCCGAGGGGCTGGCTGGCACACGGCTCGAAACTATCAAGAAGGCCGGGCAGCGTGCCGCGTCGCTGACATCGCAACTGCTCGCCTTCAGCCGTCGGCAGGTGCTCCAACCGAAGATCTTGAACCTGAACTCTCTGGTGACCGAGACGCAGAAGATGCTGCAGCGTTTGATGGGAGAAGACATCGAGCAGAAGATAGTGCTCGACCCGGCGCTAGCGAAAACGAAGGCAGACCCAGGGCAGATCGTGCAGGTCATCATGAACCTGGCAGTCAATGCGCGTGATGCCATGCCTAAAGGTGGCAAGCTCTCGATTGAGACGGCGAACGTCGGTTTCAAAGAGGGGGTCAGTTTTACCGGTATTGCCGTTCCCCCGGGAGAATACGTGATGTTGTCGGTGAGCGATACCGGCACGGGTATGGATGAAGAGACGCGGAAGCGTGTCTTCGAGCCTTTCTTCACCACCAAGGCGGCCGGGAAAGGCACGGGGTTAGGTTTGGCTACTGTGTTCGGGATCGTGAAACAGAGCGGCGGGTATGTCTTCGCCGATAGCGAACTGGGGAAAGGGACGACCCTCAGAATCTATCTGCCGCGGGTCGATCAACCCATGAAAGCAGCTTCTTCGCAAGCCGCGCCGGAGGTACGTCCCGAGGAGCTTCCACAAGAGTGGGAGACGCTCCTGGTGGTGGAAGATGAACCCGCCTTCCGAGACTTGCTCTACGAAGGATTGCAATCGAGGGGTTACCGTGTGTTAGTGGCCTCTAACGGTGTGGACGCACTGCAAGTGGCGGAGCAACATAAGGGTCCGATTCGGATGTTGATAACTGACGTGATCATGCCGCAGATGAACGGCCCCGATTTGGCTAAGTGCCTGACCAAAGTGCGGGGCGATATGGATGTGTTGTACATGTCAGGCTACACGGATGACAAGCTGGGCAATGTTGCCGAGACAGACGGCGAACTGACGTTGATCCAGAAGCCTTTCTACATCGAAGACCTGGTGCAGAAGATACAAGAGATTCTCCGCCGGGAAGATGGGCATTCGCGTCGTGGGGCCTCTTCCCCGGACGCGCTCCGCGCTCGAATTGAAGGGCCGTGATTGGCGGCATTTAAGCCTAACTCCGAATCCCCGCCGGGTTTATCGAGACTGGGTAACTTGCGTGCATTCACTTAGGTAACCTCGTCATCCAGACCCCATGCAACTAATCTTTCGGCTGAGGGTTTCTATCGACATGCACAACTTATTCACGAAGTCACTGCTAACCCTGGCAGTCGGGGGCCTGATGATCGCCGGTTCCGCCGCTGCTCAAACCTCAACCAACACTTCGGGCGCGGGTCCTGGCGTGGTCGATCCCGGCCATCCGCGGGTCAATCAAGTGAATCGCCGCGAGGGAAGACAGCAGCAGCGGATTGGCAATGGAATCAAGAGCGGAAAATTGAACGCGCAGCAAGCGTCCCACTTGGAGAAGCGCGAGGCCAACGTGCAGAACCGTGAAAAGAAAGACATGGCAGCGCACAATGGCCATCTCACTAAGGCCGAGCAGAAGGGAATCAATCGCCAGCAGAACCGGATCAGCAAGAGCATCTATAAAGACAAGCACTAACCAGTAAACCGGCGAGAGGCGCAAGAGTGATACTGAAGGACAGCCGCAGGGCTACTGCGGCTTTTCTTTTGCTCCCGGCGCGGCCGGTTTGCGGGTTTGAAGCGACAATAAGAACGGCCGGAGGTAACTCCCGGCCGTCCCTGGTCCCACTAGCTCTGAATTTACCAATTTAACTTCAGCGCAAACTGGAACTGACGCGGGTCGTAGGCGGCCGTGGCCTGGCCGTTCTTGCTGAAAAGCGGGTCAGCGGCGGCCACGTTGTACACATTGGCGATGTTGAACATGTCCGCCATGAAATCCATGTTGACGCGCTCGCCGAAGTAAACGCGCTTGGCGACGCGCAAGTCGTTGAACACCGTCCATGGGGTGATACCCGCGTTGCGGCCCAGGTTGCCGTCGAGAAGTTTCAGGGCGTTAGGTTGCAGAAGTTGCGCAAACGAGATGTCGGCAAAGCACGGTTCTTGCAGGAAGCCGGTGGGCGAGAATTTCGAGGGCACGGTGGGGTAGGTACAGGCATTGGTTGGGGTTCCGGCCGGCACAACATTAGGACGACCAGTTGTCGAAGAAAACTGAAAGTTGTCCCCACTGCCGGTGACAATGTTGAAGGGCCGCCCGGAGCCGAATTCGACCAGGGGGGCGAAGGTCCAATTGCTGAAGAACTTGCTGCCGAAACCGCTGCCGTTGAGTTTGCCCGTCTGGTAAACGCCACTGAATACGAAGCGGTGGCGCTGGTCAAAGAGCGACGTCGAACGATCGGCGCCCGGGAAGTAGCTGTCCTGCGGGGCGAGAGTGGCCTGCAGGTCGGTGGAATCGTCAATGGAATGCGACCAGGTGTACGAGGCCAGGAATTCATAGTGATTGCTGAAGCGCTTGCGGAGATTGGCGCTCAGGCCGTGATAGACCGAACTGCCGTTGGATTCGTTGGCATCCATGTCGCTGAAAGGGATCGCAACACAGCCGCCTGGAGAGCCAAAGGGCAGGGTAGGGTCGCAAGCAGCGCCGTTCGGGCCGAGACCGATACCATCCAGTTTCGCAAGCGTCACGGCATCTCCCAGGCACGAGCCGCCTGCAAGAGACGGATTCAGACCCGATCGGCGGAAGAAACTTAGCATCGCCGCAGGCGCGTAGAGACCGGCCGGGGGGTTGACCTGCCCAAGGGCTGTCGGGCAGATGTTCACAGACAGCGGATCGGTCGGGAAATTCGGATCCGTAGGGGGAATGCCAGCCGCCAGCGCGCCGGCAACGGCCGCATAAAAGTTCCTCACCAGCAAGTCTCCCCGCGGAGCGTTGGCGTTGATCGGCCGGTTCAGGTGGCGGCCACCGTTGAAGTTGTAAGCCAGATTCAGAGCGAAGCCGTTGCCGAGGTCCTTTTCGATACTGAAGTTGATTTGCTGGGAATAGGCGTAGACGAAATTCTTGCCTTGCGGATACCCGAACGGCTGTGAAATCAGAGGGAAGGCAACCGGCCCGGTAAGGTATTGCTGGTTGAGGAAAGGCGAATTTGGGAAGCAAGGATCAAAGCGCTGCGGGTTGGGCACTGCGCCACAGTCAGAACCCGCGGCAGAGGGGTTCTGATAGCCGAGCGCGCCGGCGAGTCCCGCAGGCAAGCAATTGGGGGCTCCGAGAATGCCCTGGAACATATTGGTCGCATTCAGGTTGAGCGGACTGACTTGTGAGGCAGTCCCGGTGCAGGGACCAGCGCCGAAGAACAACAACTGACCGGTCTTGGAGGCGTCGGCAGCATCGCCCAGAAAGTACAGGCCGAGCAGCGGGTGATCGAAGAAAATGCCGTAGGAAGCGCGGACAACTGTCTTACCGTCGCCTTTCGGGTCCCAGGCAATTCCGATGCGGGGCTGAATGCCCTTCTTATCCGTCTGAATGCCCTTTTGTATTCCCAGAGCGTTGTATCCCGCCAGCCCGAGACCGGCGGGCGGCGCGAAGGTTGGGGGAAACTCTATATCGTACCGAGCGCCCCAGTTCAGCGTGAGGTTGGAGCGAGCGCGCCAGGAGTCCTGCCAATACACTCCCAGGGGTTTGTTGGAGAATGAGTCCTTGGGGCTGCCGACGCCTTGCACTATGTAGGAGGGGATTCCTGCGCCATAGGCCTGCACCGAGTTAAATGCAGGGGCACCCGGCACCACGCTTTCGGGACCGAAGTTGTATACACCTCCGTAGTTCACGGTGAAGGTGGCTTGCAGCGGAAGGTAGTTGAAGTCCACTCCGAACTTGGTGTTGTGGCGGCCGATGCTCCACGAAAAATTGTCGGTGAACTGGTAGCGTTCTTCGACCCGCTGGATGAACGAGTACGGCTCGTGCCCGATGTAAGCATAGCCAATGATGTTGGCGGCTGGATCATTTCCAGCGGCGATGGACGTGTTGTAGAAGTACGCCAAACCCCGGCGGGCGTATTGGAAACTAAACTCATTCACCTTATTGTTGCCGATCGTCCAGGTGTCCTTAAAAATACCGGCCACATCGCGGTAGGTTTGCTCCGAAGTGCGGGAGTACGCGTTTTGGCCGAAGGGCTGGCCCTGACCGTTGACTTCAATTCCGTTCATCGTGCTGGGGCTGACGTTCGCGCGCAATGTCAGGCGGTTGTTGCTGGTGAGGTTATGGTCCAGGCGCAGCGAATACAGGCTCGTGCCTTCAAAGACAGGGAAATTGCCACTTTGCGAACCGAGATTCTGAAATGCCCCAAGACCGCCGCAGATCAGAGCAGGTGTTATGAAATTGCACGAGGTTGGAAACTGTTGTGGTCCCGAGCCGGTCGGAGCAAACGGGAGCAACGCAAACGACTGTTGGTTCCCGGTTAACGCGACCCATGATGAGGCGCCCAGCAACCAGGTATAGGCCTGGACTTGCAGAGGCGCGGGACCGGCCTGCGCGATTGGAGCCAGGAAAGCAACCTGGTCAGCAGTAGCCGGCATGGTGAATGTGCCTGGCGGCGCAAGGGGATTGAAGATTCCAGTTGCATCGAAACTCTGCAAACCGTAGTACGACAGGTTTGTTGCCGGAGCAATAGTCGAAAAACCGGTCTCGTGCCGCCGCGTCGTTTCATAAGAAAAGTAATAGTAGGTCTTGTCCTTCTTGATGGGCCCGCCAAAAGCGACGCCTCCTTGGACACGGGTGTAGGCAGGATTGGGCGTGGTGCTGAAGGGGTTGACGGCCTGGAAGTTCCGATTGCGCAGATATCCGTAGACGTCGCCGTGGAACTCGTTCGATCCGGAGCGGGTGATGATGTTGACCACGCCGCCGGCAGCGCGGCCGTATTCGGCGGCGTAGTTGTTGGTGATGATCTGGAATTCCTGCACCGCCTCCTGCGAGACGGTGGAGCGCACGCCGTTAACGGAATTGTCGGTGGCATCGGCGCCATCGACATTGACCAGGTTGGACCGGCCGCGCTGGCCGCTCATATTGAGGCCGGAGGTCGGCGCCGCGCCGAGGCTGGGGGCATTGTCACGCTGGACCTGCGAATCGGTCAGCGTGAACTGGATGTAGTTGCGGCCATTAATCGGCAGATTGTCGATGCGGCGCTCGCCGACGGTGTCGGTGGTGGAACTGCGCGAAGTTTCAACGTTCTCAGCCTGGGCGTTGACTTCGACGATTTCCTTGCCGCCGGCAACGGAGAGCGTGACCGGCAACTCGGCCATCCCGCCGACGGTGATGTCGACGCCCGTGGCCTCGGCCTTGGCGAAGCCCAGTGCGCTGACGGTGACGGAATATGTGCCGGGAGCCAATTGACGCACACTGTAACCACCCTGGCCGTCGCCGCTGCCGACGCGTTCCACACCCTTAGCGGTATCGCGGGCCGTGACCGCGGCGTTGGTCACGATGTTGCCTTTAGGGTCCTTCACGCTGACGTGGAGGTCGCCGGTGGCGGCGCCCTGAGCAAATGCGGATTGGCGGACCAACAAGCAGAAAATGACTGCGAATAACCACAGACGCAAGGACGCTTTCATAGGGCTCCTGGGATCTTCCGCATCGTTTATCACTGCGGAAGGCGGAATCAAAGTGCGCGGTTTGTCAGAAACTCCTTGACCTCCGAGCACATTGTGGGACGGGACAACGCTGATATGTACATCAAAGGAGGGTGTTTAGGCAAGCGATAAGGTGGATTACCGGCTGGCGGAGGCCAATAGGCTGGAACTACCTTGCTCCCGCCTTTGTCCGCGCATTGCGTTTGCGAGCGCCTTTCATTAGATTCGAGAGCGAGATTTCTGGCGTGTCAGCGATGTTGCTCTCGCCTCCTGTTATGCGTTCTGAAACCTTCAACGGACATTCCATGACGGGCAGTTTGTTGCGGGTGATGGTGTGTCCGCCGCGTAACGCGGGGTGGGACATTTCCGGGAAAGTGGCGGCATGGCGGGAGCTTGGATTTCAGCATGTTCCCGATTTTGCGGCGGCGCAGGGGCAGCACGACATTCTGTGCGGCTTGCTCAGCGAGAGCGGAGCCGGCGTCGTGAGTCTGCCCTCGACCGCATCGCTTACGCTCGATGCTGTCTATGCACACGACGCGTCGCTGACCACCGATTATGGTCTGGTAGTGATGAATCCGGCAAAGAGGAATCGCGTAGCAGAGGCGCAGGCGCACGCCAGCTTTTGCGGGCAACTGGGCATTCCGGTGCTTGGCGAGATCAGTTTGCCCGGAACTTCCGAATCCGGCGACATCGTGTGGCTCGATTCGCGGACACTCCTGATCGGTGACGGCTATCGGACGAACAAAGCGGGAATCGAGCAGATGCGGGCGCTGCTGTCCTCTGACAATATCGAGGTGCTCTTCGCACCACTGCCTTACGGATCGGGGCCGTCTGCGTGTTTGCACTTAATGTCGCTGATGAGCATGCTCGATGAGCACACCATGCTGGTCGATTTGCCGTGGCTGGCGGTGGAGACTGTCGAACTGCTGAAGTCACGTGGCTTTCGCCTGATTGAGATTGCATACAGCGAGCGCGACACGCTTGCCTGCAACGTGCTTTCGCTTGGTCAGAGGCGGCTGATTGCGATGGAAGAGAACGTCAAAACCAATCAGCGCCTGCGCGATGCCGGCTTTGAGGTTCGGACATTTCCCGGGTCGGAGATCTGTGTTAACGGAGGGGGCGGGCCGACGTGCCTGACGCGGACGCTGCTGCGGGAGTAACGTAGGGACGACCGAGGGCGGCTGTCCTTACATTCGGTCCGCACGCCCCCTTGCGTCTCCCTTGGTAGAATCAAAAGGAATGCTTTTGCCGTTCGTCCGCGAGATTTTTGCGGAGGTGGAACAATTACCTGGCTTCACGCGTGCCGCCTCCCATCTGCGGGAGAGCGCGGGGCGGATGAGTGTTACTGGACTGTCCCCGGCGGCCAAGGCACTGATCGTTGTTTTGTTGCGACGCGCGGTCGAGCGTCCATTTGTGTTGGCGGTGACCGATAACCGCGCTGCTGAAGACCTGCTTCCCGTCCTGCGCACGTTCTGCGAATTAACCGGAGCTGTCGATCCAGACTCGGTTGTGAGCCTGCCAGCGCGTGATGTGCTGCCTTTCCAGGATTTGTCGCCGCATCCGGAAATTCAGGAAGAACGCGCGACCGCGTTGTGGAAGATTGCGACAGGCCGGGCGGCGATTGTCGTTTCTCCCGTGACGGCGACCACAATTCTGCTTCGCTCTCCTGAGTACTATGCCGACTTAGCGCGGGTTCTGCGGCGCGGCGAGACCTTCGACCTGGAGAAACTGCTTGAACATCTGAATACCGTCGGTTATACCGCGACCGATGTCGTGGAAATGCCGGGGCAGTACGCGGCTCGCGGCGGCATTCTGGATGTGTACTCGCCGGAAGCGGACCGGCCGGTGCGCGTCGAGTTTTTCGGGGATGAAGTCGAGTCCATGCGCAAGTTCGACCCCGCAAGCCAGCGGTCTTCTAACCCGGTGGATGAAGCGTTGCTCTTGCCCCTGAAGGAGACGCCGGTCACGGAAGATCTGCTGGGTTCGATCAACGCGCGGCTCTCGGGGAAACGGGTTACAGGATCGCCGGAGGTAGTGGAGCAGGCCATGCGCGATTCCGGAGCGGGAGTTTTTCCGGGATGGGAGTTCTACGCTCCGGTGGCGGGCGCCGATCGCAGCATTTTCGAACTGCTCCCGGAAGCGAGAGTGATTCTCGACGAGCCCGAAACCCTGGCGCAGGAACTCGACAAAGTCTGGGCGCGCATTGAAGAGGCGCATGAACGCAGCGGAGTCGGAAACCTGGTTCGTCCGGCGGATCTCTATCTCACGCCGGAAAGTTGGCGGAGAAAAACTGCGACGCTCCCCGGAGCCGATCTCGAATATCTGGCGATGGCGCGCGAAGGGAAACCGGAAGCCGCCTTTGTTTCGCAGCCCGCCACGCGCTTCCACGGCGCTGTGCCGGCGATGATCGAACAGGTTCAGAAGCTGGTTGGCGGCGGCATGCAGGTAGTTCTTGCCGCGCCTAACACGGGAGAGGTCGAGCGCCTCGCCGACATGTTTACCGAGTACAACGCTTCGTATCGGCTGGGAAGCCGTACCC
>Ga0187817_10001568_pt1 | contig 11297 bp, 9 predicted proteins | sample NC_wetland_sal_i_17_FD_132431 | JGI IMG/M metagenome (GOLD analysis project Ga0187817, IMG submission 132431) | Wetland sediment microbial communities from Neuse River Estuary, North Carolina, USA - SO4_2 | ecosystem: Environmental > Aquatic > Freshwater > Wetlands > Sediment | place: USA: North... | reverse complement strand
TTACGAACTCGCGAAGGAGTTCGGTGTCGAGAGCAAGGCCGTCATGGACCAGCTCAAGGAAATGGGCGAGTTCGTACGATCGGCGTCCTCGACGATAGAGGCACCTGTGGTCCGGCGGCTCAAAGAGGCGTTTGCCGCTACGGCGGCCCCGCAGGATCAAGGAACCGTGCAGGATCAGCAAGCGGCACGGTCCAGGCCCGCGGGTACGTCCGCGCCTCGTGACGGAGCGGGAGCGGCGGACGGCGCGCGGTCGCAGGCCGGTGCCGGGCCGCGACCCGGCGGTACGACCGTCCGCGGTGATGGCCGATCGGGCGGAGCGCCACCGGCCCCGCGGGTCGCGCCGGATGGCGTGGCGGACGCGACCGGCCGGGCCGCGGGCCAGGCGGGCGCGGTCGCGCCGGACGGGGCCAGCCCAGGGACTCCGGCCGAGACCACGGGGGCCAACGGGGCCCCGGCCGACGGTTCGGCGCGCCGGCTGCCGCCGGTGCCGCCGTCTCCGATGTCCCGGCCCGGGCCGGGTGAAGCGACGACTCCGGGCAGCACCGCGCCGCGGGCCGCGGGACCGCCGCGGAGTCCGGCCACCCCGGCGGAATTCCGGGGACCGGGGAGTGGGCCAGGGACCGGCCAAGCTCGTCCCCAGACGCCCCGTCCCAGCGGGGCGGGCGCGCCACGTCCGGGCGCGCCAAGCAGTCAGGGCGCCCGGCCGGCCGCGCCGCGCACGTCCGGACCAGGTGGGCCGGGAGGGCCGGGAGGCCCCGGCGCACCCCGTCCCGGGGCGCCCCGCTCCGGCACACCGCGCCCGGGTGCTCCGCGTCCCGGCCCGAGGCCGGGTAACAACCCGTTCAGCTCGACCGCGACCGGCATGGGCTCGGCGCCCCCGGCCCGGACCCAGGGTCCCGTTCCCGGCCAGCCGGGTCGTCCCGGCCCGTCAGACCGTGGCCCCGGGCGCCCCGGCGTCTCGGACGGCGGCCCGCGTGCCGGCGGGCGAGGCCCGGCCGGCCCAGGCCGGTCTGGCTCGGACGGCGGACCGCGCCCCGGCGGGTACTCGGGTCCGCGTCCAGGCGGCCCCCGGCCGAGCCCGATGAACATGCCGTCCCGGCCGGCTCCGTCCGGCGCGGGCCGGGGCGGCCCCGGCGGCCCCGGCGGTCGCGGCGGCCCGGGAGCCGGGGCAGGCACCCGGCCCGGCGGTGGTGGCGGCGGCCGCGGCGCAGGCACGGGACCGCGCAGCGGCGGCGCGCCCGGCACGGGCGCTCCGCCGCGCGCCGGGGCCGGCGGCGGGCCGCCTCGTCCGGGCGGCGGCCGCGGGCGCAGCGGCACCCAGGGTGCCTTCGGGCGTCCCGGCGGGCGCCCGTCCCGGGGCCGGAAGTCGAAGAAGCAGCGGCGTCAGGAGTTCGACAACATGCAGGCGCCGTCGATCGGCGGCGTCCAGGTCCCCCGCGGCAACGGCCAAGTGGTCCGGCTGAGCCGGGGCGCGAGCCTGGCCGACTTCGCCGACAAGATCGGCGCCAACCCGGCCTCGCTGGTCCAGGTGCTGCTGGTCCTCGGCGAGATGGTGACCGCCACCCAGTCGGTCAACGACGAGACCCTGCAGCTGCTCGGCGCCGAGCTGAACTATACCGTCCAGGTCGTCTCCCCCGAGGAAGAGGACCGCGAGCTGCTGGAGTCCTTCGACATCGAGTTCGGCGAGGACGAGGGCGACGACACCGACCTGGTGGCCCGCCCGCCGGTGGTCACGGTGATGGGTCACGTCGACCACGGCAAGACCAAGCTGCTGGACGCGATCAGGCACACCAACGTGGTGGCCCGCGAGGCCGGCGGCATCACCCAGCACATCGGCGCCTACCAGGTGACCACCGAGGTCGACGGCGAGGAACGGAAGATCACCTTCATCGACACCCCGGGCCACGAGGCGTTCACCGCCATGCGGGCCCGCGGCGCCGAGACCACCGACCTCGTGGTCCTCGTGGTCGCGGCCGACGACGGCGTGAAGCCGCAGACCACCGAGGCGCTGAACCACGCGCAGGCGGCCGGCGTGCCGATCGTGGTGGCGGTCAACAAGATCGACAAGGAGGGCGCCGACCCGCAGCGGGTGCGGGCGCAGCTGACCGAGTACGGGCTCGTCGCGGAGGAGTTCGGCGGCGAGACGCAGTTCGTGGACGTGTCCGCCACCCAGCGGACCGGCATACCGAGCCTGCTCGAGGCGATCATCCTGACCGCCGACGCCGAGCTCGACCTGCGCGCCAACCCGGACCAGGACGGCCAGGGCGTGGCGCTGGAGGCGCACCTGGACAAGGGCCGGGGCCCGGTGGCCACGGTCCTGGTCCAGCGCGGCACGCTGCACATCGGGGACTCGATCGTCTGCGGCGAGGCGTTCGGCCGGGTGCGAGCCATGATCGACGAGAACGGCGAGACGATCAGCGAGGCCCTGCCCTCCCGGCCGGTCATGGTGCTCGGCCTGACCGCCGTGCCCGATGCGGGCGACAACTTCCTGGTCGTCTCCGACGACCGGATCGCCCGGCAGATCGCCGAACGCCGTGAGGCCCGCGAGCGCAGTGCCCAGTTCGCCCAGCCGCGGCGGGTCACGCTTGAGGGCCTGGAGTCGGCGTTCAAGGCCGGCGAGCGCGAGGAACTGCTGCTCATCATCAAGGGCGACGTGTCCGGCTCGGTGGAGGCCCTGGAGGACGCGCTGCTCAAGCTGGATGTGGGCGAGGAAGTCAGCCTGCGCGTGATCGGCCGCGGCGTCGGCGCGATCACCCAGGACGACGTGAACCTGGCCATCGCCTCGGACGCGGTGATCATCGGCTTCAACGTCCGTCCGGCCGGCCGGGCAGGCGAGCTGGCCCAGCGCGAGGGCGTGGACATCCGCTACTACTCGATCATCTACCAGGCGATCGAAGAGGTCGAGGCCGCGCTCAAGGGCATGCTCAAGCCCGAGTTCGAGGAGGTCCAGCTCGGCACCGCGGAGATCAGGGAGGTCTTCCGGGTGCCGCGGGTGGGCAACATCGCCGGGTGCATCGTCCGGTCCGGCTCGATCCATCGCGGCAGCAAGGCGCGGCTGATCCGGGACGGCGTGGTGATCTCAGACAACCTCACGGTGGAGTCGCTGCGCCGGTTCAAGGACGACGCGACCGAGGTCCGCGAGGGCTACGAGTGCGGTATCGGGATCGGCTACAACGACGTCAGGATCGAGGACACGATCGAGACCTTCGAGATGAGGGAGAAGCCGAGGGCCTAGCGGGCCGCCGGGACCGGGCCGGATCGGACGGAGCACCGTGTATGTCGCGGCGCTGACGCTCGACGTGCTGCTGGGCGACGTGCACTCGCTGAAGGCGAAACGTGCCGTCGTCCGGCCGCTCGTCGCCGAGCTGCGCCGGTGCTATCCGGGGGTCGCGGTGGCCGAGACGGGCCACCTGGATCTGCACCGGCGGGCCGAGATCGGCGTGGCCGTGGTGTCTGCCACGGCTGCGAACGCGATGAGCGTGCTCACCGAGTGCGAGCGCCGGGTGGCCGCGCACCCCGATATCGAGCTGCTGTCGGCTCGGCAGCGGTTGTTCAACGAGGAGGAGTGACGGAGCATGGACGTCGCCCGGGCCCGCAAGCTGGCCGACCAGATCAGCCAGATCGTCGCGGAAATGCTGGAACGACGGATCAAGGACCCCCGGCTCGGCTTCGTGACCGTCACCGAGGCCCGGCTCACGAACGACCTGCGCGAGGCCACCGTGTACTACACGGTGCTCGGCACGGACGTCGAACGGGCCGACACGGCGATGGCGCTGGCCAGTGCGACCGGCATCATCCGGTCCGAGGTGGGCCGGCAGATCGGCCTGCGGCACACCCCGTCGCTGGCCTTCGTGGCCGACGCGCTACCCGACAGCGCCCAGCGGATCGAGGAACTGGTCACGCAGGCCCGGAACGCCGACGCCGAGCTGGCCCGCAGCCGCGAGGGCGCCGTCCCGGCCGGTGACCCCGATCCCTACCGCAAGCCCGCCGAGCCGCCGGAGGACGGCAGAGAGGACGACCTCGGCGGATGACGGAGGCGTCCAGCAAAGACGGCCTGGTCGTCGTGGACAAGCCCGGCGGCATGACCTCGCATGACGTCGTGGCGCGGATCCGGCGGATGGCCGGGACCAGGCGGGTCGGGCACGCGGGCACCCTGGACCCCATGGCGACCGGTGTCCTGGTGGTCGGGGTCGAGAAGGCCACCCGGCTGCTCGGCTACCTGACCCTGACCGAGAAGCAGTACGACGCCACGATCAGGCTCGGCCAGTCCACGAGCACCGACGACGCGGAGGGCGAGATTACGGGCGGCGCGCCGGCGAAAGACGTCTCCGCGGAAACACTGGCCCAGGCGGTAGAAGACCTGACCGGTGAGATCCTGCAGGTGCCGCCCGCGGTCAGCGCGATCAAGGTCGACGGCCAGCGCGCCTACCGGCTGACCCGGGCGGGCGCGGCGCCGGAACTGAAGCCCCGGCCGGTGACCGTCTACCAGTTCACCGTCACGGCCATCCGCCCCGCCGGTGACGTGCTCGACGTCGACGCCACCGTGCGCTGCTCGAGCGGCACGTACATCCGGGCGCTGGCCCGTGACCTGGGCGCCGCGCTCGGCACCGGGGGGCACCTGACCCGCCTGCGCCGGACCCGGGTCGGCGGCTACGGCCTCGAGGGCGCGAGAACCCTGGAGCAGCTGGCCGAGCGGTTCGAGGTCATGCCGCTCGCCCAGGCCGCCGCCGCGGCGTTCCCGCGCCGGGACCTGTCCGCCGACGAGGCCCGCCGCCTGGCCCACGGCGGCCGCCTGCCCGCCGCGACGGCCGCGGAAGCCGCGGTGGCCACACAAGAGCACCCGACCGCCGCCTACGCCCCCGACGGCACCCTCATCGCCCTGCTGGCCGAGCAGGACGGCCAGGCGCGCCCGCTGCTGGTGTTCGTCTGAAGCTAGGCTGGTCTCCCCAGATGAAGGAGGAACGGGGATCGTGTACCGCTGGTACGGCTTGGACGATGTGCCGGCCGACTGGGCCGGATGCGTCGCCACGATCGGCGTGTTCGACGGCGTGCACCTGGGCCACCAGCGGGTCGTGGCGCGAGCCAGGCAGGTCGCACAAGAAAAGAACCTGCCGCTGGTCGTGATCACCTTCGATCCGCACCCGGACGAGGTCATCAGGCCGGGATCGCACCCGCCGTTCCTTACCACCCCCCGCCGCCAGGCCGAGCTGCTGGCTGGCCTGGGGGCCGACGCCGTGTTCGTGCTCCCGTTCAGCCTGGAGTTCTCCCGGCTGAGCCCGGATGAGTTCGTCCGGATCGTGCTGTCCGAGCGGCTGCACGCCGCCGCCGTGGTGGTCGGGGACGACTTCCGGTTCGGCCACAAGGCCGCGGGCGATGTGCCGCTGCTCGCGCAGCTGGGGGAGAAGTATGACTTCACCGCCGAAGGCGTGCCCTTGCTGGTCGTCGACGGCGCGACGATGTCCTCCAGCTACATCAGGGAGCGGCTGGCCGCCGGGGACGTGGCCGGCGCCGCCGCCGCCCTCGGCCGCCCGCACCGGGTCGACGGCGTGGTGGTCCGCGGTCACATGCGGGGCCGGGCCCTGGGTTTCCCGACCGCGAACCTGGAAACCCCGCCGCACACCGCGACCCCCGCCGACGGCGTCTACGCGGGCGCTCTGGTCAGCCTGGACCTGGATGGGGCCGAGGTCGCCCGCTGGCCGGCCGCGATCTCTGTCGGCACCAACCCGACCTTCGGCGGCACCGACCGCAGCGTCGAGGCGTACGCACTCGACCGTGACGACCTGGACCTGTACGGCACCCACGCCGCCATCGAATTCACCGCCCGGCTCCGCGGCAACACCAAGTTCGACTCCGTGCCGGCCCTGGTCGCCCAGATGCGCGAGGACGTCGAGGCGGCCCGGGCTCTGACCGCCGGCTGACCGCCGTACCCCCTTTTTTTGGACCGAACGAACCGTGCTTCGTGCGGCCGCAACCTCATCACCTGCCCAGGCAGGATCGCTCCCGGCGCTTCATGCTGGCGTAAGGTTCGGCCCGTAACCTCCGCATGTGAGTGTGAGCAGCGGGTACCGGGCGCCTGACGAGCGGCGCCGAACCGAACGGCGGGAAGACGGCGAGGTGGAATCGAACGCGCGCCTCACCGCGTCGAACGCGGCGGTGCTCCTGGTGCTGCTGGCGGCCGAAGGCGTCACCGTCCTGCGCGTGCACCAGCTCATCTCGCCCCACGTCTTCCTGGGCGTGCTGCTCATTCCGCCGGTGCTGGTCAAGATGGGCAGCACCGGCTACCGTTTCGTCCGCTACTACACCGGGGCGCCCGCCTACCGGCGCAAGGGACCTCCGCCGGTGCTGCTCCGCCTGCTCGGGCCCGTGGTGGTGATCCTGACCGTTGTGCTCCTGGCCAGCGGTGTCGCTCTGCTCCTGGCCAGCCCCGCCTGGTCCGCTCAGCTGCTGTTCGTGCACAAGGCCAGCTTCGTCTTGTGGTTCTTCGCCATGACCGTCCACGTGCTCGGCCACCTGGCCGAGGTGGCTAGGCTGGCTCCGCGCGACTGGATGCGCCGGGCCCGCCGCGACGTCCGGGGCGCGGGCAGCCGGCAGTGGCTGCTCGCCGCCAGCCTGGTCGCAGGCACGCTGCTGGGGCTGGCCATGCTCAGCCGGGTCGGCCCGTGGCTGGCCTCGGCTCACGTCGGGCCCTAAGGATCTTCAATTGCGGAGGTTACCGAAGGGTGTGCGGGCTTGTTCTTGAACGATCGTTCGCGTATTGTCGCTGTCATGGCCCGGCCGCGAGAGTTCGAACCTGACGACGTTCTCGACTCGGCCATGCGGAAGTTCTGGGAGCGCGGCTACCGTGCCACGTCGGTGGACGACCTGGTTCGCGCGACCGGCGTCAAACCCGGCAGCCTCTATGCGGCCTTTCCCGGAGGCAAGCACGCCCTGCTGATGGGATCGCTCGACCGGTACTCCAGGCTGGTCGTGCCGCAGAAGCTTGGCGACCTCGGGGAACCTGGCGCGTCCGTGGCGCAGATCAGGGCGTACTTCGACGGGCTCGTGCGCGACCTGCTGAGCCCGGAGGGACGCCAGGGTTGCCTGCTCATCAACAGCGCGATCGAGAACGCGGCGGTCGACCCCGAGGTGGCCGCCGTGGTGCGCGGCCACATGGCGCGGGTCGAGCACTGCTTCACCGACGCGTTGCGCACGGCCATCGACCTCGGCGAGATCCCGGCGGCGGTCAACGTGACCGCGGTCGCCAAGGGCCTCGTCGCGACGGCCTCGGGCATGATGGTCGTCGGCAAGGCGAACCCGGACGAGGAGGTGCTGCGGATCATCGTCGATAACGCCTTCGCCGGCTTGATGTAAGAAACCTCGGCCGCCGCCTGGCGGCCTTTTCTGCGCCGCAATAGATGAACGATCACTCAAGAAAGAAGACGGAAGATGAAAGCCATCATCATCAGCTCCTACGGCGGCCCTGAGGTGCTCACCGTCACCGAGCTACCCGATCCCGTGCCCGCGGCCGGCGAGGTGCTGATCGCAGTAAGGGCGTTCGGGCTGAACCACGCCGAGGCCTACATGCGCAGCGGAGCCATGGGCGAGGTGGCCAAGGTCACCGGCATCGAGTGCGCGGGAACCGTGGTGGCCGACCCGAGCGGCCGGCTGGCTGAGGGAACCGCGGTGGTGGCCATCCTCGGCGGCATGGGTAGGACGCGTAACGGCAGCTATGCCGAGCTTGTCGCCGTGCCGGCCAGCAACGTGGTCGAGGTCAGCACCTCGCTGCCGTGGACCGACCTCGTCGCCCTGCCCGAGGTGTACGCGACCGCGTGGGCCGGGCTGCGCCAGAACCTGGACCTGCGACCCGGTCAGACCGTCCTGATCCGAGGTGCCACCTCGGCGCTTGGCCAGGCCGCGGTGAACGTCGCCGCCGAGCAGGGGGCCACCGTGATCGCGACGACCCGCAGGCCGGACCGTGCTGCCCTGCTCGAACGAATCGGCGCCAAGACCGTACTGATCGATGACGGGCGGCTGGCCGACCAGCAGGTCGGCGTAATTGACTGCGTCTTCGATCTGGTCGGGAACCGCGTGCTGCGCGACTCGCTACGCATCGTGTGCCCGCGCGGCCGGGTGTGCCAGCTCGGCTTTCTCGGCGGGCTTGAGCCGGTGGCGGGCTTCAACCCGATCGCCGACTTGCCGAGCGGCGTGCAGTTCAGCTTCTACGGCAGCGCGTTCGTGCTGGGTACCAGTGAGTTCCCGCTTACCGAGATCCCGCTCACCGAGATGATCGGCAAGGCCGAAAACGGCCTCTACCAGGCCAAGCCCGCGAGGGTATTCGGCTTCGATGACATCGTCGAGGCGCACAAGGTGATGGAGTCAGGCCTGGCCGGCGGCAAGATGACCGTGTCGGTAACCTGACGCGTCGCCCTGTCGGGCTCGAATACACGACCGCGGCGGTTGCGGGCTGCCTGGGTCGTCCACGCCGTCCGGATTCGCGGTGATGCCGGCCGGGTAGCCGCGGCCCCGAGGCCTCCCGCCTCTCATGCGTCGGCCAGCACGGCCTCCAGGGCGTGCCGCAGCGGGGCCAGGCGCCGGGTGGCCGACCCGCGGGCGGCCGGGAGCGAGCGCCCGGCCAGCGGCTCGCTGATCTCGATGTAGCACTTGATCTTCGGCTCGGTGCCGCTCGGGCGCAGCACGACTCGGGCCCCTGGCAGCCGGAAGATCAGGACGTCCGCCTGCGGCAGGCGGCCCGGCGTGCCGACGGCGAGGTCGGTCAGGGCGGTCACCGGCTGGCCGCCGAGCTCGGCCGGCGGTTCGGCCCGGAGCCGACGCATGACCTCAGCCTGGTCCGCGGTGCGCAGCGTCACCTGGGAGGTCAGGTGCACGCCGTGCGCGCTCTCCAGGTCGTCATAGCGGTCGAGTACCGAACGGCCCGCGGCCTTCGCCTCGGCGGCCAGCCGGAGCATGGCCAGCGCGGCGCCGATGCCGTCCTTGTCGCGCACCACGTCACCGACCGCGTAGCCCAGCGCCTCCTCGTAGCCGAAGACGAACCGCGCTCCCGGCACGCCGTCGCCCGCCCGGACGATCCACTTGAACCCGGTCAGGGTCTCGGCGTACCGGGCCCCCGCCGCCGCCGCGATCTTGGACAGCAGCGTCGAGGAGACGATCGTGGACGCCACCAGCCGGTTCCCGGGGTCGGCGTCGCCCGCCGTCCGGTCCAGCAGGCTGGCGCCGATCAGGGCGCCGACCTGATCCCCGGTCAGCACCACCCAGCCGGCCAGCCCGTCGCCCGGGCGGCGGGTGGCCACGGCCAGCCGGTCGCCGTCGGGGTCGCTGGCCACCACCAGGTCAGCGCCGAGCCGCAGCGCGTCGGCCAGCGCCAGGTCCAGCGCCCCGGGCTCCTCCGGGTTGGGGAAGGCGACGGTCGGGAAGTCGGGATCGGGCCGGGCCTGGGCCGCCACCACGTGCGGCGCCGCGAAGCCGGCCTGAGCGAGGGCCCGCAGCATGAGGTCGCCGGCCACCCCGTGCATCGGCGTGTAGACCACCTTCAGCATCTCCCGGCCGGATCCGGAGCCGGCCGCCGCGGCCACCACCGCGTCCAGGTAGGCCTGGGCGATCTCGTCGCCGTGGCGGGTGATGAGCGGGCTCCCGGCCTCCGCCACCGGGACCTGCGCGAGCGGTCCGAGGCGGGCGATCCGGGCCTCGATCTCGGCGTCGACGGGCGGGATGACCTGGGCGCCGTCGCTCAGGTACAGCTTGTACCCGTTGTCCGCCGCCGGGTTGTGGCTCGCGGTGATCATCAACCCGGCCGCCGCGGCCAGGTGCCGGACGGCGAAGGCGAGCAGCGGAGTGGGGCCGGGCTGCGGCAGCGTGTGGACCGTGACGCCCGCCCCGGCCAGCACCCGGGCCGCCTCCTCGGCGAACTCCGCCGACCGGTGCCGCGCGTCGCACCCGACGACGACGCTGACCGCGTCCCTGGCTCCGCGAGGGCCGCTGCCGGCCGCCCGGCCCGCGTCGCCTGGCCCGTTCCCCCCGTCGGCCGCCGCCGAGTCGAGAAGCCAGCCCGCCACGGCGGCCGTTGCGGCCCTGACCACCGCGCGGTTCATCCGGTTCGGGCCCGCGGCGACCACGCCCCGCAGCCCGGCCGTGCCGAACTCCAGCCGCCCCGCGAACCGGTCCCTCAGCTCCGCGAGCGCCTGCGCCTGCGAGTCTCCCGCCGCGCCCGCCGACGTATGGGCCCGGTCGAGCAGCGCCTGCAGCTCGGCCCGGTCTCCCTCGTCGGGGTCGTCCGCGATCCAGCCCTCGACCGCCCGGCGCAACTCAACCTCAGTCGTCACTTGCACTAACCCATCCCTCACCCGTTATCGCAGGCAGCCCATCCGATGATGTCGATGTCATGTCGTACCAGTAAGAGCTGGCCCAACGACGCATCGGCCCGATCGAGGTAGCCAGCGCGCCCGGAGCGACGCACCCCGGACCGTTCGGCATCCGAATTTATGACTTGATGTAGGGGATGCCCTCGGCCTTGGGGCCGCGGACCTTGCCCACCAGGCCGGCCAGCACGATGATCGTGACGACGTACGGGGCCATCAGCAGCAGGTTGGACTGGATCGGCGTGTTGAGGGTCGACAGGATCGACTGCAGTTGCGTGGTGAACCCGAACAGCAGGGCCGCCCCGATCGCGCCGAACGGCGTGTAACGCCCGAAGATCATCGCGGCGAGCGCGATGTAGCCCTCGCCGGAGGACATGTCCTTGCCGAACGAGCCGACCGAGCCGATCGTGAAGTAGGCGCCGCCGATGCCCGCGATGATCCCGACCGCGATGACGTTGCGGTACCTCATCGCGATGACCCGGATGCCGACGGTATCGGCCGCGACGGGGTGCTCGCCGATGGCCCGCGTGCGCAGCCCCCACCGGGTGTTGAACAGGCCCACCTGGACTCCGGCAATCGCGATGTAGGTCAGGTACAGGAAGATCGTCGAGTCGAAGAAGATCGGGCCGAGGATCGGGATGTCGCCGAGCAGCGGGATCTTGATCGCGGAGAACGTGGCCGGCGAGTTCAGCGTGTTCTGGTAGGGGATCATGACGGCGTCGTACAGGTACCCGGTGATGCCCAGGATCAGCAGGTTGATCACTACGCCGAGGACGACCTGGTCCACCAGGTAGCCGATGGCGAAGACGGCCAGCAGCGCCGCGACCAGCGACCCGGCCAGGGCGCCGCTGATCAGGCCCAGCCACAGCGAGCCGGTGCCGCTGGCCACGATCGCGGCGGTGAACGCGCCGAGCAGCAGCTGGCCCTCGATGGCGATGTTGATGA
>Ga0187817_10001567_pt1 | contig 11299 bp, 8 predicted proteins | sample NC_wetland_sal_i_17_FD_132431 | JGI IMG/M metagenome (GOLD analysis project Ga0187817, IMG submission 132431) | Wetland sediment microbial communities from Neuse River Estuary, North Carolina, USA - SO4_2 | ecosystem: Environmental > Aquatic > Freshwater > Wetlands > Sediment | place: USA: North... | reverse complement strand
GTGTGGAAGTGGGAGAAGTTCCTGGGCGAAGAAGCGCTGGCGAACGGAATACGCGCCAACACGTCGTCGTTCACGCGGCATCACGTAAACGCCAGCATGACCAAGGCGAAGATCAGCGGCAACTACGCAAACTCGGTGCTGGCTCGCACGGAATCGTTGCGCCTGGGCTTCGACGAGGCTATCATGCTCGATCCCCAAGGGTACGTCGCCGAGTGTACCGGCGAAAACCTGTTCCTGGTGCGCCGCGGCGTGGTGTACACCTCACCCAGCGCCGCCATCCTCGAGGGCATTACGCGCGACACCATCCTGACGCTGACGCGCGAACTCGGCCTCAAGATGGTGGAAGAACCCATCTCGCGCGACCAGCTCTATCTCGCTGACGAGGTGTTCGTCTGCGGCACGGCGGCGGAGGTCGCCGGCCTGCGCGAAATCGATTTCCGGCGTATCGGCGACGGCAAGACCGGGCCGGTCACGCGCCGGCTGCAACAGGCTTTCCAGCAAGTGACGCGCGGCGCGCACCCGCTCTCCGCCCACTGGCTGGAATATGTTCCTATGGTGGAGGTCGGCTATGGCCACGGGGTGTAGGGGATGGGTGGGATGAACGAAAACTCGCGTATTCCGTTCGCTGCCACAGAGGCGCTCCCTGCCGCCCACGCGGGTTCGGTCGCCCATGCCGACGCGCAGCCGGTCAGCGTGGCGCTGGTAGGATTTGGGACGGTCGGCCGCTCGGTGGCGCGCATCTTGTCGAGTTCGCCCTCTCACCTACGCCTGACACACATCGTCAATCGTGACGTGGAACGCAAGCGGGTGGACTGGTTGCCCGGTCACATCCGGTGGACCGACAGCTTCGAAGAGGCACTCGACGATTCCGTGGACATCGTGGTGGAGCTGGTGGGCGGGCTGCAGCCAGCGCGCGAGTGGGTGCGGCGGGCGCTATCGGCTGGCAAGTCGGTAGTCACCGCCAACAAGCAATTGATCGCCCACCATGGACCGGAACTGCTGGAGTTGGCACGGCGCCAGGGATGCCAACTGGCTTTCGGCGCTTCTGTCGCCGGTGGAGTGCCGGTGGTTTCGGGACTGCAGGAAGGGCTAGCTGGAGACCGCCTCTTCAAGGTCTGCGGTATCCTGAACGGTACCTGCAACTACATTCTCAGCAAGATCGAGCAAGGCGGCGTCGGTTTCGCCGGGGCCCTGCGCGAGGCGCAGCAACTGGGTTATGCCGAGAGCGATCCAACCGACGACGTAGAGGGCTTCGACGCGCGCGCCAAGCTGGCCATCCTGGCGCGCGTGGGCCTGAACTGTCAGGTCGCGCCTGGCGATATAGCCTGCCGTTCCATTGCCAGCCTGGAGGCGGTAGATTTTCTGTACGCGAGGGACTTGGGCTGCACCATCCGCCAAGTCTCGAGCGCGGAGTTGAGGAACGATCACCTGTTCGCTGCCGTGCAACCGGCGCTGGTACCGCTTGCCTCGCCGCTGGCGCGAGTGCAGGGCAGCCAGAACTTGGTGATGGCCACCGGTGAATTCGGCGGAGAAACGGTGTTCTCGGGCTATGGCGCTGGCGGCGATCCGACGGCGGTGGCCGTGGTCTCGGATCTGATAGCCATCGCCCAAGGCCGGATGAACGGCTTCCATTCAGCGCCAGTGCGGAAACCGGCCGTGACCGCCGAGTTCAGCGCCGCCCATCACCTACGCTTCACGGTGAACGATCGCCCGGGAATCATCGCTGCGGTCTCCGGGATCCTGGCCAAACACGGAATCAGCATCGAGGCGGTGCACCAGAAGCCCGGATATCCGAAAGAGCGGCTGCCGTTCGTCATCACGGTGGAGGAATGCCCGAATTCGCTGGTGGAACAGGCGCTGGGAGAATTGCGTCACCTCGATTTCATGGTAGAACCGATCCTGAGCCTGCCGATGCTGCCCTGAGGAGATGCATGTATCTGCGATGCAGTGACGAAGGCTGTGCCACCAGGCTGGAGCTGCACCAGCGCGCGCTGGCGTGCCCGCGCTGCGGCAACCTGCTGGAGGTGGCCGCCGGCCCGCTGATGTTCAGCCCGCAGGTGCTGAAAGAATTGTGGTGGAACCGGCGCTGCTCGCGCGATCCCCGCGACCGCAGCGGGGTGTGGCGGTTCCGCGAGTTTCTGCCCGATTACCCGCCGCGGGACATCGTCACCATGGGAGAGGGCAACGTACCGCTGGTACCCGGAATCAAGGCCGCCGACTGGGCTGGACTCTCAGACATCCGCTTCAAGCACCTGGGGTGGAACCCGACCGCCTGCTTCAAGGACCTGGGGATGACTGTGGGAGTCACCGAGGCCAGGTTCCAGGGTGCGCAAACCGTGGCCTGCGCCTCCACCGGCAACACGGCAGGCTCCATGGCGGCTTATGCCGCCCGTGCCGGGATGACGGCCCGCGTTTATCTCCCCTCAGGCGCGGTCTCCCCAAACAAGGTCGCGCAGGCGCTCGACTACGGCGCGGAGATCGTGGAAGTGGAAGGCAGCTTCGACCAGGCGCTCGAAACGGTATTGCGCGAAGCCGGGACCGAGATCTACTTCCTCAATTCCATCAATCCATTCCGGCTCGAGGGTCAGAAGACAGTGATGTTCGAACTGCTGGAAGAACTGGGCTGGCGCTCGCCCGATTACATCGTGGTCCCAGGCGGAAATCTGGGGAATACGGCGGCCTTCGGCAAGGCGCTTATGGAGCTCAGGGGCGCCGGCCTGATCGACAAGGTTCCGCGACTGGTGGTAGTGCAGGCTGAGGGCGCCAATCCCCTCGTGCGCACCTGGCGGGAAGGTTCGGCCGAACTGCTGGCGGTGAAGGAGCCGCGCACGGCGGCCACGGCCATTCGCATCGGGGCGCCGGTTTCCTGGAAGAAGGCACTGAAGGCGCTGCGCTTTACGGACGGCCTGGCCATTGACGTGACCGATGACGAGATCGCGGAGGCCAAGGCGGTGATCGGCCGCGACGGTATCGGGTGCGAACCGGCCTCGGCCACCACGCTCGCCGGCGCGCGCAAGCTGGTGCGTGAAGGGACCATCCATCGCGATGCGAGTGTGGTCGCGATTCTGACCGGGCACGTGCTCAAGGACACCGACTACATCACTCGATCGCGATACACTTCCGCCGTGCGCGCCTCGGCCGAGGTCCAGGCGGACTGACCAATATATGGAATCCACATCCATGGCCATGCGAATGCGACAGGAGCTGGCGGACATTACGGTGCCGGCTTCGGTCGCGAATCTGGGGCCGGGGCTCGATGTGCTGGCCGTGGCGTTGGAACTCTATCTGCATGTACGTGCGTATGGCTTGCCCGGCCAAGGAAAGAATGAGTTGCGGTTCGACTTCGTCGGGTTTGAGCTGGACGGCGAGAACTTCATTGAGCGCGCCTTTCGTTTCATGGCGGTACGCCGCGGCGTAGACTTCCCTTCGCTGAGGATCGAAGTGCGCAGCGAGATACCCAGCCGCTCGGGGCTGGGCAGCAGCGCGGCGGCCACGGTGGCGGGATTGCGGCTGTACGATGCCCTGTTTGGTCCCCTTCCTGTGCAGGAATTGCTGAACATGGCTTGCGAGCTGGAAGGACATCCGGACAACGCCGCAGCGGCGCTCCTCGGCGGTTTGACTACGAGCTGCGCCCTCGAGGACGGCTCGGTGATCGCACTTTCCATGCCCTGGCCGGAGGCAATCCGCTTCGTGGTACTGACTCCCGACCTTGGGCTGGACACGACGGCTTCTCGCCGCGCGTTGCCCAAGCAGATCCGCCGTGAAGACGCAGTCTTCAATTTGCAACGGGTGGCGCTGCTGGTGCATGCGCTGCACAGCCGCGAGTATTCGCTGCTGCGCGAGGCTTTGCGCGACCGCTGCCATCAGCCCTTCCGCCTGGTGCTGGTACCGGGGTTGGAGGAAATCCTTGAGCTCCAGCATCCCGACCTGCTGGGCGTGTGCCTGGCGGGCGCGGGACCGTCCATCCTCGCGCTGGCGGAAAAAAACGTGGTTGCGGTGCAGGAGTTGCTTGCGAGCGCGTACCGGCCGTTGGGAATCCCGTTCAAGGTGCGCTCGCTTCGCGCTTACCAAGACGGGACGTGCCAGCGCCAGTCCTGTATGTTGCCCGCGACGACTCCGGCGAACTTGGGCTGAAGAGTTGGGTTAGGAAGTTCCAGCTCTCGGCAACCCCCACAACGGTGGGCTCTCCACCCGATGTCCGAAATCAAGAAACTGTAGTCGGCTAGTGAGCGCGCGCCGCCGCGGCGGCAGCCGCAGTGCGCTGCCGGACCAGGGCGACAAAAGCGAGGGCGGCTCGCGGGAGGCTGCGGTCCTTGCGGTAGATCAATCCCAATTCACGCCACAGCTCAGCTCCCTTGAGCGGGATCAACGCCACCTGGCCTGCCCGGGCCTCGTTTTGCGCGAAGCTGGCGCTGATCAAGGTCGCGCCCAGCCCCGCCGCCACAAAGTTCTTGATCATACCCACGCTGGGCAGTTCCATGGTCACACGCAACTGTTCCCGATAGGGGCGGAATAGTTTGTCGAGCAACTGGCGCGTGTATCCAGTCTTGGGAAAGATGAGCGGGTGCTGAGCGACCTCCTCCACGGTGACGGCAGGGTGTTTCGCCAACAGATGGCGGGGGCTGACCATGACCATGAGGCGGTCGCGGAAGATGGGGTGGATCTTCAGGCTGGGAGAGCGCACCGGCAGAGTCACCACCCCGACGTCGAGGGCGCCGGACTCGATCCGTTCCACGATCTTGCGGCTGAAGTTGCGGTAAATGTTGATCTGCACCGCGGGATAAAGGCGCGAGTATTCGGCGAAGACTTCGGGCAGCACGTAAAGACACGTTGCTTCGTTGACCCCGATGGCGAGGATGCCGCGTGGGGTCACGTTCTGGTCGGCGACGGCGCGGAGGGACTCGTCGCGCAGGCTCAGCATCCGCCGGGCGTAGTCGAGCAGCACCTTGCCGGCTGGCGTAAGGTGCACGCTCTTGCCGGCGCGGTCGAGCAGCTTCTCGCCGTATTCCTCCTCCAACTGGTGGATCTGCGCGCTCACCGCCGATTGTGAGCGGAAGACTTTCTGCCCCGCACGGGAAAAATTTCCCTGCTTGGCGACCTCGAGGAACGTGGTGAAAACGTCGAAATCCATGAGCGCTCGCGCCCAAGAAAATCTTCTCGGGCTCAGGCTCCTCGGAATAACAAAACAAGAAGCCAGAATCGAATCAAATGTCCTCCAGCAGTGCCTCGGCCAGCGCCTTCTGGCGAGCCGCATCCAGCTTCGCTCCGCCGACGGTCAGGTAGAAAACGTCGATGGCCTTCTGGCCCTCGGTGTCGATCAGTGCGACCTCGATGTTGCAGCCGTGCTTCGCCAGCTTCGAGCTGACGCTATACAGCAGCCCGGGGCGGTCTTGTGCCACCAGTTCCAGCAGGGTGCTGTGCGAGGAAGACTCGTCGTCAAACGTGAGCTGGGGGGAAACCGTCACCTTCGCGGGACGAGTACCGCCGGACTTGGCCCTGCCCGCCATCAACGCCGCCAGGCTCACCTCGCCGCTGAGCACCGCCAGCAGATTGTTCTTGAAGCGTTCGATTTCCGTGGGATTCAAGTCGAAGGTGCGGAACAGGTCGGTGAAGTAAAACACGTCGAGCACGGTTCCGGCGCGGTTGCAGAACGCATCCGCCTTTACGATGTTCATGCCCCACGCCGCCAGAGTGCCCGCGATGGTGGCGAACAGCATGGGGCGATCGGGCGTGATCAGCGTAAGCCCGTAGAACTGCGAACGCTTCTGCAATGACACCTGTACCGGATCGTCGGCGAGCGCCATCGCCATACGCAGATGCTCGGCCACCTCTGCCGGCGAATGGGTCAGGACATAGCGTCTGGGGAACCCTTCCAGAAACGCGGGAAGTCCTTCCAGCGCGGTCTGGTGAAGAAGCCGCGTGGCTTCCGATTCCATCTCCCGCGGATGCAAGCGCTCGTCGTCGAGGCTGCGGTTCAGGTGGTTGATGGAAGCGGCATAGAGTTGCCACAGCATCTCCGCCTTCCACGGCGTCAGGGCTTCGGGGTTGACCGACTTGATGTCCGCATAAGTGAGCAGGCACAGCATCTTCAGCCGCTCCGGAGTGCCGATCCTCTCAGCGAGGACGCGCACCGTTTCCGGATCGAAAATATCGCGGCGCGAAAGCGTCATCGACATTTCCAGGTGGCTGGAAACCAAAAAGCGGATGCTGTCCTCTGCCTCGGCATCCATCCCCAAACGCACCAGGATTTTATCGAGCGCCTGCAGACTGCCGGTAATGTGATTAGCGACGGGCAAACCCTTGCCGATGTCGTGGACCAGCAACGCGAAGAACAGCAGCTCCGGACGCTCGGTCTCCGCCAGGATTTCGCCGATTCTCTTCTCCCAGGGATCCTCGGCATCACTCAGCCGGTGCAGGTTCTCGATGGCGATGAAGGAGTGCTCGTCCACCGTGTAGCGGTGATAGTAGTCGCGAATAACCAGCGCATCGATAGCGTGGAATTCCGGCAGGAGAACGGTCAGCAACCCGCTGTGGTGCATGGCACGCAAGGCATCGGCGGCGTAGCGCAAGGTCAGGATCACGCGCAGGCGGTCCCAGAGACCAGGAACGCCTGGCAGGCACTGGCGAAGCAACAGCAGCGCCCTTGCGACGCGCCGTTCGGCGTCGCGGCTAAGTTTGAACCCGTGACGCGCGACGAATTCGAAGAGTGAGAGCACGGTGGAGGCGTCCTCCATGGCCGTGGCCTGGCGCAGTAGGATGCAGCCGTGGCTAACCTGGAAATCGGCGTTGGAAAGCCGCGATCGCCAGTCCTGGAAGGAACGATAGAGCGACGACCGCGCGCCCGCTGCGCCGTCGATGGACTGGGCCGTCACCCGGTCGACCACGCGAGCGTGGCGGAAGTAGAGCCGCATCCACTCCGCAGGGTCCAGCGCGCCTTGCGCTTTTGCGCCGATGCCCTCGGCTGCCGCCTCGGCTTGGAGCTCGTAGCTCAGGAGGTTGTCGTCCCGACCTTGCCGTTGATGCAGAAAACAGCGGACTGCACACAAGAACTCAAAGGCGTGCCGACAATCGTCGCGCAGTTCCTGCGCCAGAAGCTGTTCGGCGGGCGGCCAGGTATGGCGTTTCTCCATGGCCGAGATCAGCGCCAGCCAGCAGGCCACGTTGTAGTCCCGCAACCCGCCGGGTCCTTCCTTGATGTTGGGCTCGAGGTGAAAGATAGTCTGGCCATACTTGGCGTGGCGAGCGGCGGTCAACTCTGCGAGGTTCTGCACCAGCGGTTGGCGCTCGCGCACCACCAACTGCGGCAGGACTTCGTCATGTAAGCGGGCAAACAATCGCGCATCCCCGGCGAGATAGCGGCAGTCGAGAAGCGACATATTGAATTCGAGGTTGTCGCGGTAGAGGCGGCCGCATTCCGCCAGGCTGCGGGTGGTGGGGCTGACGCGAAGACGAAGGTCCCACATCTCGCGGCAGATGTTCGCGATTACCGGCTTGTATTGCTGCTCGGTACCCGCATCTTCGAGGAGGAAGAGAAGATCCACGTCTGAGCCGGGAAAGAGGACCTTGCGTCCGAAACCTCCGAGCGCCGCCAGAGAGAAGTGCTGGGGAGCGCCGCTGCCCGGCGCGACGAAGGCAGCGTAAAGTTGCAGGGCAATGGACTCCACCAGCGCCGCGCGCTCCTGCACCGCAGCCACGCCGTCTCCGCTCTGTTTAAAGCGCTCGCGGATCCCCCCCGATTCGACGAGGTACAAATCTCGAAGATTGGGAACGGCAGCAGCCGACATGATCTCCTGCCCTCCGCACGCTACGGAAGCGATGCGTCGAGGAAAGTCGGCAAGGCCCTTAGAGGGCGGCCTCGCCGCGCTCATCGTTGCGTATGCGGACGGCCTCGTCGATGCGGGAGATGAAGATCTTGCCATCGCCGATCTTGCCGGTCTTAGCGGAGCTCAGGATGGCGGTGACGGCCTTATCCACCAGGTTATCGGGTACCACCATCTCGATCTTCACCTTGGGCACAAGATCCACCGTGTACTCCCGGCCGCGATACACCTCGGTGTGGCCTTTCTGGCGGCCGTGACCACGGACGTCCGTGACCGTCATTCCATCCACGCCGATCTCGCGCAATTCTTCCTTTACGGCTTCGAACTTGGACGGCTGAACAATCGCCTCAATCTTTGTCATGCACTCCGCTCCGCGCGCTAGAACTCCAGGTTGTAGCCTTCCTCGCCGTGCTGCGAGAGATCCAGCCCCTGGATCTCGTGCTCCGGCGCCACGCGCAACCCGACTGTAACATCGACGACCTTTAAGATGATGAGGGTCCCAACCGCCGCCAGTATCCAGGCGATCGCGACGCCCACCAACTGATTCAGCAACTGGTGGGCATTGCCCTCAATCAACCCCACGGCCGTCGGATTGACCGCACTGTCCTTGAAAACGGGATTCACCGCGCTGACGGCGAAGACTCCGGTCAGCAAAGCTCCGATGGTGCCGCCGGCGCCGTGAACACCGAAGGCATCGAGGCTGTCGTCGTAACCAAAAACAGCTTTCACCTTGGCGACCATGAAATAGCAGCCGACGCCGGCGATGAAACCGATCACGAGCGCCGACATCGGACCCACGAATCCGGAGGCCGGCGTGATGGCGACCAATCCAGCCACCGCGCCCGAGATTGCACCCAGCGCGCTGGGTTTGCCGTTGCGCACCCACTCGGCAAGAACCCATCCGACCACGGCAGCGGCAGCGGCAAAATGCGTCGCCACGAACGCGCTCGTGGCAAGGCTTCCGGCGGCCAGGGCGCTTCCCGCGTTGAAGCCGAACCACCCCACCCAGAGCAGGCAGGCGCCGATGAAGCTGAGTACCACACTGTGCGGAAGAATCGATTCCTCGGGATAGCCCAGGCGTTTGCCGAGATACAGAGCGCACACCAGCGCTGAAACCCCGGAGGTGATGTGCACCACCGTGCCGCCGGCGAAATCGAGCGTGGGGAAGCGCCCACCCAGGCTGGCGTTCAGCAGGCCACCCTTGCCCCACACCATGTGCGCCATGGGGTCGTACACGATGATGGACCACAGGATCATGAACAGCGCCATGGCGCTGAACTTCATGCGCTCGGCGAAGGCGCCGGTGATCAATGCCGGTGTGATGATGGCGAACATCAACTGGAAGACCATGTAGCTCTGCTGGGGGATGGTGGCGGCGTAATCGGCGTCGGGGGCCGCGCCCACGCCCCGCAGGAACACGTGCCCGAGGCCGCCGATGAACCTCGTCCCCGACGCGAAACAGAGGCTGTATCCGAGGATGCCCCAAAGCACGGTCACCATCGCCATGAGGGCGAAGCTTTGCATCATGGTGCTCAGGACGTTCTTTTTCCTCACCAGGCCGCCGTAGAAGAGCGCCAAGCCGGGGCCGGTCATCATCAGGACCAGGGCCGAACTGGTGAGCATCCAGGCGTTGTCGCCGGAGCTTTGGGCCTGCGCCACATCTCTTTCCAGCTTGGCAAGCCTGTCCGGCGTTGTCGGAGTCGCCGTCTGTGCGGTCACTGCGGTCGTCAACAGGCCTGTCAAAATCACCAACGCCAAGCAGGCTTTGAGGGGAACGCCACGCATAGACATCTTCGGCCTCATGCTCGAGTTACCCATTCGTGTGTCTCACAGTTCGACGCGTGGCACCGCGTCGCGGCAGCGCGGGGATATTCACCGTACCGATTGCTAATCCCGCGCCGACATTGGCTTCACGAAGAAGGTCAGAACAACAATAATTACCGTGCGGCGCTGCAACGAGGAAATAAAAAAAACTTATCCCGGCCATCAGTTATTTCTATGCGGAGAGCGCAGATCAGAGCCGACCCAGCATACTGTATTTCTGCAGTGACCTTGGGCAGGATTGGACAGTTCAAGCGAGACACCCAGCCGGGCGCGCAGGACGCGGGGCTTCCGCGGGCGCAGAACCTTCTACTTCGCCTTAGGTTCGAGGATGATCTCACGAGCCAGGCGGTCGCCGACTATCTCGCGCCAACTAGCGCGCTCCTGGTAACCCTGGATCAGCTTCTGATCGTTCAGGTCGAGCGCTTGCATGGCGACGGCTTCCAACTTGTCTTCGTTGGCTTCCAAGGTGGCCAGATCCTTGAATTCGGTCATGAGCATGATGTCCCAGTCGTTGGGACTGTGGGACTCGGTGCCGATTACCTTGTAATCGAGGATCAAGCCCGCCTTCTTCAGCGCATCCTGCTCCTTCTTCCACTCGGCGGCCAGGAACTCCATGTACTTGAGCCCCAGCCCCGGTTTGGTGTGCACGAAGGTGATAATCCAGACTGGCCCATCATGGAAGGGGCGAACGGGCGGGGACGGCGCCGGCGCCGATGCGGCCTGGGCCAGCGCCACGCTGGGAATCAGCAACGCAACACAAGCCAGCCAGGCGGCGAGCAAAGTCTTCTTTATCATTATCTTCTCCAGTCTAGTTGTTGGCCATCTCGGCCAGCTTGATGACGCTAATCCTTCAATCGGCCTGCGATGGTAGATGAACTCCCCGGGTTCGTCCACCCGCGCCACGACCGTGCGTTCGAACCTCGGGAGTTATTCCGGGCCGAGCGCGGCGGACGTATTGTCCAGTCAGGGTGAGCGTCACGGCCATGCCATGAAAACCGGTCTCAGCTCGGCTTTGCGTCAGTTCGTCGTACCCAATGGCGCACTGTTCGCAGCCGCCGCGCTCCTGCTGCCCTGGAACATGGCAGTTATTTTCGCACCGCCTGCAGGAGGATACATCGGGCCGGCCATCGCCGCGGCCGGCATCGTGCTGGCCTGGCGTTTGCGCTCGCCGCGTCTGATGCTCTCGCTGGTGCTCCTGTTGGTGACGGGACGGGCATGGATGACGACCTGGGCCGCCAGCGGGCCTGAAATCCGGAGCGCCCTCGCCGTGCTGCTGCCGCTCAACGTTGTTGTCCTCCTCTTGATAGACGATGCCTATGTCGATTGGGAAGCATTCGTCTGGTGGTGCGGGCTGATCGCTGTGCAGGCAGCGGTGATCGCGGTGATCGTGGGGACGGATTCAGCTTCGGTCTTGCGCCGCCTGAGGCATCCCTTGATCTCGCAGCTTGCCCACGGAAGCCGCGTCCCACAGCTTGCCTCGTTGTTCTTCCTGGCTTGTGGCGGCACACTCTTGGTGGCTTTCCTCATCACCTGCAAGCCGCGGGAGAGCGGCCTGTTCTGGTCGTTGGGCGCCTGTTTCCTGGCGATGAATGCGGCGAATCCGCGCCTCGCCGCAGGGTATTTTGCGACTGCCGCCGTGATCGTGGGCGCAAGCG
>Ga0187817_10001565_pt1 | contig 11304 bp, 15 predicted proteins | sample NC_wetland_sal_i_17_FD_132431 | JGI IMG/M metagenome (GOLD analysis project Ga0187817, IMG submission 132431) | Wetland sediment microbial communities from Neuse River Estuary, North Carolina, USA - SO4_2 | ecosystem: Environmental > Aquatic > Freshwater > Wetlands > Sediment | place: USA... | reverse complement strand
CTTAAGACCAATGTCCTCGGATACCACTTGCCCCCCCGTCAGGATTGCTATGTCCTCCAACATCGCCTTGCGCCGATCGCCAAATCCCGGTGCTTTTACTGCGCAGCTTTTGAGGCTGCCGCGCAGATGATTGACGATCAGCGTCGCCAGCGCTTCGCCCTCAACGTCCTCGGCCACAACCAACAACGGGCGTGCCGATTTCACTACTTCGTCGAGAAGGGGCAGCAGATCCTTCAGCACGCTGATTTTTCGATCCGAGATCAGGATTACCGCATCCTCCATCACCGCCTCCATTTTTTCTGGATTGGTGATGAAGTAAGGTGACACATAACCGCGATCGAACTGCATGCCTTCGACAACGTCGAGCGTCGTTTCCGTCGTTTTCGATTCTTCAACAGTGATCACGCCCTCGCTGCCGACCTTCTCCATGGCGTTGGCGACAAGCTCGCCGATGGCAGGATCGTTGTGCGCCGAAATCGCGGCTACCTGCGCCGTTTCCTTGCGGGTCTTGACGGGCCGCGATAACCCTTTCAGTGCCTCGACTGCCCGTTTGGTTGCTCGATCTAACCCGCGCTTTATATCGATGGCACTCGCGCCCGCCACCACGTTGCGCACGCCATCGGCAAAGATCGCATGGGCAAGAATTGTAGACGTGCTAGTCCCATCACCGACCATGTCGCCGGTTTTCTCAGCAGCTTGGCGAAGCATGCGCGCCCCGAGATTCTCCTCGGGGTCCTTAAGATCAAATTCCTTTGCGATCGTGACGCCGTCGTTGCAAACGACAGGCGTGCCCCACTTCTTCTCGATCAACACCGCTTTTGAGCGAGGCCCTAGAGTCACCCGAACGGCATCGGCAAGTTGGGTAGCCCCGCGCAATATCTTCTCGCGAGCAGCTGAGCGGAATAGGACTCGTTTGTGTGCCATGACCATCGGCCCCAGGACTGTAGAGGATTAAAACTATCATCGAGCGGCGATCACACGTGTTGATGCAAATCAACGCGGCCCACGCGCGAACATCCAAAAGGGACCCATTCCACGCCCGTACAATTGTCCGAGTACAAAGGACAAACAGATCCGCCCTCCCCTAATTGGAGGAACCCGAATACTCAAATTCCGCAACCTCACGCCGCGCGGGAGGGGATTGGCCACAGTGCTCTGATGTCCGCCGGCAGAGCATGATGTACATGTTCAATTTCGCCGGGCGTGATCTTGTCTGACAGGAACTGGAATACGGTACTGATGGCTTCGGACGTAAAGACGAGTGGGTCGGCCTCGAACGCGTGATCTATGCGCGCAACGAAATCAACCTTGCTCCGTCTCTTCACTGGCGCCTTAGCCGGCTGCCAATGCTCGTAATAGACCCCACGCAGCAGTTCGGGGAGTTGTGCGCCAAATTTGGCTGCTTCCTCGACCTTCAGCCAGTCACGAATCGCCTGCAGCACGGTTCGAAGCAGACGGTAAGAGCGGTGCTTATTGTCCCATCCAAGTCGTGCGTCGAGATCATTGACCCAAGTATGTGTAAGCTGAACGGTATGTTCGATGCTTTCGAGACCTACTGCGCTCATGACAGCCTCCAAGACAAGCAAAACACGCAGGTAGATTGATCCAACAGGCCAGGAGAGCTTTGACCTGGATCAAATGTGCGGCTTCGTTTGCGCTGCCAGCTGCTTTGCAGATTTGAGCCCCCCATCGCAAACCGCTTGAGAATATCGATCACTTCCTGATCCGAAACCTGCCTGAAATTGGCGTAGTAGACGCCGATGGCGCCGAAAACTTCGTAATCTTCAAGACAAATGATGTCGTCGGCCTCGCGCTGCAGCTCGGCAAGTGTACTCGTCGGAGCGACCGGCACCGCAAGAACGAGTTTTTGAGGTTTCCGCGCGCGGATGGCGTGCAGGGCTGCCCTCATTGTGGCACCGGTGGCGATGCCGTCGTCAATCACGATTGCGGTATGGCCGGCGACCTCGACACGATCGCGGGTACCCAAATATCGTTGCCGCCGCCCCTGGCTAGTTCGGGCTGAAAAGGGACGCCAACCTTACGCACGAGAACCAAATCTAACGGCGCTTTGAGTGCAGCACAGACCTCGGCGGCGACGGGGACCCCGCCGCGCGGAAGCGCTGCCGATCGCAGCCGGTCGCGCCCTAAAGCGTCGAGCCGACGCAAAAATGAATCGTTAGCGGTGCGTTCAAATTTTGGCAGCACCGGCCGAAAGTGGGTGATCTTTGTCGATCAAAACGAAACGCCCTGCATGGTTCTAGATGCGCATCATTGGCCTGCATTTCCTCAGTCAGCAGCGCCGAGAAGCCTGGCCTTTATTTCGGCTTCGCCGAGCCCTGCCGCGCCTCCTTGCCAAAGGCCGCGCCCTTTCCCCTCCCCATCGACTCTCTGGCGGAGAGCGGCGCGGTCGAGTTCGTCTGGCAGCCGGCCGCCGAAGGGCTGATCGACGAACTCGCCGCACGGGTCTTGACCAATGTGAAAAGGCGCGGCGTGAAGTCGTGTTTATCGACAGGCTCAATGGCTTCCATCAGGCGAGCGCGGAGCCCGGCGGATATGTCTTCACTGCCCTTGTCACGGAGTTTCGTGCGCTCGGCGTTACCAGCATCTATTCGGCGGAGAGCGCCGAGCTGCTCGATGTAGTGCCGCGACCGCCGCGGCTCGAGCCCCAATTCACCTTCGGTCTCTCGACGATCGCTGAGAACATCCTCCTGTTGCGGGTTCTCGAGCGGCGCTCGAAGCTGCATCGATTGATCTCCATCGCCAAGGTTCGCGACGCCAGCTTTGATCCGGAGATTCGCGAGTACAGCATCAAAGATCGCGGCATCGTCGTCGATGAAGACGCCTCTGCCGCCAATGCGCTCCTGAGCGACACGGTGCCGCCGCGGCCGCGAAGAAAGCCCGCGTTGGGGTGAGGGGCGTGCGGCCGTGAAGACTTTGCTCGTGGTCGACGATGAGAGCAGCCTGATTCAGGTGATCGAAGCGATCACTCACCGACGCCGGCTATCGCGTCGTCACGGCGGTCAATGGACGCGCCACGGGCTGCTCGATTTCATGATGCCCGTCCTCGATGGGGCCGGCGTGCTCAAGGCGATGGAGGCCAACTCGCACTACGGCGATGTCCCCGTAGTGATCATGAGCTCGCTTCCCGAAGCCACTATTGCCGAGCAATGCCAGGGCTATGTCGCCTTTCTGCGCAAGCCGTTCAGCGCGACCAAGCTCATCGAGACCATTCAGCGCATCTTAAGCGAGTAGTGGCCGACAGGTCGGGCGATCGTTCTGCACACACTAGGCGGCCGTGTTTGCACCTTTCTCACGCCAGGATTTCCGGCGCGACGAGTGTAGCCATGCGTATATCTTTTCAGCCGCAAAGCCGCGCTGGCCGGGCGACAGTAAAGTTTGGAATGATGACCATTCGCGTCTGCTGAGTGGAGCGTCGTCGATTTATTTAAAACCGTTAGCAGCGCCCGCCGGGATCTGTGCGGGGGGCGAGGAGCAATCCTCGTCCCTACCGCGAACCTCGCCCATTGATTTTGCTGTGCTGCACCCGGCAGATCATTCAACAATGACACGGATCAACGGATACTTGGTTCCCTTTTGACGATTCCGCGCAGTAGGCGTCCAAGAAGATCCGCACCAGTGATGATCCTCTTTTGCTTTCCCCAGACTAGGATCAAGTCGTTGTCGATGACGTCATCTTCTGGATGCTCGGGTCTCATCGTCATTAGCCCGATCACATCGCCCAGTCGTGCACTCATATCGGTGACTACAATCGGACGATGCCAATATGGTTCGAGGCCAATCGACGTCTCCTCGAATAGAACGTCGCGAAGAAAATGATGGGCGTCTAGAACCATGCATGGCGCTCCACGCTCATCAGTTAATATCACCCACTTTCTTCCAGAAGCGTCTAGTTGTCGCAAAAACGGGTCGCTGGCTGTGCGTGCAAATGCGGGTAACACCGGTCTCCCGCCTCTTATTGGGACAGACACGATACTGCGGGGATCAACTAGCTCCCCTTCCTGCAGCACAGCGATGTCATCAAGATCGAGAAAATTCAGGGCGCCCGTTGCCTCTAGTTGCCCGAGGTCGCTGCCAGCAGCTCCGAGATGTCTCGATAAAAGGGCACGGAAGTCTCGTTCGCGAAACAGCGCAATGGCCTCTGGCCCGAGCCACCAATCGAGAAACAAAGCGGTCGGCTTCGCAACTGCGAACAGCAACAGTTGATAAAACTTAAGAAATACTACGAACCGAGCAGCAATGCGCAGCGCATTTCGAGAAAAATAGGCCTGCGGGAGTATCTCACCTAATAGCGTAATGACAATGGTCGAGAAAAAGAATGCTCCGAAACCGGCCAAGATCGATGTGGATAGTAAGGTCAGCAAGACGTTTGTGGCGACATTACCCCAAATAATCGTCGCCAACGTGAAATTAGAATCTACGCGAAGAACAAGAAGCTTATCTGCATCCTTATTGCCACTAGCGGCCTCGACCTCTAATCTCAACCTGCTGACACTAAAAACTGCAAGGTTCAGTCCCGAGAAGATGCCGGTCTGCACGACGCACAGCGCGATGCCGATCCAGAGACCAAAATCCGCGAGCGCCATTTCGAATATCCATCGAGTCGTTTAAATCAGTTAGGCATGCATTCGATGCTAGCAATCTGTTCTGATGCCCATAGCTTTAGCTTTGCACCCAGTCGGCCGATTCTTGTAACCTGAGCAACACGACGGGCCCGCAAGTATGCGCTACTGGTTTCCTCTGATGATACTCCCTGTGTCTTTCAGGCAGTCTCGTTGGTCTTTTGAGCGCGCTAGATGCAAGCAAGCGAATGATCGCTGTCAGAGGCAAGCTACTACCCGAGATAGACCTAACCCTGCGCTTAAATCTCAGTGGTGGTGTCCTGTGATCAGGCACGGCGCAGCCGTTTAGCCTGTTGTTCATCTTACGATCCCTGCTTGAGCCGCTGCCGGTCGCGGCGCACCTCCGCCAGTAGCTCTCGCATGCTCCCTCCGCAGTCCATGCACCTGAACGAGCAGGTGCAGGATCAGGGAGATGCCTTCGTCGTTTACGCCAAAGTCCTCCTTCAACTCTCTGATCAATTGCGCCCTGGCGAGATCGACCTTGGAGAAACTCAAGTTCGGTTCGCGTTGCCGGGATCAGCCAGCCCGCGGAAATCCATTGGTCGAGGTGTTGCCGGCATCTGGAGGATGTAGCATGATATCTGCTGACGAATTCCTCTTGCGCGTCCGCATTGAGCAGACGTCGAGGGTTGATCCATCGGGTAGGTTGATGCGTTTTGTTGTTCCGTTGACCGACTCGAGAAAATCGACTGGCAGACGATAGTTGATATCATTACCACGCATCCGGAATTGAGCGCGAACGCCTTCGCGGTGCCCAAACAGATCGGAAAGGATGTCATCGAAATCCGCAAACCCCGTGGTCGAGCTGTACGGATGTTCTTGTGCGCCGGCGCCTTGGAAGTCACGATAGTACCGTCCCCGCGGCCGCTCGGCACCTGTGGCATCGACTTCGCCGCGGTCAAAGCGCGCCCGCTTCTCGGGATCGCTCAACAGATCATAAGCCGCTGAAACCGCCTTGAACTTTTCTTCCGCTTTTCGATCTCTGGGATTTAGGTCGGGATGGAGTTGCTTGGCAAGCTTGCGATATGCCGCGCGGATATCATCCTGGGTCGCATCCTGCCTAACACCTAGCACTTCGTAAGGGTTGATAGCCACGTCCCGTCCCCATTCTCACGACTGCCAATAAGTATATTACTGTTCAAGTTTTCTGCCGGCCGCGGACTTCCTATCGTCGCCAGCATGTGCGCACCCAACGTTTGGGCGGATCCGTGCGATAAATCTTATAACAACGAAGTAGGCGCTTTTGATTTGGATCAATTTTTTGATCCCGATTTCCCTTAGCGTGCAAAAAACCCACTCGGCCGAAGGCTTCGACGTTTAACTTTCTTTGATCGGTAAAGGGCGCGTATTCGTAACATGAACGATTACTCTGACTTTGAACCCACATACACGCCTCGCCGTAAAGATAATGGCCGCTGGTGCGTCGTTCTCATCCGTGCCGATGGTTCCGAACGAGAGATTGGTGACTTTGCTTCGGATAGCGAAGCTTGGAACTGGATCCATACCAATGCTGTGACAAGCGGATTGCCGATCCGTAGTTGAGTCAACATGCGGTTTGGCGGATAAAATCTTATTCTTCACGCACGACTTTCAATGGGAAACGTATTTCGATTCCCTCAATTCCAGCGGCACGTAGGGAGTGGTCAACTAACGTGTGGTTCCTCCTCTTCCTCGGCCGTTAAGAAGGATGTGTGACGCCTTGCCTTTGACAAGCTCATTGGCGCGGAACACGTCAGCGTCACCGGAAAGCCATATCGGCGCTTCCTCGACCTCAGGGATCGTCGGGCGCAATGGTAGAATTTGAGAGGCCACGAGGATACACTTGCTGGCTGAAGGCGTCGGAGAAAAGTCATGCGGCTTAGCTCGGCTGCCTTTTCCGACGGATCTGATATGCCACGCCGCTATACCTGCGACGGCGAAGATCTCTCCCCTCCACTGGAGTGGAATGACCCCCCAGGAGACACCCGAAGCTTTGTGCTTCTGTGCAATGATCCCGATGCTCCATTTGGCACGTTACATCATTGGGCGGTTTACGACCTCTCGGCCAATCTGAGGTCGCTCGCGGAGGGCGTCGCCCAGCACGCCGAACGGCACAGTCTCAAGCAGGCGATCAATGACTACCAGCGTGCCGGCTATAGCGGACCTTGCCCGCCATACCGCCATGTACCGCACCACTATCACTTCTGCCTGCTTGCGCTCTCGATCGAGCATCTGGCGATGGGCAAGAACCCGGCCTGTCGCGAGGTCGCGCGCCAAGCACGAAAACATTTACTCGCGGAAGCGACCCTCGTCGGCATGTATGAGCGACAGTCACGCCCGGTCGATATTGGAAAACACCACGGAGGGGGCGGTTGACCACGTCTTGATCTCGTGGAGATACCGATTGGCACGAGCTGGAAGGGCTGGTGCGTGAGCGCAACGTGAAGGCACTCGTCGTGGTCGCCCCGCCGCGAACCCTGGCTGATCTGCGGTTTGCATTCCACTCCGATGTGAAGAGAGCGGATCATTGCCGAAATCAACAAAGACCCGACCAAACATCCCATGCTTGAGATCGAAAAGCATCTATTGATGCCTTCGGTTGGGTGAGGCTAAGCGTTCGACTCGCCACCGGCTGAGTCATTGCGATCTTCGAGCGGGAGCTACGCATCACGTCGCACCAGAATCGGCGAGCTGATGTCCTTCTTCACAAAAATTGCTTAAGCGCCGCGCACCTCAATATTGGCAATCCGGCTCCTGACGGTTCAACTGGATCACTCGCGATGACCCAACCCTGTTTCGTCCGGCGGCAGGGAAAGACCGCTCAAAGACCTCGTCCTTCTCGATCGCGCGGTTATCGCAGACTGATCACAGTCTACTTCACGTTTCTGGCCCGGCACTGGAAGGACACGAGGAGCTGACCAGGATCGACGCGCCGACATTCGCGAGAAATACGGTTGACGCAGATCAAAGCCGAGTTTCCCTCCATTGGCTATATGAACTTCGTCTCTGTTCTCTGCGTCAGAAGATGGGGGCAAATGAAAAGTAAATCGCCACCACCGCCGTGGATGGACTCATCAGCCATCAAGGACAGGCCTGAAAAGACTGTCGTGTTTGGCGCCGTTGGATACAAGAGGGGTCATATGTCTACCCTGCCCCGTAAAGAAAGCGCTCATTCGGCCATCAAAGCCATGTTGCAATGGATCTGGAGGCAATGTCGAAGCAATGACCTAAACGAGCTGCGATCGTGTGGCGAAAAGGAAATTGAGCGCATAGCGAAAGACAGCGGCCTATCCGTTTCCGAATTCCACAAACTCGCCAGCCTTGGCCCTAATGCAGTTGATCTTTTGGAACGCCGAATGACAGCACTGGACCTCGACCCCGTCGAGGTCTCCGCCATTGCGCCTCAGACGTTCCGCGATCTGCAGCGCGTTTGCTCTTTTTGTGAAAGCCACGGACGGTGTCTACGAGACCTCGCGCGCGATCCCGCCAACGCAGCGTGGAAGAAATATTGTCCAAACGTCACAACACTAATGGCGCTCGATGCGCTGCCATGGGCATCGCGGCGTGAGTGGTAAGGCAGCGCAGATTGGCCAAACCAACTCGTCCAGCGAGAAAATCACAAATTCCGGTTTCGGCAGCTAAGAGGCTCAGACGCCTGCCCGAAAATGCGTCATGACGACGATATCGCCACTTGCAGCGTCCCTTGCGGCGCAACAGCGTAGAAGTATCGCACCATCCAATACCCGATTTTTTTTCATATCGGGAAGGCGCTGAGATTTGGTCAGAATCGGGAGCCTGCTGCCTGAGGTCTACTATTCGATCCTACGCGACCGCTCCCTGGGCTTTCCTTATAATGGCGCAATCACTGTCCCTGGAGTGTCCCTACATCCGGCGTTCAACCCTAATGAGCATACGCGCGATTTGGTCCTTAAGTTTGAGGCGCTGTTTTTTGAATCGTTCAAGGACCTCATCTGTAGTCGGCTCCTCCTCCGATTCGATGCGATAGATCTGATGATTAATCTCGTCGTAACGGCTGGCCAATCGCCCAAATAGATAATTGGTTTTCATAAGCCGCGTTATGAGCAAAGCCTCATCGGGAAACTCATCTGGTAAGTCGTGGGGGATACGCATCACGATACCTCAATCGGTCGAGGATTATCAAAGTACTTTGCGGTGGATCAATCGCCGCCATGCGATCACAGCCGCTCGATTTCAAATTCCCCGCACGAATAACCGAGCATCGAAAGGCCTTCCTCCAGAAAATCGCCCACAAGCGGCATGCCAAGAAGGTATTCGGCCGTGCGCTGATTGTGCGCGCGGGCCGCTTCCTCTCGTACTGTCGACCAGTCTTCGGCGGAATAGTCGTCTCGGCCGAGCCACGCCAAGGCTACGAGATCAATCTGCTCGTCCTCCGAAAGTGAATTGATCAGTGACGTAAGCTCCTCGACAACAGGATCATCTTCATGCTCCTCAAGAACCTCAATATCCATGTCATCGGAAGGGTTTGAGCCCGGATCGGGCTCGGTCACCTCATCCTTGGCGTCGAACTCTTTGGCTTTGATGATGATGAAGCAGACTTTTTCAGGCGAGATCGTAAGCGGCGACTTGTCTTCATCATCGGTTGGTTCTGTCGGCTTCACTTCCCTTTGCATGGCTGTCACATCCTGTTGCGGCTCCGGCCGAAACTAGAGCCGTCCGAAGATAAAAAGGATCTGCTCGGTGAGACCTCTTGTCTCTCCAAATTGTCATTAAGACTCGTCTTGGCAGGCGGCTCCTGGCATTGATCCAAATCAATGACAGCAACAAAGCTTAGTTTCTTAAGACCTGACTATTCGAGCAGAGGAGTCCATCCATGTGCGATTATAGTCTGCATCAAGTCGCCTCGCGGCCTGCTCAGGTCGGAGACAAACTGGTAGCGACCAATTTCGTCAATTCGATCACCCGCGGCTTTGCGGCCATCGGGCAAAGCGACGTGGCCGTCTGCCTAGTTCCCGGCACGGAGTTGGCGTTCGACGACGATGTCCAATACGAACGTGCCTTCAGCCTTTTCGGGAGGGTGCGCGTACATCATAAGGTTGCACGGTTTCGTCAGGTCGATATGGCCAATCCGCAGGCGCATCACGACGCGCTTGAATTTCCGGACGGCCGGATTGTGAAGGTCACGAGGCTGGTTGCCGGCCAGACCGCTACCGTTCTGCAATTGCCGGCCACGACGCACGATCAGGGTCGTAACGAGCCTGGACGGGTGTCCACAGCCGCGCTTACGCGCCGAGCGCTTGCATGAGGGGTCCATCTCCGCGGCTGACATTGAACCGTGGAACTAGCTTTGGTCACGCAATGGGAACTGCGACGAAGCTCATCGCGTCGTCTCTTTTTACGCGCAATAGCACTGCCCGTTTCGGGTGCGTGTGAGCTTCGTCCAAGATCTTGCGGACATCCGCAGGAGTGTTAACGGCATGGCCGGCGACCTCCAAGATGATATCCGCGGCTTGAAGACCGCTCTCGGCAGCGGGACCATTGGGATTGATCTCAGTGATCACCACGCCCTCACTGCCTGCTCCCGCCACAGCGCTTGCCGGAGCGATTGTGAGTCCAAGGGCCGGAACCCGCAGGGCTGATCGAGACACCGGTTAGCAACAAATCGCCTGGGCTCACACCTTTTTGGATGAGTACAAAAAATAAACCGAAACAGCTCACCAAAGACAAATCAAGCCCAATCGCATCATCCAACCATAATGACCGATCGCGTACTCGCTGATCATGCGCTAGGACGGATCGAGCTCAGGCTTAAGCTTATGGAGCGAAACCAGCACGAACATGAACGCCGCAGCGCAGCCAAAGGACAAACCTGCTTCAAGACACGCACTTATCATGATGGAGACATATCAATCCGCGGCGGTGGATCACGTTCAAAGGGCTTAAGCCGATCGTGTCTCCCTGAACAGAGGGACTACAGTGCCACGCCACCAAGTCGACGCTGTCGCCTGCTCAGCAGGCGACGACCGACAGCGATAGGCCCTCAGATTTTTGGATATCCGACAGTCTGCGCGAAGGTCACAAACTGCTCGGCGCCCAATTTCATTGTTATGGCTAGTCTTTGGTAATCGACGGCACCGCGAAACACGGTCGCTAGACCCTCGGAGGCACAGAACAGGTAGACGTTCTGGCCGATGAAACCGGTGTCGACCGAAGCATACAAGCGCCGCTCTTCTGCCGAGATGTCTTGCATCCGCTCGCCGTGCGCGACGTAGATGAGGTTAAGCGGAGCGGTGCCAACGAAGTCCTGCGTTCCCGTTTGGGCACGGATATCGGTCCGCAGATAGGGGATGAGCGCGTGTCGTTTCGGTTCGTAGAGCCATACACCGTCCGCCATCGCGGCATAGATGTCGATCACCATGACGTGGCGCCAATACGGCGCAGTGCGATCGCCCGTAGTCGGCCGATTGATTCCAAAAGCCGCCCATAACAGGTCAGACAAAATTTGTGCGCCCAATGGTTTGTCTGCGTACTCGCGAATCGAACGTCTTAATCTGAGCGCCTGGATAAGAGGCTTGCCGCCATCTGTGCGAGGAGGCGGCAGTTCCACGGCTCCGGCTTCCTGAGCCAAGACAGTTTGTGTTGCCGCAAACGCACCACTTGAGAGAAGCCCTGCACTTGCCTGGCGCCTGGTCATCATGGCTTTAGT
>Ga0187817_10001563_pt1 | contig 11309 bp, 9 predicted proteins | sample NC_wetland_sal_i_17_FD_132431 | JGI IMG/M metagenome (GOLD analysis project Ga0187817, IMG submission 132431) | Wetland sediment microbial communities from Neuse River Estuary, North Carolina, USA - SO4_2 | ecosystem: Environmental > Aquatic > Freshwater > Wetlands > Sediment | place: USA: North... | reverse complement strand
TGTCATTCACGCTCCTGGCCACCGACGGCAGTAGCGCGAACAGCGAACTGGAAAAGAACATGACGATGCCGGTCCGAGCCAACACAGTCAGAATCGCAGGAGAGTTGCGGACGTAGCGAATCGCCGCGACCGTGGCCCCGGTCAATGTTTCTGCCGGGGCTGTCTGATTGCGAATCGGTCTTTTCCATCTCGCGACCACCACAATGACCCCGAAAAACGACACGACGTTCGCGACGAAAGCGGTTGCGACGCCTGCTGCGGCGATCACCGCGCCCGCTATTGCGGGCCCCACTGCTCTGGCGAGATTGAATTCGATCCCATTCAGAGCTGATGCCGCAGCCAGGTCGTCCTTGGCGACCAATTCAGGAAGGATGGCGCGCCAGGTTGGGGTTTCAAACGCGTCTCCGGCGGAGAGGGCAAAGGTCAGCGCTAGCAGCAACCAGGGCGACATAGAGCCGCTGATGGTCAGAACCGCCAGAATCAGGGCGACCCCCACCATCCAGGTTTCGGTATACAAAATGAGCCTGCGGCGATCGAAGATATCGCCGGCGGAACACGCAGGCAGTGCCAGTAGAAAGTAAGGCAGCGAAGCGGCAGTTTGTATAAGCGCGACATAACCCGGGCCGGCGCGCAGTGAAACCATCAACCACGCGGCGCCCACGTTCTGCATGAAGGTGCCAATATCTGAGACAAGATCTGCGATTAACAGATTGCGAAAGATCGGAACCCGAAGTGGCCGCAATATGCCTGCCGAGTTTCGCGGTGCCGATTCTTTTTCTGCGTTCGTGGCCAATCGGGGTGCTCGATAAATTAAATGGGGTTTAGGCGATCCTTGCTTCTTCGTCACTCAGAGGTGTAATTTCAGTTTCCGCTTTGGCGGCGTCGGTTTTCTGCCGAGATACACGCAATACATACTTTATCGCCGGTTACGTAGGAGTAGAGCCATTTGATTTCCGGCCCTAATCCCTCAGCAACTCGGCGTTATTTGGGAAGAACAGCAGCGATGCAATTGATTTCCACCAGTGAATCGCCGGGCAGCGCCGCCACTGCAACCGTGGTACGGGCAGGCCCGCCGTGGGGAAAATACGTCGCGAATACTTTGTGCATCCCGTCCCAGTGTTCAATCTTCACCAGGAACACATTGGCTTGGAGGACCGTGTCCATGTTTCCCCCGCCGATCTCAACCATTTTCTTCACCTTGTCCATGACCATGGTGGTGTGAGATTCGATCGTCCAGTCCTTCTGATCTCTCTGGTCATGCGCGCCTTGTCCGGAAACGTATATAAGACCATTGTGAACGACGACCGGCATGATCACGTCCTTCTCCCCGCCCGGCTTGCCTTCGCCATTCAGCTTGCGGATGGCGGTCGCATCCTGGGAAGCCTGCGCCATCCCCCGCGTGGTCAAGGCTGCGGACGTAAATCCGAGAGCGGAAAAAACAGAACCCAACCGCAGGGCAAAGGTCCTTCGAGTCGAGGTGAGATTCATGACAATGCTCCTTTCGCCCGTAAATTCACGCTGCCTGCAGAATGAAAACGCTGGATTATCCGATGAAAAGCGTTTTAACGCAACTTCTTCAAGCTATACGATGGCTCATATACATTCGTTTGTGAAGGATTTGCTCAATCGCATCGGAAACGGACGCGACCTCAACGTGGCGGAATTGCGCAATCAGTTCGCTATCGCTCACCGCGGCTGCAATCGGATTGGATTGTGCCCGGGTGAGGCGGACGGGCAGAGTTGTTAGGGGAAGGAGGACCGCTGCCGCCAGGACAATTCCGAAGATACGTTTCCTTGAGAAGATCCGTTTTCTCGAAAAGAGATGTCACAGATTCATTCCGTCCTCCGTGTTGCTCCGCGGTTCTCCGTGCTTCTACAGCGAATACGATACAATGTCGGCTGTTTGCCGATGCCGCTCATGCGCAAGCCGCTCTATCAGTTCGGAATCTGTTTGATACTTTCGATATTGTACGTCTCGTTTTCGCAAGCCGGACAAGATGCTTCTTCCCCGCACGATCCGAATGCGGGCCCGCCAGCGGGTAGAAGTATTTTTAACTCTTCCTGTGCCGGATGTCACGGATTGGACGGCCGGGGAAGCGACAAAGCAGCCAACCTCTCGGGAAGCGCCGAGGCAAAGCAACATTCGGACGCTCAGCTGTCAAAGATAGTTGTGAACGGAGTGCCAGGAACCGGCATGCCAGCTTTTCATAGTCTCACGGAGAAACAGGTCCGTGCGCTGATCGGCTATCTGCGATTCCTGCAAGGCAGGGCCGGGGCATTCACGATCTCCGGCGACGCCAAACGTGGTAGAGAAATCTTTTTCGGCAAAGGTGAGTGTTCAACCTGCCACACGATTTCAGGCCAGGGGGGATTCCTCGGGCCCGATCTCACGAATCATGCAACTGCATCTGCGGAAGCTATTCGGGAGGAAATCATCAGAGCGGCGAGAGTGCCCGCGGCAGGCTATCGAACAGCCGTCCTTACCACAGCCAACGGTGATCGGGTGGAAGGCCTGGTTCGCAACGAGGATAACTTCTCCGTGCAATTGCAGACCAAGGACGGCAACTTCCATCTTCTGAAAAAAGCTGAGTTGCGGAGTTTCGAATACCAGGACGGCTCCCTTATGCCGGGCAATTATCGCGAACTGCTCAGCGAAGCGGAACTTAACGATCTGGCGAGCTATCTGGTCACTACGTCCGGTGCGAACAAACCGCCCACATACCGCAAGCATGAGGACGACACGGAATGAACTATCGCGTTCCCGTTCTGCTCGTGTTGGTCTTAGAGTCTTCAGCGACCCTTGCTTGGGCTCAGAAAACGAGCAGTTTCACGCTTGAAACCATCTCGCCGAAGTTTCTGGAACTCATCGGCAACGACGCGAAACTTGAAACCGTGGCGACCGGCTTCGGTTTCACGGAAGGGCCGATGTGGGACCCCGCCGGATTTCTTTACGTCAGCGACGAGACCATCAACAAGATTTTCCGGGTTTATCCGGATGGCAGGAAGGAAGAGGTCATCGCTCTCGGCGATCCTGACGGCAACACTTTCGACCGCAGGCGTCGCTTGATCGATTGTGCGAGTGTCCTGCGAGCGCTCATCGAGGTGAGTCCAGATGGAAAGTATAAAGTGCTCGCCGATCGCTACGAGGAAAAGCGCTTTAACAGCCCGAACGACGTGATTGTTGGCCCCGATGGCGCACTCTATTTCACCGATCCAACGCTGGATCTGGTTGCGGGCGAGAAGCAGGAGATCCCCTTTCAGGGCGTCTACCGGCTGGATGACAACGGAAGCGTGCGCCTGCTAACCAGGGACCTGACGCAACCGAATGGATTGGCTTTCTCTCCGGACGGCAAGAAGTTCTATGTTGACGACAGCGCGCAGCGCAATATTCGCTCCTACGACGTGGCCGCCGACGGAACTTTGACGAATGGGCGCGTCTTTGCCGAGGAACCCGGCGCCAAGCATGAGGGTGTTCCCGACGGTATGAAGGTGGATGACAAAGGCAATCTTTTTGTCACGGGACCGAAGGGCATCTGGGTATGGGATGCAAACGGCACTCACCTGGGCACCATCGTGATGCCCGAACAGCCAGCCAATCTCACCTGGGGTGATCCCGAATACGATACGCTTTACATCACGGCAACAACGTCAGTGTATCGGCTCAAAGCCAGGACCCACGGATTTATTCCCTACCTGGCGCACTGAGTTTGTCACATTCATTTCCGACGGGCCATTAGTGCGGCAGCGCAAAACTGAAGACGTCGCTTCCGGCGCTGACCGCTACGTATTGAACGCCATCCACGGCGTAGGTCATGGGAGACGCACTAAATGTCTGGCCAGTATTGAAGTGCCAGAGAGGCTGGCCCGTCTCGGCGTCCACTGCTTCGAAAGATTCGGCGTCGTCGCCAAAGAAAAGGAGTCCGCCCGCCGTGGTGAGAGTTCCTCCTGAGGAGTGGCCGTGACCAGCCTGCGGATACCGCCAGACTTTCCTGCCGTCGGATGGTGACAGCGCCAACAGAACCTTCTGGGAGTTTTCATCGGGAGGATGTTTTGTGCCCGTGGCATAGAACGTCTCGCCGGGTGTGAACGGCTTCAGCTTGGCAAAGTAGACATTGCAATCTTCGAGGGCGATCACATAAAAAAGACCCGTGGCCGGATTGTAAGAGGGCGAATACCAGTTGGTCGCGCCAACAACGCCCGGGCAGATATAAGTGCCGTCTTTCGTGGGCACTCGGCCGGACAGGAGCGGGCGCCCGTTGCCGTCAATTCCGGTTGCCCAGTTTAACTTTTCCACAAAGGGAGTCGCTCGCAAGAACTTTCCATCGGTTCGGTCGAGAACGTAGAAGAATCCGTTTCGATCCGCCTGCAGGAGTAGGTGCCGCGGCTCGCCGTTTTCCTCCCGGTCCACCAAAACCGGTGTTTCAGTGGCGTCATAGTCGTAGAGATCATGCGGCGTGAACTGGAAGTACCATTTCAGTTTGCCGGTACCGGGGTCAATGGCAAGGACGCAGGCGGTGTACAGATCGTCGCCCGGCCGGGTACTTCCGTCGAAGTCGGGAGCGGCGTTGCTGGTTGTCCAATACAACGTGTCAAGTTCCGGGTCGTACGTACCCGGCATCCAGGTTGTACCGCCGCCATGCAGATAGGAGTCGCCCGGCCAGCTGGCGGAACCGAATTCTCCCGGCGCGGGAATCGTCCACAATCGCCATTTCAGGGTGCCGGACCTGGCATCGTAACCCGCCAGGAACCCGCGCACTCCGGAATCGCCGCCTGAAGTTCCTACCACCACCGTATCTTTCACGACCAAAGGGGCACTGGTGGCTCCGTAGTGTTTGAGCTTGTCGGCGTACTGGACGTCCCACAGCAGGTTTCCTGACCTTGCATCGAGGCAAAGCAGGTGAGCGTCATCGGTCTCGGAAAAGACAAAGTGCTCCCACAGTGCCACGCCACGATTTTTGTGGCCGGCAGCGTCGTCGAGGAGGCCTGAACTTACGGGCCGCGCATAGTGCCACAGAGTTCGACCAGTGCTGGCATCCAGGGCGAAGACGTCGTTTGCGGAAGTGACGTACATGACGCCGCGAATGACGACTGGGGTCACCTCCAGTCTCTGCGAGTTGCCGGGATGGAAAACCCAGGCCGCGCGCAGTTGGGCGACGTTGGCGCGGTTGATCTCATGCAGGCTGCTGAAGCGACGGCCCGTATAGTCCCCGTTATATGAAGGCCAATTTTCGCCCGCCGGCCGAGCCAGCAGATCATCGGCGCTGACGTGCTGCGCCGAAGTTGCAGGAGGCCCATTCTGCTGTCCGGCGAGCCTTTGCCCCGCGCGGATAGCGAGTAGAAATAGAATGACCGCTGCAGCTTGCCGTTTCATCTCAATGGTTATCCGCGCCCGTCACTTGAACTTCCTCAAAAGCGCCGCGGTCGACCCCGTTGTCATCGACGAGGTGAATCGAGAGGCGGGAGCATTTTCCGGGCGAAGCAATCTCAGTCTCGAGCGATACTGGCTGGTCTGGATTTACATCGGCAACGGGAAGTTCAGCCAGGGCATGGCCGTGCTCGCCGTAAAGGTGGGCAATCAGGCGTCCAGAGTAGAAGACTCCAAAGGATCCCGAGAGGCCGATCCTGCCGTTTTCTTTGACTGCAGCTCGCAAGGGCTGAACCAAAATCCCTGCATCGGTGACGCCGTGGAACTCTTTGCCGGAACGCGTGGGGAACCACTCCGTCTCCAGGGCGCAGCGTTCGCCGGGACGCAACCGGCACATGGGGCTGTTGATCTCTGCTTCAAGATAGTAGGCGCTACCCTCCGATTCACTGAGAGAGAGGTCACCGTCAGCATTGAGCCCGGCTTCCGGGCCGTTGGTCCAGAAAATGACCGAGGCTTTCCCCGGATATGGCTTGCCCTCTTCGTATTCAAAGCGCTCGACCATGGCGTATTGGCTGTTGCCGTCGACGACCGCGAGCCATCCCTCAGTCGAGTCGAGCCACAATTCGGCGGCCGCATTAACGTAATGCACAGCAAAGAAGCCGTCTTCCCTCACTTTCACTGCCGGGTTTTCAGCGAGACCATACCGCACGTGGTAGCGATTCAAATAGCTGCTGAACCGGTTTGCCGGCGTAAACGTCCAGAAATCATGATTGATTTGCATCCGGTTCGAACCATTCGCGCCGGGAAGAGACGTATCGTATTGCGAGACCGATTGCATCGACCACTCCACGGTATGTCCCGTGACATTTTTCATGGACGCACGAAATCCGATGCGGGGCGAGTCGGCGTCTAAACGGATCGTGCGCGTAAATTGAACTCCAGTCTGCGGATCGGCCGGGCTGGTCAACTCGACTTCGCAGTGCTGGCCTTCCGCAATCTTGCGAAACGTGAACGGTCCATCGTCCAGAAGGTCAGAGTTGCCGGGCCAATGTTGCTCATCGTCGTTCCCTTCCGGCAAGAGCCAGATCTTGTCGCCGCCATAGTTGAACCACTGGCTGGGACTCGGTGGAAGGTACTTCCCGGCCAACTTGGGATTCACGAACAGGTACGCATGGCCACCGAAAGTGACCTGCATCAGCCGTCCGCCATTCTGCGGCACGACGATCAATTGCACCCACCGATTCGAAAGCTGCTGTGCGTTCCATCCCTTGTAGTCGGTGGCCTCGACACGGCAGGCCGCATTGCTTTTGGAATTCGTTTGACTAAATGCCGCACACCAGCCGCACCACATGACGATGGCGCCAACCACACAGAAACGTGGCAAACGATTCGACCTCAGCGAACGTGATGTGATCATCGTTAATTTCACGAAAACAGAGTCGCGCCTCGAGATTAGCATTTGGATCAGCAGCCGCAAACGAAACAAATTCTAACAAAACGAAAGATTTCGATTTGCGTCCCGCAGATTCTGTGATATACCAGCGGGCACACGCAGGCGCTAAATCTCGGCACGTCCACCGTAATGAAGCCCAGGATCCTTATTCTCCTGCTGTTGATGTCGACCCATCTCGCGGGCCAGGACAGAACAGTTGACCCGACCTGGTTGCGGCGCTATTTGCCAGATCTGAAGGAGCAGACCGTCGGTCTTTCCTCCGCGACCTGTCACTACAAGCCAATCTTCGGCGAGGGCGACAAAGATAGTCGAATTTTGCGAAGCGTTGTCCGCTTCGGCGAAGTTTCCATTGACCCCGGTGGAAACTGCGGCAGCATTCTCTACGATCGTGAGGAGGAAATCTATTTTGTCTTGCAGGGCACGGGCACTCTGCAGTACGGGAACGAAACTCGGGCTTTGCGCGCAAATGATTTCACGTACCTCGCTCCGGGGGTGAAGCATGGGCTTGCCAATAAGTCCAACCAGGGTTTGCGAGTCCTGGTCATGAGCTTCAAAATCCCGGGGCGGCGCATGTTGGCCGCTGCCTCGCCGCTCCTGCGAATCGTCAACCTGGATGACGTCAAGGAAGAAACAGTATCAGGACATCCCACGTCGGTTTTGTACAAACTGCTGGTCGGTCCCCGCAACGCGAAACGAGATGCCATCGACGAAGCATACGTAGTGACGAGTTTCTTCTCGATGAACTTCGCGCCCGGCGGAACTAACTTCCCGCATCATCACGAGACTGCAGAAGAGATTTATCTGGTCGTTGACGGAGAAGGGGAAATGGTCGCGGGAAGCGGAATGAATGGAATCGAGGCGCACTTCCCGTCTAAAGCCGGGGATGCGTACTATTTCCGTCCCAACTGCACCGTGGGATTCTACAACCAGAATAAGCCGGAAGCGCACGCGTACATCCTCGCGGTACGATCGCAGATTCCTGTGAGCGATGAAGAAGACTGATTGGCGGCGCTTGCAAGAGCTGATCTCACGAAGTTTGGTGGGCGTACTCAGGAAACACTTTCTCCATCAGGAGGCAATCATGCCAATCCGGAACTCCAGCCGCAGATCATTCGTCAAACTGCTGGCCGCCGCGCCTCTGCTCAGCCAGATCGCCGCGCGCGAGTTGTACGCGCAAGCTGCATCGGCGGTCGGGCGCGATCCAGGTCAAAACGTCTACACCCGGCTGGGAGTGAAGACGGTGATCAACTGTCGGGGCACGTGGACTTACTTGAGCGGTTCGCTGGAATTCCCGGAAGTTCGGGAGGCGCAGGTGGAAGCCGCACGGTACTTTGTAAACATGCTGGAGTTGCAGCGTGGCGCAGGCCGGCGCCTGGCCGAGCTGACCGGCGCCGAATCCGGCATCGTCACTTCGGGCGCGGCTGGCGCCATGGCTGCGGCCACTGCCGCATGTATGGCCGGCACCGACGACAAGTACATCTGGCAACTACCAGACACGACCGGTCTGAAACATGAAGTCATCATGGTCGGAGGCCGCAGCGCTTTTGACAGCGCGATCCGGCTGACTGGAGCCAAGCTGGTTCTCGTGTACTCGCTCGAAGAGATGGCCAATGCCATCAACGAAAACACAGCCATGATCTATACGACGGATCTTGGTGACAAGCTCCAGAAAGAATTGGCCGTCGCCAAAGAACACAAAATCCCGATGCTGCTCGATGATGCAGCGGGCATCCCGCCGGTTGAGAATGTCAAGGTGTACGCTCGCATGGGAATTGATCTTTATTGCTTCTCGGGCGGAAAGGGGCTGTGTGGACCTCAGTGCAGCGGGTTGCTTTTAGGACGGAAGGATTTGATCGAGGCGGCGCTCTTGAATTGCAGTCCGCGGGAAGGAGCGGTTTGCCGTCCCATGAAAGTTGGGAAAGAGGAAGTCATCGGATGTCTCACGGCTCTCGAAACCTGGCTGAAGCTCGACGAGAAAAAGCTCTATGCGGAATGGAATGCCCGTCTGGATCGCATTCGAAAGCTGGTGGAGACGGTGCCCGGAATAAAGACCGACACTTATGTTCCTGACGATGGAAACCGCTATCCTACACTGAGAATCTCGTGGGATCACGAAAGCTGGAGGTACTCCATCGCGGATTGCGTCCAGGAACTGCGCGCGGGAGATCCCGTGATAGAAGTGCTCGGGCCAGACAACCCAAGTCTGGTCAAATCCGTCCGCGAGGGCAATCCGAATCGAAAAGAGCGCAAGGAACCGGACCACATTGAGCTGGTTTCTATGACGATTAAGCCGGGAGAGGAAATCATAGTGGGACAAAAACTGCGGTCGATCCTGGGCGCTGCGCAGAAGAAGGCAACAGCTTAAAGAGGCGAGGCTGACGTGAGATCTCTCCATCCCAATATTGCATGGCTGATGTTTGGCGCCCTTGCCCTTTGCCTGGCGGCGAGTGCGCAAGATCAGCCGCCCTCCATCGTCCCAGCGCAAACGACGGCTCACCAAAGCCGCTTCTACTCGCCCGCCGTGGCAGCGGGAGGCTACGTCTACGTGTCCGGACAAGGCCCGCGGAGGCCGGACGGCAGCCTGCCCCCAAACTTCGCTGACCAGGTAAGGCAGGCTCTGGAAAACGTTCAGACGACAGTGAAGTCTGCAGGGTTGACGAATGAGCATGTGGTCTACGTCCAGGTATACCTGGAAGACATGCGCCAGTATGACGAGCTCAATAGAGTATTCGCGGAGTATTTCGGAAAGTCTCAACCGGCGCGCGCTGTGCTTGGCGTCGGTCGGACTCCGGAATCATCCATTGAGATAAGCGCTGTCGCGGTTCGCAGCCTCGAGCAGAAGAAGCCTGTCTATCCGCCCAACTACAAATCGCAGGATCAAGCTCCTCCTGGAATGCTTACCCATGACCGGCTGTTTGTTTCGAGCATGACCGGCAGCGACCCGGTGACCGGCAAAGTCCCTGACGATGCGGCATCCCAAGTCGATCTGGCTCTGGACCGTATGGAAGCCGTCGTCAAAGCAGCGGGTCTCGAACTCGCTAACATGGTTTTCGTGAACCCGTATCTGACGTCGGACATACCAGGCCGTGTCATGAATGGCCGTTATGCGCGGAGGTTTGAATTCGGGAACACTCCCGCCCGCGCGACCATCGAAGTCTCGAGCCTCCCGGGCGGCGCGCACATTGAGTACACGGGAGTAGCGGTGCGGGATCTCATGCAGCGGAAAGCAGTGCGGCCCAAGAACATGCCTCCAAGCCCGACGGCGAGTCCCTGTGTTTTCGCCGGCGATACGTTGTACTGCTCAGCCAAGGACGGCTTTATTCCCGGGCCTCATGGCGGTATTTTCGCGACCACCACACAGCATCAACTTCGCCAAACGATGCGAAATCAGCTGGATAATCTTGAAGAAGCCGGGATGAACTTCGACCAGGTAGTAGCCACCAATGTTTATCTCGATGATCTGTCGGACCTGCCGGTCTTCGATGAGGTCTACGCCCAGTATTTCGGCGCCATGCCGCCGGCGCGCACCACCATCCAGCAAATTGCACCGACGGAGCGCAAGCCCGACAAGGATGACCACTTCCCGGGGCTGGAACAAGTCTCGTTCATTGCGGTAGTGAGTCGGCGTTAGCCGGTGAAATCGGCCTGGCAAGATGCTAGGGGTGAAACCTGATCGATGCCATCGCTTCAGGAAGCGATATATTCAGCTTTGCTTTGCCGTAAGCGTTGGATTTCATACCAAGCTTCTTGGGCGAGACTGGCCACCACCTGAAAAGGAGGAATCATGCAGATCGACAATTCTTCGACCTGGAATTTCAACCGCTCCTGCGCGGGAAGCGTCGTGAGCAGATTTGCGAGTTCGATTGTCCTGTTTCTTCTTGTCGCCTACAGCGCTGTGTTGACCGCACAGTCTGCGGCCACCGTGGGTACGGTTCACATCGACGCCACGCCCGGTCATTCCATCAACTCTTTCGATCCTGACAGCGCTCTGGGAAGCTCGATTGATGTGCTGTCGCGGGATGGAATTGACAAGGTTTACACGCCTCACATTATTCAGGAGTCGCTCTCGGCGGGGTGGGGACCGATTACATATCGCAACAACTCCGAATTGCGCATGGCGGCCTGGCACTGGAACGGGAACGGAACCTGGAGCGACGCCGCTCACAAGAGCGGCTATTTTACGGGGAGCACCGAACTCAAAGATCCCGTACGCTACATTCTTTCTTATGCGTTGCCGCATCGGGGCTTTTCGACCAGCGGGGATCGCCCGCTGCAGGGCCCCAATCTAACTTATTGGAAGAGCAACCCCTATCTCACCAGCAAATTCACGGGAGAAAGCGACGCCCTCCATCCGCAATGGGTCATCGTCGATCTCAAAGCTGAGAAGCCGGTGGATGCAATCCGCATAGCATGGGCGAATCCCTACGCTGTGCGTTATCAGGTTGAGTACTGGGTGGGAAAACGCGCCCTCGACTTCGATGAGGGTCCTCA
>Ga0187817_10001561_pt1 | contig 11322 bp, 8 predicted proteins | sample NC_wetland_sal_i_17_FD_132431 | JGI IMG/M metagenome (GOLD analysis project Ga0187817, IMG submission 132431) | Wetland sediment microbial communities from Neuse River Estuary, North Carolina, USA - SO4_2 | ecosystem: Environmental > Aquatic > Freshwater > Wetlands > Sediment | place: USA: North... | reverse complement strand
GCGCACCAACATCGGGCAAAGCCTGGACAATTCCGGCAAGGTGAAGAGCATGAGTTACTACCTGCCGCCGAATCCCGTGCAGGACGCCAAGAATGCAACGGGAGACGGCTACCACTCGGATGGCAGGATATTGGTGGTGTTCTTGAAGTAGTCAGTGATCGGTGACCAGTTGTCAGTTATAGCGATGCCAGGAATTTGCGCATGCGCTCCAGACCACGATCGAGCTCGGCGATCGACGTGGCATAAGAAACGCGAATGTGATCGCTGGTTCCGAAGCCCTCCCCGGGGACTGTGGCCACATGAACCTCACGCAGCAGCTTGCCGGCCAAATCGGACGCCGACGTCACACCGCCCCGGCCGAAGAAGCTTGAAACATTGGGATAGGCGTAGAACGCGCCTTCGGGCAGCGTGCATTTCACTCCGGGAATCGAGCGCAGGCCGTTGATGACGTGGTCTCGTAAATGGATGTACTCGGCTCGCATTTCGACCACGCACTGCTGCGGACCCTTCAGAGCAGCCACAGCAGCCTTCTGCACGATGGAGGTGGGATTCGAGGTGGACTGACTCTGGAGCTTGTGCATAGCACTGACCACCGCGGCGGGAGCCAGCGCGTAGCCCAGCCGCCATCCGGTCATGGCATAAGTTTTCGAAAGCGAACCCACGATCACCATGCGCTCACGAAATTCACGCAACGATCCCACCGAGAATCGCTTGCCGGTGTAGGTCAAGTAGACATAGCACTCGTCCGAGAGCACCCAGATGCCGCGCTCGTGGGCCAGGCGGAGCACCTCAGCCATGTCGTCGGCAGACATCACTGCGCCGGAAGGATTCGAGGGCGAATTCAGGATGATGAGCTTGGTGCGAGGCGTGACCAGGCGGTCGATCATTTCAGCAGTTACGCGGAAGCCTTGGCTCTCGTCGGCCTCCAAGAGAACGCAATTCCCGCCGGCGTAACGCACGATGTCCTTGAAAGAAACCCAATAGGGAACGGGCAGGATCACTTCGTCGCCATGATCCACCAACACCTGAATGGCGTTGAACAGGGCATGTTTGCCGCCAGTGGACGCAATCGTCTCCTCGCGGCGGTAATCGGAATCAAAATCCACCGCATGACGGTGGACGATGGCGTCACGGAGCTCGGCTGTTCCGCCCACTGCCGTGTATTTGGTGAAGTTGCCTTGGATGGCCGCAATCGCGGCATCCTTGATGTGTTGTGGCGTGGCGAAGTGAGGCTCGCCGGCGCCGAAGTCGACCACATCAATGCCTTGCTGGCGCAGCTTGTCCGCCTCTGCGACCACGGCCATGGTGGCGGAAGGCTCAATGCGGTTGATTCGGTCGGTGAGCTTCAGGGCGACACTAGCTTCGGTAACTGGGGTCATCCTCGTTTCCTCGCCTTCGGTTCTCTTGCTGATTGCAGTTTGATGGCGGGATCCAGCTTTTCTCTGAGCCGCTGTTCCACCATTTCCGGCACCAAATCTTTGACCGAGCCGCCCAGTTGCGCGACTTCGCGCACCAAGCGGGAGCTCAGATAGGAATACTGCTCCGCCGGCATCATGAACACGGTTTCCAGGTCAGGTTGCAATTTGCGGTTCATCAACGCCATCTGCAACTCGTACTCATAGTCGCTGATGGCCCGAATTCCACGAAGTACGGCACCAGCCTTGATCTTGGCGGCATAGTCCACCGTCAGACCGTCAAATGTATCCACGTGCACGTTCTTGAAACCCGCCGTCATCGACTCCAGCATAAGCACGCGTTCGGACAAACTGAACAGCGGGGCCTTCTCCGCATTGCGCAGGATGGCCACTACCAACTGATCGAATATTTTGCTCCCCCGTTCGATCAGGTCCAGATGACCATTCGTAGGCGGATCGAACGAGCCGGGATAGATAGCAACGATCTTTTTCAATTCCCCTCGCCGCGCAAAGGGCTGAATTTCAGCAAAATAGGATTTTATTCGCCCGGTGAAGCGAATAGCAATTGTTGTTTGGCAGCTGCGAGCCGTGCCGCTGCGAGGGCATGTCCGGTAGGACAGGTAACTGGTTACCGCCTTGTGATACTACACGATAGTGGTAGTTCGTTACTTGCCGCGTCAACCGCGGGAAACTAGCCTCGTGGATGATGTCGCCACGATCTCTTTTGTTCTCCTCCGACCAGGAGACGTCGCGCCGGATGACGCAAGCCTTCGAGGAACTCGAGCTTGAAGTCGAGTCCTGCTCGGACATCTTCTCCGCGCTAGAAAGGGTAACTGGCCAAAGCTTCGACATCATCCTCGCCGACTTGGACCAGGGACCGGAAGCCGGGTTCCTGCTCAAGACCGCCCATGAATTGAAATTGAACAGGAGCGCTTTTGCGTTCGCCGTCGCCAGTGGGACGGCCTACGCCGAGCCCGAGGAATTCGGCGTAGAACTGGTACTGGCGAAGCCGATCATCCCCGATCAAGTGAAGTACGCGCTGCTATCCTGCGACAGTTTTCTGGCTGGCATGCGGTCCTGGTCAGTCCGAGGCGACTCTGCAACCAAGCAAGAGGCACCTGCTGTTGTGCTGGCTAAGGAATCGCGGCAGGCACGTCCGCAGGTTCAACCTGCTCCGAGGAAGCTGCCAGTTCGTCCGTCCGAGCCCTCCCCCACAACCAATCAAGGCTGGGTCAAGAAACCGGAGCCACCAAGCGTTGCGCCGGCCACTCCCAGCCCGGAACCCGTGAGATCGCCGATGCCGGCGCCGGTCCCGCCGAGTCCGAGTAGGAGCACAGCGGTCCAGCCCAAGACGCGAGTCAGCCAAAGCAAGGTTTTGTGGTCAACTACGCTTGGTGTATCTTTCCTGGCATTGGCTTACGGAGTGAGCCGGCCGCCGAGCCTGAACTTTTTCGCGACCACAATCGGGGAGGGTCGGAAAGCTCTGGCACAGGTCTACGATCGAACCCTGGAAATCGCCGGGAACGCCTCGCACGGACCGAAAGAAACCAAGCCTGCGGATGTTGAAGCGGTAAGCGCCGCCGCCGCATTTCCGTTGGTAGGGGTTCGTGCCGCCGCATCCTCGACGCCGCGGATGATTCCCGCCCACCACTCGCCAACCCCTGAGCAGGCTCCACCTCGCGGACCGGAAACACTTCAAGCCAAAGCTGACCTAGAACCCGAGCCACTTCCGGTCGCCGCACGGCGTGTCCAGATTCCAGACAGCATTCGGCTTCAGCAACCGGAGCCAGACTCGGTCCGCACGGTCGCCGCCAGACTTCCATCGCTTTTGGGACAGCTGGAACCGATAAGGCTTTCGGAAGATGTAGCCGAGCAGCTGTTGTCGCAGAAGGTGCAACCCAATTATCCGGAGCAGGCACTCAAGGCCGGCTTACAGGGGGCGGTGGTATTGCAGGCATGGATCGGCACCGACGGCAGCATCCGCGAACTCAAGCTGGTCCATGGTTCCTTGCTCTTGGGGCAGGCTGCGTACAAAGCCGTGAAGCAATGGCGGTATAAGCCCTACCTTCTAGATGGAAAAGCGGTTGAGGCTCAGACCTATGTGACGGTGAATTTCCGGCTGCCCCAGCAGTCGCTTCTCATGCCCGCAGCGCACTGATTCCACGCGGCACACTCACATTCCCGGCAGAAAACAGTTCACAACTTTTTACCTCTTTTTACCCTCAATTGACACCTGTCTGTGAGCGGTGAAGTATGTTGTTTGCGGGCTGATCCACAGGTAGAGGGATTGCGGAACACCATGACCTTTAAGCGGCGTTGGAACGAGAGAACCCGGTTGATGTTGACGCTGGAACTCGCCGTGGTGTTGCCGGCTGCTGCTTTGGTGATTTTGAGCGCACTCCACCTGGAGGGAATCCAGCGCGACCGCGGAGTGCAAGCCGCCTTCCAGCGTGATTTTAGCCATGTTCTTAAGATCTCGGAAAAGCAGATCAACCAGAAGGCCTATGACTTGGGAGACGATGTAAGGTCCCAAGTCCCGGGCGCCGGCAATGCTTGCGCATCAACCTTGGACAGGATCCTCGCGGCTCACCCTCAAATCGCTCACGTCTTTGTGTATAACCCGAGCGCCGGCCTGGTATTCCGTTCCCAGCCTTCTCGTTTGAAAGAGGCTCCCTTTCGCGACGAAGCAACAGACCTCTCCAGCATGTTCAGTGGATGGATGCAGGTTGCATACAAGGACGAAATGAAACACTTGCAGGAGTTGTCCAAGAAGGGAGAGCGCTATTACTTCTTTGATAACTGGGCCGCGCGAGGCGAAAAGCGTTTGTATCAATCGGGTGCGGTGTTCCTGGTGGGAGATAGTTCGGACAAAAGCACAACTATCGGCGGATTCGTGTTCGATGCCGAATACCTGCATGATCAGTTCTTTCCGGAAATGCTGGATGCCGTCTTGAGCCACCAGGAAGAAGGCGAGAAGAACCACGTTGTCATTATGGTTCATCCCAAGAATGAATCCACGCCTCTGGCGGCTTCGATGGGATGGGACGGGGGCTACCCGGAAGTGGAGCGCAACATGGAAGGCGCGTTTCCGGGACTCACCCTTGCGATTAAGCTGCCCGGGACCACGCTGGCGGCCATGGAGCAACATTTTGTCCGCACCAGTTTCCTGATTCTCGGAGCGATTTCTGTGCTGCTGGCCGGCGGAATCATCCTGACTCACCGCAACATTTCCCGCGAGATGGCGTTGGCACGGTTGAAATCGGACTTTGTGTCGAATGTTTCCCACGAGTTGAGAACTCCGCTCTCTCTCATACGCCTGTATGCGGAGACCCTCGAGATGGGACGGCTGAAATCCCAGGAAAAGTATCAGGAGTATTACTGCATTATTCGCAAGGAGAGCGAACGACTTACCTCTCTGATCAACAATATCCTCGATTTTTCGCGCATCGAAGCAGGCCGAAAAGAATACGACTTCCGGGAGACCGACATGCGCGAACTGGTGCGCAACACGCTGGAATCCTATCGTTTCCAGATCGAGCAAAACGGGTTTGCGTTTGAAGAAAAGATTGCCGAGGATGTCCCCGCGCTGCGCGTCGATCGGGAAGCTATCGCCCGTTCGCTGCTGAACCTGGTCAATAACGCCCTGAAGTATTCGCAGGACCAGAAGTTTATCGGGGTCAGCCTGTTTCGCGACAACGGCTCGGTGAAGCTGGAAGTTGTGGACCATGGCATCGGCATTCCGGTGCAGGAGCAGCACAAGATTTTTGAGAAGTTTTATCGCGTCGGCGACCCCCTGGTTCACAACACCAAGGGGAGCGGCCTGGGCCTTTCGCTGGTGCGCCATATCGTGCAGGCACATGGCGGCGAGGTCATGGTGGACAGCGCGCCGGGCAGGGGCAGCAAGTTTACGATCGCGCTGCCGGTGACGCCCCGGTTGAATGGGAGCAAGCCGGCGTTGGCATGAGGTTCGAAAGAGACTATGCCCAAGATCCTGATCGTCGAAGACGAACCCAACATGGTGGCGGGTTTACGCGACAACTTCGAATTTGAAGGATATAGCGTGATCACCGCGCCGGACGGGGTTGCCGGTTTGGAACGGGCGCTGAGCGAATCGCCCGATCTGGTGATTCTCGACGTCATGATGCCGCGGATGAGCGGGCTCGACGTTTGCAAGCAGCTCAAGTCCAAGCGGCCATCGACTCCGATCATCATGCTGACGGCACGCGGACAGGAAGTCGACAAAGTAGTGGGCCTGGAACTGGGAGCCGATGACTACGTCACCAAGCCGTTTTCCATTCGCGAATTGCTGGCGCGGGTGAAAGCCGTGCTGCGCCGATCGGGAAATGCGCCCAAGCAGGGTGAGAAGTTCGCCTTCGGCGAGGTGGAAGTCAATTTGCGCAGTTGCCAGGTGTCGCGAAAAGGCAAAGCGCTGGATTTTTCATCCAAGGAGTTTGAGCTTCTGAAGTACTTCCTGGTTCATCCGGGCGAGACGCTGAGCCGCGACCGGTTGCTGGAAGAAGTGTGGGGGTACGATCACTTCCCCACCACGCGTACGGTGGACGCCCATATTGTCCGGCTGCGGCAGAAGGTCGAGCCCAGACCGGAAGAACCTCGTTTCATCCTGACTGTGCATGGCACCGGCTATAAGTTCGTCGGCTGAGTTGCGGAGGCGACAGTGGAAAGGGCTCTACAGCTTCGAGGGCAACAGCACGAAAGAGGCAGCGTAAGTCGTGTCGATGACACGCTGCTCATCCGAGACGCCCAGATGGGCAATGCCGCCGCTTTCGAGGAACTGGTGCGCCAGTACGACCGCGCGGTGCTGCGCCTGGCGGTTCACCTCACCGGCTCGCAGGAAGACGGTCAGGATGTTTACCAGGAGGCATTCCTCCGGGCTTACAGCAACCTCGGAAGCTTCCGCTTCGAATGCTCCTTCTACACCTGGATCTATCGCATCGTTACCAACCTGTGCCTCGACCATTTGCGCAAGCGATCCTCACGCGCGCGCGATCTTACGACGACGATCTCCTCGGATGGCGAAGAAGAACAGATACTGGACCGGTTGCCGGATCGGCGCCCGGGTACCAGCCCGGAACGAAGTCTGATCAGCCGTGAGCTGCGGCATCGCATTCTCCATGCCATGGAGAGACTCTCGCCCCGCGAGCGGATGGTGTTCGAGTTGAAGCACTACCATGGCTTACGTCTGCGGACGGTGGCTGGCATTCTCAACACCAGCGAAGGGACGATCAAGAACACGCTGTTCCGTGCCACCCACAAGCTGCGCTCTCAGCTGGCCGAAGCTCGGTGAAAGGCAACCCTCGTTCGGCCGCTCAGACGAGTGGCTTTACCAGTAACATCTTTGTTATCAGCGATTAACACGGGGGGCAGGCTCAGACGGGCTTTTGTGGGAGAATCGGGAAAGCGAACGCCTAGTTACGGTCGAGCCCGATTCCCGTCTGTCTATCTTCTAGGAAAGCGCATCAAACAGGTTATAATGGAAAAACTTCCGCAGGAAGTTAACTCCTCTCCGAGAAGACCAAATTCGATGTCAATAAAAGTTAAAGCCGCAATTCTAATACCCTCCGCCGCCGTACTGCTTTTCATGGTGGTGGGTGGGATGGACGGTGTTCGCGCCTCCAGCAACGAAGGTGCGTATCGTCAGCTCCAGGTCTACAGCGAAGTGCTCTCACGCGTGCGCAGTGAGTACGTGGAGGAGCCCGATATCCCGAAGGTTACGAACGGGGCGCTGCATGGGCTGCTCGAGTCTCTGGATGCCGACTCCAGCTATCTGACCGCGGCGGAGTACAAGGAGTACAAGGCCCATCAGACCGAGTCGAAGGCCGACATCGGCGCGGCCATCTCCAAGCGCTTTGGCTACGCTGCCATCATTTCGGTAATCCCCGGCGGCCCGGCCGACAAGGCTGGTCTGCAGGACAGCGACATCCTTGAGGCCATCGGAACCGAGAGTACTCGTGAAATGTCCTTGGCGGAGGTCCGCAATCTTCTTGCTGGGCAGCCTGGTTCCAACGTGACGGTTTCCGTCGTGCGTGCCCGCCGCTCTGAGCCGGAGAAAGTTGTCATCACGCGGGATGTGGTCACGATTCCACCGGTGAGCGACAAGATGCTGGCCGACAACGTCGGCGAAATTCAGGTGGATGCGTTCACCAAGGGTAAGTCACAGGAAATCGCCGGCAAGATAAAGACGCTGCAGAAGGACGGAGCCAAGAAGCTGATTCTGGACCTGCGCAACTGCGCCGAGGGCGAAGAATCAGAGGGCATTGCCACTGCCAACCTTTTCCTGAATCACGGAACCATCACTTACCTGCAAGGTCAGAAGTTTCCGCGTGAGGCGTTCAACGCGGATCCCTCCAAGGCGGTTACCAGCTTGCCTCTGGCGGTGCTGGTGAATCGCGGAACAGCAGGTGCTGCTGAGATCGTAGCCGCGGCCGTTCTGGAGAATGCGCGCGGCGATGTGGTAGGCGACAAGACTTTCGGTGAGGGCTCGGTACAGCAGTTGATGGAACTCCCGGACGGCGGGGCCCTGATTCTGTCGGTGAAGAAGTATTACACTCCGACCGGCAAGGCGATTCAAGATACCGCGATCACCCCCAACGTGCTGGTTGCGGATGCGGATGAGGATGCACCCGTGCCCGACGAAGATGAGAACGCGGTGCCCGCGGATCAGACCAAGAAACCGCAGACTCAGCAGGACGACCAGTTGCAGAGAGCCATTGAGGTGTTGAAGGCTCGGACAAGCTAATCGCCCGTCTCCGCACGCAATAAAATGCAGGTACGCGTGTCACTCGCGCGTGCGCGGCCTGCCGCCAAAAACCTGATCGTTACTACCACGTCCCCATTCGCGCCTGCTATCCTGAACCTGATTCGGCATGAAGGTGATCTATCAGGACCTTCCACCGGTAGAGGAAGTAGCCGGAGGAAAGATCGTCGGTCGAGTATTGTTTGGCCTGCTGGTGCTACTCTCTGCGCTCGCCGGCGCCAGCGCCGGCCTTCTGCTCGTCTATTCCACCGATTTGCCACAAGTCGAACAACTGGAGCATTACCGCCCCAGTTCGATCACCGAGCTTTACGATGACCATGGACGGACCATCGGTTCTTTCGCCTTGCAGCGACGGGTAGTGGCCAGTTATAGCGATTTTCCGCCGGTGCTGCGTGACGCCTTGGTTTCGATCGAAGACAAGGATTTCTACCGCCATTGGGGGATCAACGTTTGGCGCATCGCCGGCGCTGCCTACCGCGATATCGAGTCGGCGGGAAAGGTCCAGGGCGCTTCGACCCTCACCATGCAGCTTGCCCGTAACCTGTTTCTCTCTCCCGACCGCTCGTTCCACCGCAAGATCGAAGAAGCGTTGCTGGCCATCCAGATCGAGCGGCGTTTCACCAAGGAACAGATATTCACGCTCTATGCCAACCAGATCTTTCTGGGGCACGGGGTCTATGGATTCGAGGCGGCGTCGGAGTACTACTTCAGCAAGCCCGCGAAGCAACTGACTCTGGACGAAGCGGCGTTGCTGGCTGGATTGCCCAAGGCTCCGAACCTGTATTCGCCGATTAATCACCCCGACCGAGCCATCAAGCGGCGCAATCTAGTGATCAACGGCATGCTCGAAGACGGCAAGATCACCGCCAAGCAAGCTAATGATGCGCGCAACCGGCCGATCCAGTTGAAACTGCAGCATGATCCCAATTCGCTGGCGCCGTACTTTGTGGAGGAGATTCGGCGCTACCTGGAAAACAAGTACGGCACCGACCAGGTACACGAGGGCGGATTGCGGGTGTACACCTCGCTCGACATGGATTTGCAGCGGGCCGCGAACCGCGCCGTACTGGACGGCGTCGCCGCGTATGAACGGCGTCACGGCTGGAAAGGGCATGCGCAGAATGTCCTGGCCCAGGGGGCGTCACTTACCGGGTATCAACACCCTGACTGGGATGTCGAACCCGAAGTCAATGGCTACATGCACGCGCTGGTCACGGCAGTGGTGCCGGGAGCCGCGACCGTGAAATTTGGACGATATGCCGGCGCGCTTGCGCAAACCGACGCAGCCTGGACTCAGCATAAGATTCCGGACATTCTGAAGATTGGCGACATCGTGTATGTGAAAGTGCTGTCGTTGAGCGCCGACGGCAAGGCTCGAGTGAGCCTGGAGCAGGATTCGGCATCGCAGGGCGCGTTGATGGCCATCGACAACGCTACTGGCGGGATCAAAGCGATGGTCGGCGGGCGCGATTTTGAAGAGTCCAAGTTCAACCGGGCTACGCAGGCTCTACGGCAGGTGGGTTCGTCGTTCAAACCATATGTGTACACGGCGGCGATCGATCAGGGCGCGAAGCCCGAAGACACAGTTCTGGATGCGCCCGTGACCTTTCAAACCGCCTCCGGCCCCTACACTCCTCACAACTATGATGAGAAGTTCGAGGGCACGATTACTTTGCGGCGAGCGTTGGCCCAATCGCGCAATATTCCGGCGTTGAAGGTCGCGGACGGCATTGGCATCAAGACCGTAATCGATTACGCGCATCGTTTCGGAATTACATCCAATCTTCCGGCTTACCTTCCGGTGGCGCTGGGCGCCGCGGAGGTCACGCTATTCGAACAAACTTCCGCCTTCAGCGTTTTCCCCAATGATGGGGTTCGGGTAATGCCGCGGTACATCACCCGGGTGACCGACTACGAGGGCCGCGTGATGGAGGAGGATTTTCCTGAGGTGAAGGATGTCATCAGCGCCCGCACCGCGCGCATCATGACTTCGATGCTGCGGGAGGTGGTGTTGCACGGGACCGCAATCGCGGCTGCGAGCCTGAAGTATCCGCTGGCCGGCAAAACCGGCACGACCAACGATTTCACCGATGCCTGGTTTGTCGGATTCTCGCCAGCCATGACCACGGGCGTGTGGATTGGCTACGACGAAAAGAAATCGTTGGGAGCAAAAGAAACGGGAGCCCACGCGGCGCTGCCCATCTGGATGGATTTCATGAAAGTTGCGCTGGCGGGAAAGGATCCGGGCGATTTCCAACCATTACCGCAGTCGCCGCCGGCTTCCGTGGCGCAAAAAGTGGACACGCCGGATACTGCGCCGGCCGAGGAAGAAACGCACTAGCTCAAGGTCCGAGCAATTGCAGAGTCTTCGTCGCTCCCACTCCTCGGAATGACAACCAAGGAGGACTTCCATCATGTGTTCCTTCACAGGCTGCCGCAAACCGAAGTTATAATCAGCCTGAGTAATGAAAGCCTTTTTCCGTTTCGTGCTGCTGGCGCTGACCCTGCTGATCGTGGCGCTTGTCTCGGCGCTGACGGCGATGCGCTTTGCCATCCACGGACGCGAAGTGGCGGTTCCCGACCTGGTGGGCAAGACACCGCAAGAGGGACGGAGAATCGCCGAATTGAACGGCTTCCAGTTCGAAATAGAACGGCAGTATTACAGCGCGAACATCCCGGAGGGAAGAATCCTTTTGCAGGTCCCGCCAGCCGGGACGCAGATCCGGCGAGGCTGGCAGATTCGCGTAGCGGAGAGTCTGGGACCACAGCGGGTCGAGATCCCCAATCTGCTGGGCGACAGTGAGCGCGCGGCCGAGTTCAACATCCTGCGCCGCGGATTGGATTTGGGAGCGGTCGCCCAGGTTGAGATGCCCAACGTTCCAGCCGATCAGGTGATTGCGCAGAGTCCGTCGCCCAGCGCCGCCAGCATTGCCGCTCCAAAGATCAGTTTGCTCTCGGCGCAACCCCCGGCAGCGCAGGCGTACGTCATGCCCAGTTTCGTAGGGCAGACGTTGGCAAGCGCGACGGCAGCCCTGAAGAACGCGGGACTGCGAGTAGGCAACGTGACGCTCGCACCTCCGGCCACAAATACTTCGACGCCTGCGCCGTCGCCCGCAACCTCGACCACATCGC
>Ga0187817_10001560_pt1 | contig 11322 bp, 11 predicted proteins | sample NC_wetland_sal_i_17_FD_132431 | JGI IMG/M metagenome (GOLD analysis project Ga0187817, IMG submission 132431) | Wetland sediment microbial communities from Neuse River Estuary, North Carolina, USA - SO4_2 | ecosystem: Environmental > Aquatic > Freshwater > Wetlands > Sediment | place: USA... | reverse complement strand
TAGCTCGCAAGCTCCGCCGCTATATCAACGCCTACTCCGCCAATGCTCGCCCTATCCAGTGGAAATACTCTGACCCCACCCGTCGCGTCCGCAGTAACGAACTCAGTGCGACAGGCCACTAGTGGCTTGAGCAAGCAACACTGAGACATCTTTTTTCAGCGGTTCATTGAGGGCCTCGTAGAGAGGCGCGACGATTGCGCGCGCTTCTTCTTTGGTGAGTGGGTGATTTGTCGTGGATTGATGCTGATCGATAAGAGCCATGTGCTTCCTCCGCATAGAGCTGTTGTGGGCTGATGAAAGGTTCGACTTGTTCCCTTGAAATGGAAACCTCACCAGGCACTGCTAAGCTTGCTCTCTTTGAAGCTGAGCTTTGGCCATGAATCTCCGAACATCGGGCGTTTGCTCCTCGATTCAGCTTCTGTGACAGCTCCCTCCGTGACGTCCCAATGTTCCATGAAAATTCCGTCCTTCATCCTCATGATGTCCACAACAATGAGCGCCGAACCGTCTCCATTCGAGTATCGGCTATGGACCATCACAAATTCACCCTCCGCCATGATCATGCCGTGATCCCACTTGGTGTCCGCTGGGAACACCTTGACAAGCCCGAAGAGCCCATCTCTTCCGGGCGGAATGTGGCCGCTGTGTTGGATATAGTTGGGCGACCACAACTTTCCCGCCTCTGCGAAGTCGCGCTTGTTGAACAGAACGTCAAATCCTTTAACCAAAAGCGCCTTATTTTTTTCTTGCGGAGTCTCAGACATAATTTCCTCCTGCAGCTTTGTCGCCCAAGCCATGACGGGCTGACGCAGCCGCGCCCCTAAAGAAGACTTATACGTTTCATGTCGATTGCGACCAGAACAGGCTCTCTCACCGGCTGGTAGTCACCTTCGTAAGCGACAACTCGGCGCCTAGCAGGAAAGACAATCCCATCAACGTTGCGGTAATCGAACGCATAATTCAAAGCCTTTGCTCCGCCAAGAATATCGACGGTGTAGTCATGGCGCCTCAGAAGGCTGTCGGGACCGAAACAGGAAATCTGCGTCCGTGTATGACTCCTGACATTCTCGGGAACGGTAACCTTAAGTCGCCTCCAGGTCTCGCCGTCCCATTGAATCGGTGATATCTCCTCTGTCTCAAAGCCTGGCTGCGCATACATAAACGGAATGGTCAGGTAAGTCCACATCGCTTCCCCGCTGAAGTACGCAACGTCCACATCGTCCCACGGAGTTTCGAACGTTTGACCTTCGAATGACTTCTTCGGGTCATCGCGCGCCGTAATGTTCTCGCCTTGGGCGGTCTGTACGACAACGCGATCTGGCTCAAAGATCGTTCGCTTATTCTGTCCCGGAAACTCCATCGTGAGCCGTTCCCGTTTTGTCTCTGCGTTAATGACAACGTCCTTCAACACATCTACCTGTCCTTTGACGTACCAAATGGCTCCGGTGATAGAGGTGTCGACCTTGATGGAAGTCACCTTGTCCCAGCGATCCAAGCCGCCATGTGCCTTTATGGCGAGATCCAGCAACGCATTCATCACGCCTACTCATCCCTCGGATTCGCTCCTGCAGCATCCATTCCCGGATGTAAGGCGAACAGTGAAGTACTGAAATGCCCTTCGCCTCACATGCATTAAGAAAACAAACTCCTTCGAGATCGATGAGATCGACTTCCTCTAAATCCAGGACGACAGGCGATTCGCACCCCTCGGTCTCGCTTTTGACTTGCTCCAGATGCGCAATTCGCAATTCGCCGCTGAGCCGAATCCGATCTTTGCACCGTTCAATCCGCAGCGTCATGCTTATCAGCTCCGGAAGGCGAGATCGTTAATGCAAGCCACAGGCCATTTGCAATAGCCTGTGTCAGTTGCACTTGGACTGTCACGTCGTCCTGATTCTTCAGGAATTCCTTTTTGATCAGGAAACGATACCCGCTTTATAATCGCGCGATGGCTTCGTTGACACGGCAGCGACCCCAAGAGAAACTCCAGAAAGCGCTGGACGAATTAAAGAATTCGGAAAGCAAGCTAAGGCAGGTGATCGACACGATCCCGGCCCTGGCTTGGTGCATGCTGCCGGATGGTTCGATCGAGTTCCTTAACAGGCGCTGGCACGAATACACAGGACTTTCCCCTGAAGAATCCCATGGTTCGGGTTGGCAAGTTGCCATCCACCCGGAAGATCGTGCCCCGCTGATGGAGCAGTGCAAAGAGCAGTTGACGTCGGATGAACCAGGTGAAATGGAAGCCCGTCTCCGTCGCCATGATGGAGTTTTTCGCTGGTTTCTCATGAGAGTTGAGGCACTACGAGAGGAGACTGGCAAGATTGTTAGGTGGTATGGAACATGCACTGATATCGAAACTCTCAAGGAAATAGAAGCGAAGCTACGAGAAGACGAACGCGAACTCCGGCGTATCACCGACCTGATACCGCAGGCGATTGTCGTTCAGGATCCCTCGGGCGCCCCCATCTACGCCAACCAAGCGACGCTCGACTACACCGGTCTGACCGCGGAAGATGTGATTGCTCCGCTTTTTCGCGAACGGATCTTTCACGCCGACGACTTGGAGAGATTACGCGAGGAACGCAAGACTGCTCTCGGCCGCGGGGCTCCGTTTGAAATTGAACAGCGGGCTCGTGGGAAAGACGGCCAATATCGTTGGTTCCTTATTCGTTATAACCCTTTCCGAAACGATCAGGGCCAAGTGACCCGCTGGTATGCAACTGGAACTGACATCGATGACCGCGTCCGAGCGGAGGAAAGGACACGGAATGAAAACCTGGCATTACGAGAGCAAATCGATCGTGACTCCATGTTTGAGGACATCGTTGGCTCCTCGGATGCGCTTCGGAAAGTGTTAGGCCAAATCGCTAAGATAGCTTCTTCCGATTCGACAGTCTTGATTCTCGGCGAAACCGGTACAGGAAAGGAGTTGATAGCCCGCAGCATCCACAAACGATCCAATCGCGCGGATCGCGCGTTCATCGGTGTGAATTGCGCTGCAATTCCACAATCGCTGATTGCTTCCGAATTGTTCGGTCACGAGAAGGGCGCTTTCACAGGCGCAACCCAACGACGCCTAGGGCGTTTCGAAGCCGCAAACGGAGGAACGATTTTTCTGGACGAAGTCGGCGACCTGCCTCCCGAGATCCAAGTCGCCCTGTTACGGGTGTTGCAGGAACGCGAGATCGAACGCGTGGGGAGCAATAAAGCCATTCCTATAGACGTCAGGGTAATCGCAGCCACTCATCGTGATTTGAACACGCTCGTCGCCGAGGGCAAGTTCCGCGAGGACCTTTTATACAGACTGAATGTCGTCCCTATCGAGGTACCGCCGTTACGAGAACGTGTAGCTGACATTCCATTGCTGGTGGAGTACTTCATTGACCGTTTCAGTAAGAAAGCTGGAAAGAAATTCGGAATGATCGACAAGAAGAGTCTTCGATTATTACAAGCATACCGCTGGCCTGGAAACATTCGTGAACTGCAGAACGTAATTGAGCGCGCCATCATATTGTGCGATGGCGAGACCTTTTGTGTGGACGAAACCTGGCTTCGACGCGAACTCCCGGTGGCTCGCAGCCGGCCGAGTACTCTGAATCGCGTCCTCGCGCGTCAAGAGAAGGAAATGATTGAGGCCGCACTAACTGAATCTGATGGACAGGTCTCAGGCCCGTCGGGCGCGGCCGCGAAACTAGGCCTGCCGGCGCGAACCCTCGATTCGAAAATCAAGCGGTTCAAAATCAACAAATATCGCTTCAAAATGCCACGCGCTGGCTGAGTCGATTCCACACTTTCGAATCGCCATTCATCAACCCTAGCCGCCATTCTCAGAGAGCGAGCTTTCACGAATGATAACGATAGATCGTTTGGCATATTTTGCAAGAGAGTTGGCGTCTTTTGCTAGTGACACGCTGGCCTTATTCAGCCAGAATGAAATTGTGGCTGGGTCCTGAAGGACACGGCGAACTTTTTAGAGCTGAACGTCACAAAGGTGAGACAAATGAACAGACAAGCAACCCCGACTCCAGTAAAAGCCTTTGATCGCGCCTATATCAACGGCCAGTTCGCCACTCCCCATGGAACCCAGGTGGTCGATCTGGTGAACCCGACCGACAACAAGGTTATCGGCAAGGTCACCATGGCAGACGAAATCGACACCCGAAAAGCTATCGGTGCTGCGAAAGAGGCCTTCAACACCTTTTCGCAAAGTAGCAAGGAATACCGGATGGAGCTTCTGCAGCGGCTGCACGACGCCGTGGCCAAGCGAATGGATCAACTCGTTGAAGCGACGGTCGTGGAATACGGCGCACCGCAAGACCGTGCGAAGGGCTCCAACAACCTCGCGGCGAACATTTTCCTGCACTTCAAGAAAGTCCTCGAAGATTTCGACCTGGTCAAAACTGTCGGCACATCTAAGGTCGTGATGGAGCCGGCTGGCGTGGTGGGCATATTTACGCCATGGAATTCTAGCGCCGGCTCGATCGCGATCAAGGTGGCGCCGGCGATCGCTGCCGGATGCACGGTAGTCATCAAGCCAAGCGAGATGAGCGCTATGCAAACGGAAGTGTTGATGGACGCCTTTCATGAAGCCGGGTTGCCTCCTGGCGTCATCAATGTCGTGACGGGCCTCGGCGAGGTCGTCGGGACGGAGTTAACGAAAAGTCCCGACATTCAGAAAATCGCTTTCACCGGTTCGACGCAGATCGGAAAACTGGTCGCCAAGAACTCCCTGGACACGATGAAGCGCTTGACGCTGGAGCTCGGGGGCAAGTCGCCCAACATCATCCTGGACGACGCCGATCTCTCCACGGCGATCCCGATGGCCATCAACGCCTGCTACCTGAATAACGGGCAGGCCTGCATTGCGGCTTCGCGTCTGATCGTGCCGGAAGACCGACTCGACGAAGTGAAGCGATTGGCCAAGGCGGCCGTCGAAAAAATCAAAATGGGCGATCCGAGGGACAAGGACGTCACCCTCGGCCCATTGGCCAGCACAAAGCAGTACAAGCGCGTGCAGGAGTACATCAAGTCTGGGATCGAGGAAGGTGCGGAGCTCGTCATCGGCGGGGAAGGTCATCCCCAGGGACTTGAAGGTGGGAATTTCGTCAAGCCCACCGTGTTCGCCAACGTCACCCGCGACATGCGTATCGCGAAGGAAGAAATCTTCGGACCGGTTTTGTCGATACTGACGTACAAAACGGAAGCCGAGGCCATTGAAATCGCCAATGACACCGAATTCGGCCTCATCGCCTACGTAAGCTCGGCGGCCCCGGAAAGAGCCACCCGTGTGGCGCGCAAACTCGCCGCCGGCCGCGTCCTGATCAACACATTAAGTCACGATCCGTTTGCTCCCTTCGGTGGGTTCAAACAATCGGGGATCGGCCGGGAAGGCGGGATCTTCGGGCTGCAGGAGTACCTGGAACCCAAAGCGATCATCGGCTAACCCGAGAAATCTCCTGAAAGCGCGATTGCTTCCAGACGAAATGCCAGCGAGAGAAAAAATGACCGTCCACGTGCCAGACCGTTTCAAAGCCGCGAACGCCTTTTGGATAGGGCTCGCTAAGATCGGACTTACGCCAGCAGCGGTTCTGAGCCAAGCTCGGCTGCCACTGACGGTTTACGACGGCAAGAAGAACCTCGTCACAACAGCGCAGTTCTTCGCACTCTGGCGTGCCGTGGGCGAGCTCTCCGCTGATCCGGCCGCGGGCCTAAAAATCGCCACTCAGATCGACGTTGGCAATCGGCCACCATCGACTATGGCGGCCTATTACGCCCGTGACTACCGAGACGCCCTCACCCGCCTTGCTCGCTTCAAGCAACTCTGTTCACCCGAGGAGCTGCTAATCAAGGTGAGCAAGAACGAGTGCGTGATCGAGCCTGTGTGGCTCCACGCTCAGGAGGAAACGCCGCCTCTGTTGACGGACGCCGCCTTTGTCTCGTTCGTTGAACTTGGTCGCCGCGGCACAGGGCATTTGGTGACGGCGAAAAGGGTCGAGCTGAAGCGCAGCGCGGAGGCGACCAGGTTCCACGAAGCATATTTCAAGGGCCCGATCACGTTCGGAGCGCGACGGAATGCGCTCGTCCTGCATGCGACCGATCTCGACCGACCATTCCTTACCTACAATGCCGAGTTGCTTGACATGTTGAATCCGCAGCTCGAACGCGCGCTTGAAGAGCGCCGTGCGCAAAGTTCGATCAGTGAGCAGGTGAAATGGATTCTCAAGCGCCTGCTGGCGGGAAGCCGGCCGAAGATATCGGTCGTGGCGCGCGAACTCGGGTTGAGCGATCGGACCTTGCAGCGGCGAATAATCGATGACGGCGCAACTCTCCGGCAGTTGCTTCTTGAGGCGCGACGGGAACTGGCGCACGAGTACCTCAACCGGCCGGAGATGGATGTCAAGGAAGTGGCATTTCTGCTCGGCTACGAGGATTCCAATTCTTTCTATCGAGCTTTCCGAACGTGGGAAGGGACGACACCCTCCGAGTCGAGGTCGAACTGCGTGAGCCCAGACGAGGTAGTGTCAGGAAGGAGAGGTGCCGAAGCAAGGGATAACGCCCGCAAGGCCCGTCGCCTGCTCTAACCGGCGGTGCTCTGACTAGACGCAATGTTTGCATCTGGCTTCGTCAACGTAAGCGCGGCGAAACCGGACTCTACCTCGGGTTCGTCTGCGACACGAATGAACTGGTTGATGCCGCCTACGCGGCTGCAATCAAAGCCGGGGGCATCGACGAAGACAAACCTGCAGATCGCATCTACTTCGCACGCGACTACTATGCTGCCAATGTCGCCGACTTCGACGGCAACCATATTGAGTTCGTACACAAGGCGTGGAATCCTAAGCAGAGATCATAGCAATCACAAAAAGAGCCTCAGTATCGCTCGCACACTTACGATTGTTATTGCCCTTACTTATGGTTCCTGATAACGAATGATAAAGGACGTTATCATTCGCTGGGGTCAGGATTCGGGCCGCTCATCCCCGCGCGGGACACAAGTCGGCTTCTGGAAAGTTTCACCCATAGGTAACGATAAACGCGCTTATGACCAGTAACCGAGCTAGTTCCAGGACGGTCGGCAAACGGGGTAATCCCGCTTGGCCGGTGGGACACGACAACGGACGGCCGATGACAAGATTGCTCGGGGGACGATCGCCCTACACCCGAGCACCCGAGCTAAAATCCCCACCCGGGACCACCGACTGCAAGGCTGGGAAATTCAGGTATTTATGCGGAAGGTCTGGGCGGTCGGGAATCAACAGATTTCCGCTCGCCCTGCGCCTTAAACCCCTTCTGGTTTCGGTATCACTGCCTTACTCAAAGCCTTCCAGGTCCATGTTAAAAACCGGGGGGCTTACCTCTCTCACCGAAGTGATCGCCTGCGACAACCTGGCCTTTTCCGCGCCTGCGAACTCCACGAGCGCAGGATCGGAATAGGCCGCCATGTCATCGAGAAGCCGCAAGTTTGACTGGACCTCCGCAGCTCGCGACATATCCCAACCCGGCAAGCTGAATTGCCGGATGAATTTTTGGAGAACTTGGACGCGGTCACGAGATTTCTCCAGAATTTTGCGTGCAATGTCCGTCCAGTGCGGGCCGTCCGTGTCATGCCTAATCGCAGCTATGCCCGCCGCCGCGATGGGATAGCGGACATCGGGTAATTCGTCGCACCAGCGAAGAAGCTCCTCCTCTGGGATTGCATCGAAAGAATGCGGGTGCAACAGGTCGGCATTTTCCAAGACGCTGACGCCGATTCTTACCATTGCAGCGTCGTCACCAGCACACAGGGATCGCAAAACAGCAAGAGGCTGGGCGTTGAAAAGAATCTGCAGAAATTCGCGGTGGCCGTACGCAGACGCTTCGGATCTCGAAATGGCATTGCGTAGCTTGGTGCAGACCTCGCGCACCGTCGCAGCGCCGTTGTCTCCGAGTAGGCAGTGCCTCCCGACAATCTGCAGCCTCTGTGCGAAATTAGGGTCCGTGCCTCCGGTGAGGTCGAGGCGAAGGATTAGCTCGCATCCAATTTCCACGTACTCGTCGGGCGAGATACGGCCTTGGTCAGAAAACAGCCTCATATAGAGAATCTCGACGGCGATATAAATGCCGTCGGTGTGGTCGGAAATTCTCAACAACAATGTCTTGAAGTCCGGGCCGCTGAGGCCATCTGTTACTCGCCCTCCTTCTAGCGTGCGATAGTTGTGGATCGGAGCCTTGCCAAGCTCCAACGAGCGGAGAAGCCGACTAAGTCCTCGTTCATTAATCTCTCCGATGGCCGTTTCCAGCGCGGGATACCACTGCGCGAGCGCATCATCGCGGATGGCGTCGTCCAGCATGGCTTCCGCAAGCGCTGATCGTGGAGGCGCGAAGAGCTTTCTCGAAAGGAATCCTTCTCAAACCCAGAAGGCCATTGTCGAGAAACTCGTTTGCCTTAGCCTCGATCCAGGCGGTGACGGCGGATTCCGCCGGCCCGCCGTTGGGGGGATTGTATTTGAACCCGCCGTCATGGGGCGGATTGTGTGACGGCGTGATGACGATGCCGTCGGCGAGTCCTGTCTTGCGCCCGCGGTTGTATGTGAGAATCGCGTGAGAAATAGCAGGGGTCGGAGTGTATTCATCGCGCTCCGCCAACATGACTTCCACTCTGTTGGCCGCCAGCACCTCAAGCGCGCTGGCAAGAGCCGGCACCGAGAGCGCATGCGTGTCCATGCCAAGAAAAAGCGGGCCCTCGATCTTCTTCTGCTCCCGGTACAGGCAAATGGCCTGACTGATGGCGAGGATATGCCATTCATTGAAAGCCTTTGCGAATGCGGAACCACGATGTCCTGAAGTGCCGAAGGCAACCCGTTGTTCCGGCACGGAAGGGTCGGGCACTTCCGTATAGTAGGCCGTGACGAGTCTGGGTACGTTCACCAGCATCGATGCTTCGGCCGGCTTTCCTGCAGAAGGACTTAAGTTCATGACCCTCTCGTCAGATGCCGTTGCGACCTTTGCGCCTAGGTCTCCATCAACTTTTCAAACAGCTTGTGGCGAACTTACTGTCTGAAAAACTCGGTTACTCTGAGCGCGGCAATCCGAGCTGCAAGTTTCCGCTCTGGAACATTGCCATAGCCAATGCGGCGAGAACACACAGTAATGGGCAAGGCCCTCGAGACAGCCTTGCCCACACTACTGGCGGGGACGTTTGCTATGCTGCTACTGCTTCCGCTGCATGCAGTGTGCAGTAGGCGGGATGAGTGGTTTCAATGATGTCCTTCGCCTTGGCCACTTCTGCAGCCGTACCATGAGCAATCAGCAGGAACTGATCTGTCTTGAGTGCCGTTTCGTATTTCACAATGCTGTCCTTAGGGATTCCTATGCTGTACAGTCCAGCTCCCAAAGCACCCAACCCTCCTACCACTACCGCACCCTCCAACGCTCCCACGATCCACGCCACCAGAGGTCCGGCCACCAAAATTGGGCCGAGACCCGGGATCATGAAAAGAGCAGATCCGAACAAAAGCCCCCAGAAGCCTCCCCAAAACGCACCAACTTTGCCCCAGTACTTCATGCGGTCGCCAGTATTGTAGTAGCCCACCACCTGCTCATCTGTGTGGTAGCCCTTACCAACGATCGACAATTTGTGCATGTCGACTCCGCCACGCTGAAGTTCCTTCACGGCTCGATCCGCATCAGTATGAGTGTGATAAATCGCAACAACTGAATTTTCTGTAGACATTCCTAGTCTCCTCGGCGACTTGCCGTCATTCTCAGACCATCAAGATTAGTCCCAACTCGCACTATGACAGCACGCTACCAGGAAAACTGATCCCTATTGCACAGTGTCGGTGGAGAAACTACGCGCTCTCATGGCCCCACGACCTGATCAACGAGGCGCGCCATTCGTAAGGACTACTTTGAGTGCGCCGTGCTTTGCCGCATTCGCAAACGTGTCATACGCTTTTATGATGTCGTTGATCGCGAAGCGATGAGTCACGAGTTTGTGCGGCTGCAGCTTGCCCGCGCGCAAGACTTTCAGCAGCATCGTTGTTGATACCGTGTCCACCAGCCGTGTGGTGATCGAAATGTTGCGGTCCCAGAGCTTCTCCATGTGCAGCTCCACCGGCTGACCGTGGACGCCAACGTTCGCAATGCGTCCGCCGGCAGCAACAATGGACTGACAGATGCCGAAGGTAACAGGTAGCCCGACCGCCTCGATGGCGACATCGACGCCTGCACCCTCCGTCAGTTCCATCACGTGATGGACGGCGTGTCCATCTGCGCTGTTGACCAGAGTGGTTGCGCCAAACTGCTTAGCCACTGCGAGGCGATTGTCGTCCAAGTCAATCATGTATATCGCTGCCGGTGAATAAAACTGCGCTGTCAGCAGAACCGCCAATCCCACAGGCCCCGCGCCTACGATGGCAACGGTGTCCCCAGGCTTCACTTGCCCGTTCAGGACACCACACTCAAAGCCGGTCGGCAAAATGTCGCTAAGCATCACCAAGGCTTCCTCATCGCCGTCGGCTGGAAAGCTGTAGAGACTTCCATCGGCGCGGGGGATGCGCACGTACTCGGCCTGCGTTCCGTCGATAGTGTTGCCCAAAATCCAGCCGCCGTGTCGACAATGGGAATACATGCCTCGTCTGCAGAAGTCGCACTTCAGACAAGCCGTGACGCATGAGATGATGACCTTGTTTCCAACGTGAAAGTCCGAGACGTCGGTTCCGACCTGTTCGATTACGCCAATGCCCTCGTGGCCGAGAATCCGACCATCGGTCACTGCTGGCAGATCGCCCTTCAGAATGTGAAGATCGGTTCCGCAAATCGTCGAAGTGGTGATGCGCACCACGGCATCGCTCGGATCCTGAATGACAGGGCGCGGCTTGCCCTCCCATGCATACTTGCCCGGACCGTGATAAACCAGCGCTTTCATCGAGTTGCTGATGCTTAGAGTTGGGCTGCTCGTAGTCGTCGGTTCGAGTTCGGCAGTTGTCATTGAGAATTCCTTCCCTCTTTATTTCTGGGATAAGACCTTAACAATGATGGTGCCGCCGGTCTGAGCAAGAGTGATCACTCTCCCTCGGCCAATCGGATAGCCGACCACTCGGTGACCCAAAGTGAAAATGGCCACTCGTGAGCTAGCGAATAGCTCCTACTCAACTTTTGTCTTTTTGGACGAGGTCCACTGGCATGTGGCTCAGCTTGGCATAGGTCCGGCTTCGTCGCAGCAGAGGCCACCAATCGTAAAGATAGATCTGCATCGGTCGCCACATGGCGACCCATCCGGCAATCGTAAGGCTCTCCCGCACGACGGCAGCCCAAGTGCCCGCCTCATGACCTAAC
>Ga0187817_10001559_pt1 | contig 11326 bp, 13 predicted proteins | sample NC_wetland_sal_i_17_FD_132431 | JGI IMG/M metagenome (GOLD analysis project Ga0187817, IMG submission 132431) | Wetland sediment microbial communities from Neuse River Estuary, North Carolina, USA - SO4_2 | ecosystem: Environmental > Aquatic > Freshwater > Wetlands > Sediment | place: USA... | reverse complement strand
GAAGCTCTCGCGGCTTTTCTGGTTACGGCGCCGATCGGCGTGGCGTTTTACAAATTGTTCCCCGCGCTTGGGCCTGTCCACGTGTTTCAGAAGATTTTTCCGGATCATTCGCTCACTTACCAGCAGGCATCGCGCTTGTTTCTTGAGCCCATCGTCGTTCCAGGCATCAGGAACGCCATGCCTTCGTTACACATGACCTGGATGCTGCTCGCCCTGTGGTATTCGAGAGGACTGTCACTATGGGAGCGAAGCGTGGCATTGCTTTTCGTGGTCATGACGGTGCTCGCCACCCTCGGAACGGGCGAACACTACTTTGTGGACCTCGTCGTAGCTTTTCCCTTTGCTCTCATGATTTCGGGCATCTGCTCCTTTTCGCTCCGTTGGACGGAGAAACAGCGCTTGGGAGCTGTCCTTTACGGCCTCACAGGCACATTGATCTGGCTTGTCTTGCTGCGCTACGAAACCCGGATATTTTGGTTGTCGCCGATCTTGCCTTGGGCCGCATGCGCTCTCACCGTGGGCTTGGCGGCCTTTCATGTGAACTCATCTCAACGCCCGACGTCGGTTGCGGAGGCTGGCGAGCCCCTCGGAACTCCTGTTAAAGTGTGATTGTGAAGGAATTCTTTTCTCTTGCCCTTTGCTTTCTTACCTTTATTGGGCATTGGGAGAGTGCGCGTGCCGCTGCCAATGCCCTGGAAGCTCGCTACCACCACGCCGCCACGTTAAAAGCCGCCTTCTTCGAGCGCTTCTCCGACGGCAGCGGCGCGGTCGCCTCCGAATCGGGCACCGTCTATTTTTCCCGTCCCGGCCGGATGCGCTGGGAATACGAATCCCCAGAGACGAAACTCTTCCTCGTCGACGGCACAAATGTCTGGTTCTATGTGCCCGCCGACCACACCGCCACCCGTGCCAAGCTGAGAGAAAGCTCCGACTGGCGCACGCCGCTTGCCCTCCTTACTGGCAAGGTAGATTTCGGGCGCTTGTGCCGCAATCTCGAAATGGCCGCAGCAGGGGAGGAGTCGGAAAGCAAATCGGTCGATCGGCCAACTCCACCCGAAAACACGGTCCTTCGCTGCCTTCCCCGGTATGGCTCCGACGTCACTGGGAACGCCCTCCACGAAATCCTATTCGAGTTGGACCCCCAGGCACATTTGGTCCGGGTGGTGATCCGCGAGGCAGGGAATATCGAGACCGAGTTCCGCTTTGGCGCCTGGGAGGAAAACCTGCCGTTGCCCGAGGTAAAATTTCACTTTATCCCCCCCCCCGGCGTCACCATCGTCGACGAAGCCGCCCTCGCCGGCGAAATCCAGTAACTCCCGCATTTTTGGGCGGCCTGCAGCCCAGTGGGGAACTCCGTCTGCATCCGTTCGTGGGCCATGCCCGGACACCCCTTCTCGCCGTTGTCACATCAAATTCATGTCCTGTTTTCTCGCCTGCCCTCGGAGACGGGAAGCGGTATGCTAAACTCAGTGTAAGTGCCCCGCAAAAGGGGGCGCGCGCGGCCTCTCATGGCGGAATTTGTCTGCAAAATCGGAGACCCCTCGGGGCGCATCCTCAATCAGGTCGAGACTGCCCATTCAGAGGCCGAGGTACGCCAGCGTCTGGCCGAGCGGGGCTTCTACGTCTTCTCCGTCCGCTCCCACATCGATATCTTTTCCCAGTTCAGCCGGGCCGGCCGCGAGCGCGTCATTGACCCCCAGGACTTCCTAATCTTCAACCAGCAGTTCAACACATTGAACAAAGCGGGCCTGCCCATCTTGAAATCGCTGGAGTTGCTGGCGGAACGCGCCGCCGCGCCTCGTCTTCGCCCCATCCTCAGCGACGTTCGCCAGCGCGTGCGCGACGGGGCGCTCCTCTCGGAAGCGCTGAGTGCTCAGGGCGCTTTTCCACCCGTGTACGTCACAGCCATCACGGCAGGGGAGCGTAGCGGCAATCTGAGCGGCGTCCTTGAGCAATACATCACTTATCTGCGCGTAAGCACTGGTTTTCGCAGGAGCCTCATCACCGCTCTCATTTACCCGGCGATCTTGGTCACGGCAGTGATCCTCGTGATGACCTATCTGGTCACTTTCGCCTTGCCCAAGTTTGCCGAGTTGTACAAGGAGCTCGACGTTCCATTGCCGAAGATTACCCAGATTGTCCTTAGTCTGGCGGGGCCCCTCCGGTCCTACTTCCTGATTTTCGCCTTGATTGCCGCGGTAGCCGCCGCGGCCATTTTCCTTTGGACGCGCACGGACCGCGGCGCCTTGCTGATTGATGGTTTAAAACCTCGCGTCTGGTATTTGGGCGACATCTGGCTGAAGGCCCAGATCGCCCAGTTTGTGCGCACCCTCTCGACTCTGCTTGCCGGAGGAACACCGCTTGTCTCTGCCTTGGATACCTCCTCGGAGGCTGTGGGCAGCAAGCTGATTGCAAGTTCTGTGCGCGATGCCGCCGCGCGTGTCCGGGAGGGAGAATCCTTGCATATCAGCCTGGCCGAGACGCGCTTGATCCCGCCTCTCGCCATCGAGATGATCGAAGTGGGCGAAGCTTCGGGCGCACTTCCTGCAATGCTGACGAGCGTTGCTGAGTTTTACGAGGAGGAAGTCAACACTCGCTTACAACGCACGTTGGTCTGGATTTCCCCGGCGATTTTGGTGGTCATGGCCGTTGTGGTAGGCTTTCTCTTAATCAGCCTTTATCTGCCGATGTTTTCACTTCAGATCGGAAGTGCGGGATAGGACTCAATGGTTGCTTCCGGAAATAATCCGTTGCCGCAAGGCGTCCCCGATGAAGGCGCCGAACGCGATCAGGCCCGCCGCCTGGCCGAACGCTATCGCTGTCCCTTCGTGGACCTCCGCGAACAGCGCATCGATCCGGATCTCTTCCGCAGCATCCCCGCGGAGATGATGTTTCGCTACAAATTCGTGCCGCTCGAAGCCCACGACGGCACCCTCGTCGTTGCCATGGCCGATCCCAGCCAGCTCCAGCTCACCGACGAGCTGTCGCTTCTGCTCGGCAAGCGGCTCCAGATTCGCGTCGCCACCACCTCGCAGATCGACGACCTGCTGAAACGCACCGAACAGTCCCAGCGCGTTCTCGACCAGGCTACCGAGGGATTTACGCTCCAGGTCGTCAACGAAGAAGAGGACAGCGAAGAAAACATCAGCATGGACAAGCTCACGCGCGAAACCGGCGTGAGTCCCGTCGTCCGCCTCGTTGACACTGTGATCTTTACCGCGCTCGAGCGGCGCGCGAGCGACATTCACATCGAAACCCGCAACACCGAAGTGGTCGTCAAGTACCGCATTGACGGCGTGCTGCAATATGCCATGCAGCGGCTTGCCAAAGAATGGCACGCCACGATCCTCTCGCGCATCAAGGTGATGAGCGAGCTCGATATCGCCGAGCGCCGCGTCCCCCAGGACGGCCGCTTCCGTGTGCGCTACAAGGGCCGCTTCGTTGACTTCCGCGTTTCTATCATGCCCTCAGTTCACGGCGAAGACGCTGTGCTTCGCGTCCTCGACAAGGAGACTCTCAGCGAAAAATTCCGCAATCTCACGCTCGATGTGGTCGGCTTTGACCAGCAGGACATCACTCGCTTCCGCCGCTACATCCACGAGCCTTACGGCATGGTTCTCGTCACCGGCCCCACCGGCTCGGGCAAGACCACCACGTTGTACGCCGCCATCAACGAAATCAAGAACGACGAAGACAAAATCATCACCATTGAAGACCCCGTCGAGTACCAGGTCCGCGGCATCACGCAGATTCCTGTCAACGAGAAGAAGGGCCTCACGTTTGCCCGCGGGCTGCGCTCCATCCTGCGCCACGACCCCGATAAAATCATGGTCGGCGAAATCCGCGATCACGAAACCGCCCAGATCGCCATTCAGTCTGCGCTCACCGGGCACCTCGTCTTCACCACGGTCCACGCCAACAACGTCACCGACGTCATCGGCCGCTTTATCAACATGGGCGTCGAGCCTTACAATTTTGTCTCCGCCCTCAACTGCATCATGGCCCAGCGGCTGGTTCGCGTCATTTGCGACAACTGCAAAAAGCAGGTGTATTATCCGCCGGAGAGTCTGAAGGAATCGGGCCTCGATCCCAATGAGTGGGCTCGGGTGCCTTTTTATGAAGGCACCGGCTGCTTGGAATGCTCCGGCAGCGGCTATCGGGGCCGCACGGCCATCACCGAACTCCTTGACCTTTCGGACCGCATCCGCGAGATGATCATCGACCGGCGACCGACTTCCGAAATCAAGCGGTGCGCTCGCGACGAGGGCATGACTTTCCTTCGCGATTCGGGCCTCGGAAAGGTCCGCTCGGGCGTCACCACCATGCGCGAGATCAATAAGGTGACTTTCCTTGAGTAGCACGCCGTCATTCGCCAGCGACTTCTACAAGCTCGGCCCGGTCCGCCGTCTGGATCGCTGGTTGCACGCCTTGCCGCATCCTTCCCTCGTGGTGGAAATCTCGCCGGCCCATGTGGCCGCTGCGCGCTGGGCAAAGGTGCGGGGAACACTCGAAACATACGCTGTGGAGCCCCTTCCAACCGGCGCGATTGTCCCGTCGCCCGTCGACGCGAACATGGTCAATCCCGACGCGGTTCGCAGCGCCCTTCGGCGCGTTTTTTCGCGTGTCTCGGATCCCGGCGCGGAAGTCGGCCTGCTGGTTCCCGATCCCGTGGTGCGCGTCTTCATCCTCCCTTTTGAAAGTCTCCCGCGGCGAGCGGAAGATGCGCTCCCTCTCCTGCGCTGGAGGCTCAAAAAGAGCGTCCCGTTCGATGTCGAGGAGACCGTCGTGTCCTGGACGCGCCAGAGCGGACGGGCGGGTAATCTCGAAGTCGTCACTGCCGTGGCACGCCAGCGGATCGTCCGCGAATACGAGGAAATCCTGGAATCGTTTGGCGCTCATGCCGGAGTGGTGCTGAGTTCCACGCTCGCCACCTTGCCCTTGCTGGAAGATCGTGGCGCCACGCTCTTGGTTCGCATGACCGGCCGCACTCTGACCACGGTCATTGTCCAGGGCCCGAATCTCACGGTGTACCGCTCCACCGAAACTCCGTCGGAGTCCGGGCTCGTGGACGCCCAGGCCATGCTCGACGAAATTTTCCCTGCCATTGCGTACTATCAGGACACTTGGGGCGGATCGGTCGATCGCGTCCGTATTTCCGGCCTCGGCGCCCGCGAGGAAGTCTTTCGCAAGGCTCTCTCGGGAGAACTGAAAGTGCCGGTGGGCGGGCTCACCGAGACGGAAGAAGCCCTCATGCTTGCTTCCGGCGCGAAAGATCTGATGCGCTCGAACCTCGACCCGCTGGTGGGTTGGATGTTGAATGGAGGATCCTGAGCGGCGCGCCGCTCCTGAATTGCCATGAAGCTTCGCCTGAATCTCTCCACCACGGCGCACGTCAACAAGCGCCCTTTTCTCGTGGGCGCTGGCCTGATCGGGACTTTTGCCGTCCTTGCGCTCCTTATCCTCGCGCACGCCGCGTACAATTCCTGGCGGGTGAACCGGGAAGTTCGCGCCGATATCTCGCACTGGGAAACGCAGATCCGTATCAATCAACAAAAGCAGCAGGCCCTGGAAACCTACTTCCGCTCGCCCCAGGCCAAGCAGGTGCTGGATCGCTCCAGTTTCTTGAATTCGCTGATCGGCCAGCGCAGTTTTCCGTGGACGAAGATTTTCATGGACCTGGAAGAGACGCTGCCACCCGGAGTCCGCGTGGTCAACATTTCCCCCAAACTTGAACAGGGCCGTGCGCAGGTTGAGCTCACCATCGGCGCCGCCACCGATGAAGGGAAACTCAAGTTTCTTGAGGCTCTGGAAAAGTCCCGCGTATTTTCGGGAATCCAGGTGAAGGATGAGCGGCGTCCCGATCAGGCGGGTTCGCTGGACCGGGTTGTTGTCGATCTCACGGTGTGGTACGCCACGATATGAACACGAAAAAATCCTGGCGCGCCTGGAAAATTTGGATCGGCGCCGCTCTGGCATTGCTCCTGGCCGCGGACGTCGCCCTCGCTGCCGTTCTCTGGCAGGCCGCCCGCGACCCACAAGCCATGCGCAGTCAGCGCGACCGCCTTCCCATTCAGGGAAAGCTCCTTAAGGCCGATGTCGAACGCGGAGAAAAGATCAAATCCTCGCTCCCGCAGATCGGCAAGGATTGCGACGCCTTTTACAAAGATGCTTTTCTGGATTCTCGCACAGGATATTCCGCGATTTCTGAAGACCTCGGCGATCTGGTGACCAAGGCGGGGCTGAAATCGTCAGGCCTCACATTTCTGCGGAAAGACGTGGCGGATCACGGTGTCACCGAGATCACCATTAAGGCAGGCGTCCAGGGCGATTACCCGGCCTCATCAAATTCATCAACGGCCTCGAGCGCTCGAAGAATTTCTATTTGCTCGATGATCTGCACCTGGAGTCGTCGAACACCGGCGGAATCCACCTGAACTTGACGCTGCGCACTTTTTTTAGGACCTGATTGATGACGCGACGCGCGCAAATCTATCTCCTCATCGGCCTCCTGGCCGTGGCCGCAATCGCGTACTACGCCAGCCGCAGCCAGGTGCCCGGCCTCACCGGAGTCCTTGCTGCCGATTCGAAATTCACCCCGCTCAGTGTGCAGGAGCCCGACCTCCGCCTCGACCTCCTCGCCAAGATCAAGCAGGAAGTTTATTCCGGCACGCATCGAGATATTTTCAGTGCTGTGGCTCCTCCGATCGTTCCGGTCGCCGGCCCGAACCCGAAGCGCGACGAGTCCCGCTTCGTTGGCCCCAAGCAACCGCCTCCGCCCCCTCCCGTCCAGGTTCCAGGCGAGTTCTTCGGCTATGCTTCCATGCCACAGACTGGGAGGCACGTCTCCTTCTTCAAGGAAGGCGATGATGTGCTCGTCGTCGCGGAAGGCGACACGTTCCTTCTTCGCTACCGTCTCGTTCACATCGGCACCGATTCCGCCGATGTCGTGGAAATTTCCACTGGACACCATTCCACAGTTTCCCTGGTTCAGCCGTTGACGGGGGACCAAAGTTCCAGTCCTAGTTCAACTCCATGATCCCGATACTTCGCTTCGATTTGCGACGAACCCGGCCACGCGAACGCGGTTCGGCCTTCATCATGGCGCTCTTCGCTGTGCTGATCGGCCTTGCCGGCACGGTCACCATTCTCGAGTGGGGAGCCACCCAGCGCCGCCGCGACAGGGAAGCCGAGATGATCTGGCGCGGCGAGCAATACAAGCGCGCCATCCGCCTCTATTTCCACAAAACCGGTCACTACCCGCAAACTATCGACGACCTCAAGAAGGGGCTGCCGCAACTCCAATTTCTGCGCCAGGCTTACAAAGATCCCATCAACAAGGAAGAAGACGGCGCCTGGCGCTTCATTTTCATCAATGGCGCTGGTCAGATCATCGGCAGCACTCGCTACGCCACCCTCCAGCAGATGGCTATGATTGAGACCGGCCAGTTGATGCCAGGACAGCAGCCCGCGATTCCCGGCCAGCCGGGAGTTCCCGTATCGAGCCTCGTCAATCCGGGCGGCCTGGGAAGCACGCAGACCCCCTCCTCTGGAGGAGTAGCAGGTTCTGCTCCCCCCGGCAGCCAGAATCCCCCGCCCGACCAATCTGGACAGAATCCGCAAAATCCCCCACCCGATCAATCGAGCCAGAATCCGCAGCCGCCGAATCCGCCGCCTCAGACTCCATCGGGGCCCGGAGGGACGAGTCTGTTTGGACAGCAGGCAGGGCTCGGCCCAACCTCGACTTCACCGGGGAGCAGTACATTTGGGAACCCGCTTACCGCGCTGAAACCGACCGGCCCCGTGGATGGCCCTGTGCTCGGTGCATTTCTCACGGGCGTCGCGAGCAAAGCCAAAGGCCCGTCGCTCAAGGTCTATCACGGCGGGAAGAAATATCTTGATTGGGAGTTCATCTGGAATCCGCTAGTTGACGCCGCCGCTGCAACTCAGCAGGCAATGTCCCCAGGAGGAGCAATGCCCGGAATGCCCGGTCTGCCAATCGCCAACCCCTTTGGTGGAAGCACCCTCGCGCCTGGCCCCGGATCAAATCCGAACAATCCGAATTTTCCGCAACCCGGACCTAACCCCTCGCCGCAACCCCAGCAGCAGCCGCAGCAATAATCGCCCAAACGCGTCCCTACGCCAGATTTCCTCCAGCGCAGCCAGCCCTCAATCCTTCGTGCTGATTGGAGAGCTTAATTCTTCGGTGGGATCTTTTCTGGTTGGGCCATCCGCGCCGTAATCTGCCGGACGTAGTTCCGCGTCTCGCGGAAGGGAGGCACCCCGCCGTATCGCTCGACCATCTCCGGCCCGGCGTTGTAGGCAGCCAGTGCAAGCTTCAGGTCGCCGCGATACCGCTCGAGCAGTTCCTTCAGATACCGGGTCCCGGCCTCGATATTCTGTGCCGGATCGAAAATGTTGGCCACGGAATAGCGAGCCGCGGTTTGCGGCAGAATCTGCATCAAGCCCGAGGCTTGGCGGTGCGAAACGGCCCGCGGATTGAAATTCGACTCGACCGCGATGACGTGCTGAATCAATTTTTCGTCCACTCCGTGTCTCTTTGCCGCGTCGCGGATTAACATCCCGTACGGGCCCTCAGGTGGTGGCACCGCGGGCACCGCCGGAAAGACGCTTTCAGGTTCCACCGACAGGATGTCGTCCGCAGCCACTTCCACCATCCCGCCTTCGACTGTGAGCCGCACGCGTCCACCGGTCAGTTCATATCCGGTGATGTGCAATCGCAGGCCCGAGCGCAACACGGCATAATCGGCCCGCGCCCCGGGCGCCGCCGCCGCTACCAGCAGTGCAGCGAAAATAATCGCGCGTTTCATGAATTTCCGTTCAGAGCGTAGGTGCGAATCGCTTCGGCCACCCCGCTCTGGTCATTCGAGAGAGTAACCGCCCAGCCGAGCGATTTCAACTCCGCAATGCTGTTTCCCATCACCACCGGCAACCCCGCAAACTCCAGCATGTCGCGGTCGTTCCAGTTGTCGCCGATGGCCATCACCCTCTCTCGGGGGATCCCGCGCCGGCGCGCCCAATCGGCGAGCGCCGCTCCCTTCGTCACGCCGCGCTCGAGCACGTCGAGGATCGAGAAATCGCGGCTCAAATACTCCGTAAGCGAGAGCGTATACTCTATGGCAATGGGCAAGTTTTCCAGGCTCTTCATCGCGGCGCGCATCGGCCGGCACTGGCCCGTGAACATCACCTGGATCGGATCTGCCCCGCCAAGGCATTCGGTGAGGGGAGAAACTTCGGCGAGATAGTCTCGGTTTCGGCGGAAATATCCGCCGCGAAACGGGTCTTCCCAGTCGATCTGCTCCATCACCACTTGCCGTTCGCGGTCGCTATCGAACACCACCGCCGCTGCCGGCCGGAACTCCCTTGTCGCATCCAGCACCTGCCGGGCTGTCCCGCTGGGAAGCAAATGGCGCATGTGTGTTCTGCCGTCTTTCGACTTGATCAGCGCGCCATTATTGACGATTACGTGAAAATCGCAACGCAGCGCATCAAGAACCGGCCTCGCAAAATCGAACCTCCGCCCTGTGACGATCACGATCTCGATCCCGCGCGACTCGGCCTCGTCGATTGTCCGCGCATTGTCCTCCGACACCACTCCCCGGCTGTCAAGCAGCGTCCCGTCGATGTCCATGGCGATCAGCTTCACGGCCATTCTTGAATTTTCGCTCCTGCTGTTCAGGTCCAGTCCGGATTCAGCCTCGCATACTAGCGGCAGGATTTCAAAGGGTACTCAGCATTTCCATGAATCCACTTTGGCAGGGGGATTGATGCTTCAACAGCGGAAACATACCGTCGTGCAAGGATATCGCATACCAGCTAACCTCTTGATGCAAAACGGTTTATCTTGATACAACCTCGCGTCCGGCATCGTTTCGCCTGCCTTTTGCATCTAACGGAATCATGAGCCAGAAGAAGATCAAAGGCCGCGGGCGGTTGGTGCCGGCCCGCGCCACCGGTGTTCAATACGAGGTGCACTACGGCATTCACGCCGAGGGGGAAAAGCGCCAGCACGGCAGGGGATTGAGCCCCATGCGTTGGGAGAAATGTTCGTTGCGTCCTGCGAGCGCACAGCGAATTCCCGACGGAGAGTATTTCCTCCATGCCGAAGACGGCCGCGTGCATCAGTTGAAGTCCGTCGAGGGCAAGTGGCATTTCCTCGCGGTCGCGGCCTGAGCCCGCTTCAGTAAAGTCGTAGCTCCTGCGCTTCGAAATTCCGGCGGCTGAGCGAACGTGGGTACACCATCGTCTCCACTCCCGGCAATATCCCCGCAAGCAAATTCGAGTGCAATCGCGCTCAGCAATCTCCATGATTCCTTCGGCGCGCTACTCTAGTTCAGATTGATCGTACCGCGGCACTTGGGTGAACCGCACTTGCATGGCACAGGCCTGCTGTTACCAGGGAATCGGTAGTCAAAGGAAAGCTCTTCCCCTTTGCGAATTTGCCGCGTGCTGAAAAGTAGTACGTGGCCATGATTCCTCCGCGGCGCGAGATTCGGGTCACAACTGTGATTGATCCATTGTCCGCCCACACCTGCCACCGCGCCGTCGACGCACCAGTAGCGGTTCAGGCGCATAAGGTAGAAATGTTTTGACCCCTTGCGCGCCCAGATTTTCCTCAGGCGCCGGAGGGCCTCCTGAATGCTCACGCGTTCTCCTGCATATTCAATCACCTTGCGACCAGGGGGAATCTTCTGCGCGGCAAACACTCCCACGCGATGAATCTCAGAGCGGCGGATTTTTAATCGGAATTGCGAGGCGCCCGGAGCAGGGGCAGGCCTGAACTGGCGGGAGCTCATGGAAGCGCGAACTTCGCACGATTGGTGGGTTGTTCGGCGTGCGTCAAAGCCGGTGCAGATAGCCCCATGAGGCCCATGGCTTTGTTCCTCCATTGTGGGCCTACGGCCCGATTATGCCTTTTGGATAATCACTTCGGTAGCCTTCATGAGGGCGCCGACCGTGTCCCCCACCTTCAATTTCATCTCGTCGGCGCTCCTGCGCGTGATTACCGCTTCCACGATGTTGTCGCCGACCTTCACCACCACATGGGCCATGATATCCCCGAGTTTGATCTCGGTGATCTTTCCAACAAAATGATTGCGGGCTGAGATTCTCATAGCGAAAGATAATATCGCAGGCCCTCAAAAGTGTCGAGATAGAACCCCTCCGGAAAAGCAGGCTTTGGCTAAGTAAGGTTGCCAAATGGTCAGGCATTCCGCCCCGCAGCTGTATCGAAGCGGCGTAGAAGTGTCGCTAGCGCAGGTTAGCGAGCTCGGCTTTGGCGTGGCGGAGTATGGGTATGTCGGGGTCG
>Ga0187817_10001557_pt1 | contig 11334 bp, 15 predicted proteins | sample NC_wetland_sal_i_17_FD_132431 | JGI IMG/M metagenome (GOLD analysis project Ga0187817, IMG submission 132431) | Wetland sediment microbial communities from Neuse River Estuary, North Carolina, USA - SO4_2 | ecosystem: Environmental > Aquatic > Freshwater > Wetlands > Sediment | place: USA... | reverse complement strand
GAGTGGTCGAAGCGCCGGCCGCCTGACACACTGCTCCGTTTCAGCGTCGCACAACCACCCCATAGGGTGCCAGAGGTTCCCACGGAGTTTCTGGGAAGGACTCTCTTTTTCCTCGATTGCTCGAAGAGGCTGCGTCGGCCCAAAATACGCTCATGGAGCCACAGTTGAAAGTTGCGCTGGCACAGTACCTAAGCGGTGGGGACCCTGCGATGATTGTCGAGGAGGCTAGACACGCGTCCGCCGATATCGTCGTGTTTCCGGAGATGTATTGCAACGGCTACGCGCGTTTCGATTCCGCCGATTCTGGCGCTATTGGGCGCTGGCGCAAAGGAGCGCACACACCGGATAGCCCTTTCGTCGAAAGCTTCCGGAATGCCGCGAGGAAGTACCACATCAACGTGGTTGCTACGTTCCTCGAAGCCGCTGATCCAAAGCCTTTCAATTCCGCGTTACTCATTGACCCAAACGGGCAAACAGTCCTTCATCACCGCAAAGTGCACATCTGCGACTTTGATAATCCCGAGTGTGCCTGTGATAGGGGCAAAGATTTCCGTGTCGCGGAAATCCAGACCTCTGCAGGCCCGGTCAAAATCGGCCTGATGGTTTGCATGGATCGGGAATATCCGGAAGGAGCACGGTCGCTTTCCCGCGCGGGTGCGGAGCTTGCCTTAGTTCCGAATTGCTGTGATCTTGCGTCGGATCCAACCGTCGGTGACGTTCGCATCGCGCAAGCCCGTGGCCGCGCCTTTGAGATGGTTATGGGAATCGCCGTTGCAAATTATCCGGCGCCGCGCTCCGACGGACATTCCTTCGCCGTCGATGCATTAGGAAAAGTGATCGCACTTGCTGACGATTCACCCTGTCTGGCCATCGCCAACTTCGACCTAGCCTTGATTCGCCGGGTGCGAGTCGAAGACCATTTTCGTTGGCGCCTCTAGGTTCCGTAAGCCATTCCTCAACGCGTCCAGCGAATAATGAAAACACGAGCCATTCCTCCCGTTTCTTTTTTCTTGACATGGAACCAAATGGTTCCCTATTCTTCCCTGTGGACAAGGTCTTCAAAGCCCTGGCCGATCCGACCCGGCGCAAGCTGCTCGACCGGCTCAGATCGAACAACGGCCAGACTCTGAATCAGCTTTGCGAAGGATGGGACATGACGCGCCAAGCTGTCGCCAAGCATCTTCGCCTTCTTGAAGCGGCAAACCTGGTTGTCACCGTCTGGCGCGGTCGCGAAAAACTGCATTACTTGAATCCCGTGCCCATCCACGAAATTTACGAACGCTGGATCGGCGCGTACGAGCGGCACAGGCTTCGCGCAATTTTCGATCTGAAGAAAATTCTCGAGGAGAAGAACGATGGATAAGCCGAAATTCGTTTATGTCACCTACATCGCCAGCGCGCCCGAAAAAGTCTGGAACGCACTGCGCGATTCCGAGATGACGCGAAAATATTGGGGCAATCGCGTGAACGCTTCGGATTGGAAAGTGGGTTCACGGTGGGAACATCGCGACCACGACGACCCCAAGCTCCTCGACATCGTGGGCAAAGTAGTGGAGAGCAACCCGCCGCGCTGCCTTGTCCTGACCTGGGCCGAGGCCAAAGACCAGGCGCGGCCCGCTGCGTATTCGCGTGTGACGTTCGAGATCGAGCCCATTGGTGACGCCGTGCGCCTTACCATGACGCACGAGGAGTTTGAGCCCGGTTCGGACGTTCTCACCCGCGTTTCTTATGGCTGGCCCGTTGTGCTCTCGAGCCTCAAATCGCTTCTGGAAACGGGAAAACCAATCAGTTGGACTACGCCTCGCGGAGGCTGGCCTCCCCGGAAGTGAGCGCGACCGGCGAGTAACTCTCACTGCCAGCCTGGCAGCAAGGGCGCTTTACAGTTTGCGCCTCTCGCCGTATCCTTAGCCGCGAAATTCACGCACAGCAGCCGATCCTGGCCTGCTCGGAGGCACAAAAATGGGGATCGTCATCCTGATTGTCATTGCCCTGCTGATCATTTTTGCGATCGGCATTTATAACGGGCTCGTTCGTTTGAAGGTGCAGTGCGACAACGCCTGGTCCGACATCGACGTGCAGCTCAAGCGCCGTTACGACCTGATTCCCAACCTGGTGGAAACCGTGAAAGGCTACGCCGCTCACGAAAAGGGCACGCTCGAGGGCGTCGTCGCCGCGCGAAACCAGGCTATGGCCGCGGAAGGCCCCGCGGCCAAGGCCCAGGCTGAAGGCATGCTCACCGCCGCATTGCGTCAGGTGTTTGCGCTGGCCGAGGCCTATCCCCAACTGCGCGCGGTCGAGAGTTTCACGCAGCTTCAGCAGACTCTGAACTCGATTGAAGACAGCGTCCAGAATGCGCGCCGCTACTACAACGCCGTCGTTCGTGACTTCAACACGAAGATCGCGCAGTTCCCTTCCAACATTCTCGCCGGCATGTTCAATTTCAAGCCGCGCGAGTTCTTCGAGATCACGGCGCCCGGCGAACGCGAGGTCCCGAAGGTGAGCTTCGGCGGCGCGGCAAGCTGAGTCCGCCATGCGCCGAACCGGCCTGTTGCTGCGCGTTTGCGTTCTGGCGCTGCTGGCGGCGCTGCCTGCGGCGGCGCGTCAGATCGTCATCAAGAATTTCGACGAGCAGGTTGTCGTCAACCGCGATTCCAGTGTCGATGTGACCGAGAGAATCCAGGCGCAGTTCATCGGCACGGGCTGGCACGGAATCTATCGCACGATCCCATCGAATACCGCGGCTCGATGGAATTGAATTACACGCTGTTCCTCGATCACGTGCACGCTTCCGACGATGACGGCCACACCCTGAAACTCGAGCAAAGCCGCCAAGGACAGTACGTCAAATTCAAGATTTACGTCCCCGACGCGGACAATTCCACGCACACCATCGTCCTTCACTATCAGGTCCTCGACGGCCTGCGCTTCTTCAGCGATCACGACGAATTTTTCTGGAACGTTACGGGCGAGGAATGGGATGTCCCCATCGATTCCGCCAGCGCGAAAATCCAACTCCCGGACGGCGCGACGGGGGTACAAGCCACTGCCTACACGGGCGCTTTCATGTCGCGCGCGAAGGATGCAAACGTCACTGTAAATGGCAATGAGGTCGACATCTCCACAACGCAGCGCCTCGGCTACCATCAGGGCCTGACGGCTGTCGTCGGCTTCGACAAAGGAGTCGTCAACGAGCCGAGCGCTTTGCAGGGAATTGCGCTTTTTCTGCGCAGCAATTGGCCGCTCATCTTTCCTGTCTTCATCTTCCTGATCATGTTCTATCTCTGGTGGACGCGGGGGCGCGATCCTGAACGCGACGCCATCACCGTGCAGTACGATCCGCCCGATAAGCTCACGCCTGCGGAATGCGGCGCCCTAGTCGACAATGAAGCGGCCATGCGCGACATCACCGCCACGCTCGTCGACCTGGCCGTCAAGGGCTACCTCACCATCGAGCAAATCGATCACAGCGGCTTGCTCGGCCTCACCCATCACAAGGACTACGTTTTTCATCTTAAGAAGCCGCCCGAACAATGGCAGGACGCGCGCGATCACGAACGAGAAATGCTTACCGCGCTTTTCGATTCCGGGACTAGCAGCGAAGTCAAACTCTCAGACTTGCAAAATCATTTCTACACGCACCTGCCCGCCATTCGCGACGGCATCTTCAATGCGCTGGTTGGCGACGGGTATTACTTGCATCGTCCCGACACGGTTCGGCAAGGCTACATCGGTGGCGGGCTGGTGATCGGCTTCATGATCATCGCGCTTGGAAACTGGTACGCCAAGCAATCCGGCATGTCCGCCGCAACGTGGACTATCGCCGGCGTCATTTCCGGCGCGATTATCTGCATTTTCGGCTGGTTCATGCCTGCGCGAACGATCACTGGCACGCGCACGTTCGCCAAAGTCATGGGATTCGAAGATTTCCTCGGCCGCGTCGAAAGCGACCGCATCAAGCGCATGGAAAACGCACCCGAGCTGTTCGAGAAATATCTTCCGTACGCGATGGCCCTGCATGTCGAAAAGAAATGGGTACAGGCGTTTTCGGGAATCACCATGCAGCCGCCACAGTGGTACGTCGGCCCCGCTTACGCTGGCGGCTTTCAGCCCTATTTCCTGGTGAACGATCTCAACATGATGTCGAGCCAGGCCGGCAACATCATGGCCTCTTCTCCGCGCAGTTCGGGAGGCTCAGGATTCGGAGGAGGCGGAGGTGCGGGTGGCGGCTTCGGCGGCGGTGGCGGCGGCGGCTTCTAACCGCTGGCACCTAAGCTCTTCGCGAACCGCAGAATCGCAAACTCCGCGTGAAGTCACGTTCCTCGCCGGTTACACCGCTGGTGTTGCGGCTGTGCTTTGGGATAGATTCGATCTCGGAGGCTCACCTGAATGGACATACTGAAGACAATCAAGCGGGAAGAGCGGAAGCTCGAAAAGCAGGTCGGCAAGCTTCAGCGAGAACTAGATGGATTGAAGGCCGCAGCCATGGCGCTCGGTAAGTCTGCGAGTAAGGAATTTGGCCGCGCACAGAAACGAGTCCTATCCGCAGCGGCAAGAGCCAAAATTTCCGCGGCTGCCAAGAAGCGCTGGGCCAAAGTGCGCGCCGGAGCCAAAAAAGCCGTCAGCTAATCCTACGGCTGCGCAACAACTAAGGCTTGCTGGAACCCGGCTTGACGACCGCTCGTCGGCCGGAATTCCTCCACATCGTGCGCAGCCAGCCATGCTCGCGCACACCTTCTTCGTGGATCTGCCGCGACCACGCGTCCAGAATCGACGACCGGTTGAAATAGCCCAGCAGCCGCTGCGGGTCGTCGCGGCTCACCACCGGCAGCCGCCCGATATTGTGCTGCAGCATGCGGAACATCGCGTCGCGCGTGAGTTCATCCGGATACGCCACAATAGGCTTATTCGATCCCGCCTCGAGCACCGTGCTTTCCCCCTTCGAATCGCGCTCCAGCGCTCGCAGTAAATCTCCTTGCGTGACGACTCCCGCTAGACGCCCGCCCTGCGTGACGATCGGCAATCCCTGCGTAATGTTGAACTCCGGCTCACCTCGTCCCATACGTTCCGCCAGTTCCCCCACCTTCATCTCCGCCGGAATTGGCTTGATGTCCGTGCGCATCACTTCACGCACGCGCACGATCTTCAGCACGCCCGCTTCGTATTCCTCCGGGACAAGCAGCCCGCGCCGCGCCAGTTTTTCGGTCATGATCGAGCTGCGCAAATATCGGATGGCGATCATGTCGGCAATGACGCATCCTAGCATCAACGGCAAAATCGCGTTGTAGTCGCGCGTAATCTCGAACGCGAACACGATAAACGCAAACGTCGCTCGCGACGCTGCGCCAAACACCGCCGCCATAGCCACCAACGCGTAGGCTCCCGGCGAGAGGTGCGCCGCCGGATAAATCCAGTTCACGACCATGGCGAATACGCCGCCCAGCGCGGCGCTCGACATGAACATCGGCGCGAGCAACCCTCCCGATGTGCCCGACCCTAGCGAAATCACCAGCGCCAACGCCTTGAAAATTGCGATCAGAACGAGCAGCTTTAACGCCAAATTGTTATTGAGGATGTCGGAAATCGTGTCGTATCCCACGCCCAGCACGCGAGGTACGAAGAGTCCGATGATTCCAAGCCCCAGCGCGCCAATCGCCGGATGCCACAGATCGTTGATCGGCAAACGGTCGAATTGGTCTTCCACCCAGTAGAGCAGTTTCGTGAAGCCAATCGCTGCTATCCCCGAAATTACGCCGAGAAGCAGATAAAAAGGCAGGCCATGCAGCACGTCGAAATTCACGTCTTTCATGCCGAACATCGACGTCTGCCCCAGCAACACGGAACGCACACTCGTCGCCAGCGTGCACGCAATCACCAGCGGAATGAAGGAACGCGAGCGAAACTCGAACAGCAGTAGCTCGATCGCGAGGATCACCCCTGCAATAGGCGTGTTGAACGTGGCCGCCATCCCCGCGCCCGCGCCGCAGGCGAGAAGCACTTTTCGTTCGGCGCCCGTGGTCGAAATGATCTGGCCTACAAGCGACCCGAACGCGCCACCTGTCTGAATGATCGGCCCTTCCGCGCCAAACGGTCCGCCTGTTCCAATCGCAATCGCGGCCGAAAGGGGTTTCAGAATCGCGACTTTCGCCTCGATCCGGCTCCGAGTCGTTAGCACAGCTTCCATCGCTTCCGGAATACCGTGGCCCTTGATCTTTTCTGACCCGTATTTCGCCATGAATCCGACGATTAGTCCGCCAATCACCGGCATCAGTATGATCCATGGTCCAATCGATGTGTGCTCCGGGCTCCGGAAATGGAACGACCATTCGTGGTAATACGTCAGGTTCGTAAACAGTCCGATCAGGTCGTACAGAATGTAGGCGATGATTCCGGCTAGAATGCCGATCATCGCTGCGAGCAAAGAAATAGTTCCGATTCGATACTCGGCCGCCTGCTCAGGTTCTGCTGGCCTGACCTCTTCCGCAAGGGACATCCCGCTGCTTCCTCCGTTGGTCACACTTGGTTTCTATTCGACGTTTTTGTTCCACGCCCCTAGCTTTCAATAAGAACGCTATCCGGCGCGACATTTCGACTCGGCCCTCATCTTGCCAATGCTCTTCTCGCCGCGCCCGAAACTGATTTCTCCGCCTCGCCGGTTGCGTTTGCCCGCCGGATCACGGCTTGCAAGGCTTTCAGCAACCGAGGACCTCGCGTCTGCAGGTCCGTGCGATGCGAATCCGAAAGCCTCTGCAGAAGCTGTTCTCCGCGCTCGGTTAGGCTCAACAAGACCTCCCGGCGGTCCGCTCCGCTTCGCGTGCGTCGGATCAACTTTTTTTCCTCCAGCCGGTCGCTCAGTTCCACCGCGCTGTGGTGCTGCACCTGAAGCCGCCCGGCCAGAAATCCCACCGTCGCTTTCGTTCCCGGCTTCGCCGCCTTGATCGACAACAAAGCCTGGTGCTGCTGCGGCTCGAGCCTGGCTTCGCGCGCCGCGCGCTCGCTGAAATTCAGGAACCGCCGGATTTCGTACCGAAAATCCTCCAGGGCCCTGTATCTGGCGCCAACTGGTTGCTGGTGACTCATTCGCCTAGCTATATGATCTGCCTCTTCCCAATTATATCGTACTACGATATAAATAATCACGCGAAAGCAACGACCCTTGTCTGCCATCGCATCCAATTTAATGGGAGATACTTCTATCAATGGTACGTGAAAGGCATAACCTTGCAGGACGTTTGATCGCTTTGATCGAAAATCACGCGGAGGAGCTTACCCGCGGCACCGTTCAGAAACTGCAGACGAACCCGCACACGCAGTCCTATCGCAATCTTTCCTTCAACGACTTGTACGGGAAAGTTTTCGATGTCTACCAAAACTTTGGCCGCTGGCTGCTCGAACAGACCGATACGGCCATCCGCACCGAGTACAACGACTTGGGCGAACGACGCTTCAAGGAGGGCATTGCTCTCAGCGAAGTGATCTGGGCGCTCGTCTTGACCAAAAGGCACCTGCACAGCTACGTTTCCGCTTGGGCCTTTGTGGATTCCGCCGTCGAGCTCTACCGCCGCCAGGAATTCGACCGCATGATCGGCCAGTTCTTCGATCGCGCCATCTGTTACACGGTCGAAGGCTACGACCGCATGCGTCAGTCCGGCAGCGCGGAACAGGATGATCTGGCGCCAACCCACGAAGAGACTCACGGCGGCTGGGTTCTCTGACGGTCAGCTTACTCGAAAGAAGGGAGGAACGGGTGTGCCCGGATGAGCCGTCCCGGCGAACCTTACCAGCTCAAAAAAGCTTAGGCACGAACGCTGGAACGCGTTTAGCGTATTCCTCGAACCCTTGCCCAAACGTCTGGCGCAGTAGTTTCTCCTCGCTGCGGATGCGAATGTGAGTGCCCGCGAGGAAAACCGCGCTCGCAATCAGCAGCATGGGCCAGCGCCCTATGGCCGCATCGTCACGATCGGCAAAAAATACGGTCTCGGCGCAATCCACACCATCGCAAATCCCAACGAAGCCACCCCGATACCCCAGTACGACGCAGGTTCACGCTTGGTCTCCTTTTCTTTTGGTGGCCTTTTGCGAAACATGAAGATGGCGGCAAACACGATCCAGCACGCCATCACCCCATAAAATGCCGCCGCTGCTATCCAGTCCATTCCTGCGCCTTTGTTCTTGGTCCGTACGCCAAGAGTGTCTTTGCATCTCGATCAGCTGAGGGCGACTAACGCGTCGAGAGCCAGAGTTTAGGGCGTGAATATTTGCTGCAGCGTTTCCGGCCGGAGCAGAGCCTTGAGAGGCACGTTCCCAAACCGTTTCTCGACATCGCCCTGCAGCATCTCGCGATATTCCAGCTTACTGTCATCATCCGCATGGCGACACACGTAAACGACGTTTCCGGGGCCGACGGGGAGCTGCGCGTCTTTGAACACTTGAATCGGTTCATACGAAATGACGAAAGCTAGGGCGTGTTCGCCATCGGATGTGACTACGTCGCCGACCACATCGCTATGCATGGTTTCAGGATCGCAGGGGTCGTTGTTAATACGGCACCAATCTTGGTGCGTGTTGTAGAACGCGCGCAATTTCTCAACGTACTCCGCGCGAATTGTCTGAAATGGTCTGCGCGGAAATAGCGTTATTTCTTTCTTAGTTCTGGGGTTGTAGACGGCGAGTTCAGCCGGATGGACCGCTGCAAAGTGTACTTCGCTTCGTTGGAACACAATCGATCCGTCGCCAAATGCGGCCATGTACCATCCATACAAAGCAGCCCGAAACTCGAAGTCGCGCGACAAAACAAGCAAACACCCCGCGGAGGGATTGATGTGCGTGTCGATCAGAAATGCGTCCGGCAACGCCTGCATCTCCACAACTGCGCCCATGCACTCGCTGTGCGCGATCTCATCGCTGCCCAAAAAGAGTTGCTTGCTTTTCCATTTGCCACTCCGGCGGTCCAAGCTCACGATGCGCAGGGGATCTTCCAGCATGCCCGAAGGGAGTTCCCAGTGATACGCGATGGCAAAAACTGATGGATCGTCGAGAACATCGTAGCTTGTGATTCGTTGGTCAAGATCGCTGACGGCCTCCGGCGAAGCTTTCAGCCCCGCTGTGGCGAGAACCTGGGCCAGGGTCTGGCTCCCGCTCTGCTGCCCTGCCCTCGCGAGCGGCAAACACACTGCGATGATCGCCAGGAAATAGCTGAGCCGAAGATGGTAAATCGAACGAGATCTTAAAAGGGGATGGTTCAAGGGCCACCTGATAGGTTCGCTTCCTCTATCGGCATGCTCATCCGTAATAAGATCAAAGCCGCTTGCGAAATGATTTTTGTGTTTTGTAGTGTTCGTAACCGAACCGCACATAGAATCGGTGCGCGCGGTCGCGAATCACGTTGCACCGCAGCCCGATTGTCGCGCAACCCTTCTCTTTCGCCCATTCTTCGGCGCGCTCGAGCAGCCGTCTCCCAATGCCCAGCGACCGTTTCTGCTCGTCCACCACCACTCCGTTGATTTCCGCCCGCGCGTCCGCCTCGGGACAACGGTAGACGAACACTCCAATCCAGCCCGCAACCTCGCCGCCCGGCGCTTCCGCCACGAATACAGCATAATCCGGCGACCCTTGCATTTCCGCAATCCGGCGCGCAACTTCTTCGCTGCTCGACCTGTAGCCCAATTGCGCGGCAAGCTCCGCCATCCGCGGGTAATCCCGCGCCACAGGCAACCGGATCTCCACCGCGGATTCTCTTGCCGCCGTCGTCATCGAACCATTTTGCTCCGCAGCGCCTTCTTCAACAATGCGATCTGCCCCGCGTGATAAAGGTCGTGCTGCACGATTCCATGCAGCATGATGTAACGCGAATTGTTCGTTCGCTTGCTGGGCCGTTCGTCCAATTGCTCGTCGCGAAAACTCTCAACCGCCTTGCGCAATCGTCCCCGCGCCTCCACCAGATTCTGCACCGCCCGCTGCCATTGAATGTCCGTCGCTTCCCACACGGGCGGCCAGTCCAGTTCCGGCGTAATCTGCGCGCTGGCGCCTGAAAGTTCCTCGCGCAGGATGGTGTTCCACGCCGTCAGGTGCAGGACAAGTTCCCATATGGAATGCGCGCCGTGGATTGGATGCTTGGCCGCGTCCTCCGCCGTCATTCCATCGAGCAGAGGTTTCAGCGGCGGCCCATGCCACGCATCGCCTTCGAACGAGCGGTCCATTTGATCCAAGATCCGTTTTATTTCAGTCATCAACACATGCTCCCTCGAAAAGCCGGGGTTCACATTAGAATTTCTTCTCCGAGTCGAGAAGGACAGTTACCGGCCCGTCGTTCGTCAATTCGACGGCCATGTGCGCCTGAAACACGCCCGTTTCCACGCGCACCCCGAGCGCTTTGAGCGCGCCCACGAATTCTTCATATAACGCTTTGCCCTTATCGGGCGGCGCTGCGTTGATGAAGCTGGGCCTGCGCTGCCCGCGCGCGTCGCCATACAAAGTGAACTGCGAAATCGCCAGCACTGCTCCGCCCGTTTCCGCGAGCGAGCGATTCATCTTTCCTTGCTCGTCGTTGAAGATGCGCAGGTTCACGACCTTCTCCGCCATCGCCGACGCAGTCGCCGCCTCGTCATCCAGCCCCACGGCGACGAGCACCACCAGTCCAGCCCCGATTTCACCTGTGGTGCAATCCTCAACGACGACTCGCGCCCGGCTCACTCGTTGAACCACTGCCCGCATAGACTTTCTCTCCGCTCCGCCACGCCTCGCTTCGCGACACTCCGCCTCGGGTGAATGGAATGCGAGTACGCGTGCCGGGAATTCTGCTCGCATTCTATTCCCGCTCGCAACCTAAACGACGCGAATCTCCATCGCGTCGCAGGGCACCTTTTCGCTTCCGGTGTTTTTTTCTTTTTGATTTTTGGTTTTTTGTTTCTGCTTTCTGCCTTCTGGTTTCTGCCCTTCTCTTCATCCCACTTTCATCTTTCCTCCCGCATAATGTCCCTGTGAGCGAACAAGTCACCACCGCGCCCGTATCCGAAAAACGCTGGCTAACTCGCGGCGTTCTCGGCATTGGTCTCGCCAGCCTCTTCTCCGACTGGGGACACGAAGCCGCCACCGCCATTCTTCCCGCTTTCCTCGCCAGCCTGGGCGCTCCCGCGGTCGCTCTTGGCATCATCGAAGGCGTATCCGACGGGCTTTCCAGTTTCGCCAAACTCGCCGGCGGCTGGATTGCCGACCGGCCCTCCTGGCGCAAGTTGACCTGCATCACCGGTTACGGCGCAACCGCAGTCACGACCTCCGCCTACGCCTTCGCTCACTCGTGGCCATTCGTATTGTTGCTTCGCGCGCTCGGATGGATGG
>Ga0187817_10001555_pt1 | contig 11342 bp, 7 predicted proteins | sample NC_wetland_sal_i_17_FD_132431 | JGI IMG/M metagenome (GOLD analysis project Ga0187817, IMG submission 132431) | Wetland sediment microbial communities from Neuse River Estuary, North Carolina, USA - SO4_2 | ecosystem: Environmental > Aquatic > Freshwater > Wetlands > Sediment | place: USA: North... | reverse complement strand
CTGCTGGCCAGGACATACTTGCATGACGGCAAATATCAGGACTGTTACGCCGTGCTGGCGAAGGCCTCCATTCTGCCCTACGAAGGCCAGAGCGACGTGCACCAATTGTGGGTGCAAAGTCTGGTCGCCCAGGCGCTCGCGGACATGAAGAAGGGCAGGTACCAGGAGGCGATCGAGCGCCTCGAAACCTCGCGCGAATACCCGGAGCGGCTGGGAACCGGCAAGCCCGGCGATCCCGATTACAGGATCCAAGATTACCTCGAAGGCTTCTGTTATGAAAAGTTGAACATGACCGCCAAAGCCCAGGAAGCGCGAGGACGGATCAAGGCTTGGGATTCGCGCCACGGGGAAGGAAACTCAGAAACCGAAAGCCATCGGGTCGAAGAGTGGTATCGTAGCACGCTGCCCACGAAGACAGAGCTGCAAGCTCTACAGGCGCTTAATGGAATACTTTGAAATGCTGCATCAATATTATCGGGAGATCGTGAGATCGGGTGATCGTGAGAGCAGTCGCTCATGCCCGCCGGCTGACGGGCACCCAGAAACCATGAAATGTCATTCCGAGCGAAGCGAGGAATCTTGCTCTGCGCCGGGGGAACCCCGGAACAAAAATCAGGGCGAGATTCCTCGCTCCGCTCGGAATGACAGCCAATTTCAAAGCGGTGGGAAGATCGGCTGATCGCGAGACCGGCTGAACCGGCAACCTATTCAGCCGGTCATCCGATTGCCGGATCGCCGGTTCATCCGATCTCCCGATCTCCCGATCTTCTCGACGAGTGGTAAGCTGGGTATACGAATGAAAACGACAATGATGCTTTCGCTGAAGGGCAAGCTGGGGCCCTATGAGATTCTCTCGCCGCTGGGGGCGGGCGGGATGGGAGAAGTTTATCGAGCGCGGGATAGCAAATTGGGCCGCGACGTGGCGCTGAAGGTCTTGCCCGAGGCGTTTGCTAGCGATGCGGAGCACATGGCACGCTTCGAGCGGGAAGCCCAGCTCCTCGCCTCGCTCAACCATCCCAACATCGCCTCCGTCTACGGCCTGGAGGAATCCGGTGGCGAGCACGCTCTGGTGATGGAATTGGTGGAGGGCCCGACGCTGGCCGAGCGGATTGCCGCGGGGCCGATTCCAATTGACGAAGTCCTGGCGATCGCTCGCCAGACCGCTGAAGGGTTGGAATACGCTCACGAGCGCGGGATTGTGCATCGCGACCTGAAACCGGCAAACGTGAAGGTGACGCCGGAAGGCAGGGTCAAGGTTCTCGATTTCGGTCTCGCCAAAGCGTTCTCGCCGGAGGAATCGGCGGCCGACATTTCAACCTCGCCTACGCTCAGCATCGGAGCGACTCGAGCGGGTGTGATCTTGGGGACTGCGGCCTACATGAGCCCGGAGCAGGCGAAAGGCAAGCCGGTTGACCGGCGAGCGGACATCTGGGCGTTCGGGTGCCTGCTCTTCGAGATGGTCTCGGGCAAGCAGTGTTTCAAAGCGGCGACGGTTTCGGAGACGCTGGCGACGGTCCTGATGAATGAGCCGGATTGGTCACAACTTCCCGAATCCACGCCTCCGCGCCTGCGGGCCTTGCTGCGGCGCTGTCTTAATAAGGATCCGAAGCAGCGCCTCCGCGACGTCGGCGAGGCTCGCATCGCTATCGAGGAAATCCTGGGCGGGCCCGAGCCCGAGGGGATTCCTGTCACACCGCTGGCGGAAGGCCCCGGCGCCGCACGATGGCCGCAACGCAAATGGCTTGCGGCGCTTGCGGCAGCGGTGGCGCTGGTTGTGCTTGCGGCCGCCGGAGGCTGGCTGTTGGGCCATAAAACCACTGCCGGCACGCCTTCGGAATTTCGTCAGCTCACCTTCGATTCCGGCTTGATTTACTCCGCGCGCTTCGCGCCTGGCGGCCAAGCGATCTATTACGGCGCGGCGTGGAGCGGCCTTCCCGTTCAATTGTATGCAACGCAGCCGAACGGCCCCGAATCGCGGCCGCTGGGCTTGCAAAACTCCGCCTTGTACGCCGTCTCGGCGTCGCAGATGGCGGTTTCCATCGGCTGCAGGGATATATTCATTGGCGATTGCATTGGCACGCTGGCGGTAATGCCCGTCTCGGGGGGCGCGCCGCGCGAGGTGGCGGAGAATGTGATCTCGGCGGATTGGGGGCCGGACGGGAATGAGTTGGCCGCCATTCGCCAAGTCGGCGAAAAGTTCCAAGTCGAGTTTCCACTCGGGAATGTGATCTACCAAGCCTCCACTTGGATGAATTTCCTGCGTGTTTCACCTCGCGGCGACGCGCTCGCTTTCGTCGCGTATAGCGGTTCCACAGGCGACGTTGGAAAGGTGATCATCCTCGATCGCGAGGGGAGGGAAATCGCTCGGTCCGGAAGATTCATAAGCTTGGAAGGGCTCGCCTGGGCGCCGCGCGGAAATGAAGTCTGGTTCGGCGCTACAATGACCTCGGGGTGGGCGACCTCCATTCACGGCTTCACCCTTTCCGGAAAGGATCGTGTCGTCCTGCGACTGCCCAGCGCGCTCCGCCTTCACGATGTGTCGCGCGATGGCCGCATTCTTTTCTCCCAAGAAGTATGGCGGGATGAAACGAAATTCCGCGCCGCAACTGACACGAGGGAACGTGACCTCTCCTGGCTTGACAGCGCCGACGTCACCGACCTTTCTCCGGACGGCAAGGAGATCGCTTTCTATGAGTGGGGCCTGGCCAGCGCGATGAGCGTGGCGTACATGCGGCAAACGGACGGCTCGCTGCCCGTCAAGCTGGGTGAGGGGGAGGAGTCGGTTTTATCTTCGGACGGAAAATGGCTGCTGGTCAATGTTCCGGGAGACCCGTCGCGGCTTCGTCTGTTGCCGACCGGTGCGGGAGTGCCCCATGAATTAAGCTCCTCCGGGTTTCATGATTTCGCCACGCCGGGATGGATGCCGGGATGCGGGGCAGTTTATTTCGCCGCCAATAACGGTCACGGCTGGCGATTGTACACGCAGGACATCTCGAGCGGCGCGCCGAGGCCTTTTACTCCTCCCATTTCAGTGTTCACCAAAGGCTACGAGTCTCATCTGGTGTCGCCGGATGGCAAATGGGCTTTCGCTCGCGATGTCAATAGGAAGGCTTGGCTATACCCAGTCGGGGGAGGCAAGCCACAACCGGTTCTGGGGTTGAACCCGAGGGATATTTGGATCAACTGGTCAGCCGACGGGCGTTTTGGCTACGTCTGCCAAGATGAAATAACGCACGCTCCAGTGCTTCGCGTCGATCTTGCGACAGGCGCGCGGAAGGTGCTTACAGATTTGGGGCCGAGCGACCCCGCCGGTCTAACTTCGATCGTCCCGGTAAGGGTTACGCCTGATGCCAAATTCTTTGCTTACTCTTTCGACCGGGCGCTGTCGAACCTGTTCATGGCGAGCGGGGTGAAATGACTGGCCGCCTGGCATGCGCGGCTCTGCCGCCGTGCCTTGCGGAAAGGCTCTGCCTTTCCGGGCGGTGGGTACGGTGTTGCTGTCCTTTCGGCGAGGCTGCGCCTCGCCGGTTGAGGCGCAGCCTCAACCTATGAACAAGATCTGAGGCCCACACGGAAAGGCGAAGCCTTTCCGCAAGGCAGGGCGGCAAAGCCGCTGACCAGGTCAGACTATGATGCGAAGGAGATGTCTTTAGGCATGGAGAATTCCACTCGGCGACATTTTCTCAAAGATCTGGGCCTTGGGACGGCTGCTTTCTCAGTGGCCGCCGAAGGAGCCCAGACGAGCCGTATGCCAGGGCAGCCCCCTTCCGGTGAGGCGCAAGCGCAAGCCTCCAGCCCCTCGAGCATCATGGCGATCGCCGCACATCCGGGGGACGCGATCTTTGCCATGGGCGCTGCTGTAGCAATGCAAGTTCATCTCGGAGGCCAAGGCGTCTTCTTGAGTCTTTCGCTCGGTGAGAGGGGCTCGGCGCGGATTGCTCCCGCGCAGTACGGTCACCTCCAGCGGGAAGCGGCGGAGCGCGCGGCGCGCACGCTGGGCGCGCGGGCTGAGTTTCTCGCTTACCCGGATGGAGAGATTCCCGTATCTGAGGAGGCAAAGTTTGCGGTCTGCGATTCGATCCGTGAGCACCGGCCCGGCATCATCGTGACGCATTGGCGAGGGAGTTGGCACAAGGATCATGAAGCGTGCTACAAGATCGTGAACGACGCTGTGTTCTATGCCGGACTGCCCGCCCTCGCCCGAAAACAACCGCCTCACGAGGTCCGGAAACTATTCTTCGCGGATAATTGGGAAGATGCCCAAGGGTTTACGGCGGATACTTACCTCGACATCAGTCCGGTGTTCGACCGCTGGTTGGAAGCCTGTTCCGCATTCCCCATGTGGCGCGGTGAAAACGGCTTCCGCTATAACGACTACTATGGCAGCTTGGCCGTGGCACGCGGCTGCCTGAGCGGCTACAAATACGCCGTCGCCCTGATGTCGCCTCCCGAACAGCTCACCCGCCGGGTGAAGGCACTGTGAGGCCCGCATGTCATTCCGAGCGCAGCGAGGAATCTTGCTCTGCCTCTCTACTCTCCCAGACTGAATGCGGAGCTGCCGCGCGAGCAGAGCGAGATTCCTCGCTGCGCTCGGAATGACATCGGGTGTTAACTGGGAATGAAATCGGGGCGGTCGTTGTCATTCCGGGCTGGGGGCGTTTTCTCCCTCGAGTCGGCCCCGCAGCACAGTGACGGAAGCTTTGGGAAGCGTGAAGGTCGCTTGTGGTCCGCCCGCCACCGTGCCGCCAACCGGTGGCCCATCCGGGTCGGCGTAGCTATTTGGCCCCGCATCTTTCCACACATATTGTTCACTGCCAAAACTCACCTGTGTTACCGATCCCGAAAAGGATGCCGCGCGCTGGTTCGCTGAGTTCTCAAAGAGGACGCGCACCGTATGTGGATGGTTCTCGTCGCGATTCACCAACAGGACGGACCAGTTTCCGTCGGGGCGGCGCAGCGCATAGGACGTGACCAGAACGTTTCCTTCGCTGTCCTTGATGTCAGTCGAGGAGGGGAACATGTGGTGCACACCGGAGCGGTGCAGCACCCATTCGAGATTGAGCATATGCGCGGCGTAATAGAACGACGTGTAGCCTTTGATGTTGAAATCTCTGTCTGCGACAAAATTCGACCAAGTCGCCGGGCCGAGGCAGCTTTGCTCAACAGGCTGAGGTTGGATGGGTGAATGGTAATAGGCCGCGCCACTCGCCTCGAAAAAGGCGCCAACGCTATCCGAGAGCCATAGCGCTGCGAAGACCTGGCTCATGGGGCCGGTGAGCTTCCAAGAAATGCTGCTCTCGGTAACCATCAGTGGCACGTCTTTGGGAACACCACCGTCTCGCCACACCTGGAGGATGTGCTTGATCAATTGCGGCTCCTGGTACAGAGTCTTCCAGGTGATGTCGCAGGGCTCGAAGGGATAATGTTCGAAGGAGACAAAGGCCAAGTCGCTCAAGCGGTCGTGGGCCTTCAAGTAGTCAATGAAGCGGCCCAGCCAGGAAGTTCGTCCCTGAGCGTCGGGCCACACTCGAATGTCCTCGCTCACGCCTTCGAAGATGGGTCCGCCCAGCTTGATTTTGGGGTCAACCTTGTGAATCGCCACGGCCCACTGGATGTAGAGCGAGCCGTAGTCCTCGGGCAGAGCGTGCTTGCCATCCGGCTCCTCCCCCATTTCAACGTAAGCCACGGGATAGCCTCGCTTCTCAATGTAACCAATCTGGGCGGCAGCGTCGTCCGGTGTGCCATAGAGCAGGGTGACTGGAATCATCGCCGGCAGGTTGTTGGTGATTCCGCTGGTGAAGAAAAGGTCGAAGCCGGTGTGCTCATAGCTCCCGCCGGCATTGACGTCCGCAGCGGAATGCCAGGGGTCGATGGACGATGAACAATAAGTGGGCCTCGTCCCGCCGGTAGCATCCCTCGCCACATCAACAAAATTGCCACTTGCGTTCACGTTGCCGGCCGTGAGAGATGCGATGGCGTACCCGACGCAATTGCGAACATCATCCGACCCGTGCAGATCGCAGGTATTGGAAGACTCGGTCATCCAGACGCGCAGAAAGCGGGTTGTCACCGGCGATCTCCCGAACTTTAGTGTTACCGTGCCGCCATGCGCGTCCTTCACCGCACCCGAAGGAAACGTCTTCCATTCGCCTTGAGGGCCCTCGTCGAAATCCAGCGCATCTTTGCCCACCCAGTATTCCACCTGGTAAGTTCTGGCGTAGGGTTCGGCCCAAGCGATGCGCACGGCGTTGACAGGCCGCTCCGCCTTCAAATCCATAACTACCCATTGCGGATGCAAGGCGTCACTTTCACCCGTAAACTTGCTGGTGAGATACGGATTGCTTTTCCAAAAGCTGAGATGGGGGCCCTGTAGGGGGCGGTCGCCGCTGGTGGAGAAGCCACGGTGCGGCAAGGCGTAAGCGAGAATGTAACGGATAGGTTCTTTGAGCTCCGTGCTGCCAGTAAAGTAACCGCTCTCATGGGCCGGATCGCTCCAAGTCCCGTTCTCGGTCCAGTGCCACGCGGCCATGCGCAGCTCAGTGTTGTTGCGATAAGTGATGGGACCCCAACCGGCCGAGAGAGATTCCTCGAGGATGTGTGGGGTATAGACCTTATCGATCGCGTAGTGGGAAAGGACGTCAACCGAGCTGCCGAGCGCTTGGTCGGGATCGAAGGAATTGATGATGTGGCTGGGCGTCACGTCCACACGCACCGTCGCCACATCCTCATTAGTCTGGGCGGAAGCCGCAGCAAGAACCGACAGCAGGGCGGTTAGGACCCCAACCACACCCATCCGTTGTCTCATGTGCTACTCTCCTCGAAAGGACCGCTTTCGGCGGAGGATTATAGCACGCGCAGTATTAGATGGTGTAGCACCGACGTTTGGGTCGGCAAGTGCTGGCCTAAAGGCCAGCGCTACAAGTCGAATTGGTGCAGCAGGGGCGGCCCTTGTGGCCGACCCTGCAACGCAGGGCCGCATAAGTACGGCTACTCATCCAGTCGAAAACCCACCGTAATCGTGGTGACGACCTCGACCGGTTCGCCGTTCAAGAGTGTGGGCGTGTATCGCCACTGACGGACCGCATCCATGGCGGCTTTGGTCAGGGTAGGATCAGGGTCGCTGAATGGTGAAAGGGAGAGAATCTGGCCGCTGGTTCCGATGACCGCGCGCAGGATGACGGTGCCTTCGATTCCTTGCTTCTGGAGCGCTTCGGGATAGACGGGCTTTACCTGGGAGATGAGCTTGGCCGCTTGGACATTGCCGCCCACGCGGATGCGGTGCGGCACCGGCCGTGATGCAGGAGGGTTTTCGGCCGGCTTATGTCCGTGCACCTCGACCTCCTGCATTACTTCCCCGACGTCCATGGTGATGTCCTGGTGCAGGTCGCCGGATGGTTTAAGATCGAGGTCCGCACTCTTGGTGTAGGCGAATCCAGGGCTGGCGATTTCAAGCCGGTAGTCGCCCGGAGGTATCGCCGCAAATTTGAATGTGCCGTCCGCGCCGGAACGGTCCTCGATCTTGAGCTTCAGCCCAACGTTGACGAGCGTGACGGAGGCGTCGGGGATCACGGCGCCGCTCGGGTCACGAACTGTGCCGGAGATATTTCCCGAGGGGCTTCTAGCTGCCACGCGGAGGGCCGCCACCGGCAGAAGCAACGCCGCCACAAGTGCGGCCGTGAGCAAGGCGCGACTTGCCGCCAAGGGTTTGTGATCGAGCCCGGGATCCAGTAACGCTTTCATGCGAACCTCCAGTTGAGAGGATTGGGCCATGGCAACGCTCGTTGACCATGCACCGTTCAGACGCCGCAGGCCGCGGCTCAGCACGAGGAGGAACTCGGCGTAATCCGCGGCCCGGTGACCGAGACTCAGGACCATGTCGTCGCACGCCCGTTCGCGTTCCTTGCGCATCGCGAAAGCCGCCAGCCAAACGAGCGGGTGAAACCAGAACAGAGCGCAAGCGATTTGAGCCGACATTTGGGTTAGATAATCATTTCGGCGTACGTGAGCCAATTCGTGGGCGAGCACATATTCGAGCTGCTTCCGGGACCAGTGGTGTGCTGCTGCGGGCAGCAGCACGGCGGGATGGATGACTCCCCGAGTGAAAGGGGTGGTAATCTCAGTGCTGGTTCGAAGCTCGACCGTGCGGGATAGGCGAAGACGTGAGCGGACGCTCTCCAAAATGGCCATTGCCTGGCTTGTTTCGAAAAGCTGCGAGCACCGCGCAACCCGGCGCACCCGGACTTCCCCGACCGCGATGCGCGCCGCCAAAAGCATCCCACCGATTGCCCACAGGGCAAGAATCAACACGGCCCATGCCGAGTGGCCTGCGGTCCTGACAGCCGCCGGGGCCGGTCGCACCGCTGGAAGGACTGCGTTGTCTTGATGGCTCCGGAAGGCGCCCACGGAATCTTCCGTCGTCATGAGTGTTGCGGCCTTCTCGCCCCCAATGCCGGCAGGTAATGACGAGGTCATTGGGACATTCCAGGCCGGGACCGTCAAAGAAACAATGGGCAGGGCCAGGAGCGCGCCCAACGCCAGCGACCACACAAGGTGCCGCACTGCAGCCGACGCGCGGCGGAGAGCCAGAGTCAGCGTTGACGCGAGCGCAAGAAATAAGGTCCCTTTAAGCGTGGCTGCGAAGAGGAGTGCGAGGCCATTTCCGGAAAGGCCGCGGAGAGATTCCGAAGCCTGAACAAGCGATGAAAGGGCCGAGGTCATGAGGCACCACCTTTCCTGGCATTCGCGATTAACTCCGAAATGCGGTCGAGCTCGGCGTCGGAGACGCGGGCGGTCGAGGGTTCGAGCAGTGTCGCCACCGCCTGCGCAGCGGACCCATCGAAGAAGGTCTCAACAACGTGCCGCAGCGCCGCGCGCCGGACGCGCTCGCGGGGCGCGGTGGGGAAGTAGACGTAGCGCAGATCCTTTTCCGCGTGCCGGACGTGGCCCTTCTCCTCCAGGATGCGGAGAAGGGCACGCACCGCCGAATAGCTGGGGGGACTCGAAAGCGACTCTCGAATTTCCGCTGCGGAGGCCCGGTGGCGCTGAAAGAGCACGTCCATGATTTGACGCTCGCGGCGGCTGAGTTTGCGATCTGCGGGCTCTGTCATAGGTTGCCCTCCTGCTAATTCTTGAGCACCATGCTAAATTATTAGCACATGGGAATTCGGATGTCAAGCTTTTTTTGTAGTGGCGTGATCGGCCGGTTGACGTAGGTTCGCGGGTGACGCATACGTCCCGGCGCTTTTTGTCGGGATGTATGCGCCACCTGCAGGGCTGAGGCCTGGATCGCTGATTCGGTATCCTTGGCGGCATTCGGTAGCCCGTCCTCTGCCGGGCGGCTTTAGGGAATTCAATGCGTTCTGCGAGGTTTTGAAACAGCTTCTAGAGAAGAACCACGTTGCGTCTCGAGCCGGAGAGCGCATAGAATTCAGGGGTTTAACTTCGGAGGTGCAACCGGTTGCAATTCTTCAAGTCGCTTTCCTCGAGACTCGGGCATCTACTGGCCCTCTACGCTGGGGGGCTTTTCATCATGTCGTTTCTGGATTCTTCTTTCATACCATTCCCGGGGCTAAACGATGTTGCGCTAATCGTTCTGGCCAGCAAGCACCCGGCTCGCGCGCCCTTCTATGCCTTGTTGAGCACCGTTGGTTCGCTCTTGGGATGCTACGTTATGTATGGTATCGCGCGCGGAGGGGGAAGATTAGCCGGTGGCCGACATGCTTCGACTAAAGGGAATAGCGCGCGTCGCTGGCTGGAGCGTAACGATTTTGTGGCCATGCTGGTCATGGCCCTGCTGCCTCCGCCGGCGCCCTTGAAGATCTTCGTTATCGCCGCTGGAGCTTTACGCATGAATATGCTCCACTTCGGCGCTGCCTTGCTGATAGGGCGCAGCTTGAGGTTTACGGCTATAGCTTGGCTGGGAGCGCACTACGGAGCCAAGGCGGAAGCTTATTTGAAGCAAAACCTCGCCTGGGCCTCCCTGGTGACGATCCTCCTCGTGATCGCCTTGACGCTTCTTTCCCGCTGGTGGAAGCGCTACCAGCCCACGTCGAATTCCTCGGACTAACGCCCAGGCCGTGCGGTGCAACGATGGAGCGCGGGCATCCTGCCCGCCCTGTGATTCGGCTGCGAAATACCCCCGCAAAAGCGGGCAAGATGCCCGCGCTCCAAGGCATTTTCAGAGCAGCAGCAAGGAATCTCACCTCTTGACGCTCGACTCTTCGACTCCTCGACCTGTAAAACTGAAAGATTCCGAGCTCACTCGCAAGGCCTTGTCCAATTTGATTTCCGCAAGGAAGCCGCCCCCATTGTTCGTGTAGAAGCGCAGGTCGCGGATCTGGACATCAAAACCCTCGTCGCTTTCTTCTGTTTCGGCCCAGGGGAACCTGGCGAATCCCATGAAGATACGTCCCGTGTACGTCTTCAGCGCAGCGTCGAGAGCCGGCGAGGCCTGCGGTTTGTGAAACTGCAGCGTGGAGCGGGGATCCACATCGTTCTCAAGGGCGTTGACGGGCAGGACTTCGTAGGTCGTGTCAGTCTCGACCACTCCCGTCCACGCGAAGGGGTTGAAAGGGGTGGGAAAGGCTCCCACGCGAAGGGGGTTCTGGTCAGAGTAGGTGTGAGCTTCGAGGAAGCCCAGGACACGACGGTGGGCGACATCGCGTAGGCCCCAGAGAAGCAGCATGGCACAGAGCGAAAAGACCGCACCCCATGCCGGGCGGGATCTGCGCGCTCCGACTTCTTCCGAGACCAACCGCAGCAGCGTGGGCAAGCCGAGGCCAAGGCAAAGGAGGAGGAGCAGTAAAGGGTCTAAGATAAACATGATGTCCCAGGCGTACCAGCGCCCGCTGAAGGGCAGGAAGGGCCTGACACCGTAAGAGTTGGTGAAATCCATGAGGAGGTGGCTGGCGGTTCCAATCCACGCCAGGGCAAGAAGCCAGCCCAAGCTGAGTGGCGGCCCGGGTTTGGCCTTTGCTTTGCCGCCCAAGAAGTGAACGGTCCATGCCAGCAGGAAGGCAAGCAGGCTGACTCCCAGAATCGAGTGAGTATAGCCGCGGTGATACTTGAGATAGGTGGCGCTTCCCCAGAAGAGGGCGACGAGGTCGATATCCGGCAGGTTTACTGCCGCGATCAGAGTCAGAGTGGCAAAGCGCGTCTTGCGGTGCAACCCCGCATGACTCAGGGCAACGGCGGTCAGGGTGTGGGTGAGGTTGTCCATTACGGAACGAGCAGCGTGAGCGCATCGGGTACGATTTCAAACGTCGCCGGAAGTGTCCCTACCAACTCGCCATCGAGCTCGAAGCGGATGGTTTCGCCGGCCACCTGGGCGGCGCAGCAGAGCT
>Ga0187817_10001554_pt1 | contig 11343 bp, 8 predicted proteins | sample NC_wetland_sal_i_17_FD_132431 | JGI IMG/M metagenome (GOLD analysis project Ga0187817, IMG submission 132431) | Wetland sediment microbial communities from Neuse River Estuary, North Carolina, USA - SO4_2 | ecosystem: Environmental > Aquatic > Freshwater > Wetlands > Sediment | place: USA: North... | reverse complement strand
GCTGGATTCGAACGAAAAGCACTTCGTGGTGGAATCGGATGCTAACGCGGCCTATGCCGCGCCGGGGTATCTGCTGTTCTATAGGGACAGAAGTCTGCTTGCCTAGCCATTCGATCTGAAGCGCTTCGCCTTGACAGGAGAAGCAACCACCGTCCTGCCCCAGGTCCAGTTTCTGCCGCAAGTCAAGAGGGCGGTGTTTGCAGTCTCCGACCAGGGCCTGCTGGTCGCTCAAAGTGACACCCAGGCCGCTCTTTCACAACTTATCTGGTTCGACCGTAAGGGGAATGCGGTGGGTTCCGTAGGCAAGCCCGATGTGTACGGCAACGTATTCCTGGCATCGAACGGGAAATCAGTGGCTGTAGACAAGACCGACATGGGTAGCCTGAACACTGACATTTGCACGTATGAACTGCAGCGCGATAGCGCCAAGCGGCTTACTTTCGACCCCGCCCTTGACGCGATGCCGATCTGGAACCCAGATGCCACCCAGGTAGCGTTTGCCTCCGATTGCCAACTCTTCTTTCAGCTATATGTGAAGAACTCCGATGGTGCCCACGATGAAAGGATCATCGTGCACGATGATGACTCGGTCGACTTTCCCAGTGACTGGTGCAGAGACGGAAAGTATATCCTGTACTCCCGACGCAACGACCTGTGGTTCGTGACTTTCCCGGAGCTGAAGAACAGTCTGTTCCTGAAGGCAGCGGCAGTCCTCAGGAACGCCCAATTCTCGCTGGATGGAAAATGGGTGGCGTACGCGTCCAACGAGTCTGGCAAGTGGGAGATTTACGTGACCTCCTTTCCGGACGCACGAGGCAGATGGCAAGTCTCGGGGGGTGGAGGAGAACAGCCCCGTTGGCGGAGTGACGGCAAAGAATTGTTCTACCTCTCCTTGGACGGGAAGATGATGGCAGTACAAGTTACGACGGGGGCTAATTTCGATGCCGGCACGCCTGCCGCACTTTTCCAGACCACGCCTCGGCAGCCCGTCCTAGTTTCTGACTTGTTCGGCTATGACGTGAGCCGGGATGGTCAGCGATTTCTGATTAACACGCAAGTGAAGCAGGCGGAGAGCACGCCCATGTCCGTGGTTCTGAACTGGCCCGCGAAACTCGACAAATGATACAGGTGAACGCCTGACGCCGCCCACTGGCCTATTACAAATCATTCCACCGATACCGCAATATCTACGTAGGAAAAGATTCTGGCCGAGAGAAACCAGAAGACCAGCGTCTCCGCCACCGCCAAAACAATCGGCAGCCACGTAACTTCTCCCGGAGAACCAAACGAGGAACTGAGAACTGTGGTTGCCAGCGTGGACACGGGCATAGCGTAGGCCAAGTAGTACAAGCCTTGGGTGCGGCTGAGCAGCGCGGGAAGGATCATCACCGCCGCCGTGGCGCCAGCGGCAAAGAATGGATTGAGAAGAGTTGAAAACATCAGGGCCACAGTTCCCGCCAGCGTACAGGCCGCGATAAGACAAAGCATAAGGAACCAGACCTGCAACGCCGGGAACCCTGCCTCTCCGAGCGTCCAACTGCCGGTCATCCCCAAAGCAAAACAATAGATGGCGCAAGCGATGGTGATCCCCAGCACCAGGCCCGAGAGGTACTGCTGGCGTGAAACGGCCTTAGACAAAACGCTAAGAATCCGGCGGTTCCTTCGCTCGTTCTGGATCGCCGAACAGCCGAAGAAGACGCTGAATGCCACGAAGTACACCGCAACCTGCTTGAACACGAACAGCAGATCGTCACGTTGACGCGCAGCTTCCGTCGTAAGCCCGAGAAAGGCGAGGAGCAGCACCCAAAGAAGCAGAACGAGGATCGGCCAGCGTTGTTCGCGTACGAAGTTGATAGCAATCAGTAGAACCGCCTTCACTGAGCACCTTCCCACGAGGATGACTCTGCACCGCCCGTCACTTCCAGGAAAATCTCTTCCAGGGAACGACGCTGGGGAACCACGCTGATCACCTCTCCCCCAAGCTCCCAGATTCGCTCCAGGGTTGGCCTTTGTTGGTTGCCGAGGACGGAAAACCTTACCGCTCCGTCCTTCACAATGGCTCCCGCAAAAGTGCCGGGTGGAACGCCGCGAGCCACAATTTCGCTCCGTTCACCGGCCTGCAGCAGATCAGCCGTCTTTCCGATACGCACCAACCTGCCGTGATCCAGTACTGCCACTCGATCACACACCAACTCCACCTCTGAAAGCAAATGGGAACTGAGAAAGATGGTTTTTCCGGCCGCCCGTGCCTGCAGCAGAAGTTCACGGACCCCGACCCTTGCCACTGGATCCAAAGCCGAGGTGGGTTCATCGAGGATCAGCAATTCGGGGTCGTTCACCAAGGCCTGCGCCAGACCGACGCGTTGCAACATGCCCCGCGAGAACCGGCTTACATTGCGTTTGGCGTCGTCCTGCAAGCCAACCATCCCCATTACCTGTCTCGCGCGGCGGTCCAACTGCGCAGCCTTCATCCCATTGATGGCCCCATAGAAGCGAACCAGTGTTTCCGCCCGGCGGGGATAGAGAGCAACATTCTCGGGCAGAAAACCTACACGCCGACGTGTGGCGGCATGGCCAAAAGGTTCTCCCAGCAACCGGCCGCCGCCGCGAGTAGGAAGCATAAAACCCATGGCCAGGTGAATGGCGGTGGTCTTCCCCGCACCGTTGGGTCCGAGGAATCCGAATATCTCTCCCCCCTCAACCTGCAGGGTAAAACCGTCGAGGGCAAGGAACCGGCGGCCAAACAGGCTACGGTATTCCTTTGTAATGTTCTGAAATTCCAGCACGTGCCCCATGCCAACCATTCTAAACGCTGGTGTGAGATAAGGTTCTCAGAGCCTTGTTACCCACAACTTTGAATTGACAAGCGGCTTCTGGCCCGTCATGATGATGCTCGGGGGAAGCTGAATCTGGAGGAGAGAACATATGACTGAGCTGGTTCGGTGGCTCTGGGCGGAGGATCAAGGGCAAGACATCGCAGAGTACGCCGTGATGCTGGCGGTCATTCTAGTGCTGGTGGTCGGAACCATCCGGCTGATCGGCGGCAACGCCAACAACGCCTTCTCTGCAACCGCGAGTGCTATTTCGCAATAGGTGTGGATCGAGTAGCAGCTCACATGGCTCCTCATCGGACGATTGTCCACGAATCTGCCCGGGCTATATTTTCGACGGCAGCCTGGATTTGCTGCAGTTCAACCGAGTCCTGCCGATCCTGCTCGGCGGAACTCTCTTGGCCGCGTAACGATTAAACCTTTTCTCTGCTCGCAAACCTAGCGAAGGCACTCGCCAGCCAAAAGCGAGAATCGCATCTCATTTCACGATGGGTCCTGAACCCGCCCTTTCCACGAACCACCTTGTCCCATCCAATACTGCACAGCAGAGTACACTGTGGCGCACAGGTAGAAAACTGCGGTTAATGGAAGAAGCGGCGCCCACAGCGGATTGAGTCCGTAAACCCTAAGCATGGGCGAGTAGGCGATGGACATCAGCAGCCACGCCGCCATGCCAAAGCCCGCAGCCCAGGAGCCGAAACCAATCACAATGAGCGGCGCCAGATAGGTCACGGCCATCCCGGCGATGACCGCGCACAGCAGAAGGAAAGAATGATGCAATTGAGTGAACGCCGTGCGTGAGATCATTCCGCCGATCTCTCGCCAGCTTCCGTAACCCCTCACGCTGGTTGCTTTCGAGGCCAGCCCCAGCCAGATCGAACCGCCGGACTTCACAGCCCGGGCGAGAGCACAGTCGTCGATCAGTTGATTGCGGATTGCAGCAACTCCGCCGATCCGCTGCAGTGCGCCGCGCCGGATGAGAACACAACCGCCAGCGGCAGCGGCGGAGCGTCGGTGTTGCTGCGCAACCCACGCGGGCGGATAGAGCATAAAGAAAAAGAACGTGAATGCCGGAATCAGCAGCCTCTCGGCGAGCGATTCGCATCGCAGTTTCACCATCAGCGAGACCATGTCCAAACCGCCGGTCTCCGCCCGTTCCAGTAAGCCACTGAGATTGTCCGGTTCGTGAACGATGTCCGCATCCGTAAACCAATAGTAGTCGGCATTGAACGACTCTGCCTCTCTGAGCGCCTCTGAAACTGCCCAGAGTTTTCCCGTCCAACCGGCGGGCAGCGACCTCGCCTGAACGACGGAGAGACAATCCGAGCGTCCCGCTTCGCGAGCGGTGCGCGAGGCAATTTCTCCGGTGCCGTCGGTACTGTGGTCGTCAGCCAGGAAAATGTGAGTGGGTCCGGCGTAGTTCTGTTGCAGTAAAGATTGGACTGTCAGCGCAAGTATCGAGGCCTCGTTCCGCGCAGGCACAATCACAGCAATCCTGCTAATCGGGAGAGTGTGCCCGGTGAGGCGTGGCTCGTCTATTCTCGCTCGCCAGAATCCACCACGCGCGAACACCAGGTAGATCCAAAAGCCCAGCGAGATCGCTCCAATGCATTCAGCAATCACTCTCAGGTATTATCACCCAAGCCGAATGCCTCGATCGCCTTGCGTTTTTCTCCGCGATGATGGTGCCGCAATTCTTGGTGCTGTTGGTGTATCACGAAACAAAAACCTTTCGCTGGGGGAAATGCAGAGGAAGTTAGGGATCACTTAGACACGTGCAATCTACCGAGTGGCTTCAGTGTTGCTCGAACAGCTCACTGCGATCAAGCCGCTCTCCCTTAAACACCACCAGTGAAATCCGCTCCGTGGCTGTGATGTCTTCCAACGGATTGCCATCCACGACCAGGAGGTCGGCATCAATCCCGGGCTGAATCGATCCGATTTGCTTCTCGGCCCTCAGCAAGAGCGCGGCATTTGAGGTCGCAGCCTGAAGTGCCACAGCAGGCGGAATGCCCGCCTGCACCCAGAGTTGGAGTTCGTGCTGCACTGTCGGACCGTGGATCACCAGGAAGTTGCCGGCATCGCTGCCGGTGACAAGCAGGACGCCATGTTGGTGGGCGCGCCTCAGGTTGTCCGCGGCAATGCGCATGTCGATGGGATACTCGGCGATCGCCTTGCGAATCTCTTCCCCCTCCTTCGAGCCGAGCACCTCTTCCGTCCCTCGCAACAGGTCAGCCGGACCAACCTGCTGCACCAGTGAGCGCTTGAGCAGGTCGGTCTTCCCTGCCGCAAAGTCTTTGAAGGCCTCGCCCACGCTCAAAGTCGGATCGTAGAAAGTTCCCTGCTGAGCCATCTGATCGAAGAGGGCGTCCGGAATCGCCTCGCGAAACGATCCGTGCTCAATCGAGTTGGCCTGCGCTCGCACGGCGTCGGCGACATCGTGAGCGTCTCCGGTGTGAACTGCGAGAGGCAAGTTGTCGGCATGCGCTTCTTGCGCCACCGCATCAAACAACCCGGTGTCCAGGCGGTTGTACACGCGCCCGCCGGCTCCGGATTCGAGAATCGCCTTGATGCAATCCGCGCCCTGCTTTTTCAGCTCGTCGACTTGCCCGCGGGCTTCCTCGGCGGAACCGGGGAGACGGGTAAATTGTTCCTCGGCATTCTGGCGAATGTTCGGTGGAAGCTGCTTGAAGTATTCCGTCCCGTGCCCGCCGGGCGCGGTGAAGAGTGGGCCGCAGGTCAACAACTCCGCGCCCAGAAGTTCTCCGCTATTCACTCTCGAACGCACCTTCAGGACGCCTTCCAGCCAATCCCCGACACTCCTTACCGTGGTGACCCCGCTGTACAAGTAAGCCGCGAGGTTACGCAGCATCGCTTTTCCCAGATCGTACTTAGACATGTCCGGATAGATACCAGCGGGCCCACCGAGATGGACGTGCACATCAATCAATCCGGGCAGAATGGTCTTACCCGCCGCTTCGACGACTTCTGCCCTCACCGACTTGGCATCGGGACCCATCCCTACGTAAACTTCCACGATTTTGCCGTTACGAACCAGCACCGCACCGTTTTCGATCACCTTGCCATCGCCTGTAAAGATCCGCGCTCCGCGGAGCATAAAACTTTCATTGCGCGCGAGCTGCCGATGCAAGATTTTGGTTTTGACCACGCTGCTGCGCGTGTGCATCTGCCAGGCACCAACACATAGGAACGGCATCAATACGGCCAGCAGCCAAAGCTTCGCTGAGTTCCGGATCTTCTCTTCCTTTTCCCAGCGAAATAACTTGTAGGCAATAAACAGGCCAACCACGGTTGTAATGGCGAGAGCCGCAGCAGGCTGGAGGTCCGCACCAATCCCCTCATTGCGCAGCAACATCCCCTGCACGCCGGTGACCAGGTAAGTAGCGGGTAGAAACTGCGTGATTACCAGCAACCACGGCGGGAACATGGAGAGTGGGAACGTCGCGCCGCTCAGAAATAGCATGGGGAGGTACACCAACTGGACGAGGATTTGACTTTCCTGCATCGAGTTGGCGACCGCGGCAAGGATCATGCCGATGGCGCGGAAACCCACGATCCCCAAGGTGACGAATATAAGGATTGACCCCATCGTCTCGGGCCAGGGCATGCCGTAGATGAAATGCGCCAGTGTGAACATCAGGAATACATACGGCATAAAAAGAATCCAACCAGTTACGGTCGCGGCAATGAGCAGCGGAGCGGGCGAGATTGGCGTCACTTTGTAGCGGCGCAAAATATTCGCTTCTCTTTCCATCACCGCGCGGATTCCGGCTCCGAACAGCCCATTACCGAGGATTCCGATGATCATGACCATGGCGATCACAATGGTCATGGCCGAGCCGCGCTCGGCGTGGAATGCCTGCGCAAATACAAAGAAGAAGACCAGCGGGAAAAGATAATTGAAGAAAATGACAGACCTCTGGCGCAGGGCCAGTTTGATGTCGAGCGCGATCAGTGCCTTGTAGGCTTTCATTCGCGAAGGGTTTTCCTCGTGAGTTCAATGAACACATCCTCCAGCGTCGGCTGCTTGAGATGGATGTCAGTCAGTTCCATTCCCTGCTGGTCAATCCACTTGACCAGGTCAACCAAAGTCGCCGCCGGACGCCGCGAATGAACCGTTAATATCCGGCCATTCGAGTCCAAGGCGCTCTGCGTAGCCTCTACCCAGTTTGGGTGATTCTGTGGAAACGGCACGGAGCAGGTCACCACGATGCTCGAAGCGTTGCGGCTCTGCTGTTGCAAGCGGCTGGGTGTGTCCAGTGCAATGATGCGGCCTTCATCAACGATAGCCACGCGGTCGCACAGGCGTTCGGCTTCCTCGATGTAGTGCGTGGTCATCAGAATAGTACGGTGTTCTTTTTTCAGCTCCTCCAGCAAAGCATGAATCTCGACTCGCACCTGGGGATCAAGACCAGTCGTAGGTTCATCGAGGAAGATGAGTTGCGGATCGTTCACCAAGGCCAGAGCCAGGGCCAGCCTCTGCTTTTGGCCGCCGGAGAGGGTGCCATAGAAGGCGTTGCGCTTTTCCTCCAACTGGAGGCGCTGCAGCAATCGATTCAGATCGACATTGCGACTATAGAAGGACGAGAATACCTCCAGGGCCTCATGCACGCGGATCTTTTCCGGCAGGTTCGTTGCCTGCAGGCAGACGCCGATGCGATCTTTCAGTCGCTGCCTTTGCTTGTCCGGATCAAAACCGAGAACCGCAACCTGTCCGCCGGTACGCGGGCGAAGACCTTCCAGAATCTCGATGGTTGTGGTTTTGCCCGCGCCATTCGGTCCGAGCAGCCCAAATACCTCACCCGGCTGAATCTCGAAGTCGATCCCCTTGACCGCCTCCACCTCGGCGTAAGACTTCTTCAAGCCTTGGACTGAAATTGCTGGAGTAGTCGTAGACATGCGGGAGCAATCAGGCTATCGGAGAACCTGTGATACAGTCAAAAGCCGCTAACGAACCGTAGTTCCGGAGCGATCTTCCACTAAGCCTCAAAGAGCTGCTCACCAAGACTGCTCACCAAGACTTGGCAAATTCGTCGAATCGAGGTAGAGTGTCGTTTCCCTCTGGGCTCATTCTTTTCTCTTCCAATAGGAGCAGATTGCATGTGTCGTCGCTTGATTATCATGTCCGCAGTACTTTGCTGTAGCCTCTTCGCCTTATCCCAAACCGCCGAAGAACTGGTCAACAAGAACATTGAAGCCAAAGGCGGGCTGGACAAAATAAAAGCCATCAAAACGGTCCGCATGAGTGGCAAAGCGGTCTTCCCGGGGGGCTTCACCGCGGCCGCCGGACAAGAAAGTATGCGCCCGAATTCCATTCGCGAAACTTTCACCTTGCAAGGCATGACCCTGGTGCAGGCCTACGACGGCGCTGACGGCTGGCAGATCAACCCGTTTGGCGGGAAAAAAGATCCGCAGCTGATGGGTGAGGATGACACGCGGGATCTCATGATCGATTCCGACTTCGACGGCCCGCTGGTGGACTACAAGGCTAAGGGCAATACCGTTGATTACCTCGGCCACGACATCGTGGATGGTGATGACGCGCTTCGCCTCAAGGTCACTCTCAAGAATGGCGACATCATCTACTACTATCTCGACCCGGATACCTATCTGGAGATCCGTAAAGAGACGCAGGAATTTATTCGCGGATCGGTAAAGGAAAATGCCAGCGAAATGGGATCCTATAAGGCGGTTTCCGGAGTGATGTACCCGTTTTCCATCGCAGCGGGGCCGAAGAACGATGTCACTTCGTGGCAAACCATCTCCATCGACAAGATTGAAGTCAACGTGCCGCTCGAAAACTCAGAGTTCGCCGTTCCGGCGTCTCTGAAAGCGTCCCTGAAGAAGTGAAGAACCCAAGAAGCAAGCCGATTTCAGGAAATCAGGCCACCGGTTTTCATATGACATCTGCAAAGAGGACTTCTAATATGGCTGCTCTCGCCCGCTGCTTCCGCAACTCGCTCAAATCGTCCCTATGCTTGCTTGCCATCGCATCAGCTTTCGGCACAGGCGCTGTGGCCCAGCAAGCGATCAAGTTTGACGCTGCAACAATTTCCGGGCTCCCCATCCGTAATATCGGTTCCGCCGTGATGAGCGGACGCATCGCGGCGGTTGATGCGATCGAGCAAGACGGACGGATCACCGTATTCGTCGGCTCCGCCAGTGGCGGAGTGTGGAAATCTGTGAATGGCGGAACAACCTTCAAGCCAGTTTTCGACCGGGAAGGAGTGCAGTCGATCGGCGCTGTTGCCATCGATCGCTCCAATCCCAAGACCGTCTGGGTCGGCACCGGAGAGGCGTGGACCAGAAACAGCACCTCGATCGGCGACGGCCTTTACAAATCCACGGACGGCGGGGAGAACTGGACCAACGTGGGCCTGAAGGACTCCGAGCGGATCGCGAAGATCCTCGTTGACCCTAAGGACAGCAATACTGTTCTTGTCTGTGCCACCGGCCATCTTTGGAACGACAACGACGAACGCGGTGTTTACAAGACCTCCGATGGAGGCAAGAGCTGGAAGAAAGTTCTGGCCGGTGCGAATGGGGCGACCGGTTGCGGGTTGATGGCAAGGAGTCCGCTGGAACCCAAGACCATCTACGCCGACATGTGGGATTTCCGCCGGCAGGGCTGGACGTTCCGCTCCGGCGGTTCGGGCAGCGGTCTTTACAAGTCCACCGACGGCGGTGACCAGTGGACCGAACTCAACGACAGCAACAGCAAGGGCCTCCCGGCGAAACCCTGGGGCCGTATCGCGGTGGCGGTCGCGCCCTCCAAACCTCAAGTCGTTTACGCGATGATCGAGTCCAAGAAGAGCGCCCTGTTTCGCTCCGATGATGGCGGCCAGAACTGGAATCAACTGGACGCAAGCCAGTACATGGTCTGGCGACCTTTTTATTTCGCGAACCTGATCGTCGATCCGAAAAACGAAAACAAGCTGTTCAAACCAGACTTGGGATTGCTGCTGAGCGTAAATGGCGGGCAGAGCTTCAGCTTCGTGGCGAATGCCCACGGCGACTTCCATGACGTGTGGATCAATCCCGACAATCCCAACATCGTTTTCGCTGGCGACGACGGAGGCCTGTGGCGCAGCGAAGATGGAGGAACCCGTTGGAAACATCAGCTCAACCTGCCGGTTTCGCAGTTCTATCACGTGAGCGTCGACAACGCGACTCCTTATCACGTGTACGGCGGATTGCAGGACAACAGCAGCTGGGTAGGTGACTCGTCCTACCCTGGAGGCGTGACCAACTCGCGATGGGAAAACATGTTCGGCGGCGATGGCTTCTGGATGTTTGAAGATACCGCGGATCCCGATTACATCTACGCAGAAGCCCAGGGCGGCGAGATCGGGCGAGTCAACCGCCATACTCTGGAAGGCCGCTCCATCAAGCCTTATCCTAATTACAACGAAAAGAACCTGCGTTTCAACTGGAACACGCCCATCCACATGAGTCCCAACGAGAAGGGGACGATCTACATCGGAGCGCAGTTCCTGTTCCGCTCTCGCGATCACGGACAATCCTGGGAGCGCATCTCTCCCGATCTGACAACCAACGATCCGGAGAAACAGAAGCAGGAAGAGTCAGGCGGAGTCACCGTCGATAACTCCTCCGCCGAGATGCATACTTCGATCTACTCTATTTCCGAGTCCGCCAAAAACGGACAGATTATCTGGGTCGGCACCGATGACGGAAACCTGCAGGTTACCCGCGACGGCGCCAAGACTTGGACGAATGTCGTGGGAAACGTTCCAGGACTGGGGAAGAATTCCTGGGTTTCCACCGTCGTGGCCAGCCGCTTCAATGAAGCGACCGCTTATGTCACCTTTGATCGCCATACTTTCGGTGACATGAAGTCGTATGCCTACAAGACCACTGACTACGGAGAAACGTGGACTTCCTTGAACTTGGCGGAGAACGGCGTACAGGGCTATGCCCACGTAATCACCGAAGATACCGTGAATCCGACTCTGTTGTTTGTCGGCACCGAAGTCGGTCTCTGGATGACCTATGACGGTGGCCAACACTGGGCACAATACAAGGCAAGCAACTTCCCTTCCGTGGCCGTCCGCGACATCGTCGTGCAGGCTCGTGAGTCCGACCTGGTGCTCGCCACCCATGGACGTGGCATCTGGATCATTGACGATATTTCACCTCTGCGCAAGCTCAACCCCGATCTGATGTCGAAAACCGCGAGCCTGATGGAAGGTCCGGCCGCGATTCAGTATTTCAACTCCAATGGCGGCTGGGCCGAGGGTGACGAGAGCTTTAACGGTCCCAGCCGGCCCACCGACGCTTACATCACTTACTACCAGAAAGGACGCCACATTTTCGGTGACCTGAAGATTGAAATTCTGGATCAGGATGGCAGGGTGGTAGACACGGTTCCGGGCAGCAAGCATCGTGGGTTGAACCGGGCTACATGGTCCATGCGGCTTAAGCCTCCCACCGTTCCGCCCGCTGCGCAAGCCTTGTTCGGCGCCATCCAAGG
>Ga0187817_10001553_pt1 | contig 11349 bp, 7 predicted proteins | sample NC_wetland_sal_i_17_FD_132431 | JGI IMG/M metagenome (GOLD analysis project Ga0187817, IMG submission 132431) | Wetland sediment microbial communities from Neuse River Estuary, North Carolina, USA - SO4_2 | ecosystem: Environmental > Aquatic > Freshwater > Wetlands > Sediment | place: USA: North... | reverse complement strand
CGAGTCCCGCGAGGGCTTCTGGAAACGGGACTACGAGTCTGTCTTGCGCGGTGCCCGACCCGATCTGGGGGCAAGCGAGATCGCGCCGGCGTCTGTTAAGACTTTCGCGGCACGATCTAACCAATGGCGCACCCTTCCGCGAAGCCGTCCGGCAACTGGATTGTAGATCAACGTTGTTTGACGTGAACCCACGAGAGGAGCTGCGGCACACCCGCCAGGAGAGGATGCCTGCGTTTGTACTCGGATCACTATAATTAAGGTGGGTTTTAACAATAACTCAAAGGTGACCCGCTCGTTTCTCATTTCCGCCCTGCTGATCTCGGTGGCGTCTGCGGCCGGGCGCCACGACGCCTGGGAGATCATCGGCCCGGGCGGCGGCGGAGCGCAATTCTATCCGGCCATCAGCCCCCGGAATCCTGCCGACATTCTGGTCGCGTGCGATATGACCGGCGCCTATGTCTCGCACGACGCCGGATCATCCTGGCGCATGTTCAATCTGGGCGGCGTCGTGATGTCGTACCTCTTCGATCCGAACGATGCCCGCACATACTACGCTCGCGTCAGCGGCCAGAACATACGGGGTCTCAACGGAACGCTCTGGCGCAGTACCGATGCGGGCGATACCTGGCGGTTGGTCTATCCCGATCCTCTGACCGTCAACGAGGTTTTCCAGAACGACGATCACGCCATGAATATCTTCGCCACTTCTTCGTCGCTGCCGGGTGCCATCGAGGCGATGGCCGTTGATCCCGGCGATTCTCACGTGCTTTACGCAGCAATGCGCGCCGAGCGCGGCTCGAGGCTGTTTGTCTCGACGGACTGGGGAAAGACCTGGAAGCCCTCGGTGGATCTCGCAGGCGGAGGCCGCTTCCTCTATGTCGATCCCAATTCCCCGCGCGGAGACCGGACTCTTTTCGTGATCGGCGGCAACTCCGTCTCGGTGCGGCGCGGCGGCGTATGGCGGCAAGGGCCGCCGCCCACGGGCGTCACATCGTTTGTCGATGCTGCACTCGGGTTCTCAGCCGGCAAGCCCGTGATCTATGCAGCCGCGAGGCAGGCCGCGTTCGTTTCCCGCGATGCCGGCGCGTCGTGGCGCGAGACGCATTTGCCCGGTGAATCGCCCGATCTACGGGCCATCGCAGCCAGCGCGCGCCACGGCGATGTCGGCTACCTCTCCTACAGCAGGCTCACGATCGGCGGCCAGCGTTTTTTCGGCGTCGCCAGAACCGTCGACGCCGGTGGCACCTGGACATTGGTCTGGAAAGAAGATGCGTCACCGGCGGCGAACGTACACGACGCCTGGATCACACCCCGCTTTGGGACGGACTGGGGTGAGAATCCGCTGAACCTTGCCGTTGCGGCGGATGATTCCGATCTCTGCATCGCGACCGACATGGGCCGCACCATGCGCACGCGCGATGGCGGCCGGACATGGGAAGGCGTTTATTCGAAGCGCCTTAACGACGGCTCCTACACTTCGACCGGGCTCGACGTGACCACTAACTACGGTGTACACTTCGATCCGTTCGACTCGAAACGCATGTTTATCTCGTACACGGATATCGGACTGTTTCGCAGTGAGAATGGCGGCCGCGGATGGATGAGTGCAACCGAGACTGTTCCCCACGACTGGACGAACACGACCTATTGGATGGTCTTCGATCCCAAGGTGCGTGGCCGCGCCTGGGCCGTGATGAGCGGCGTCCACGATATGCCGCGACCCAAGATGTGGCGCCGCGGTTCGCCAGCTCGGTATGTCGGCGGCGTGGTGCTGAGTCAAGATGGCGGCCGCACCTGGCGCGTGTCCAATGACGGGATGCCGCAGACCGCGGCCACCCACATCTTACTCGACCCGGCAAGCCCCGAGGACTCACGCGTGCTCTACGTCACTGGATTTGGTCGTGGCGTCTTCAAATCCACCGACGGGGGCAAAAACTGGACGCTACAAAACGAGGGCCTGCCGCAGAGGGAACCTTTTGCCTGGCGCCTGGCTGAGGGTCCGGATCGCGCTCTCTATGTAGTGATCGCACGCCGCAGCGAAGACGGCAGCTTCGGAAATGAGAACGATGGCGCGATCTACCGCTCCACCGACGCCGCAGCGCACTGGAGCAAGATCACTCTCCCCACCGGGCTGAATGGCCCCAACGGCATCGCCATTGATCCGCGCGATCCTTCACGCTTGTATCTGGCCGCATGGGGCCGCAAGGGCCCCGAGCGCGCCGCCTCCGGCGGCATTTGGATCTCCACTGACAGCGGCCGGACCTGGCGCAATGTCCTTTCGCGGGATCAGTTCATCTACGATGTGACCATCGATCCGCGCAATCCGAACGCGCTTTACGCCTGCGGCTTCTCTTCTTCCGCCTGGCGCTCCGCCGACCGCGGCGAAACCTGGCAGCGCATCCGCGGCTACAACTTCAAATGGGGCCACCGCGTGATCCCCGATCCGCTGGACCCCTCCAAAATCTACATCAACACTTACGGCGGCAGCGTCTGGCACGGGCCGATGGCGGGCGATCCGAACGCCCCGGAAGATATTGCGTCGCCTGAGGTAAGCTACGGTCGCTGAGTTACGGCATGTTGTCCAAAATGACTGCTGAGGACAAATCCTAAATGCGGATCAAAGGCTCCCTTAGCGATACCTTTGCTAAGTTGCCCAGGACCTTTAGCGACGCCAGTTCCGATAGCACCGGCTCCGTTGCAATCTGTCTGCGGGGACTTGGCTCGCGTTGCTGCTCTCCTGCTCTCTTCTGATGGGTGGTCGCGCGTTCTGATCCTGGCCTGCTTGGCCCGAAGCCGACATGGCGAGTATCAGGCCAAATAGAATCAATCCGCTGCATCTAAATCTAGCCCGCATCCATTCATGCTCCTCTTGTGGCCCCAGCGGCGCCAAAACCAAAACCATTCTGTCAGCGAGACGCAAACCGTTTGTAATCGACACGATTTCAGTGTTAAAGCATCACTGGTTTCCATTCGCGCCACGAGATCCATTCCATTACAACGTGCACGTCGGTTTGGACGTTGGCGGTGTCCACAACACGCAGGTGATGGCATGTCTTGGTTATGGATTTCGGCGACCGAACCAGTTTTTGCTGTTCTTGCCCCGGGGAGATTCCGGTGGCGGTCCAAAAACGTGAGCCGATTCCAACGGAATCGCTGTACGCTGGCCTGTTGAAGATCTTTGAGGAGGTGCATTCTGAGCTTACTGATGCCGGCCTTCATTTCGATTTCAATAGAAATTGCCCAACAGATGGCCGGCATAGTGCGTTGGGGCGCACTGGCAATCGTCGTCGGCGCGGCCGTGATGCTCACAGTCGTGGCTGCCTGTTTTCGCTCGGACCATGCCGCGGCGCTCTAATGCTCAGTGTTCGAATTCCGCAACCGCCCGCATCACTTGCTCCGCTGAAATGTCCGTCCCTGGCCGGAATCTGTCCGAATCGCAATACCGCAGCAGCCGGTCGCAAAGGAACACCGCCTCCGGATGTGCATCGTCCAACTGCCGCCCGATCCGCAGCGTGCTCACCAACAGCCGTCCCGCCCCCACTTTGATCTCAAACAGGTACCCGACTCGCGAAAGTTCCTTCCTCTTACTCAAAAACCCGGCCTTAGTGCGAATACCTCCGATGATCGGTTGAATCGTCGGCAAGCCGTCCAGCGCGAACGGCTCGGCGCCTTGCATCAGGTTGTAGAATTGCAGATCGCAAAACCCGTCCTGCGGAAATCCGTCGAGCGCGAGGTGAGGCCGTATGACGGTGCCCAGCGCGCCTCCCGAATCCGGGAAAAAACTCACTTTCGATGCCTTATCGAGCGCCAGCCAGACTCGACCGCCCGACTGCAAAAAATCGCGCGCCGTTCCATCGAGCGACTCTGTGATCCAAAGTCCGCCCGCCACCGGCTTGCGAGCGTCCGTCCGCGCGAAAGGATAATACCGTGCGAGTCCCGGCCATGCCGCCGCAACCGCGATTGGAGATGCCGCCTCTCGCAATAGCGCCTGTCGCGGAAACGCCCAAAAATTCCAGCGGTTCACGTTTCCGTCCACATCCACCCGAAGTTCCAACTGCTCGACCGCACTGCCGCCACTCCCGCCGACATGGATCGTGGTCACCGGGCTGATGCGGCCGAGGGGCGCGGCGACCCGCTCCACCCGTGCTTCAGCCACGCTCCGGCCGTCCGATGTGACTCGCCAGGAAGTCGCGCCATCCCGAATCTCGTGCTCGCCGTAATTCGAAACGCTCAGCTTGACCTCTTTCGTTTCGCCGGCCCACAAAGTGCGCTGCCCCGGCCCGGCATCCACCAGCGGCAGCACCGCGCTGTTGATCTCGCGGCCTTGCTCCGGCGCAATTCCCTTGGTCTCCCAGAAGTAATCGAGCCAGCCTTCCTCCCAAGAATCGCCTTCGCCCGTGCCGCCCGGATAATCCACAATCAGCCAGTAGTCGTAACCGCTGACGCGCGCATCCTGCCGCACGCGCTCGATCTGGAACTTATGCCCGAGTTGCAACAGGCGCACCGAATTTCTCAAATAGGTCGGATAGTCTGCCGCCAGCCCACTCTGTTCGATCCACTTCTGCCTGTCTTCCAGCCACTCCGGAATCATCACTCCCGTGAACTTCGGGAGAAGCGAGACATCCGGCAGCGAACAATAATAGCCGCCGAATTCATGCCGCACGGTCGGGTGAGTTGCCGACGCGCCGCCCCCGAGGCTCAGCATATCGGTCGGCTCCAGGCGATTGCCGTCATTCGACATCACCAGCCGGTCGGGCATCAGCGACTTCGCCAGCCGGTATAACTCCGCCACGGTGGCACGAAACTCGCGCTTATCGCTCTCCGCTTTCACCCAATCGAGATTGAACTCATTGCCCAATGCGAGTGACAGCCAGGAAGGATGATTGCGATGGGCCAGCACCACGCTGGTCAGCTCGTTGCGCGTGAAATCCTTGAAGGGGAGCAGATACTGTGTGTAAGCTACCGGTAACTCCGGCATCACCAGTAACCCTGTCTCATCGGCGGCCTCGAAGAACTCGCGCACCGGTGTCATCGAGTGAAAGCGCACCGCATTGAAGCCGTAACTGCGCGCCAGCCGAAGGCGCTTCAGATAGACCTCCTTCGATGCGGGCGGAACACCCGTCAGCACCTCTACGTCATCGTCGCCGTACCCCCGCAAGTACAGCGGCTTGCCGTTCAGCAGCAGAACGTTCCCGCTGGTCGTGATCTCGCGCAACCCGAACCGCTGTTCCACCCGGTCGCGCTCCGAGCCGTCACGCATTAGCGAAATGCTCGCCGTGTAAAGCGCAGGCTGGTCGGGCGACCACAAGCGCGCGCCGGGCATCGGAACAGCTAACTTGGTTTCCACCGCCTGACCCGCCGGCGCCTCGACCTCCGCCGAACCTTGCCACGTACCGATCGCAACCCGCACCTGCCCCCGGAAAGCCCGGCCCTCCCCGTTATGCACCTTGATTCCGAATCGCGCGCTGCTCTTGGCCACCTCCGACCGCACCCACACCTGCTCGATCCACACGCGGTTGCTGGCCTCCAACTCCACCGGTCCGTAAATGCCGCCCCAGTTCCCGATGTAGTTGAGCATGCCCGTAGGCTGGCTCGCCATCTGCTTATCGGGAGACTCCCCTGGTGTGACTCCTGGATTGCTGATCTTCAGGCTGATCTCGTTGACCGCGCCCGGCCGAATGGCGTCGCTCACATCAAACTCAAACGGCGCGCTCATCCCATCGTGCCGTCCGGCAGGCGCTCCATTTACGAACGGTTCCGCGATGCGCAGCGCGCCCCCGATGCGCAGAGTGATCCGCTTGTCTTTCCACGATTGCGGAACCGGCACTGACCGTCGATACCACGCCGAACCTGCATAATGATGCCGCAGAATGCCCGACTGCTCGCCGAAGCCCTGGGCCTGCCAGCATCCTGGTACTCGGATCGTGTGGTCGAAGCCCACCTCCGAATCGAGGCGAAATTGCCACGCGCCATTGAGATCGATGCGCGGACGCCCGGAGTCGGCGGCCAACGCCGGCAAGAGGAGAGCCGCGACCGCGAGGGAGCGGATAGCTGCATGGAATAACTGTTTCATGTATGCGTACCGGTACTTGCGTGATCCTTAATTAAAGATAAACGGTATTGATTCAGACTGCTCCCGTTCTTTGGACGCCAAAAGTCACAAGGAGCACAGGGAACGGGTGATCCTAAGGCCAATGCCATCATCCCTCACGCGGACGCGAAGCTGCCGTGTAGCATAACGAATTTCTACTTCGATCCGCCGTGCCTTCGCGTGGTGGAACGCGTTGCGCAAAGCTTCCCCCGCAATCCGGTAAATCTCATCTCGCAACATGGGATGGAGGTCTTGTGGAGTGCCCTCCACTTGAACGGAAAACTGACTTTGTTGTCAATGGGATAATCACCTAAAACGATTTACTTCCGGTGTATTTCTTCGACCCTCAGTTAGGTTATTTCCTTGCCGGGTTTGCCCCGACAGTCGTGAGCGATGACTCGATAACCTCGCTGACCGAGGAAGAGCATCCGGGCGTCCCAGGCACTTCTGACCACCAATTCAGGTTACTTTCGGGACGTAAGGAAACGTCTTCGACGGCTTCGACGTGACCGATTCCTTGCCGATCCCGAGGCTCACGGGAGCATTCGTCGCGATCGAGAACATGACATCCGGCGCATTGTCGGTAAGGGAGCGGCCGTTCCATTCGGCGAAGCCGAACACTGCCGGCGTTCCAACCTCGTAAGGGAGGATGTTAGGACAGAACCGGTGCGCCACTATCTCCCCATAGCCGCATGGGTCTTCAGCGGTTCCAGTTGCGGACACGACGCCGGCAACTGCCTTCGTGATGGTCTCTCCATAAGTTGCGATGTCGTCGACCGGCCGTCCGGCGTTGAGACGGTTGCCAAGATCTTCGTTGTATTGGGTGAACAACGGATGGATCATGGGAAGACCCACACGGTTGATTGAGCGCCATCCCCCAGCGTCGGTAGCGAGCGTCGAGACGGCCCATACCCCAATCCGACGCCTGTCGCCTGCCCCGGCGAGCAGTTCGCCATCGGGGACCTCCAGCACGATGGAATACACCGTATGGCCAGCAAACAGATTCTTCGCGTCACTGGCATCCCATCCGGACAGGTTTACGGACGTGCCATCCTGAAACGCATGGCCGACCGCGTGCAACACATCGGGCTCGATCCAGAATGGGTCGCCGGCCTTACCTGCCCAGACACATAGGCCAGATATGGTGGTCACGGGTTCCCCGGTTGTCCCCTGAGCGACAACGCTGCCTAGCGCATGCGGATCGACGGCGTCCGCACCCCTGATGCAGCGCACGACGTAGCGCTGCGTCCCGTTGCTGTCACGTTCGTCGAAAGTAAAGCGGTAGGTGATATCTTCGACAGAATCTCCGTCGAGATCGACTTTGAACTCGTACATGCCCTCCGGGTGGTACCCGGGCGCCAGGATGGGGCCAAAAATGGAGTGGCAAACGTTAATGACGAACACTGTCCCCGTTTGGCCTCGGAACACGTACAAATCCGTGATGTCGAGGCGGATATCTTGTCGGGCGATGGGTGAGTCGAGATGATGCGACATAATGCTCCTTGGTTGCGAATGCCGAAATTCAGCGGCTTTAAGGCTTCGAGGATTGCAGTGCTGACCCTCGACGGACCCGGTAACAGCACACAACACGCCAAATTCGGTTGGGCCGGCGCAGTCAAATCCATGTTGCTGTTCCCTGACGAGTTAGCCCGAAACCACGAATGCCCTGACCGCTCAGGGGACTACGCAACGCGACGACATTAGAACAGGGATGCCATAAGCTGTCCAGTAACCGTCACACGAGAGATAACAAGGCCGTCGTCGTGGAAAGGAATTCGGTGCCCTGGCTCGCGTTCCTGGTTGGGCCACTGTTTGCAGAGATGAGGGCTGCGGTCGGCGTCGGTTCGCACTTCCAACGGCGAGTCTGGTAGACCGCTTCCAAATGCCGCAGAGCCCATGCCGCCCGGTTGTCGGTTCGCAACGCTGGTTAGGAAGTAGCAGAAGTAACGGAGGGAGAAGGAATGCGTCGCGGAAAGCAAGACGGTTCTCCGCGCTCACGCCGCCGACTATCGCCTTCGAAACCCGACAAAATGGAAGCGAGGAGGGGGCCTGCCACCAGCACTGGGCCTATGCGGGGAACGGCAAAGAACCCGGCGCCGAGAAGTAGGCCCCAGAGCCCGCCTCAAAATGAGCCAGCCAGCCGTTGTCGCGATGTGCGGACATGGAATCGACAACAGAATCCATAGAATAGGCCGGTTCGAGTAAAGCCGGCTCCGCCACAGAGCAAGGCCGGCCAATGACATGACGGCGGTCATGATTGTTCCGAGGCCTACCATAATGTGATAGCTGTAATAGAGCCGAGGAATGTAACCGGGCTAGGTGTCGCGCGGAAAACTGTTGAGGATGCGGACGGTGGCATTCCAGCGCTTGTAGGTCAACAAACTCAATACGTCGGGAATTTCTATTGGATTGTCCAATTTGATGCCTGGTACGCGCGGCACGTTCACTCCGGCAACGCGCCGCCCACACATCCAAAGCGCAAATCACTTTAGCAAGGCGGTGGTGGGGGCCAGTACGTGCATCCAGCACATGCAAAAAGCATTGACCGAGATGAACATTTAGTTGGCGAACGTGATCAGCGACATCAGTGGCATGACGGGAATGGCAATCCTGCGCGCGATTGTGAATGGCGAAAGAAACCCGCAGGCTTTGGCACGCATGAAGAATGAAAGGATTCACGCAAGTCGGAAAGAGCGGAGCATCGATGCGCCCGGTTGCATTTAGTATGTTCCTGAAGGCGTATGAGCGTGCGAGGGAGTGGATCCAGCAGAAAAAGATTTCGAGCGCGCCATCGAGATCCGCCGGGCCACCGGAATCTGATTACTCGGCGCGCCGCCGGTACGGCAGAGGCCGGCCATGCCGCGCGCCTACAATAGAACGTCAGGAGCCCACCCTCATGCGTCGAAATCACGTCACCTTTCTGGCCTCTGCGCTGTTGCTTGCAGGTGCGGTTGCCGCCCAAACCTCCGACGACCGCTTCGTCATCGTCTTGATCGGACCCACCGGCAGTGGCAAAACCACACAATCGGAGTTCATCAAACGCGAATTTGGAATTTCCACCATCGGCGTGGACGACCTCATAAGAGAAAACCCATCGGCGCTCGAAAAATACCGGACCGCTGGAATCGATCCCGGCCCCCCGCAAACGAGTCCGGCTCTGAATGAGCTTGTCCGCGCCCGCTTGAGCAAGATGGACCTGAAGAAGGGGGTTGTGCTCGATGGTTACCCTGCTACCAAGGACCAGGCGGACCACCTCGCCACCCTGGTGAGGGAACTGGGCCTACCCTCGCCCGTGGTCATTCAAATCGATGTTCCGGATAAAGTCGTCCGCGAGCGGCTGCGGAGGCGGAAAGGTCCAGAGGATACGCCGGAGCAGATCGAGCGGCGGCTGAAGGACTATCATCGGGAGCTGGACACGATCCGGGACTACTACCCGCGGGCGAATATTTGGACCATTGACGGCACGCGTTCGATCGTTGATGTCTCGCGAACGATTCAGGTGATCCTGAGAGACGAGCTTCCACGCAAGCGCTAGTGTGCATTTCTTCGTCCGGCAGCGGCGCCCAGGTACCGCAGGTTCTGAGATTTTTGATTTTTTCGGGTTCTTAAAAGGTTTGATTCTTTCGGAGAAAATCAAAATCTGGCTGGCCGCGACAACCCGCCGAAATGCACGTCTCTTCTGCTCGGTAAGTATCGCTTTATCAAACACTTAGTTATCGATATGCCACTTACTTTTGAGGCCTCAAAGAGCGTTCATGTCAGAGGGGTCCGTGCCCGAAATTGAGGGCCCCAGTTCCCCCCAAACAAGGAGCCTCATGGACGAAAATATCAACCTCGTAACGTCCAAAAATTCAATCGTACGAGACGACGTGGCTGCAGGGCCTGCATGGCCTGATTTCATATCTCGTCGCGCATCACCGGCTCATCGCAGAGATCGACTAACATGGAATGAAACCTGTACTCAAACCAGTGGTTGAAGGTGTCGAAGGTCCGATCGACCGGCCAGGATGAAGGCACCCGGTACCAGCCATCGAGTTGTTCTTCAAAGATCTCGCTGCAGTACTCTCTCAGATACCCGCGCGCCTCTTCCTCGGTATCGTACTCCGGAAGCAAGTAGATCGTTGGCTCTCGCCTCAGATCCTCCAGGCGCAACGCGGCGCTGGTCGGATCCGCTCGATGCAGCCAGTCCAGAAATGGCTGTGCCGGCATCACTATGACCGCTGATCGGTTGATCGCTTCCATCGCCGTGCACCCCCGTGCCCTCAGGCTGCCTGACGATAATAGTAGTTCAGCATCCCGCCCAGCCGCTGTCGGCGCCGAATGCCCCCAGTGCCAATGATGTGAGGCTCTTTCGGCGAGATCAGCCGGTTGCCAAGCCCCTGGCGGTTCCTCTCAAGATGATAATGCGCGATAAATTCATGAATCGCCTTGCGCAACGAGCCTTCCCCGAACAGGATCACTCGCTCCAAACAGGATTCCTTAATCGTCCGTACGAAGCGTTCCGCATGGGCGTTCAGATTCGGAGAACGAGGCGGCAGCTTCACGCTCTGGACTCCGGCGGTACCAAGCGTGCCCAGAAACTCCGCGGTGTACAGCGGATCGCGGTCATGGATCAGGTATTGCTTCCCCATCAAGAAACCCTCCACGTTGTCGCTGAGATTGCGAGCTACCTGTGCCATCCATAATCCGCAAACGGAAACCAGCTCGTCTCCTACCACACCGAAACACGAATTGCCGATGCTGGCGTGTTCTACCCGATTACGCCTTCGACCGAAGGGGGAGAACTCTACCAGCAGTCCTTCGCTGAAGGCCGCCTGAATGTATTTGGCCGTAACACGCTGGCCGTCGAAGCAGAAGGAGAACACGCGGCTCAGGGTGGAGCTATCGCGCACTCGGTATGCGGAAAACGTGTCGTTAATTTCACGTCCGGCCAGGGAATCCTGTACGGCGTGGAACAGTACTACCACGCCCCGGGCAAGTGCTCGACGATGGTCCTGGAAGTCGTCGCCCGGGCGCTAACCAAGCACGCACTCAACGTGCACTGCGGGCACGACGACGTCTATGGCGCGCTCGACACTGGATGGATCATCCTGTTCGGCAAAGACGCGCAGCAAGCCGCCGATCAGGCGCTCATCTTGCGCCGCGTGACGGAGCTGAGTTTAACGCCCGGCATGAACGTCCAGGACGGCTTTCTCACCTCGCACCTGGAGCGGACCTTTTATAAGCACGAGTCGGAACTGATCCGCGAATTTCTCGGT
>Ga0187817_10001552_pt1 | contig 11353 bp, 7 predicted proteins | sample NC_wetland_sal_i_17_FD_132431 | JGI IMG/M metagenome (GOLD analysis project Ga0187817, IMG submission 132431) | Wetland sediment microbial communities from Neuse River Estuary, North Carolina, USA - SO4_2 | ecosystem: Environmental > Aquatic > Freshwater > Wetlands > Sediment | place: USA: North... | reverse complement strand
TATTTCCCTGCGAGGCATCGGCAGTCTGAAGTCTGAAGTCTGAGGCCCGAAGTCCTAAGTCTGAGGTCTGAGGTCTGCTTTTAGACTCCCACTCGCCACAGCAGATAGCTGGTCGCTTCGCGCAGTATCGCGACAGCGCGCTGCACCAGGCCGTGGGGCCGCGAATCGGCGCGGGGCGCAACGTAGACTGGGCCGACGCCCTGGTGCTCGAGCAGTTTGCGGATGCGGAAAACATGATAGGCGTCGCTGACCGCGACGCAACTGTGCAACCCGTTGGTCCGCAAGATGACGGCGACGCGCTGGGCTGATTCCGCGGTATCGGAGCTCTGGGTTTCGGCGATCAGCGCATTTTCCGGGACGCCGCGTTTGCGCAGGTAATCCTTGCCCACCCCGCCTTCGCTGAATTTCGGGTCCGCTGCTGCGCCCCCGGTGGTAATCACTACCGAGGCAATGTGGCGCTGGTAAAGATCGAAGGCATGATCCAGCCGCGCCCGCAGAACCGGAGAGGGATGGCCGGAGTACTCCGCCGCACCGAAAACGACGATCGCGTCGGCGGGATGAGTTTCCTCAAGGGAGGCCGTGCGCACTACCTGCACCGCAGTGATGGACAGGCAAAGAGCAAGCACGGTCACGAGCGCCGCCAGCAGACTAATCCACCAGCGCCGCGGGACATGCCCGTTGGCGATTGCTTGGTTCATCCTTGAGCGAAGAATCCGGAAATCTGGTCCGCGGGAATCGCGCCCTCGCGAAGAATGCGCCAGCGCGCGGTCTCGTCGCTCAGATCCACGATGGTGGAGGCCACGTCGCGCGGTGAAGGGCCGCCATCCACGATGATGTTGATGCGCCCGTGCAGTTGGGTTTGCACTTGCTCGGCGCTGGTGCATTCTGCCGCGCCGCTCAGGTTCGCCGAAGTCGCGGTGATGGGGATCGCCGCCGCCGTCACCACGGCCAGAGGAATCTTCGCATTGGGCACGCGCAGCGCGACGTTGCCGGTGTTGGCGGTCACCTTGAGCGGCAGGCGCGAACCGGCCTTGACGATGATGGTCAGCGGCCCGGGCCAGAACTTCCGCGACAGCGCGTAGAATTCCTCGGGCAGCGGCTTAGCCAGTTCTTCGGCCTGATCCATGCTCCCGATCAGCAGCGACAGGGGCTTGTGGCGGGAACGGGTTTTGATGTCATAGACCTTTTCCACCGCGCGCAGGTTGAACGGGTCCGCGGCCAGACCGTAGAACGTGTCGGTCGGCATGCCCAGCACTTCGCCGGAACGGATCTGATCGGCGGCGTATTTCACCAGGGACGATTCAGGATTCTCACTGCTGATTTTGACGATCTCGGCGCGCACAGCGCCCCCTTCCTCTTAGCTTCAGACTTTTCAATTTTGTTTTGTTTGGTCCGGGGAACTTACCATAATACGGCAAAACGGAGCAAGATGAGGCGGCGTATCATGCGTAAGTCGCCAATGGTGGAATCAGCGATATGAAGCCAACCTCACAATCCGAACCGCACTCCCAGCGCAGACTACGCCGCATCGAGGGCCACCACAATGCGGCGGTGAAAGAGTTGCGGCAGGCATTCGCGCGCGCCGAACTCACTGCGGATGGCGATTGCGCGATTGAAGGCGTGCGCATCGTCGAGGAGGCGATCCGCAGCGGACTGCGCTTCCGGGCGGTTTTCTTCCGGGAATCGGCGCAGAACCACGCTGAGCGCATTCTGCCGCAAATCGGCGCCCACGTCGAAACCATCCTGCTGCCGGACCGGCTTTTCGACGGAGCCGTTCCCAGCGAAACGCCGCAAGGCGTGGCCGCGCTGGTACGGCTGAAAGAGTTTTCACTTGACGGCGTGCTGGAACGCGCGCAGGTTGGCCCGGTCGTAGTTGTGGCTGGCTTGCAGGACCCCGGCAATCTGGGGACGATTCTGCGCTCAGCCGAGGCGTTTGGCAGCGCGGGCGCGGTGCTGGGCGAAGGAACAGTCAGTCCATTCAATGCAAAAGTGATCCGCGCCTCGGCAGGATCGGTGTTTCGTCTTCCCTTCGTCATGGCCGCAGGGGGATTGGAGACCATCTCGGCAAAATTCCGCGCGCAAGGCGTGCGGATGATCGCCACCTCTTCCCACAAAGGCACGCCGCTCGATCAGGCCAAGCTCATCGGGCCGGTGGCGATCTTCATCGGAAGCGAAGGCTCCGGCCTGCCTCGATCTCTGATGGCTCAGGTGGATGAGACCGTCGCGATTCCCCATTCTCCGCAAGTCGAATCGCTCAACGCCGGTGTGGCCGCGAGCCTCGTGCTCTACGAGGCAGCGCGCCAACGGCGGGCTCCAGGGAGCTAGTCCGAGCCGGCCTGCGGTTGCTCTGAAAACCGCGCCCAGCCTGAAAATCGCACGCAATTTTCTCCTCTCCGCGCGTTCTTCCTCTGAATGAGAGCTCACCGAAACATCCCCCGGAAAAGGCTGCGCATCCCCTGAACTGTTGGAGAGGGTTGAACAAAAGGCGTTGATCACGAGAGGTTGAACCCATGAAAAACTCGATTTTCGCTGTTGTCGCCGCACTCAGACTGTCTGCTCTGAGACCGTTCTTTCCCTGCCTGGTGGCTGCCTCGTTGGTCTGGGGCGCGACAGTCTTCGCCCAGGAAAAATCTCCAGACTCCGCCCATAACGCAGGCTGGGTCGTCATTCCCGTAGAGGAGTATCGCGTGCTGCGGGCCAAGGCTTATCCGGTCGAGCACGATCCCGAACCGCCTCCGCTGGATGCAACTCTGACGCGCGTGGATTACGAACTGCGCGTTACCGGCGACCTGGCTTCAGGCCGCGCCAGCCTCACCGTCGACGTTTTGAAAGACGGATGGGTTCGCGTTCCCGTGCCCGCAGGCTTGCTCGTCCGCGAAGCTCAACTCGACGGCAAGCTGGTATCGCTGGTACCGGGCGCCGCGGGCAAAGGCGGAGGTCATCTCTCGGCGCTGCTCTCGCACGCCGGGCGGTCCGTGCTCTTGCTCGATGTGGATGTGCCCGTCACCTCGTCGGCGGGCGACGAAAGCATGTCTCTTCCTTCGACGGAATCGGGCGTAACCCGCGCCGCAGTGCAGGTTCCGCGGCAGGGGATTGATTTGAGAATTAACGGCGGACTGCTCTCCGAGAAATCAGAAGCAGCGGGTGAGACCAAGTGGCTCGCCTACGGCCGGGGCAACGAAGCCTTGATGTTCACCTGGCGCAAGAAGACCGAGGACCACCACATGGATCAGCCTCTGCGCCTGCGCGGATCACTGATCCAACTCACCAGCCTTGCCGAAGACTCGACTTCCATTTATGCCGAGGCGAATCTCGACGTTGTGCAGGGAGCGGCTCACGAGGTTCGAATCCAACTCCCGCAGAACGTCACCATCAATCAGGTTTCCGGCGCGATGGTCGCGGACTGGGAGATGAAGAATGGCGAACTCGCCGTGACCTTCCTCGAACCGGTCGAGCATAGTGCCCGCTTCGTAATCACCGGTGAGACTCGACTGCCTCGGGATGGCATCATTGACGTGCCCCTGCTGCGGCTCCAGAACACGGAGCGTGACGACGGGGGAACCGCGGTCGAGGTATTGGGTGCGGGCGAAATCAAAGGCCAGAAATCGCAGGGGCTGGAAGAGGCCGACGCCAGCGATCTCGGCGAGATGGTGGCCAGCCGCCAGTCGCCGGCGCTGGTGGCGTTTCGGGTGCGGCTGGGCGCCGCGGGCGCTACGCGCTCGTTGAGTGTCAACGTCGCCCGCTACGACCAGCAGGCAGTTCTGATGGCGAACGTCGAAGAGGCTCGCTACCAGATCCTGTTGAGCTCCGACGGAAAGGAACTGGTGCAGGCGCGCTACGCCATTCGCAACAACCAGCGCAATTTCGTGAAAGTGACCCTGCCCGCGGGGGCAACGGTGTGGAGCACTTCGCTGGGAGGAAGGCCGGTGCGTCCGGGACAATCGCCCGACGGCAGCCTGCTGCTGCCGCTCGAGAAGTCGCGCGGCGGAGAGGACGCGCCTGCGTTCATGGTTGAGATTCTGTATCTCACCAAGGCGTCGGCATGGCAGGAGAAAGGTCAGGCCAAGCTCACGCTCCCCGCGCTTGATCTTCCCGTTTCGCGCACCGGAATGTTGCTCTATTACCCGCCTATGTTCCGGATCACGGCCGAACCAGGAACGTTCCGCACGCAGGAATATGAAAACCCGATTTCGGCGGCGCTGATGCCTCCGCCGCCACCGCCCGTTGGCGGTCCGATCGGAGGTATGGAACGTATCGATGTCCCCAAAGTCGGGCAGCCGCAACTTTACGATAAAGAGCGAGACGACAAGAAAGACTCCACCCGAGCTCTGCTCGATACGTTCCGCGCTAAATCCCTCGCCGGGAAAGTAACCGGTATTCTGCCGGTCAATGTTACGTTCCCCGCTTTCGGACCTTCGTTGTTCCTTGTTTCTGAACTCACGAGCGAGAATCAGGCTCCCGCCGCCGAGTTCAACTTCCAGCGCGACAAAAAGGGAGGTGTGCGATGAAAACCAGATTATTCGTAACACTCTTGTTGTGCAGTTTGTGCGCATCCATGCGCGTATTTGCGGCACCTGCTTCTTCCGGGGAAGATAAAGCCCCGCTGCCCTTGCCCAACTCCGGCAATGTCACGCTGACTCTCGACGAATACAACCGGCTGGTGGAACTCGCGGCCAAGCCGCCCAAAAAACCGGATATCGCGCCTCTTCCCTACTCCCTCAAGCATGCCGACTTGAAGCTCCGTGTTGAAAACGAAGGCGTGCGGGGCACGGTGCAGTTCGAAGGGGAAGTTTTCCGCAAGGGCGTGAGCAAGGTTCCGCTGACCACGGGGATGACGATCCTCGACGCCCATCAGAACGGCAAGGGCCTGCCCCTGGAGCAGGAGAATGGCACGCATGTAGCGCTGCTGCCCGGGCCGGCGGAGTTTTCCGTCGCCCTTGAGACCGGGCTGCCGCTCAGAATCGAAGCCGGGCGCGCTTCGTTCACTCTGCCTGTGCCTGCAGCGGGCAGCGTGCAGCTGGCTCTGGTGATTCCTGGTGATCACACGGTCGCCAACGTCAGCCCTGGCCTGATTACCAGCCGAAAATCAGAGAGCGGACATACCGCAATCGAGGCCACGCTGGTTCCGGGGCAACCCGCAACAGTCTGGTGGACGACACGGGAGACCGCAACTCCAACCGTGCCGCGCGAAGTACGATTCCTCGCCGACGAGAAGACTCTGATCTCAGTCAGCGAAGCAGAAATGCGAGTCGCGGTGCTCGCTGATCTCACCGTCGTGCAAGGCGAGCCGGCTCAATTCGAAGTGCAATTGCCTGAGGGCTTCGAAATCACGGGCGTAACCGGCGCCACGCTGGATTCCACCGAGACCCAGCCCGGCGCATTGATCCTGAAAGTGAACGCGCCCGCCCAGCGCAATCACGAGTTTCTGATCTCGATGGAGAGGGCGATCAGCGGTGCGAAAGCCGACGCGCCCTTCGTCAGTTTCAAAACCGCGCAACGCGAAACCGGGGAAATTCTGGTCGAGGGCGCCGGCACCATGGAAATCACTGCCACCGAAGGCGGCGGCCTCAAGCGCATGGATGTGAAGGAAACCAATCCTTATCTGCGGTCGCTGGCGCACTTCCCGCCGCAAGCGGCGTTCCGCTATCACCGGCAGCCCAGCGAGACTCCCACCCTGGCCCTGGAATGGGTGCGGTTCCCGGATGGCAGCGTGCTTGCAGCCGTAGCCGAAAGCGCAGAAGTCACGACGCTGGTCACTTCGGAGGGCAAGTCGCTCACCGAAATCAAGCTGGTGGTCAAGAACCAGGCGCAACCGTTCCTGAAAGTGACGCTGCCCGCGGGCGCGAGCATTCTTTCGGCTGACGTTGACGGGGAACCTGTCAAGCCCGTACAAGGCCCGGACGGAAGCCGCGTGCCGCTGCTGCGGCCGGGATTTCGCCCGACCGATTCCTACACGGTCTCGTTCGTGTTCGTGCATTCCGGAGCGCCGTTCGCGAAGAAAGGCGGAGCGGAGCTGAGTCTGCCAAACATGGACATCCCGATCAACTTGTTGAACTGGGAAGTCTTTTTGCCGGAGCGCTACAAGGTGAAGGATTTCGGCGGCGACGTCATCGCGGCCAATCTTGTGCCCTCAGCTTTCCGCGAGGAAGTGGCAATCAACCAGCAGGTCCCCCAAGCCGGAAATGCACCATCCGGCGTGAGAATGGAAACGTCTCCCGGGCAGATGGGCGGTTACGTGGTGGATCCTAGCGGAGCTGTCGTGAACAACTCCCGCATTACGATTACGTCCCAGGATACCGGCGTGACCAGAACCGTGACGACCGATTCGCAAGGACGTTGGGTGATTGCGGGGCTGCCGTCGGGCAACTACAAGGCGCAGGCCGACGCCACCGGCTTTAAGAGCAGTGCGTTTAACCTCCACTACGATGCCGACCAGCCATCGCTGTACAACTTCTCGCTCAGCGTCGGCGCCGCGATGGAGACGGTTGAGGTCACCGCGTCAGCGGTCCAGCTCCAAACTGAGAATGCAATGGTGAGCGGGCGCGAGGTCTATTCACTGCCGAAACTCACTCCCGGAGTTGTCGGCCAAAATGCGTCTGCGAACGTAGTGAACCTGCAGAAGCGTGTGGCCGGAGTGCTGCCGATACCGGTGGACGTGCCCCGCGCCGGGACCTCGTTCGCCTTCGTGCGACCGCTGGTGATGGATGAAGAGACAAAAGTGACTTTCAGCTATAAGAGCAGGTGAGATGCTGGTCAGGAATTGAGCCGCGCCCGCGAAGAACCTCTGAGTGTGCCGAATTTGGCGGATGGCATAGAATGTTGTCGCGGGTGTCGGCTCATGATTAGCCCGGAGGGCCAACGAGCGTGGGAAGGACGCGTGGTCGCGGGGAAATTTCCGCTTCAGCAATGGCTGGGCGGTTCTGAGCACAGCGCGGTCTTCCTTACACAGCGACAGCAAGGGCAAGCTTCAGAGAAAGCAACTATCAAACTAGTCGCGGCAGATACCCCAGATGCCGAGCGTCAACTCGCGCGCTGGCGGGCCGCGGCACAACTTTCTCATCCCAATCTGATTCGCATTTTCGAAGCGGGACGCTGTGAGTTGAACGGCACCTCGCTTCTTTATGTGGTCATGGAGTATGCGGAGGAGGATCTAGCCGAGATTCTTCCCCAGCGTCCGCTGACTCCCGCGGAAGTGGCCGAACTGATTCCTCCGGTGCTGGACGCGCTTTCCTACCTGCACCAAAAAGGATTCGTGCATGGCGACATCAGGCCCTCGAATGTCCTCGCTGTAGGCGATCAGCTCAAGCTCTCTGCGGATCAGGTGACTTCGGCCGCGGAAACGGATTCCGCGCGCAGGCGGCGCGATGTTTATGATGCGCCTGAAACCGCGGCAGGCATTATCTCGCCGGCTGGAGATTTGTGGTCGCTGGGCGTGACCCTGGTCGCTGCGCTCACGCAAAATACATCTTTGGCGGAAGGAGCGCAGGTCCCGGCTGCGCTCGAAGCCCTGCCGGAACCCTTCCGCGGCATTGCCCGCGAATGCCTGCGCCTTGATCCCAACCGGCGCTGCTCGATCGCCTTGATTCAGGCACGGTTGCAGCCTCCGGGGCGGTCGGTGCCGGCAGAACCGGAAGCGCCTCCGCCGCCGCCGCGCTCCGCGAGCAAGGGAGCCGTCGCCGCAGTTGTGGCCGTGGTCGTACTTCTGATCGGGCTGGTCGTGTTCTATCCGCGTGGAAAAACTGCACCGGCCGGTGGTGAAGTCACTCCCGGGCAAACGGCGCCCACACCGGTGCCAACGGCTTCAAGTCCTAAGTCAGCCAAGCCTGCGAAGAAGGCGGCGTCTCAGGGCGCGGCACCCCAAGTCCCGGCACCCCAAGTCGCGGCGTCCCAGGGTGGGGCATCACAGGGCGATGTCGTGCGGCAGGTTCTTCCTGACGTCCCGCAGAGCGCGAAGGACACGATCACCGGCACGGTAAGGGTCGGCGTCCGAGTCGCCGTGGATTCGTCAGGCAAAGTGACCGCTGCGGAACTTGCCTCTCCTGGGCCGAGCCCGTATTTTGCCAGGCTTGCGTTGAAGGCGGCCCAGGGCTGGGAGTTCACGCCGCCGCAAGTTAATGGACAGCCCGCGGAAAGCGTGTGGCTGCTTCGTTTCCGCTTCCGCCGGACCTCGACTCAGGCTTTGCCGGAGAGGCTGCGCCATTAGCCCGGATTATTCACGAGCACTGCTGCGGTCTCGAAAGGGCGCAGCTTCATGAATAATGCAGATAGTAGCCTGGCGCAAGTAATGTCCTATCTTGTCATTCCGATCTTGTCATTCCGATCTTGTCATTCCGATCTTGTCATTCCGATCTTGTCATTCCGATCTTGTCATTCCGATCTTGTCATTCCGAGCGGAGCGAGGAACCTGCTTTTCTCTTATTCCCGGCAGAATTTCTTTGCCCAAATCTAACCCTTCGCTGTCTGCCGTAACTTCCACACAATCTGCCGCACCATGCCCAGCAGAACCTTCGCATCTCCCGCTGCGAGGCCGAGGCGAAGGACAAGCCGGCGGACTTTCTTCTCACTAACCGCGTCGTTGCCCGGCTTCACGTATCCGCTCTTGTGCAGCGCTTCCAGCAGAGTCTCGGTGATCTGTTCGGCTTCACCCGCGGTCGCAGGTTCGGCCTCCAGCGTTGCTGCCACGGAGGGTGCGCTTTGGGCGATCTGGTAGAGGCATACAGCGACGGCCTGCCCCAGGTTCATGGAAACGTGTTCGTCCTGCGTCGGGATGTTGAGCAGCCAGTGGCAATGGCTGAAGTCTTCGTTGGTGAGCCCAATTTTCTCGGAGCCGAACAGGAGAGCGACGCGGCCAGTCTGCAACTGGGTCCGAACCGCGCTGCCAGTTTCTTCGCCCAGCCGGCGCAGGGGATGCTGCAAAGCGCGATTCCGCACCGCCGTTGTCCCCACGACCACAGTGCAATCGGAGACTGCCTCGGCGACAGTTTTGAATTCCCTGGCCTTCGCCAGCACATCTCCGGCGCCGACCGCCGAGCGCGCCTCGCGAAATGCCACGGCGTAGGGATTGACCAGGCGCAGGCGGTGAGCACCGAAATTGCTCATGGCGCGAGCGGCCGCGCCAATATTGAGCGGATTGCGCGGGCGCACCAACGCCACTACAAGGCCGTCCAGTTCGGAGGAAGCAGGCAAGGGAGCATTCTACTAGTTACAAGGTCCCAAGGTCTCAAGGTCTCAAGGTTTCAGCGGCTCGATAGTCTTGCCTGCCGACTTTGAAACATTGAAACTCTGAAGCTTTGAAACCTTCTTCCTTCTTCCTTCAAAACTTTGAAACCCTCCCCAATAAGAAAGGGCGTGCCGTTTAGCACGCCCTTCCCGCCTCTGACCACTTTCACTTCGTTTACAGCAACCGGTCATGCTTCAATTTCGTGCGTCCAGCCTTGGAGCCCAGCTATGCGCGGCTTCCGCTCTAGCGATGACCGCCTCCGCCACCGGAGTGTCCACCGCCGCCCCCACCGCTGTGGCCGCCACCACCACCTCCGCCGGAGTGACCGCCGCCTCCGCCGCCAGAAGAATGCCCCCCGCCACCGTAGCTACCGTGCGAACCGCCATAGCTCGGAGTACTGCGGGCGCCGCCACCATAGCTCGGACGCGACCCACGCGATCCACCGTAAGACGGAGAGCGCACGATGGGCTGGTGCATATCCAGCTGCGGACGGGAGTAGCCTCTCTCCGGCCCGCCATAGACCGGACCGTTCACGTGCATCTGAGAACTCGGTGCAGTCCGGTTCCAGTACCCTCCACTGCCCCTCTCTGAGGAGATGCCCGTTCCACCCTGAGGGGCTTCGCTGCGAGTCGGCGGAGTGAACGGGCGGAATCCGTCGCGGCTCCCCGCCGCCGGTGCCGACTGGTTGCCGCGCGGTTCGAAGCTGCCCGCACGGGTATTGGAGTTGTTGGGCGGTGTGAACGTGCGGTATCCGCTGCGGTTTTCATTCGGCATAGACGATGCCGGGTTGCCTGCATTCCGGTTCACCGGGTTGTTCGTCTCCCGTCCGCCCTGGAACGTGCCCGCGCTCGGCCTCTGCATCGTGCCCGCGTTGGTAACAGCATTGGTGCCGCGCGCGACGCCGGATTCACCGCCGCTCATGCGTCCGCCCGCCGAGATCGCGGTGACGTGATTCTGCTGCATGGTCTGCCGCAGGCCGGCCGTCTGCTGCTGGAACGATTCCGGATGCGCCACGTTGTTGTGTACGGATCCAAAGAAGCGCTCCGCACCGCCGTTGCGCAAGGTGGATGACGCCGCTGCGCGTCCACTGGCCGAAAGGCTCGCGTGCGATGGCACCACGGGCAGATTGCCCGCCATCATGCGCGCACCCTTCATCTGCTCCCGCGTCGCTGCCACCGGCGATACCCGGCCCGTACCGAAGTGGCCTGCACCCACCGTCGACATGCCACGCGCGATGTGTTCGTTGTGGATGTTGTTCAGGTTCGAGAACCGCGTTCCCGCGTGCAGCGGCCGGAAACCGCCAAAGCGATCAAATCCGCCATGGAAGCCGACCACGCCAAACCGGCCGCGGTATCCACCCCACCACGGATGGAACCAGTCGCAAGGTCCGATCGGAAGCCAGCCGAAGCCTCCCCAACCACCCCAGCCAAATCCAAAGCCAAAGCCGCCACCCCAGCCCCAGAACGACACGTAGGCAGGAGCCCAGACTGGGCGGTACCAGCCCCACGCCGGCCCCGGCCACCAGGCCCACGAGTTGCCGTACCAGAACCAGCGCCCGTAGTGATAGGGCGCCCAGCCCCAGGGCTCGTAGCCGACCCAGGTCCAGCCGTAGTAGGGCTCATAAGTCCAGTTGCCATTACGATACGGAGCCCAGTCATCGGACTCGTTCGGAACCCACACATCGCCGTAGTCCGGAACATTCTCCCAACGCCCGTATTCATCCAGGTCCTGGGCTCCGGTGTAATAGTGATTGGTGTGACGCCATGACTGCGCGTTGCGAATGAGGTGATCACGGTCGCTGTTCCAGCGATCCCAGTCGTCCGGGTCGGGGGCGTCGGAAATCTTGTACTGGGCCGAGTCGGATGTGCCGCGCACGGTCGCCATCTGTCCGACGCGCATTTCCGCGCTGCCCTGCGGAGTGGCAATCTGCGCCTCCCCCTTGCGCACGATCACGAGCGTGTCGCCATCGGGCCGCACTTCGATGCGGAACACGCCATCATGATGCGACGGATGCACTGAAACGTTGGGCGTGTCCATCTCTGGTTCGGCTTCGCTGTCTTTCGAAACCGAGTAGTCCGCGATGCCCTTGCTCAACTGAATCTGAATGTCTTTGTGCGTAAGGGTCGCGATGTT
>Ga0187817_10001550_pt1 | contig 11381 bp, 11 predicted proteins | sample NC_wetland_sal_i_17_FD_132431 | JGI IMG/M metagenome (GOLD analysis project Ga0187817, IMG submission 132431) | Wetland sediment microbial communities from Neuse River Estuary, North Carolina, USA - SO4_2 | ecosystem: Environmental > Aquatic > Freshwater > Wetlands > Sediment | place: USA... | reverse complement strand
GGGTTATTAAGTTCATGGGCGTCGCCAGTGGTAAGCTCTCCGAGCGTCGCCAGTTTACCGGCCTGGACAAGCTGTTCCTGCTTCTCGCGCAACTCCTGCACCCGGCGCTGTACTTCCGCTGTCGTCTCACGCAAGTCGCTCATGATGTGAATCATGGCTTTGCGGCTATTTTCCAGGCGCAGATTGGACTGATACGAATCCTGCAGGATATGCATGAGGGCACGGCGGGAATTATGCAAGCGCTCAGTTTGTCCGGCAAGGCGGCTACGATCTTGCTCGTAGTCGGCCAGGATGTGGATCATGGCCTTGCGTTGATCGGCTAACTTGCGATTGACCGTGTTCAGGTCACTCAGAATATGCATAAAGGCACGGCGGCGCTCTTCACTCTTGAGCACACGCATTTCCAGGGCTCGCTTCTCCTCCATGAGCTGCGCGTACTCTTGTTGGAGCCTCTCTAGTTTCGTCTCTTCATACAAGGCAGTCTCCGGTGAACGTGGCTGCACTACGTCCATTTGTACTGTCCTCGATCGACCTTCTTCAGCTCACCCTTGAGATTCTCGATCTCTTTCTCCAACGCAATCATCTTGAGTTCACGACCAACGACCACCTCTTCAAACTTTTCCAGGTCCAGGATTTTTTCCTGCAGCTCGGCCTTCGATTCTTGCAAGTCGCGCACTACCTTCTCATAAGCACGCATGTCACGCAAGATACCGATGGCACCAATGACTCTCCCGTCCGTATCACGCAAGGCAGAGGCATTGAGTGTCGTCGGGATAACCTCGCCAGAGGCGCTGCGAGGATTGAGGCGTGCATTGCGTGTCACTCCGCGCTCGATAACTTCGCGCAGGGCAGCAAGGAATTCACGGGTTTCTTCGGGACTGATGAAGCGGGAGAGCGATTGCTCCAATACCTCGTCTGGACGGAACCCCAGTAATTCGTAGACGGCATCGTTCGCTTGCAGAATCTTGCCTTCCAGGTCCGAGACAAACACCGGGTCCGGCGCATTCTTGATCAGGCTATCAGAGTACGCCAGGGCTTTATCCAGTTCGCGCATGTCACGCAGAATGCCGATCGCACCGATGACTTTGCCATCGGCATCACGCAGCGCCGAGGCGTTCAAGCTCGTTGGTATCACTTCCCCCGAGGCGCTACGAGGGTTCAGACGAGTATTGCGAATCACCCCGCGCTCGATGACCTCGCGCAGGGCGGCGGTAAACTCTCTGGTCTCTTCAGGACTGATAAAGCGAGAGAGCGATTGCTCCAATACCTCGTCTGTCCGGAAGCCTAATAACTCGTAGACAGCGTCGTTGGCCGAGAGGATTTTGCCTTCCAGGTCCGAGACAAACACCGGATCCGGCGCATTCTTGATCAGGCTATCGGCGTACGCACGGGCCTTATCCAGTTCGCGCATATCGCGCAGAATGCCGATCGCACCGATGACTTTGCCATCTGCATCACGCAGCGCTGAGGCGTTCAAGCTCGTTGGTATCACTTCCCCCGAGGCGCTGCGAGGATTGAGGCGTGCATTACGCGTGGCACCACGTTCAATGACTTCACGTAGGGCGGCGGTGAATTCCCGGGTTTCTTCGGGACTGATAAAGCGAGAGAGCGATTGCTCCAGCACCTCGTCTGTCCGGAAGCCTAACAGCTCGTAGACGGCATCGTTGGCCGAAAGGATTTTGCCTTCCAGGTCCGAGACAAACACCGGGTCCGGCGCATTCTTGATGATGATATCGGCATCGAGTGCGCCATGCGATCTGGTGCTGTGGATATTTACACGGGCTGGTACTGTAGAGGTTGACACAACGGTATCACTCATGAAAAAACCTCCGGTTCTTGACATGATGACGGGTAACATATCAGGGCCTCTGCAACGCACATGCTAAATGCCCTTTATGTCAAGAAATATTCTGTTGCCGAAAGTATAACAGGATTTTTATCTAAAGTTCAAGAGCAGAGCTAATAGCCCTAGTAGTATTGGGTTATTAATGGTAGAGTTATTATATAAATACTGCTGAGTTAGCTCTATTCCGCAACAATCAGCGCTTTGAGCGCGTCTCCTGATGTATTCTTTCCCACCCATCAGCAGGCGAGCGTGGCCATGAATGACATAGACGCCTTTCATGTTGTCGCTGAGATGATGAACGACACTCATTTGGTCCTCCCTGTGTACATTCCACAATCTTGCAATGCATCATTATACGCTGTAGCCTATAGTGTAGCAAAATCAGAACGTTGCTGGCGAAGATTATCAGAATGAGGGAGTAAAGACGCTCCTTTCGAGGTATAATACATTCATAAGACTGAAGCGTCGGGACAACCTTTGCACTCATGGCATAGAAAGGCTCTGCATGCTTGTGCTCTCTCGTTTCACCTCGAAGGATGCAGACCCCACAGAAAGAGAACATTACCATGCGCGTCACAACACGCTTGCGCGAACTACTTGCCGGTCCTGACCTGGTCGTTGCTCCTGGAGCATACGATGCACTGAGCGCACGCCTAATCGCCCGGGCGGGATTTCCTGCGGTCTATATGACCGGATTTGGCACAGCAGCCAGCGTTCTTGGTCAGCCCGATGTTGGCTTGCTGACAATGAGCGAGATGGTGAGCCGTGCCGCAGCCCTTGCTGCCGTCGTTGGTGACCTGCCGCTCATAGCAGATGCCGATACCGGCTACGGTAATCCCATCAACGTGCGGCGCACGATCCGGGAGTACGAACGGGCCGGGGTGGCGGCTGTACACATTGAAGACCAGGTGTGGCCCAAGAAGTGTGGGCATATGGAGGGGAAGCAGGTCATTCCGCTGAACGAGATGGTGCAGAAAATACACGCTGCCGTCGATGCTCGGCAAGACCCCGACTTCGTGATTATCGCTCGCACCGATGCCAATGCCGTCCACGGTTTCGAGGATGCGCTGCAGCGAGGACAAGCCTACCACGAGGCGGGAGCCGATGTCGTCTTCATCGAGGCCCCCCGTTCCATTGCAGAACTCAAGGCTATTGCGCAAACTTTCCCCAATGCGCCATTGCTCTTCAATTGGGCGGAAAGCGGCAAGACACCACTGCTAACTCTGAATGAGATTCAGACACTGGGCTACAAACTGGTAATTTTTCCTGTCAGTATGCTTTTTGCAGCCACATATGCTATGCTTAGTCTGCTAGACGTGCTCAAACAAGGGCAGACGCCAACTCCCTTTGCTGAGCACATGGTGACTTTTTCACAATTCACGGATCAGATTGGCCTGCCTGAGATCCAGGCATTGGAACGCCGCTATGGCGTCAACGAGTAGTCAAATCAATCAGTAAAGGAGAACTATTTCTATGGCAGAAAACACCTTCCAGAAGTCCACCATCACGATCGAGGCGGCCCAACGCCTCATCGCAGCCGCAGAAGCCAAGGCGCGCGAGATGAACATCCCCATGGTCATCGCGGTCGTAGATAGCGATGGCACGCTCAAAGCATTCAGTCGCATGGACGGCGCAGCACTCTTGAGCGTGCAGATTGCGCAGGACAAGGCCTATACGGCGATTAGCTTTAGTATGGCGACACACGAATGGTACGATTTTGTGAAGAATGATCCGCCGCTACTGCACGGCATTATCAAGACGGATCGGCTGATCGTCTTCGGCGGTGGCTATCCGATCAAGACGGATGCCGGTATTATCGGGGGCATAGGCGTGAGTGGGGGACACTATACCCATGATATGGAGGTGGCCCAGGCGGGGTTGGCAGCATTGTAGGGTCCGACAACAAGCCTGGTGAGTATTCCTGGCGGGGACAGAACTGCCGCCAGGAATACTCAGCTTCATAAAAATCCTTGTGCTCTGGCTGGGGCCGGTCAGGTAAGCCTGCCTGGAAGACGGGTGTAGAGCCACCCCATCTATGCAAGCCCGCTCCGTTCACGGGACAGGGTTCCTGACATGAATACCCCTTACCCTTTCGGCACAATTGTACATCGTACAGTCTGAGTCTGAATCAACCCATCCTTAAAAATGAAGGTATCCACTCCATCGGAAACACTCCCGCGAGCAGAATCGCCGGTCCACTGGAGGAAAAGAATGTTGTCCACGTAGGTGGTCTTGACACCCCATTGCGCCTTAGGTAGCGCCTGGAAAACGGCAGCGAAGAAATCGCGTATGGCCGTCTTGCCGCGCATTACACCGTCCTGGGTGATAAGAACAGCATCTTCGGCATAGTCCAGCGCAGTCGCTTCGAGGTCTTCAGCTCCGAGCGCCTGGGCATGGTGTGCGAAAATCTCTTCCGGGGTACGCTTCGATAGGTCTGTAGTTGATTGTGCCATCGCTGCAACTCCTTTCTTATTTCTGCAATTCGGCCACCTTCTGCTCAACATCGATCCCCATCAGGCGAGCAAGGTTGCCGCCGAGGATCTTCTTTTTCGCCTGGGTGGTTAGTTGCGGATAACCATAACCTGTCACAAGGTCCTCCGGTAGTTCGAACTTCCAGAAGGCGTCTAGCGCCCAGCGTGGATGCCAGATTGGCGTCTCACCACCATAGAGAATTTTGTCCTCACCGCACCAGAACATGAGCTTGCCCATATTTTCCGCAAAAGCTCGTGGCGCTCGCACGATGAAGTTCAAGGTTGCGGCAATCGAGGCATACAGGTTGGGATAGCGTACTAACTGCCAGCAAATCTCATCAATGAAGGGCAAGCCAACGTGGAAGATCACAAAGTTGATATCCGGAAAGTTGGCAGCGGCCCCATCCATGTCCCAGGCCTGGGTATGTTCGATGGGCTGCGGACCAAGTGGCACACCTTTATGCACGCCAATGGTCTTCACCCCCAGTTCAAGCGCCTTCTCAAAGACTGGAAAGGCCACACGCGGATCATCCATGCGCCAGGGGAAAGGCTCGCCATAATCGTAGCGTACATTGTAGAGCTTGAACGCCTTCGCTCCATGTTCCTTGACCTGGACCTCCATCAGATCAAGCGCCTTCTTGCCTTCCAATGGATTGATCGTTCCCCAAAATACTGCCCGGTCGGGGTACTTTTGCGCCATTGCAGCGCACTTCTCCCACTGTGATAGCCCGTCATAAAAGAGGTCGGTTAGTGGCAAGGGCTGCGCCACGATCATATCCGTCCCGGACTCCTCGAACACCATGCGGGCAATTTCATCTATGTTCCACTCGCGCAAAAACTCCTCTGGGCCTAGCACACGCTCACCAGGCGGAGTCAACACCTGGTGGAAGGCATAGAGATGATTGATGAACATCTCTCCTGGCTTGCCATAGGCATTCTTCATATCAAAATTAAATACATGACACACACAGTCAAACACAAAGGCTTCATTGTCCAGCATGTTGCACTCCTCTCATGAAATAGATGTCTGCGAGGCTTGCGCCTCATGCTCAAGACGACGCTGACGCAACGGTAGTAGCTGCGCCATTGGTAGTGTTAGTTTCTCCCGTGCGCTGGCAGTCATGCGTTCAGGAGTCCAAACTGTGTTCCAGACAATTTCAGTGTCCACTTCACCAATCCCTTCAATCGCACCAACCTCATGCTGAATCATCTGCAACAGATGGGTTGAGAAAGGACACCAACCGGAGGTGAGCAAGAGTTCGACACGAACGTCGTGTCCGTTTTCAGCGACCTTCACGTCCTGAATAAGTCCTAGTTCAACAACGCTCACAGCGCGTTCTTTGCAGCAAGGGTCGTAGCAGGTCTGTAATACCTCAAGCACTTGCTCAGGCGTGACACGAGTTTCTTTGGTATGGGGCAAGAAAACCTCCTTCCTGTATACAAACTTATTTCCTTGAGGACAACAGATGAGCAGACAGTCAGAAAGAGCGGAAGCAGGAAAATATCCCTATCGCTATAAGTATATTCATTGGATGGTCAAAGTACAAGGGTATAATGGCCCCATTGACGACATCTCCATTTCCAGGCTACAATTAACTGGAGACCTTACCTCCTCTTAAACTCTACCGTAAGCTGTAATAAATAGTACAGTAACTCTTCAGGACTCCTCACAACCGTCTGCGGCTCGCGTCTTCCTTTATTGCAGAGCCCGTAATAAAAGAAGACGCGAGGCGGGGAGGAGTCACCTACCTGAATAATTACAAAGGACATTAGTATTGAGTAATATGAAACGCTTTTCACCAACAAAGCAACTTATCGGACTGCTCATACTAGCCTTCTTGCTCACAACGATTGATCTGAGAAGCTTTAGCCTCATCAACGCCTTGCGCACAGTTCCCATATCTACCATAGGCATCACAGCATCAGTGGATGGCAGTGGAACATACACTATCAGTGCACATAGCCCAGCCTGGACCTTCGCCGGCAACATTGGCCACAACCTCACCGATATCACCGTTCGCACAGGCAGCGACAGCATTGGTAGCTATCAAGAAGTCACCTTCAACTATCAAGCCAGTTCTGCCAGGAGTGGAGCAATTCGTGCATATGATGACAAGCCAATCGTTCTCTTCACTGACACCTACCTCTCAGCTTCACCCAATAACGCGCCGTTTCCGCATCTGTTAACCTACCCCAAAAACCTTCATCACCTCAGTTACTCCGGTCAGTTTGCTCACCCCGACTTCAACGCTCTGGCTGACGATAGCCCATGGATGTTTTATGATGACACGCAGAATGTCTTTCTTCTCTCCCCTGCATCCGACTTTATGATAGCAAGCACCACACAAAATAAGGATGGATCAATCGTCAGTGGCATCAATTCCGCAATTGACACGCTCCCGCCAGGTTTCACCCATCAGACCTTCCTCGTCATAACGCAGGGCATCAATAACGCCTTCGAAACGTGGGGCCATGCCATGACCGACCTTCAGAACAAGATTCGTCCCGCCAATGATTCCAATACCACTCTCAACTACCTGGGCTACTGGACAGACACAGGTGGGGCGTACTACTACAACTTTGACCACTCTTTAGGCTACACTGGCACCTTGCTCGCAGTCCGAGATTCCTTCCGTCAACAAGATATTCCCCTCGGATACATGGAGATTGATAGCTGGTTTTATGCCAAAGGCTCCGCTAAGACCTGGCAGGGAGACCCGATCAATGATAGAGGTGGCATCTATCTCTACCGGGCTACGCCAGCAATTTTTCCCCATGGCTTGAAAGCTTTTCAGCAGCAGCTTGGCCTACCCCTGGTCACACATGCCCGCTGGATTGACCCGGACAGCCCCTATCGCAAACTCTATAGCATGTCAAACAACGTATCCACCGATCCACAGTACTGGAATCAGCTCGCCAGCTACCTCAAAGACTCCGGTGTTATCGGCTATAAGCAGGACTGGCTTAATAATCGCGCCCTTCCGGCCATGAACCTCAACGACCCTGCCGCCTTCATGAATAACATGGCCAGCGCTTTAGCAGCTAATGGCATTGCGATCCAATATTGCATGCCTCTCCCACGCCATTTCCTCCAGAGCAGCATGTACAGCAATCTCCTGACGATGCGCGTCAGCCCTGATCGCTTCCAAAGAAGTAGTTGGGACTGGTTCTTGTATACCTCTCGCCTGGCCGCCGCACTTGGCGTATGGCCGTACACAGACGTGTTTATGAGCACCGAGACCGACAACCTGCTCCTCTCAACACTTTCAGCAAGCATAGTCGGCGTCGGCGACCCCATCGGCGCCGAGAGCAAAGCCAACTTGTTACAGTCTGTTCGTGCCGACGGCGTCATCGTCAAGCCCGATGTGCCCATTGTCCCCATAGATCAGATGTATGTACTAGACGCGCTCAGCCAGGATACTCCGATGATCGCCTCCACCTACACCGACCATGGCGGGCTGAAAGCATCGTATGTCTTCGCCTATAAACGTGGCAACAACACAGCGATTACCTTTAATCCGTCATCCCTGGGCCTCAATGGAGCAGTATACGTCTATAATTACTTTACCGGCAGCGGCCTGATCGTTGAGCCCGGAAAGGACTACAGCGGTACTGTCAACGACGCATCCTACTACATCGTTGTGCCGATTGGTCAATCCGGCATCGCCTTCTTAGGGGATACTGGCAAATTTGCTTCTCTCGGCAAAAAACGCATCCCCCAACTGACCGACAATGGCAGCGTGCAGGCAACAATTACCTTTGCCGCAGGAGAGAAATCCGTTACCCTGTCTGGCTACTCACCATCCCTCCCAACGGCTTCTGCCTCCAAAGGCATCGTTGGCCCCGTCACCTACAATAGCTCCACCCACTTCTTCAAATTTGCCGTCTCGCCCCCTGCCGACCGGTCCGCAACAATCACTTTGAAACAAACCACCCCCTGATGAAGAAAAGTTACCCCTATACCGTTTGCCACACTTTCAGAGTCCCATCAATGCCTCCCGAGACAATGCGGGTGCCGTCTGGTGACCACGCCACACAAATTGCTTCACTTCGATAGGTGAGCAGACGCTTGCCAGTGTTGGCATCCCACATTTGCACCGTACCATCATCACTGCCCGAGGCGATGCGGGTGCCGTCTGGTGACCACGCCACACTATACACTGCATTAGTGTGCCCACGATAGGTGAGCAGACGCTTGCCGGTGTTGGCATCCCATACCTGCACGGTCGTGTCAAAGCTGCCCGAGGCGATGCGGGTGCCATCCGGTGACCACATCACCGTAGTCACCGCATCGGTATGGCCGCGATACGTGAGGAGACGCTCGCCGGTGCTGGCATCCCATATCTGTACCATCCGGTCAACGCTTCCAGAGGCGATCAGGGTGCTTTCAGGTGACCATGCTACAGCAAACACCGAACCTATGTGCCCACGATAGGTGAGGAGATGCCTGCCAGTGTTGGCATCCCACACTTGCACCGTACCATCATCACTGCCCGAGGCGATGCGGGTGCCGTCTGGTGACCACGCCACACTATACACTGTATTGGTATGACCGCGATAGGTAAGTAGGCGCTTGCCAGTGCTGGCATCCCATACCTGTACAGTTGTATCGCGACTGGCAGATGCTATACGAGTGCCATCCGGTGACCACGCCACGCCAAGCACTTCATTGGAATGGCCACGATAGATGAGTAGGCGCTTGCCAGTGCTGGCATCCCATACCTGTACAGTCCCATTTCGGCTTCCCGAGGCAAGCCGTGTGCCATCCGGTGACCATGCCACGTTTAGCACAAAACCAAATTGGCCACGGTACAGCGCTTCAGGATGATTTCGATAGATAATTCGAGGAGTGGGCGTAGGGGAAAGGTGAACAGGCAGGTTAGTAGGTGGAGTGAAGAGACTGTACACACTACTCAGAAAAACGAACAGTGCCGCTATAACCAGCACCACCGTGCCTAGAGTACTGACCAATCGCCAGGATCGCCGCTTTAGAGAACGTTGCCAACCCAGAAATGTACGTGATAGCCACAAAGACCGGCTGCCTCTGGCGTTGCTCATCTCCGGCAGATCGCTGACATCAACCTCGGCTTCCTCTTCTGTTTTCTCTTCTTTGAAGGGCCCAGAATTATCCATACAGCATTATATCATGCACCATTTTCCCTTCCTTCCATAACATGAGGTTAGTTGCCAATCTCGAAGTATTGCTCAATCAATTCAAAATGTTCCGCGTCGTGCTCGCAGATGGAAGCAACCATGCTACATAATGGCTCAGAAGTGTCTTCATCCCAGGGCGAACGAACCTCTTCCTGTAGTTTCTGGTCATCGAGTTCGTCGGCGACGAGGTGCATGAAGTGCATGTGCATCTCTTCCCAGTAATTGCGTACTTCTGGCAGAGATAGCGCTTTATCCATTTCGCGCGCCTCCTCATTGGCCTCGTCTCCCGATGGCATAACAGGAGGAAGTGGCTGATAATGCGTATAGGCAACGATTAACTTGTGTGTCGCCGCCTTCCAATGGCTCATATGTGACAAAAAATCCTTGACTGACCACTCTTCGGGCGTAATCGCTGTCTGCTGCTCCTCCTCATTCAGACGATTGATAAGTTTCTGAAAACATGCGTGATCATCCTGAAGGGAATCCAAAAGATCTTGCTGTGTAAGTCGTTGTGTTGCCAACCTTCTACTCCTTGTCTTGTAATAATCCATTCTAAACTACTACCTCTATTACGTTACTACATTCAAGGGAGAGTATACAACACTGGAACAGCGTAGAGGGGTCAACAAAAGCGCGCCCGGCGGGATTCGAACCCACGGCCAACAGCTTAGAAGGCAGTTGCTCTATCCACTGAGCTACGGGCGCAGTCACATCTGGGAGATGAAATCTCTCTCAAATGCCGTAATCATCATAGCAAGCCGTCTTAAGATCGTCAAGTAGAATTTTCAACCTTGACAAGCTTTGTGGGAAAACATATAATACGAATAAATCCGAGTGTGCAAGTAAGGATTAACAGGAGCGATAAACTTCCTAATATACACATATCAAGCAGATGGAGTGATTTTGATGAGTACACAGGCATTCGACACGGAACAACAGGAATATCCTGGGTTCCACATGGCCGAAAACTACGCGTTTAAGTCCGAAAGAGGACTGAGCGCGAAAATCGTTGAGCAGATATCCGAAATGAAGGGCGAGCCCGATTGGATGCGCAAATTCCGCCTCAAGAGCCTGGCACTCTTCGAGAAACGCCCAATGCCAACCTGGGGCGCCGACCTATCGGGTATTGACTTCGACAATATCTTCTACTACATCAAGCCGATGCAGGAGCAGGGCAGAACCTGGGATGATGTCCCTGCCGAGATTAAAGAGACATTTGACCGCCTGGGCATCCCACAAGCCGAGCGCAAATACCTGGCTGGCGTCACCGCGCAGTACGAGAGTGAGGCTGTCTACCACAAGGTACGCGAGGACTTGGAGAAGCTTGGCGTCATCTTCACCGACATGGATACAGCGCTGCGCCAGTATCCAGACCTGGTGAAACAATACTTTGGTACGATCATCCCGCCATCCGACAACAAGTTCGCCTCGCTCAACAGCGCCGTCTGGAGTGGTGGCAGCTTCGTCTACGTGCCAGAGGGTGTACGGGTCGAGATCCCCTTGCAAGCCTACTTCCGCATCAACGCACAGAATATGGGCCAGTTCGAGCGCACTCTAATCATTGCTGCGCCGGGCTCCTATGTCCACTATGTAGAGGGCTGCACAGCACCAACCTACGCCAGCGATAGCCTGCACAGCGCCGTCGTAGAAATTGTTGTACAGAAGGGCGCTCGTGTACGCTACACCACCATCCAGAACTGGTCGAAGAACGTCTACAATCTGGTGACCAAGCGCGCCGCCGCCTACAGCGATGCGACGATGGAATGGGTCGATGGCAACTTAGGAAGTAAGGTGACCATGAAGTACCCTGCCGTCCTCTTGATGGAGCCAGGCGCTCGCGGAGATATTCTCTCGGTAGCCTTCGCCAGCGATGGCATGCACCAGGATGCGGGAGCCAAGGTCACGCACCT
>Ga0187817_10001549_pt1 | contig 11382 bp, 8 predicted proteins | sample NC_wetland_sal_i_17_FD_132431 | JGI IMG/M metagenome (GOLD analysis project Ga0187817, IMG submission 132431) | Wetland sediment microbial communities from Neuse River Estuary, North Carolina, USA - SO4_2 | ecosystem: Environmental > Aquatic > Freshwater > Wetlands > Sediment | place: USA: North... | reverse complement strand
CCTGAAAGGTGACGTGCGCCAGGTCTTCCACCCGCGCGGCCAGGTTTTTCTTCTGATCGGTTTCCCAGAAGAACCGCGCGTCGTTGAAGCGCGCGCGCAGCACCCGCTCGTTGCCGCGACGCACGAAACCCTCCGGGTCGGAAGGAATATTCATCACTGCCGCGAATTGCGGAGCGAGCCGTCCGCCTTCGCCGGCCACGGAGAAATACTTCTGGTGATGCCGCATCACCGTCACCAGCACCTCCTCCGGTAGCGCCAGAAATTCGGGATCGAAGCTGCCGGTGATAGCCGTGGGATATTCCGTGAGGTAAACCAGCGTCTCCAGCAGCGCCGCGTCACGCTTTACCGCGATGTCCCTCAACTCGCGCTGGATCTTCGTGCGGCGCTCCTCGGCCGAAAGGATCACGTAGTGATCGCGCAGGCGCTGCTCGTAATCCGCCACGGTAACCGCGATTTCGCGCGCTCCCAAACGCCGGTGGCCGCTTGAAAGCGCGCCCGAACGCACCCCGGCGATTTCGAACGGCACGATTTCCTCGCCCAGCAGCGCCACAATCCGGCGGATAGGCCGGATGAAGCGCGGCCCGTTTTTGGCCGTCCAATACATCGTCTTCGGGAAATAAATTCCCAGGATCACGCCCGGCAAAGCCTCCGCCAGAATGTCCTTGTACGGCCGCCCCAAAATCTTTTTCACCACCACGTAATGCCCGCCCTCGGTGGTGAGATCTTCGGGCCTCACGCCGTGCTTGCGCGCGAAACCCTCCACCGCCTTGGGCGGCGCCGCCGCACCCGGTCCGGCGATCTTCTTCTCCGCGTCGCCCTGCTTTTCCGGAATCCCTTCTGCCCGCAGCACCAGCCGGCGCGGCGTGGCATCGAGCGTCACCGACTCGTGCGGTATTTCCAGCTTCTCGAACAGCAGGCGCAGGTTTTCCAGCGCCGTCGGAATCATCCAATCCGGAATCTCTTCGGTGCCGATTTCCAGCAGAAACGGGACGCTCATTGGCCCACCTCGGCCACCGCCGGAATCTGTTGATCGGCCCAGGCCTGCGCCACTCCCACGGCCAGCTTGCGCACCCGCTGGATCACGCCCACGCGCTCCGTCACACTGATGGCGCCGCGCGCGTCCAGCGTGTTGAAAATGTTCGAGCACTTCAAGACTTGGTCGTAGGCCGGTAGCAGCGGGAACCGGCGCTTGTCGGTGGCTTTCGGATCGTATGCTTTCAATAGCCGGGCGGCCTCGCCTTCATACAAATCGAACAGCTTCCACAGCGTCTGAATGTCCGCCATTTCGAAGTTGTAAACGGAGTACTGCAGCTCGTCCAAGTAGCGCACGTCGCCGTAACTGAAATCCTTCGTCCAGTCGATGTCGTACACGCTGTCCTTCACCTGCAGAAACGCCGTCAGCCGCTCCAGTCCGTAAGTCAACTCGGCCGGGACCACGTCCAGATCGATGCCGCCGCACTGCTGGAAATACGTGAACTGGGTAATCTCGAGGCCGTCCAGCATCACCTGCCAGCCGATGCCCCACGCGCCCAACGTGGGCGCTTCCCAGTTGTCCTCTTCGAACTTGATGTCGTGTTTCTGGAGGTCGATGCCGATGGCTTCCAGGCTGCCCAGGTACTGTTCGATGACGTCGTCGGGCGACGGCTTCAAAATCACCTGCAATTGCGAGTGCTTATAAAGACGATTGGGGTTGTCGCCGTAGCGCCCGTCGGCGGGACGGCGGCTCGGCTGCACGTAAGCCACCCGATACGGCTTGGGGCCGAGCACGCGCAGAAACGTTTCCGGGCACATGGTGCCGGCGCCGACCTCGACATCGTAAGGCTCCTGGATGATGCAGCCGCGCTCGGCCCAGTATTGCTTCAACTTGAAAATGATGTCTTGAAAAGTCTGCATTACTCAGCCGTTTCCAACATCGGAGCGGTCACCAGTCTCCGTTCCACATGACTTTCGATCTGCTGTACCAGGAATCTCCGCAGATCGGCCGCCGTCGCCTGTTCCCAATCGGTTTTCGAAAGTTTTCCAATGGCCTTGGAAAGCATCTCCGACGCCAAACTCCTCGATTCCGCGCTCAGCTCCCAACTGTTCCCCGCGCCCAAGGTGCGCCGGCAATCGCCGCAAATCAGCCCGGCCCGTCCGCGGCTGAAAAAGGCCCGCTCCGGATGTTCCGGTTCGTCCAGCAGGCATCCACAGCCCAGGCAAACATTCAACTCCGGCAGCCAACCGGAAAGCCGCACCGCCCACAATGAAAAATACGTTACGGCCTGCCACACACCCCGCCCGCCCGCCGTTTTCAAGTGCTCCAGAACGGCCAGCAGCAGGCGAAAAAACTTCTCGCTCGGCTCCGCGGCGGGTAGCAACTGCTCGCCCACTTCCGCGAAGTAGTCCAGCGCGACACCAGCCCGGTAATCGGAAACCAACCCGAATTGGGAATGGATCAATTCGCAGGAATCCAGGTTTACCAGTTCGCGAGTCTCACGCTGGAAATACGCCATTCGCACGTGCGATAACCGCTCCAGCCCGGCGCCGAAAGGACTCTTCGGACGGCGCGCCCGCTTGGCAACGCCCCGCAATTTCCCCTGGTCCCTGGTGAAGAAGCTGACGACGAGGTCGGCTTCCTTCAGCGGATAGGTTCGCAAAACGAGGGCTTCGCTGACACGCGCTGGCACACGTGGAAATTTCAGAGTAACACAGATGAAAACGAGGCTACTCGTGTCGCAGCGCCCGCATCGGCTCGATCGACGCCGCCTGGCGCGCCGGCAGGAAAGCCGCCGCGAGCCCGGTGAAGGCCAGCGCCAAGGCCGTAAAACCGAACGCCGCCGGGTCCGACGGCCGGATGCCGAATAGAATCGCACTCACGGCCTTGGCAACAGCCATCGAGGCGAACAGCCCGATTGCCAATCCCGTCGACACCAGCGCCAACGAACCGCGCAGAATCAACCACAGCACCTGGCCACGCCGCGCGCCCAGTGCAATGCGCACGCCGATTTCGCCCGTGCGCCCGGCGGTTCCATAGGCCACCACTCCGTAGAGCCCCACCGCCGCCAACAGAAGCGCCAGCGCGCCGAAGAAGCCGCTCAACGTCGCCAGCAGCCGCTGCTCGAAAATCGAATCGTCGATGTGCTGCCGGATGGTGCCGAAATCCTCAATAGCGATCGAACGCCCCAGCTTGTTCGCCTCCCGGTAGACGGCTCGCAAAAGCCCCGTCGGAGGCAACTGGGTCCGCACCAGCATGGTTGGCCCGCCGCGAATTATGCTCTCGTCTGACGGCAGATAGACTGCCGGCTTCGGCGCTTTCTGAATCCCGCCTTGCCGGATATCGCGGACCACCCCCACGATCCACGTACGCTCGCCGCCCTCCGGCTTGCTGTCGTCGAAACTCAGATAGCGCCGGTCGGGATGCGCGTCATCCGGAAGGAACGCGTGTACGAACGCCTCGTTTACTACCGCCACTTTGCGCGCTGCGCCCGTATCGTCGCGCTCGATCTCGCGGCCCATCAGAAGCGGCGCGCCGATAGTTTCGAAATAGCGCGGCGCCACCTGTGAGACTTCGACATCCACCGGCTCGCTTGCCGTCCGTTCCGAACCCGGCACCCGAATCGCGGCACTGGCCATCCCCATCTGAAACGGCCCAGGAAAGCCATAGCTGACGCAGGAGACGCCCGGCAAAGCCTGTAATTGTTCGGCGAGTTGCTTGTACGGTTTCTGGATATCGCGTCCCCGCCACTCGCGCGGGAAGTCCAGTCTGAACGCGATCACGTTCTGGTTATGAAAGCCCAGGTCCACCGCGCGCAGCTCGAAGAGGCTGTGCCCGAACAGGCCCGCCATCGCCACCAGCACCACCGAGAAGGCCACCTGCGCCACCACCAGCGCGCGGCGCAACACGGGCGCTCCCGCGGCGCCGTGGGGCTCCGGCCGCAGCCCGGCCGCCGGATCGACCGCCGTGGAGCGCAGCGCCGGCGCCAGCCCGAACAACAGGACGGAAAGTATCGAAACGCCAAGCGTGAACGCCAGCACTCCCGGCTCGAGGGTAGCGCTCAGCGGATTGCCCGCCTCTTCCGGCAAAAAGCGCAGCACCACCCTTGTCCCCCAGACGCCCAATCCGATTCCCATCTCCCCGCCCGCCGCCGCCAATAGAAAACTCTCCGTCAATGCCTGCCGCACCAGCCGCAGCCGCGTGGCGCCCAGCGAAAATCGCATCGCTACTTCTTTGCGCCGCGCCGCGCCGCGCGCCAGCAGAAGGTTCGCCACATTGGCGCACGCCATCAGTAGCACCAGCCCCACCGCCGCCATAAGAACTTGGAGCGGACGGGCAAATTTCTCGCGTAGCATGGAAATTCCGATTCCGGCATCGCGCACTTCCAGGCGCTGCTCCATTACGCGCTTGCGGAAGGCCGCGTTGTAGCTGGTGGGATAGGCGGCTGCCAGGTGCTGTTGCATCAGGATGTCCACCGCCGCTTGCAGCCGTTTGCGCGGAATTTCCGGCCGCGCCCGCGCCACGATCTGGAGCCACCATGTGGTGGAGCTTTTGAACGGCATCTCCGCCATCAGGATGGGCACCCAAACCTCGGTGCGCCGTTCCACCTGCACGCCGTGAAAACCGGCCGCGGCCACCCCGATCACCGTGAGCGGCTTCTCGTCCACCAAAACGGTGCTGCCTACGACCGCAGGGTCCGCGCCGTACCGGTTGCGCCAGCAATCGTAGCTCAGCACCGCCAGCGGATGGCCGCCGGGAACGCGGTCATCATCCTGCGTGAACACGCGGCCGAGCGCCGCCTTGACTCCAAGCAGTTCGAAGTAATTGCCGGAAACGAATTCGCGCAGCGTGAAATTCTCGCGTGCGTTCGGCCGTTCGCGAAACCGCACCCTCGCCACATCGGCGCGTGCCATAACGCCCTGGAACAGGTCCGTGCGCTTCGCCACCTCCTGGTAGAGCGGATACGAGCAGTGGCCGCTGATCCAGCCCCCGGTCTTATAGAGATCCACCAACTCCATGGGCCGCGCCACCGGCAGCATGTGCAGCATGAGCGCGTGGAAGAGCGAAAAAATCGCCGTGTTGGCGCCGATGCCCAGCGCCAGCGAGAGCACGGCGGCGGCGGCAAATCCAGGGCTGCGCCGCAATCCGCGCAGGGCGTAGCGCCCATCGCGCGCCGCCGTTTCGAGCCATGGCAGTCCGCGCTCGCCACGGTATGTCTCCTTGACGTGTGCCTCGCCGCCTAATTCCCGCCGCGCGGCGGCCCTGGCCTCACTCTCGTTCATGCCGCGCGCGCGGAACTGCTCTGCCAGCATCTGCAGGTGGAAGCTCACCTCGTCGTCCAGTTCGCGGTCCAGCCGGGCCCCGCGAAGCAGTTCCTTAAAGCGCTGCCATAGCACAAGCATGGGTCACTCCTCCGGCGCCAGCCGCAAAAACCGGTTCATGATATCGACGGTGCGCGCCCAGTCTTGCGATTCCCGCTCGGTCTGGCGCCGCCCCGCGGCCGTGATTTCGTAGAACTTGGCCTTACGATTGTTGTCCGAGATACCCCAGCGCGACCGTACCCAGCCGCGATGCTCCAGCCGCAGCAGCGCGGGGTACAGGGTTCCCTGGTTCAGATCGAGCAGGCCGCCGGAAATCTGCTGGATGCGCTGCGCCAGCCCGAATCCGTGTTGCCCTCCCATGGTTTCCAGCGTCCGCAGCACCATCAGGTCGAGCGTTCCTTGAAGAATATCGGGTTTATCCTCTCTTGTAGACATCCAAAAGGAGTATGCGCCCGTTCCTTTAGAATGTCAACAGGTAGCGCTGGCGCTCTTGCCGCCGGCGTTACTGCTGCTATCCTGTCCGCATGGGCCGCATTCGCGTTCTTCCCGACCAGGTGGCCAATAAAATCGCCGCGGGGGAAGTGGTGGAGCGGCCGGCTTCGGTGGTCAAAGAGCTGCTGGAGAATTCGCTCGACGCCGGCGCCGCCGAACTGCGCATCGAGGTGGAAGCGGGCGGCCGCCGGCTCATCCGCGTAGTGGACGACGGCTGCGGCATGCTGCGCGACGACGCCCTTCTGGCCTTCGAGCGCCATGCCACCAGCAAGCTGCGCGATGTGAAAGACCTGCTCTCCATTGCCACGCTGGGTTTCCGCGGCGAGGCATTGCCCTCCATCGCTTCCGTCTCGCGCCTTCTGCTGGAAACCCGCTCGGCCGAGGAAACCACCGGCACCTCCATAGAAATCGCCGGCGGCAAAATGCTGCGCTGCGAAGAGTCGGCGCTGGGGCAAGGCACGGCCATCACCGTGCGCGACCTGTTCTACAACGTTCCGGCGCGCCGCAAATTCCTGCGCACCGAACAGACCGAACTGGCGCACATTGCCTCGCTCGCCACCCACTACTGCCTGGCGCACCCGGGCAAAACCTTTCGCCTCTCGAGCGGCGGCACGGAGCTGCTGCACGTCACCCCGGTCGCGACGCTCGAGGAACGCGTCTACCAGGTGTTCGGCAGCCAGGCGCTCGACGACCTCGTGGACATCGGCGTGCGCGAGCGTGAAATGTTCCTCCCGCCGCCCAGCGTGCCGCCCTCCCAGGCTATTGCCGAATACCAGCGGGAACCGGAAGAACCGCCCACGCGCGTCTTTCGCCTCACCGGCTTCTTCTCCCGCCCGCAGGTGCAAAGGGCGAACCGCAATTCGATCTACATCTTTGTCAACGGCCGGCTCATCCGCGACCGCCTGCTGCTGCACGCGCTCGGCTCCGCTTACCACAACCTCATGCCGGCTTCCTGCTATCCCTTCGCCCTGCTGTTTCTGGAATGTGATCCCATGGAGGTGGACGTCAACGTGCACCCGTCGAAAACCGAGGTGCGCTTCCGCCATGGCTCGTTTGTGCACGATTTCGTGCGCGACACCGTTCGCGAGCGGCTGATGGAGAGCCGGCCCGCGCCTTCGTTTTCACCCGCGGGGCGCCCTCCGGGCCCGCCGCCGGCTTCCCCCGCCGCCGTGCAGCCGGCGGCCCGATTGCCGTACTCCGAATTCAGCCAGATGATCGAGAACGCGGCGCCAGCCGAAGCGGCGGAGGCGGTCACCGCGCCCGAGCCGGCGCCCGCCTCCGCCCTGCCCGAGTTTGCGCTGCGGCCCACCGCCGCGCCCGCCCCTCGGCTCGATTTCAGCGCTCCTCCGCTCGAAGTGACGCCCGGCCCGGCTCCCTCGGGAAAACTCTCGCGCCGCCTGGAAATGCACGGCGAATTTCCTCCCGAAGCCATTCCTCCGCCCGAAATTTCGCTTTCCGTACTTTCCGATCTTAGGCCGCTCGGGCAGATTCACGAGAGCTTCATCATTGCCGCCGGCCGCGACGGTCTTTGGATCGTCGATCAGCACGTGGCGCACGAGCGCATTCTCTTCGAACAGGTCATGAAACAGCGCGCCGCCGGCCGGGTGGAAATGCAGCGCCTGCTCATGCCGCTCATCCTGCAGCTCACGCCCGAGCAGCAGATCGATTACGCGCGCATCGCCGACGAGCTGCACGCCGCCGGGTTCGAAACCGAGCCGTTCGGCAATCGAACCATTGCCGTAAAGGCCGCCCCGGCCGCCGTCAGCGGTCCCGATCTGGAGAAGATCCTGTTTGAAATTCTGGAAATCGCCGAAGGCGAGCTGCGCAACGCTTCACTCGACGACCTGCGCCGCAATATCTGCGCTTCCATCGCCTGCCGCGCGGCCATCAAGATCAACACGCGCCTGGACTCCATCAAAATGGAATGGCTGCTGCGCGCGCTCGCCCAGACCGATTGTCCCATGAGCTGCCCGCACGGCCGCCCCATCGCCCTGCACTATTCCACCCGCGAAATCCTCAAGGCGTTCCACCGGATCTAGCTGAAACTTCCCGTAGCTCCCTGAAACCGGTTCGCAGCTTGCTTGGTCACCCACTTGATGACCCGCGTGGCGTCGTAGCAATAGGCCAGGTTGTGATTGAGGGTGGAGAAGCAATGCGGCTGGCAGCCCTTCTTCATCTCCTGAAGCTGCGCAGTCTCGAACTTCTCGGCGCCCACCACGCCCCAATCGTAGGTCGCGGAGTACATGGGGAAGCACGGCGCCAACGTGCCATCTACGCGGATAATCACGTTGTTGTGTCCCGCCCGGCAGTTCCATTCCTGCAGCTTGCCGCGCATGAAATCGCGCATCTCGTTCAGCCGCTGCACCGAGTTCACCATCTTGTAGCCCGACCGGTTCCTGGCGATCAGCCAGTCCACCAGTTCGTCCACCTGCGGCCAGTCCTCCCGCCGGATGTAGGTCACGTTCTCATTCAAGTGCTGGAAATGATCCGGCTCGATCATGGGCGTTTCATTGATGTGATAGTCGGTGGCGATGCGGTGCTCCCGCGCGATTTCCGTCAACTGGCGGATATCGTCCATGTTGTTGCGGCAGATGTTCATGTTGAAGAACACGCTGAAGCCGTAGCGGTATTGGCGCCGCACCAGGTAGTCGAAATAAGAGCGGATGGGCGCCAGCGCTTTCGGCAGCCCCGGCTTTTCGTCCACCGCATCCACCGCCAGGTTGAAGGTGGCCACGCCGGCATCGCCCAGGCGGTCGATCACCTCCGGCCGCAGCAGGCGGCCGTTGGTGGGAACGTAGATCCAGAAGCCTTTCTTGGCGGCATAATAAACCACCTTGTGGACGAATTGCGGGCGCAGCAGCGGTTCGCCGCCCATCAGCGCCAGCACGCGGCAACCGGTATCGTGCAGCCAGTCGATGGAGCGCCGCGCCGTGTCTTCGGTCATGCCCTTCACGCTGTTATCGAAGGCCCAGCAGTAGTGGCAATCCAGGTTGCACTTCCACTCCGTAAACAGGTAGGCGATGATCGGGTGGAAGTCGCCCGGCATCACGCGCGAACGAAACCAGGGAAAGAGCCAGCCGCGCATGGCCCGGTAAACAAAAAACGGACCCCACTGGCGCTTATCCGGAAAAAACTCCGGATCGGGGACGCTTTGCAACTCGGGGCGGCTGGGGTAAACCGCCTCCGGCAATGCGAGCGGCTCGCCCGGATTGGGCAGCAGGCTCTTGGCCTGCTTCTTGTGCTTGTCCACCAAAAGCTCGTGCAGGTGCACGTCCACTCGAAAGGACGGGTGTGAAGATGAAGAACGGGTATCGATTCGAGTATCCATCCAAATTCCTCTCCATTTCAAAAATGCCCCATCCGGGGAAAGCCGGTCAACCGCGACAACCCGCCTTGCCCCGCACCCGATGCAGAATATCTTACCGGAATTACATTGCCGGTACAGCTTTGGTTAAACGGAGCACGTATGGCGCGAGACCGTACTGTCTAATTTTCAGGGCGATGATAACGTGTAAGCAATGCCCAATTTGAACCATCAAGTCACCCTGGTAGCCAAACCGGTGGGCATGCCCAAAGAAACCGATTTCCGGCTGGTGGAAACTCCCCTCCCCAACGCGGGTGCGGGCGAAGTGCTGGTGCACACACTTTACCTCTCCGTCGACCCCTATGTCCGGGGACGCATTAACGGCGCCGTGCCCGTGGTTCGAGGCGTCCAGCCGGGAGAAGTAGTCTCCGGCGAGGTGGTGGGCCGCGTAATCGAATCGAACGATCCGCGCCTGGCGAAGGACGATATTGTCGAGGGACTGCTGGGTTGGCAGGAATACGCCGTGGGGCAAGCCAAGGCGCTGCGCAAGATCGATCCCTCGGTGGCCCCCATCAGTTCCGCGCTATCCGTTCTGGGCATCCCGGGACTCACGGCCTATTTCGGCGTGCTGGACGTGTGCCGGCCGCAGCCGGGCGAAACCGTGGTGGTTTCGGCCGCCGCCGGAGCGGTGGGTTCGCTGGCCGGCCAGATTGCCAGAATCAAGCGTTGCCGCGCCGTGGGCATCGCCGGAAGCGAAGAGAAGATCGGCTTCATCACGCGCGAGCTCGGTTTCGAAGCCGGCTTCAATTATAAGCAATCTTCCGATTACTACGCCCGGCTGCGCGAACTTTGCCCCAACGGCATCGACGTCTATTTCGATAACGTCGGCGGACCGATCACGGATGCCGTCATCCGCCTCATCAATACACGGGCGCGGGTGGCGGTTTGCGGTCAGATTTCGCAGTACAACGCCGACCAGCCCGAAATGGGGCCGCGCTGGCTGGGCCACCTGGTGGCCAAACAGGCCAAGGTGGAAGGATTCCAGGTGCAACAGTTCGCCGACCGCTTCGAAGAAGGCTTGCGGCAGCTCACCCAATGGCTGCGCGAGAAGCGCATCCGCTACCGGGAAGATATTGTGGACGGGCTGGAGAACGCGCCGAAAGCCTTCGTCGGCATGCTCCACGGCCGCAACATCGGCAAGCAACTGGTGAAAGTCGCGGCCTAGGACATTCCCTCAACCCTTCTGTTCGGCCGCCGTCACCCGCGCCTGCGCCAGGGCCAGGCTGGCAAGCGCCGCATCGGCATCGCCGCCCGAGGCGGTGGCGTTCACCTGCTCCTGGGCGCGCGCGAGGCTGCTGCGCGCCTGTTCCAAGTCGATATCTTCGGCGCGCTCCGCCTGGTTGGCCAGCACGCGCACCTGCTCCGGAAGCACTTCCAGAAATCCGCCCTGCACCGCGATGAAATGCCGCCGGCTGCCCACCCCGTAACTCAGTGCTCCCGTGCCCAACAGGCTCAACAGCGGCGCGTGGCCGGGCAGTACTCCGAGATACCCATCCTTGGCCGGAACCTGCACATCGCTCACCTGCTCGCGCACCAGCTCGCGCTCGGGCGTCGCCAATTCCAGCTTAATCGACTCCGCCATATCAAGCCTTCTTCAGAGCCTCGGAGCGCTCCAGCACTTCTTCGATGGTCCCCTGCATGTAGAAAGCCTGCTCGGGAACGTCGTCGTGCTTGCCCTCCGCAATTTCGCGGAAGCCGCGAATGGTATCGGCCAGCTTCACGTACTTGCCGGCGAAACCGGTGAACTGCTCCGCGACGTGGAACGGCTGTGAAAGGAAACGCTGGATTTTGCGCGCGCGCGACACCGTCAGCTTGTCTTCGTCGGAAAGCTCGTCAATGCCCAGGATCGCGATGATATCCTGCAGGTCTTTGTAGCGCTGCAGAACCCCTTTCACCATCTGGGCGCAATCATAGTGCTCCTTGCCGATGATGTTGGGATCGAGAATGCGGCTGGTGGAAGCCAGCGGGTCGACCGCCGGGTAGATGCCAAGCGCGGCGATATCGCGGGACAGATTGGTGGTGGCGTCGAGGTGAGCGAACGCGGTTGCCGGCGCCGGATCGGTGTAGTCGTCGGCGGGCACGTAAATCGCCTGCACGGAAGTGATCGAGCCTTTCTTAGTGGAAGTGATCCGCTCCTGCAACTCGCCCATTTCCGTAGCCAGGTTCGGCTGGTACCCCACGGCGGACGGCATGCGGCCCAGCAGCGCCGAAACTTCCGAGCCGGCCTGCGT
>Ga0187817_10001548_pt1 | contig 11382 bp, 4 predicted proteins | sample NC_wetland_sal_i_17_FD_132431 | JGI IMG/M metagenome (GOLD analysis project Ga0187817, IMG submission 132431) | Wetland sediment microbial communities from Neuse River Estuary, North Carolina, USA - SO4_2 | ecosystem: Environmental > Aquatic > Freshwater > Wetlands > Sediment | place: USA: North... | reverse complement strand
CTCCGGTTCGGTTGAAATGACAGACTTTTTTGCGGGCCGCTCGACTCGATTGAAAACTGTGAGGCAGTCCCAGCAGAGGCCAATCACCATCGAGCGACGTCAAAGTCCCCACTTCTGGCAAAGGCGGCCAGAAGTGGGGCACCCACCTTCAACCGCTTTCCTTGACACTTCATTTTGATGGTTCTGTGACTCTCAGGATTTGGTCTGCCGGGACGTTTTGCAGTGTCTGCACGATTCCCGACGGCCAGTGGATTTCTATGATGTCTGCTCTTGTGTCCGGGCCGAGGCCGAAGTGGACGGGGCCGTAGCTGGACGAGGCGTAGCACACGCTGGTCGTCATGTGGTTGTATTGCGCGACGCTCTTCGAGATGACCTTGATGCGGGCGCCGATGCCGTCGCGGTTGCTCTTGGTGCCGCGAAGGGAGATGTCGAGCCAGTGGTTGGAGTTCCTGGTGCGGTTCATCCAGATTTCTGCGTCAGCGCCGAGTGCGCTGACCACTACGTCGACCCGGCCGTCACCGTCGAGATCACCGAAAGCGCAGCCGCGATGGCGGGCTGGCGGAGCGGCGTTGAATCCAGCTTCTTCGGTTAGCGGTTGCCACTTTCCGCTGGCGCCCAAGTTGCGGAAGACGGTGTTGGTTTGATTGACCGGCTGTCCTGGCTGGTCGAGCGACTCGACATGTCCGCGGCTTACGAATAAGTCCTTCCACCCATCGTTGTCCAAATCGTACAAACCTGGACCGAAGCCGGACATCTGGCGGCTGGGATCGCGCATGCCGGATTCTGTGGTGACCTCGCGGAAATCTCCCTTGCCGGTGTTTTGGAAGAGCGGGAACGTTTGGTTGTTGAGCGCGACGAAAGCGATGTCGGGATAGCCGTCGTTGTTGAAGTCACGGAAGTCGAGGCCCATGCCGGAGATGAAGGCTCCGTCTTCGGTGAGGGCGACGCCGGTTTCGAACGCGACTTCGTCGAACTTGTCTCCTTTGTTATGGAAGAGGGAATTGTAGGAGGCGTCGTTGGTGACGAAGATGTCCTGGCGGCCGTCGAGATCGTAGTCGGCCATGCCTCCGCCCATGCCTTTGCCCGGATGGGCGCGGAGTCCCCATTCTTTCGAAACGTCTTTGAAGGTGCCGTCGCCATTGTTGAGAAAGAGCTGGTTGGGCTGGCCTTTGTAGAACTTGGGGCTGCAATAGTCGGCGAGGCCTCCGATGGCGCAGAGAGCCTTGCCGGAGTACTCCCACTGCATGTAGTTGACGACGAAGAGGTCGAGGAGGCCGTCGTTGTTCGCGTCGACCCAGACGGCGGTGATGGCCCAGTAGGGGCCGAATTCGGGGTCGGGAGTGTTGAGGGCTTTGTCGAGTCCGGCCTTGGCGGTGACGTCGGTGAAGGTGCCGTCGCCGTTGTTGTGGTAGAGCGTGCTGTGGTGAAGGCCGGCGACAAAGAGATCGGGATATCCGTCGTTGTCGTAGTCGGCGACGGCGACGCCCATATCGTATCCAGTGCCGGCGAGGCCGGCGGCGTCGGTGACGTCGGTGAAGACTCCGTTGCCGTCGTTGCGGAAGAGGCGGGTGCGGTACTTGGGGGAAACTTTCTTGAGAGTGGCGATGTTGGCGCCGTTGGTGAAGAAGATGTCAGGTCGTCCGTCTCCGTTGTAGTCGAAGACGGCGACGCCGCCAGGCATGGTTTCCGGAGCGTTGCGGGCCGGGGTTTCGGAGTTCTCGAGGCGGAAGGGGATCTTCTTCAGCTCAAAAGAAATGGGGCTGGGTGCGGGAGCGGCGTGGAGTAACAGGGCCGCGGAGACGGAGAGCAGGGCAAGGGCGCGAGGCAGGGAAGAGAGCATCGAGTTCATGAGGCGAAAAAATTGGGGTGGCCGGAGCCACCCCAGAGGATTGTAAACGTGAATCGTAGTTAGAAGTAGTACTTGATGCTGAGCAACAGGGTGCGGCTGCCCGTCTTGAAGGCGGGTTTGCCGGTTGTCACGAAGTTCTGGTTGCTCGTACCAAGGTAGTTTGCATTGGCCACGCAGTACTGGTTTGGCGAAGTACCCTGCAGCGGCAGATTGAGGTATCCGCAGGTTGAGCCGTTCAGGCCGGTCGCGGAGGCCGGGATTTGCACGGGCGACGTTTGCGTGAAGCTGAGGGTTTCGTCGCTGTTACCCGCCAAGCCGAACTGCGGCAGCGGGTGGTTCAACCAGTTGGTGACCGACATACGAAGCTGAACTTTCTGCCGCTCGGTGACATTGAAGTTCTTGAAGAGCGCCAAGTCACTGTCGAAATAAGCGGGAGCTTTGATGTAGGGCCAAACCGGTGTGCCCCACGTTCCGAAGGCCGGAACCGTGAAGCAGCTCGGATTGAAGTACTGGCCACTGGCGTGGTTGCGCGGATCGCACGTGATTTGAGGAACAAGGTTGTGGATGCCGCTGCCGGCGGTACCGCCGCTGCCGCCGCTACCGAGCCAGGTTTGTACGTTAACGTTGTTGGACTCCAAGCCATTGGGCAACGTGACCATGTTGTCCGGAAGCTGAGGAGCGCCCTGAGTGGGATAGGTCAGACCCGGGAAGCCGGCGTTGAGGTTGCCGCCGGTCGTGGCCTGCAACGGCGCGCCGCTCTGGTACGTGGTGTAACCAGAGAGCTGCCATCCGTTGACGGTGCCTTCAATGAGGTGGTTACCATGCACAAACTTGGGCATGTTCCAAACAAAGGAAGCGTTGAAGATCTGGGTGTGGTCATACGCCAGCGGTCCGTAATTCTGCTGGAGGATGTTGGAGGTTGCAACGCCGTTTCCGTTTCCGTTGTCAGTCTGGCCGTCGCGGATGCCCATGACCTTGCTGAACGTGTAGTTCATCAGGAAGTTGATGGGGCCGGACTGCTTCTGCCAAGACGCTTGCAGCGAATTATAGTTCGCATAGCTGCCGTGATGGATGAGGAAGACGTCAGAGTAGTTGGCGAGAGGCCGGAAGTGATTTCCGTCGAATCCGCCACCATTCCCAGACAACTCCTGCTGGATGTAGTTGGTGCCGAACGGGCCGAGACAGGCGGTTCCGAAGCTGGCGCCAACCGGGTTGGTGCTGCCGTTGCTGGAGCAAGTCGGCGGCGAAGTGGAATCCAGCTGATTGAGCACGGGATCCTTGAGGAAGTAGGTTCCGACTCCTGGAGTATTGAGGTTGTCGATGCCGCTGTTGCCGCCATTGATCAGCTCGTTGTAGCTCTTGTTGCCGACGTAGGAGACTTCGAACACCGAGCGCCAGGGCAGAGCCTGCGAGACGGTGATGTTGTAGTCCATTACGTAGGGAGTACGGTTATCTCCCATGAGGAACGGACTGATCGCCGCGCCAGCCGAGTTGCCAGTGACGTAAGAACTGGCCGACGAGGTGGACGGTGGAGTATAGAAGCCCGGCGCGTTGAGTTGCGCATAGCCGGCATCAGTGCCCGGACTCTGGGCGGTGAACACGCCGGAAGCGAGGTTGGTGGGACCACCAACGTCGTTGACAGCGAGCTGGTAACGGAACCACGCGATACCGCCGCGGAAGATGGTTTTTCCGGTCCCGAACACGTCGTAGGCAATGCCGATGCGAGGCTCGTAGTAGAACAGCGGGGAGTGCAAGCCAGACAAGGGAATGCCGCTGTCGATGGCGTGCCACAACAAGCCGGTGTTGGCCGGTGCGGTATTGGTGTTGTTGTAGCCTGTCGGATTCCACACCGCCATGCCGTTTGGCGGGCCATACCACTGACCTTCGTGATCGAAGCGCAGGCCGTAGTTGATGGTCAACTGGCGGTTGGCCTTAAACGAGTCCTGGGCATAGAGCGACCACTGGTGGAACTTGATATCAAAGGTCGGGAAGGAACTGACCTGCTGGTAGTTTGAGGTGCGTCCCAGGAGGAAGTCCGAAACCACGTTGCCGGTAGAGTTTGGACCCCAACCGAGGTTGTAGGTGCCGTTGTCGCCCGGCGAAAGGCCACCGGCAGACTGAACGTTCTCACTGGTGTCCCAATAAAAGCCGAACTTCATGGTGTGGAGGCCCATGACCTTGGTGAAGTTGTCGTAGAGGGCAGGATCTTTCTTCTCGGCGCCGAAGGCACCGCCGTTGAAAGTACCGTCAAAGGAGAATTCCTCGATGTTGGGGAACGCTCCGCCCCATGGACCCTCGATGTTGGGAATCTGCTTCGCGGTATGCCCATAAAGACCCTGAACGTTGAAGCCCAACTTCGTGCGGTCGACCGCCGAGGCATTGCTCAACGTGCTGGGGTTGATGTACCGAGCATAGGTGAAGACGGCTTCGTTGGTCATGGTCGGATTGAACACATGGGTGAAGTTGGCCATGATGTCCTGCGAAGTCGTAGCGGCAGTGACGTTGGACGGATAAGGCAGCGTCCACGGTGGAGTCCACCAGACGCCCACGGGGTGCTGGTCGGTTTCGATCTGACGGGTATAGGAAACGGTCAATTTCGAATTGTCGCTCAGAGCGTAGTCGACCTTGCCCGTCGCTTCCCAGCGGTTCTGGGGAGTGACCTGGACGTATTGATAGTTGTTCCAGCCATTGTATTGAGAAGGAACGATGTTGGGAGATGGATAGAAGCAACCGGTAGTGCCGCCCTTGCAGGGGGAGCTGACGCCGCCAAGTCCGACCAGATTAGGATCGATGCTGGATGACGGCATCGTATTTCCACCGGCTGGCAGGTTGAAGGGGACTGCGTAGGCGACATTCCATACGCTGTTGAGGCAGTTGTACAAGGTCGCATTGCCACCGCAACCCGCGACAGGAGTGCTGCCCGGAAGGCCGTCGATATTCTTCCCACTGAAATCGAGGAGTCCTGGGGTGGCGACGCCCATGTTTTCATTCGTGGGCACGTTGTAGTTGATCGGGCTGCCAGCGGGGTGCTGAATCATGTATTCGTAACCGCCCCAGAAGAAGAATTTCCGCTGGCCATGGTTCAGGAAGGGAATGGGGCCGCCGACGTTGCCGCCAATGTAGTAATAGTGCTCATCGGGCTTGAGGGCCGAAAGGTCCTGAGCCAGCACACTGGGATCGGTGACGGTAGCCTTGTCGTTGAGGTACTGCGTCTTGGCGTAGGAATCCCAGGAATTGAAGATGCTGTTCCTGGCATAGAGGTAGCCTTCGCCGTGGAACTGGTTTCCGCCACTCTTGCTGAAGGCCTGGAAGATCACCGGGCCCTTGGCGTACTCAGCGCTATAGGTGGACATGAGGACTTTCACTTCGGAGACCATGTCCTGGTTGATGTTCGCGATCTGAGTGCCGGCATTGCCGGGGTCGACCAGGTTGGCGCCGTCGAGCATGAACGCCATCGCGCCGTTGGGCTGGGTGCCGTTGGCGGAATAGGAGCCGACCGGACCGGTGTTGGAGCTAACGATCTTCGGGTTAAAATTCGAGCCTTGGTTGGCGCCGTTATTGTTGGCCATGCCGGGCATGAGCTTGAGGAGCTCGCCGGCGTCACGGCCGAAGATGGGCGAGTCCTGAACCAGTTGCTGGTTCAGTGTGGTGCTGACCTCGGCGTTGTCGGGGATGATGACGTCAGCATCGGCCTTGATTTCCACGGTCTCGCTGACCTGGCCGACTTCGAGCTTGATATTCGGCACACTGTGATTGTCGCCCTGTGCGAAGACCAAGTCGCCGCGTTCCCACTTCTTGAAGCCCGCGGCCTCGATGGTGAGCGAATAGCTGCCCGGTTGAATAGCGGTAATGGAGAAGTAGCCCGAGGCGTTGGACACCGTGGTACGGATGTCGCCCGAAGCGGCATTCTTCATTGTGATTTTTGCATTGGGCACGACCGCACCGGCCGAGTCGGCGACAGTGCCGCTCAAAGTACCGGTGAGCTGCTGGCCCAAGCAGAACGAAGCGAGCAGGAGGACGACCAGCAGGCACAACGCTGAGCTGCTGATCTTTCTTGATGCGAATGCACTTGGATTCATTTTGATCCTTGCCTCCAGAGCACGAAAGCCATGTGGCGCTGTTTTCACTAGGTTGACCAGACTCAGGGGTGTCTGGGTAAAGCACTAATACAAAACGGGTAATACAAATACACTATGGACGGACGGATCGTTTTACCGCCGACCGTTGGCGACTGTCAAGATAAAAAAACGTTTTTCTTTCGACAAATAACGTTATTCTTTCAATTCGGTGCATCCTTGACGGAACGGGAGTAGACTAGGGCAGTTTCGGGCGTATCCCGCGGGTTCCGAGGTAGGCCTATGGCGCGACTTCTCCCTGTAGTGGTTACCAGCGTAATGCTGGCATTCCCCCTGTTATCCCAAACCAAGGCTCCGCAGGAGCCGGCGCAGCCGGTGATCCGGACGACGACGCGTGAGGTAATGCTGGACCTGGTGGTGCGAGACAAGCACCAGCATCCGGTGACCGATCTGCGTCCGGAAGAAGTGGAGGTGTTTGAAGACGGGGCGCGGCAGAATGTGCGCAGCTTCCGCAACGTGCAAGGCTCCGAGCAATTGGAGACGGAACGTGCAGTGACGGTGGCGCCGGCGGCGGGGCCGGGGAAAACGGCTGATCCACCAAAGGCGCTGAATACGCTCCGGCAGGTTAATTTTGTGTCGGTGGTGTTGGCGCAGATCGCTCCGCTGGACCTGGAATTCGCCAGGCGGGCGCTGCAAGAGTTTCTGAAGAGCGACACGCTGCCGAACACGTACGTCACCGTCTACAAGCTGGATGTAAACCTGGGTCTGGTGCAGCCCTACACCAAAGATAAGGATGTGCTGGCCAAGGCGGTCGACAGCGCGTCGAAGGGGCTGAGTGTAAAGACGAGCCAGTTGGGGAGCACGGCGCAGGTGACAAGCGCGAGCCTGGCCACACTGCAGGCGACGGCGGTGAACATTCTGGCAAACCCGCAGACGGGACAGGCGCAGGCACAGGCGGTCGAAAACCTGTTGCAGAATCCTTTGCCGGCGATCGCGCAGGATCCGATGTTCGCGTTGAACGCGGCCTCGCAGGATGCATCGCTCACGCTGGGAAACGCGCTGCTCACGCAGGCGAACCTGGTGAAGGGGCTGCGTTTCTCGACGAGTCTTTCGAACGGGATGAGCGCGATGGATTCGTTGCGCGAACTGGTGCGCAGTGAGGAGCAGCTTCCCGGGCGCAAAGTGGTGCTGTACCTGGCGGACGGGCTGGAGTTTCCGGTGAACCGGCGCGATGTGGTCGACGACCTTATTAGCTATGCGAATCGATCGGGCGTGTCGTTTTACACGATCGATACGCGAGGATTGAATGTTGATGATCCGATGATTGAGGCCTTGGCGGCTCAGCGGCGCACGGGTGCGGAAAGCGTGGCCATGGTGAACGATCCGCATAACGGGCACTTTGAGGCCGATGACATGCAGTTGACGGCGGTGGCGAGCAAGCAACTGGCCATGCGGGAACTGGCGGAAGCGACCGGCGGATTCGCGGTAACGAATACGAACGAAATCGAGGGGCCGATGCAGCGGATGATGGAGGATATCCGCACGCACTATGAGCTGGCATACGCGCCGACGTCGACAACGTACGACGGGCACTTCCGGAAGATTGAAGTGCGAGTAACGCGTCCGAAGGTGACGGTGCAGACGCGCAAAGGGTACTACGCCGTACCGGATTTGAATGGAGAGCCGCTGCAGCCGTATGAATTGGTGGCGCTGAATGCGCTGAATGCACAGCCGGCGGGTCCGGTGTTTCCGTACGAATTCGCGGCGATGAAGTTTCGTCCGGATGCGAAGGCTGTGGAGTATGAAGTGGCGTTTGAGATTCCGCTGTCGGGGCTGAAAGCCATGCCCGACGCGAAGACCGGGACATCGCATTATCAGGCGGGGCTGGTGGCGTTCATTCACGATGGATCGGGGCAGGTAGTAGGAAAAGTAAGCCGGGAGTTGGCGCGGGACGTGACGAACACGGCAGATGCGGCGAACAGTCGGATTCTGTACGCCGAACCGGTGGAGTTGCCGCCGGGACATTATGTGATCGATGCAGCGGTGACGGATGAGCCGAGCGGGAAGACGTCGGTGAAGCGGGTGTCGCTGTTCGTGAATCCGGCAAAAGATCTGTCGCTGAGTTCGCTGGAACTGGTGCGGCGGTTCGAGCCGCTGAACGGGCCGCGGAATCCGGGGAGTCCGTTTGAGCTGGAGAATGGGCGCATCACGCCAACGCTGACCGATTCGGTGGCGGCGGGGATTCCCATGAGCGTGTACTTCGTGGTGTATCCGGCGAAACCAGCCGGAGCCGAGGCGACCAACGTCACCGTGGAGGTGATGAAGGACGGCAAGGCGATCGCGCGCAAGCCGCTAAACCTGGCCACGCCGGATGCGGATGGGTCGATCCCGATGCTGGTGCAACTTTCACCGGAGCCGGGACAGTGCGATGTGCTGGTGACAGCGAGGCAGGGAACGGCGGTAGCGCAGTCAACTTTGTCGGTCCGGATCGAGTAAGCTGATTTCTGTGGGTGGGGTTCTGGGATAATCTCGGGAGCGTCGAATCTGTCGGGTAAGAGTGGAGACGTCTTTCCATGTTTGCCTTGGGGTTGCGCAGACGCGCGTGGCTGATGGCCGGGCTGATCGCGGGGATGGCTGGAGGCATGGCGGGTCAGGAGAACGCTGCGCCGGTGCCGAACGCAGCGGATGACGTCGAAGTACAGACTCCGTACGTATTCAAGAGCAACGTGAGGCGCGTGATTGTCGATGTGGTGGTCTCCGATTCGCTGGGCAGGTCTGTCTCCGGGCTGACGGCGGAGGACTTCTCGATCGCCGAAGACGGCAAGGCGCAGAGTGTGCGCGCATTCGACGTGCACGATTTCGAGCCGGTTTCGGGACCGCTGCCATCTCTTCCTGATGCATTACCCGCCAATACATTTCTGAATGTGCCGAAGGGGCCGGAGCGCGGTCCGCTGTACGTCCTGCTGCTCGACCTGCTGAATATGGATGTGTCGGACCAGCCGCAGGCGCGCAAACAGTTGCTGGAGTTCATCAAGAAGAAGCCGCTGGGGACGCGGTTTGCGATCTACGCGCTGACCGACCGCCTGTTTCAGGTGCAGGGATTTACCGAGGACCGCAATCTGTTGGTGGAAGCGGTGGACCCGAAGAATCAGCACTCACGGCTGCCGAAAATCTTTTTGTATGCGGACAATTTCCGGCCATTCGTTTCAACGCCCGGAGTGCTGGCGCAGATTGGGCATTACCTGGCAGACTTGCCGGGGCACAAGAATTTGATCTGGTTTTCGGGAGCGTTTCCGTCGTCGATTATGCCCAACGGCGATCCGAGGACGGAGGCTTTGAGCGTCAGCGATCAGATCAAGGAAGCGACCGATAACCTGACTCGGGGGCGGGTTGCCGTGTATCCGGTGGATGTGCGTGGGCCGGTTCCGACCGGCGCAACTGCGAAAACGGCCTCGCCATCCAGCGGCCTCGCGGCTGACGCCATGTTGAATGCCAACTACATGACCGAGGAAGAAATTGCCTTCGCCACAGGCGGGCATGCGTATCACGACACCAACGATCTGGCGTCGGCGCTGACGGCGGCGACCGAGACCGGAGGGCACTACTACACGCTGACGTATTCTCCGAGCAATCAGAATTATGACGGCAAGTTGCGGCACATACGAGTTGAACTGGCGAAGCGTGGATATCGGCTGGAGTACCGGCGCGAGTATTACGGGAATCCTGTCGCGGGCGGGAAGCAGTCAGCGGGAGAATTACGCGCGGCGGCGGAGTTGGCGCCACTGGAAGTGAGCAAGCCGTCGAATTCGCTGTATCCGAACCTGCAGCATGGGGCGCCGATTGCGCATCAGTTGCTGTTTCGGGCTTATGTGCACACGCTGACTTCGGCGGCGAAAACTGCGCACAAGGTGGCGAAGGTTGCCGATCCGGCAAAGGCGGAACACGAGCACGAGAACGCGGAGAAACCGAAGCGCCACGTGCAGACGTACCAGATCGAATACACAATTGCGGCGCGGTATCCGTTGCTGGAGATTGCGGCCGCGGCCTATGACGACGACGGCAAAATTCTGAACTCAGCGATTCAGCGCTATATCGAACCGGGCACACAGTTTGGCGACAGCAAGACTGGCGGCGCGATTTACCGGGTGCAGCAGCAGTTTGAAGTGCCGGCGAACGCAGCGTCGATGCGAGTCGCCGTGCGGGATGTGGCGACCGACAACGTGGGCGCGCTCGAGATCAAGCTGCCTCTGGCTCCCGACGAGAAAGCGGTGAGTACAGACCCTGCCTCGGATCAACTGCCTGCCGCGAAACAGGAGTGATGGCGGGCACAGCACGGGAATCCTTCGACACCATATATTCCTTCCCAAGAAGGACGGGCGATCTGCCCGCACGAGGAGCGTCATGCGGTTATCTCATCGTCGAGTCAGTGCCGGATGCATGTTGCTGCTGAGCCTGGCGCTTACGGGATGCGGCAAGGGCAATGCCAGATTCTTCCAAGGGGGACCTCCGCCTCCTCCGTCGACGGAGTTCCTGTACGGCAGTACTTTGGTTGGTGTTGTAGCGACTGAGCAGATCGATACCACCAGCGGGGCGTTAAGCATCGCCGCGCAGACGTCGGGGAGCAATGGCACAAGCATCATCGCGAGTTCCTCGGGAGGATTCCTGTATGCCGTCGATCCCTCAGCAATGGGGGTTGATGGCTACTCGGTGGCGTCGAGCGGCGCAATCTCGGCGATTGGGGGCTCGCCCTTCGCGGCGTCCGGTGCGGCGGGCGGTCTTCAGGCAGTCGCGATCGATTCGACCGGAAAATATTTGTATGCCATCGGGGCCACGGCATCGGGTGGGTCCGGAACCGGGGTGGTAGTCGCGTATTCGATCAACACCACGACCGGGGCGTTGACCCTTCTGTCCGGGTCACCTTTTGCAGCGGGCAAGAGTCCGGTGGCCCTCGCCGCTGATCCTAAAGGACCTTTCTTGTACGTCAGTGACAGCACAATCGGGGTACTAGGGTTCTCGATCTCATCGAGCGGGGCGCTGACTCCGATAACAATGTCGCCGCCTGCGGCTGGCGGGCTGGATATGGCGATCACTCCGAATGGGACATACCTTTACTCAGTCGATGACGCCAGCCTCGTGAGCGCCTATTCGATCAACAGCACGACTGGCGTGTTGAAAGCGGTGGCTGGTTCGCCGTTCTCGTTTCAGGCAGGATCGGGGCTGGTTGCGAGCAAGGTCATCGTTGATCCGCTGGGAAGGTTCGTATACGCCTACAATACTGTCGGCAATCCCTCGACGATTGCCGGGTTCACGATTAACTCCGGCACCGGAGTTTTGACTGCGGTATCCGGTTCGCCATTCACGGCAGGTTCGGTCACAGTGGCTGTGGCGAGCCTGGCCATCGAGCCAACAGGCAAGTATTTGTACGCTTCGTGCGGTGGCGGAAATTGCGGCATCCTT
>Ga0187817_10001547_pt1 | contig 11385 bp, 10 predicted proteins | sample NC_wetland_sal_i_17_FD_132431 | JGI IMG/M metagenome (GOLD analysis project Ga0187817, IMG submission 132431) | Wetland sediment microbial communities from Neuse River Estuary, North Carolina, USA - SO4_2 | ecosystem: Environmental > Aquatic > Freshwater > Wetlands > Sediment | place: USA... | reverse complement strand
TGTCGCGGCTGTCTCAGTGGGTGAAGCGAACCCCTTCGGCCACCCGGCGGAAAGCGTGGTCGAACGCTACGCGGCGGCAGGCGTGCGCCTCTACCGCACGGACCGCGACGGTGTGATCACCGGGCTGACCGACGGCCAGAATCTCTCGGTGCGCACCTATGCGGAAGGAAATCCACGATAGATGATTTGTGTTTTGGGCGCTTCAGCGCGCAACGGATGGGGCTTACTCTTTGCGTTTGCCTGCGGACGCATCCAGGTGTTCGGAAATAACGCGGCGCGCCTCGTCCGCTTCCGATTCCGGGACACGGATCTCCGCGCCATGAAAGCCTTCGTGCGGCTCGTTGAGCGGGAACGGATCGGAGGAAACGGACTCAAGCGTGCGAATTCCCGCGCTTTCGAGCAAGCTCCGGATCACCATCGCCTCCGCAGCTGTGCCGGCGGTGTGAACGATCACTACGCGCTCGCGGGAATGTTGACCTTTCATCGCCTTATGAGGAACCGTCCGCTCCCACTCTCATTTTAACTGACATATTGGATCATCATTCGTCGTCTGGTAAATCCGGACCAATAGCGGCGCATCTGGGGACCATGCTGGAGACGACAGTGTAAGCAACCCTGTGTGGGCGTCCTCCTGGGTAGCGCCACCTGTCCACCCGTCTTGGGGCATGCTATGAGCGGGCCTCATTTCAAACTTCACCTCATGTTCGCAATGAATCGTGAGATTTACGGGGGACACCATTTTATTCGTCGTTAGGACGGCAAGTATAACCCGCTCCCCTCCTTTAGGAGTCGGAGAATCTGGCGACATGGCCATCGTAGGTTTGAGCGGCTGTGCCATGGCAGAGGAATTTATCATCGCTTGTTGATTTTCCAGCCTTGTTTGCTGATCGTAGTTCACGGCATTCAAACGGCTGATCTCGTTTCCACGCCATTGGGCGCTAGTATATTCATCCTGCCATGCAAAAAACATGGAAAGCATAAGGGCGGCGAGAAAAATACCTACGGCTACTTGCTTCTTTCTCCGCTTCTCTGGAAATAAGAAATACAGTGAAAAAACGCTTCCCGTTACCAGTGCAATCCAGTGATGGAGAACTTCTTTTACGAGAATGGTTAGCGGCATACTATCTCACTCTTTGCGTGAGGTAGTTATACTACAGGACTGGCTGTGCCACCGCAAAGTGACCGGGAATTTTCCGGCCCCCCCGCTCAATGTCCCCAGCGCATTCGCAGCCACATCCGCAGCGCCATGACAGCTAGCCCGCCGACGGTCCCAGCAAAGGCGTTGTACTCGTGATTGCGGCGGTAGAGCGCCCACGAGAATGTGTTCTGCGTCGCAGCACGCTCGTTCCCGTGTGCGGCGGTGAGGCGCGGGAAGAATGGCGGCACGCGCGCGGCGTAGGCCTCGAAGGACGCGCCGAACCGTTCGCGGAGGCCGCTTTCTTCATCGCGGATCACGAGGGAATAGAAAACGGCAAAGTAGACGACAGCCAGCAACGCGGCCGGCCAGGAATTGCCGGCGACCGCGAATCCCGCGGCGAGGAGCGCGCTGCCGAAATAGAGCGGGTTGCGCGTGTGCGCGTAGGGGCCTGTGGTCGCAAGTTCCTGGCCCTTGCGAAGATGGCCCGCGGCTGCCGCGCGCACCAACAATCCAAGCGCGACGATCATTCCTCCGCAAAGGATCGAGCGAGGCGACGGCGAAGCCAGCAGCCAAAAAATCACCGCGACGGGATAACCCGCGCGCACGCGCCAGCGCATCCAGAATGTCCGGGGACGCGTCACGGCCCGCGCTCCAGACGGCGCTCGACGGCGGCGGCGACTTGCTCCACGGTGATGGAGAGCATGCCCTTGCTATAACCCGAGCCGCGGCGATAAGTTGTCTTGCAAAACTGCGCGTTCCGGACCACCACATCGCGCGGCGAAAAGGGTCCATTGCGCGATGGATCGGTCGGGCCGTAAAGGCCGATCACGGGCGCGCCGAGCGCGGAGGCGAGATGCAGTGGACCCGTGTCCGCGGAAACGACGAATTTCGCGCGGCGCAGGAGCGCCATCAACGGGCCAAGGCCAAGTGGTATGGCGACAGGAGGCGAATCACCGGCTGCCTCCACCACGCGGCGCGCCAAATCGTCCTCGCCGGGGCCGAAAGTAACGACGCCGCGCCAGCCATGGCGTACGGCAAGCACACGGTGCAGCTCGCCATAGCGCTCCGGCGGCCAGCGCTTCGAGCGCCAGCCTCCGCCGGGATTCAGGACGAAGTATTCGGCGATGCTTCGCGCGGCGAGTTCGCGCGTCACGTGATCGTCATCCTCGGGCAAGACCGAGAGCGGAAATCGCGGCGTGAAGCCACTCGCGGGCCACTCTGCCCCGGCGCACTCCGCGAGCGTGAGATTGTGCTCGACTTTGTGCGCGCCGCGAGGATGGAGCCGCTCTGTATACAGCAGCGCGGCCAAGACTTCACGCGCGTAGCTCATGGAAAAACCGATACGGCGCGGCGCGCCGGAAGCAAAGGCAAGGATAGCCGACTTGTATAAGGCCTGAAAATCAATGGCGCAGGTGTATTTCGCGACGCGCAACTTCGCGAGCCCGGCCGCGAATCCACCGGGGGTCTTGCGGCCAATAGGAATTACTTCGGTCAAATCGGGATTGCCTTCGAGCAGCCGGCCCCAGCGCGGCTCGACGGCCCAATCAATGCGCGCGTCCGGGAACGCGTCGCGAAGAGCGGCGGCGGCGGGGAGCGCGTGGATGATGTCGCCCATCGAACCCAGCCGCACCAGCAAGAATCGAGGCTCAGGCATCGGCGGATTGGCGAAGGCGGGCGAGAAGATCGCGCGTGGAGTGGCGCTTCGGGTCGCCGACGATGGCGACGCGGATGCCGAGGAACGCCGCAAGTTCACGCTCGGGGACGGTTTCCGCCGTGTAGTCCGTGCCCTTGGCATGAACGTCGGGCTGGAACTCGCGCAGCAGCGAAGTCACATCCGGCTCGCTGAAAATCACGACGTGATCCACGGCGGCGAGCGCAGCCACGAGCGCGGCCCGCGCGCGTTCGGTCAAAATCGGCCGGCCTTTGCCTTTCAGTTTTCGCGCGCTCGAATCGGAGTTCACTCCCACGACAAGCACATCGCCTTCGGCGCGCGCCGCCTGCAAATAGCGGACGTGCCCGGCGTGGAGCAGATCGAAGACGCCATTGGCGAAAACGATCGTGCGACCGGCGCGGCGATGCTCGGCGATGACTTCGTGCAGGCCCTCGCGGGAAAGAATTTTTTCGCGGGTGTCCATGCGCCTTACCGCTGGGCAGTGGCTTCGCGGCGCAGCGCGGATTCGAGTTCGGCGCGAGTGACGGTCGCGGTGTGGCGTTTCATCACCACGATGCCGCCGGCGTAGTTCGCCAAGTGCGCCGCTTCGAGAAACGACGCTCCCGCGGCAAGAGCCAGCGTAAAAACGGCGATCACGGTATCACCGGCGCCCGTGACGTCCACTGGAGTGTCCGAGCCGTAGATGGGAATGTGGCGCGCCGGCGGGCTTTCGCGAGCGCCCTGCGGGGCGCGCTCGAAAACGGCCATGCCGTCCTTGCCGCGCGTGACGATAAGAGCTTCGAGACCAAGGTCGTCCAAGGCGCGGCGCCCCAGCTCTTCGAGCTTGGCCACGTCGGTTCCGACGCGGGTGTGATAGGCAGCTTCGAGCTCAGGCTCGTTGGGCGTGGCGGCGATCACGCGGGTATCTGTGTAATCGAGCAAGCGATAGCGCGAATCGAGCGTGATTCGCGCGGCGGGCAGCTTGCGAACGAGCGCCGGGCTGACGGCGCCCAGTCCGTAATCGGATATCAGCACGACTCCGGCGCGGCGAGCGGCGCGGCGGGCCTTGCGCTCAATAGCTTCGGCGACGCGCGGCGGGAGCTCTCCCGATGGCTCGCGGTCCACGCGAAGCACCTGCTGCTCGGTCGTGTGCGTCCATCCGGCGAGATAGCGCGTCTTCACCGGCGTGGCCCAGTCCGCGCTGGCACCTTGGGCTGCACCACCAGTCGCAGCCGGAACGCGCAGAATGCCCGCCACATCAATCCGTTTGCCGCGGAAGACGTCGAGCAGCGCGCGGCCAGTCGGGTCGTTGCCCACGATGCCGACGGGCAAGACGCGCGCGCCGAGGTCGGCGAGATTGTTGACGGCGTTCGCGGCTGCTCCGGGAAACGCCTCGGTGCGGCGATGGCGCAGGATCAGCACCGGCGCCTCGCGGGAAACGCGTGAAATTTCGCTGGAGACGAATTCATCTACGACGAAATCGCCGATCACTGCAACGGTTTGGCGCGGGAATGCAGCGACGATATCGAGCAGGCGTGTGAGATCCGCGCTGGAGTCGGTAGAGGGCGCGAGGGCGCGCTTTGGCGGACGCTTTGCTTTCTTGCGATGAGCAGCCACGGGCGAGACGTTATCACATCGGCGGCGAACGCGGCAATCAGCGACGCGTCTTCGCGGAGGCGAGGATTGTGCGGAGGAGATCGTCGGGGTGATCGGGGTGAAACGAGGTGCGGCAGAAAAACAGCATATCGCTTGTCCGGTGGGCGGAGGAAAGATTGAAGATGTCCTTCTCGGTGCAGATCAGGGCGTCGGCGCCGGCGCGGCGGGCTGCGGCTTCGATTGCCTGCGCGTCCTCATTTGAATAGCGGTGATGGTCGGGGAAAAATTTGCGGCCGGCGACGCGGAATCCCCACGCGCGGAGATCGGCGAGGAACGCGGCGGGATTGCCGATGCCGCAGAAGGCGAACAGGTTTTTCGAGCGCGCGTCCGCCGCCTCATCGCCGGCTGATCCCTCTCGGAAGGTCCGAACGGAATCGAGGCGCGGCGCGGCATAAAAAATCGGCGCATCGGAATAGCGGCGGACGGCGACTTCGATGGCGGGGGCGTGGGGCGAGCGCGTGATGATGATGACGTGCGCACGCGCCAAGGCCCAGCGCGGCTCGCGCAACCGCCCGGCGGGCAGCAGATGCCCGCCGCCAAAGGGATTCGTCGCGTCAATCAGGACGATGTCCACGTCGCGCGCGAGGCGAAGATGTTGAAAGCCGTCATCCAGAATGAAGCAGTCCACGCCGCGGCCGGCGAGTGCGCGTCCACTCGTGAAACGGTTCGCACCCACGCCGATGGGCACGGCATCGCCCAGACGCGCGGCGAGCAATTGCGCTTCATCGCTCGATGGTCCCGCGGCAGACGTGAAGCCGCGATAGCCGCGCGTCAGAATGCCGGGGCGCTTGCCCTCGGCCAGCAAGTGTTCCGCGAGCCAGAGGACCATGGGCGTCTTGCCGGTTCCTCCGGTGGTTAGATTGCCAACGCTAATCACCAAGCCGTCAAGCCTCCTCTGGCGAAAGAGGCCGCAAGCGTAGGCGCGCGCGCGGAAGTGAGCAGCCGCGCCATAGAGCAGCGCAAATGGCCAAAGCAGCGATTGCTTGAATGTCACGAAGCGCCACCTTCGCTGCCGAGCAGGCCAGCGATGCGGTCGAGCGTGCGCGCGGCTGAGCCGCGATTGCGCTCGGCGAGCAGCCGCGCCGCCGCGCCCATGCGCTGGCGCAGCGCATCGTCCTCAATCAGCCGCACCCAGACTTTTCCGAGCTGCTGGCCGCTCGCGACCTGAACGGCGGCTTGAGCAGCGAGGAATTGCGCGGCCATCTGCCGAAAGTTTTCCATGGACGGGCCGAAGACCGGCGGCCTGGAGAACCATGCCGGCTCGAGAATATTGTGTCCGCCCACGGGAACGAGCGAGCCTCCCACGAAGACAGCGTCGGCGAGGGCATACAATCCCGCCAGTTCGCCGATGGAATCGAGGACAATCACGTCCGCGCTTTCATCAAGTGATGCAGCCAGGTCGAGACGGCTGCGGCGAACCACGTTCCAGCCGCCGGCGGCGACGATAGCGCAGGCGGCGTCGAAGCGGTCCGGCTTGCGCGGCGCGAGGACGAGCAACGCGTGGCGCCACTGGCGTTGCACGATGTCATAGGCCGCGAGCACGGATTCCTCTTCCTCCGCGGCGACGCTCCCGGCCACGAGCACCGGCCAGCGCTCCTGGCGGCGCGCCTCGCCTTCCAGCCAGCACGCGAACGGCGAGGCGGGGGGCGACTCGGCGTCGTACTTCAGATTGCCGGTCACTTCGACGCGCTCGGTGGGCGTGCCCATTTCCGCGAGGCGCGCGGCATCCTCGGGCGTCTGCGCCAGGAAGAGCTCGGCATCCTGCATCACGCGCGCAAAAAACGGGCCGATCAGGAATTTCCACCGCTTGAAACGGGCGAACGAACGCTCCGACACGCGTGCGCTCGCGAAGATCACAGGCACGCCGCGCGCGCGAGCTTCGCGCAAAAAGTTCGGCCAGATTTCAGTCTCCATGATAACCACCAGCGCGGGGCGTATGGCGCGCAAGGCAGCGCGCACGGGCGGGCGCCAATCCAGCGGAAAGTAAAAAATAGCGTCGGCGGAGGCGAGGCGTTCGCAAGCGAGGCGCCGGCCGGTTTCGGTGGTGGTGGAGACGAAAACCGCGCGCGAAGGGAAACGTCGCTTCAAGGCCTCCACGAGCGGCTTGGCGGCAAGCACTTCTCCCACCGACACAGCGTGGATCCAGACCGCGCCCGAGGCGCCAGCCTTGGCGGCAATCTCCGGCGGGAGGCTGCCGAGACGTTCGCGCACGGAGCGCAAGGATTCGCCATGTCGCCAGGCGCGGAGAGCGTAGTAGGGCGCGAGAACGAGCATGGTCGCCGCCGTCAGGATGCGATAGAAAAGATACATGGGAAGGCAACGCGCGCGGCCTGCTTGCCGGCAGGCAGGCTCCGGGAGCCGGTTCACAACGCGCAAGAGCCGTATTATAGTGGCAGCCGCCGGAAACAGGCACAACTTCCCGCAAACGCAGGGCATCGCACGGGGGGATCATGAGGCGAGTGGGCAGGCTCGATGCGGCGGTGTGGCTGGGCGCTCTGTGCGCGATGGTGGTGTACTTTGGCGCGGCAGCCCGCGCGGGCAGCACGCCGGTGAGCGGCACGCGCACCGGGCGAACTGCGGCTGGCGCGCGAGATACGAAACCATCCTTGCCGCGCGATAGCCACGACGGATTGACCATCTCTGTGGACACATACACGGACGCGAATCGCGCGAAAAAGACGTTCGGCAAGGCGAATCCGCTCCGCGTGGGAATTCTGCCCGTCGAGGTGTTTCTGCGGAACGATACACGGGAGGCCATGCGCCTCACACTGGACACCATACGCCTCGACATGCACCTCGGCGGCTCTGGGAATCAAAACATTGCTTCGCTCTCGCCCGGAGACGCCGCGCTGGCCATTGCATATCCACGAGGCCCCGCGACGGCCTCAAGCCCCTGGGGATTCGGGTCGAGCGATAAGAAGGTGAACAGCATCGAGGACATCCTGCGGTCGTTTTCGCTGGACGATATCTCGCCGCCGATGAGCACGATTCACGGCTTCTTGTACTTCGATATGAGCCGCCATGTCGAATGGGCGGCGAATTGCAGCTTGTATGTGCCGGATGTGGTCACCGTCCCGTCGAACAAGGTGCTGATCTATTTCGATGTGCCGCTGGCGAATGCGGCGCAGGCGTCCGTGCCTTGAGCAGGACACTATCCGCGCGGCCGATTTGCATCCGGCGGGGTGCGACGGTTATGATGGCCGTCTGATGCCACAGTCGCCCCGGCGGTTTTCAGCAATCCTCGCTGCTTTCGCGCTGTGCTTGAGCTTGTCCCTCCGTGCGAGCCCGTCCGCGAAACCACAGTCGAGCGGCGCTCCAGCGATCTTTCCTCTGAGTGACGTGAAGCCCGGCTTGAAGGGCGTCGTCTATACGATTCTCTCCGGCGACCAGATCGAAAAAATAGATGTGGAAGTGATCGGTGTGTTGCACAACGCGCTGGGGCCGAAAGAGGACGTCATCGTCGTGCGCCTGCTCGGCAACCGGGCCGACTTCACAGGCGTGGCCGCCGGGATGAGCGGCAGCCCTGTTTATTTCGATGGCAAGCTGGCAGGGGCGCTGGCCCTGCGATTCGGCGAGTTCACCAAGGAGGCGATCGGCGGCGCAACGCCGATCGAGGAGATGCTCAGCGTGGAAAACGCTCCGGCGGCATCGGATGCGGCGCATGAGGCATCCGCCACCGGCGCACCGGAGGCAGCGCCACAGCGCATTGCGCTACCGCGCGATTTCGCGCAGCGCACCGCGGCCGGAGCTGGGCAAACCCTGGTTCCCATCGAGACGCCGTTGATTTCCAGCGGGCTTTATCCCGAGGCATTGGCGCGGTTTGGCAAGGAACTTTCGTCTTGGGGAATCGAGGCGATGGAAGGGGGAACGGCGGCCGCGTCGCCCGAGGACAAGAACATCCAGCCGGGCGATATGGTGGGAATTGATCTGGTCCGAGGAGACCTATTGATCTCAGAGGGTTGCACGGTGACGACCGTGGATGCGGGCCGGATTTTGGCGTGTGGGCATCCGCTGTTCGGATTTGGCGCCGTGAAGATGCCTCTCTCTCGCGCGCACGTTCTGCTGACGCTGGCCTCCTCGATGGGTTCCACGAAGATTATGTCCATCGGCGGGACCATCGGCACACTGACGCAAGACCGGCAAACAGCGGTGATGGGCACGCTAGGCGACGCGCCAGCGATGATTCCGATGGACGTGACGCTCGAAACTCCCGGCGCATCGGGCGCTCCCGCGGACAAAAAACAATTTCACTTCGAGGTGATCGAGAGCCCGCAATTGACTCCCCTGCTCGTGGCGCTGGCGGCCTACAACGGCATTGTCGGAAGCCCCGCGTATGGCGAAGGCTCGACGCTCGAACTCGAAGGCGATATTGACCTGAAGGATCACACGCCGGCGCACCTGGAAAATCTATTCGCGCCGACGGACCAGCTCATTCCCACAGGCCAGTTCGTGGCCATGGACGTCCAGGCCGCGTTCTCGGAAATCTATTCCAACCCGTATGAACTGCCGCACGTGGACCGGATCGTGCTGCGGATCAAGGCGCTGCCGGAGCGCCGCTGGGCCGCGATTGACAGTGCCTGGCTGGAAAAAAACGAGGTGCATCCGGGAGAAACCGTCGGAGTGAAAGTTCTACTGCGGCCGTACCGCGGCGCGCCGTTCATCCAGGAAATTCCGGTGACGATCCCGCAGCAGGCTGGTCACGGGACGCTTGAGATTGTCGTAAGCGACGCGGACTTCCTGAACCGCAACGTGCAGTCCCTGGCGGCGAGCTCCGAGGGGCACCTGCCCGGCCTGGAGGAGCTGATCCACTTGGTCAACCGGGAGCGGCAGAACGATTGCCTGTATGCCACGCTGCTGGAGGCCACACCCACCATGATGGTCGAGGACAAGGAAATGCCGAATGTTCCAATTTCGGAAATCCATGTGCTCGGCCAGCGGCAGAATCCCGCGGGCGCGCGAATGATATGGCAATCGTCGGAGGGAGAATGGCGCGTGGATATGCACCAAGTGATCTCCGGCCAACGGTTTCTGGCAATTACGGTGAAATGAAGCCCGCTTCCCACAGGAGATTCCAATTGATGAAGGGACGCTTAGCAGCGGCGTGCCTGGCCGTCCTGGCAGGCATCGCGTTTGCGATGATTCCGGCGGCGCGCGCGGAGCACACCCGCTCCTGGCGCCAAGCGGATTTCTCCGACTTCGAGAAAGGGACGGCCAACGGCGTGGCGATCCGCAGCGATGGCAGGCTGGTGCCCGCCCCGCGGTTCGCGCCCTTCGCCGATCCGAACCTCGCCTACGCGCAAGCGCTGCTGCTCGATTCGCACGGCCGGCTCTACGCCGCTGGCGGACCGGACGCCAAGGTGTTGCGCTTCGACGATTCCGGCAAAGCCACGACGGTTTTCGAATCGTCCGAGTTGGCTGTGCGCGCCATTGTTTTCGATGAGAAGGACAATCTCTACGTGGGAACCTCTCCGGACGGCAAGGTGTACAAAGTCACCCCGGACGGACAGAAGAGCGTGTTCTTCGAGCCAAAGACGAAATACATTTGGACCCTGGCGCTCAGTGCGCAAGGGACGCTCTTCGTGGCGACCGGAGATAAGGGCCAGGTCTTCGCCGTAACGCCGGACGGAAAAGGCCAGCTTTTTTATCAAAGCGACGAGCGCCACGCGCGCTCGCTGGCCTTCGACGCCAAAGGCAACCTGCTGATCGGCACGGAACCGGACGGCTTGATTCTGCGCGTCCCCATCGAACAGAAAAAACCCGGCGCGATTCCCCAGGCGGGCGAATCCTTCGCCCTGTATGAGACGAGCAAAGGCGAGGTGGATTCGCTCGTAGAGGACACGGACGGGAATCTCTACGCCGCGGCCATCGGAGAAAAAGCGCACATTCCCGGTGCGCCGGTGATGGTCCAAACTGTCGCGCCGCCCCCTCCGGTTGCTGCCGCGCCCGCCGGACAAGCACAGGCCGCGCAGGCCCAGGTTGCCGCGCCGCAACCGGCTGCGCTGCAGACCTACATCGTTCCGGTATCCGGAGGAACCGAGATCGTCAAAATCGCCCCGGACGGATCGCCGGAAACCGTCTGGACATCGCCGGACAGCTTGGTGTTTGCCATGGCTCTCTCGCCGGAAGGCAAACTCCTCCTCGGCACCGGCGACAAGGGAGAAATCATCGAGATCGAAGGCCATCACACGTATTCGAGCATCGCCAAGACCGACGCCGCGCAAGTGACCAGCTTCGTTGCCGGACCTAGCGGAAAAATGTTTGCCGCCACCGCCAACCCTGGAAAGATCTTTGCGCTCGGGCCGGGATTCGAGCCGGAGGGCAGCTTCGAATCCAGCACCTTCGATGCGAAAATCTTTTCGCGCTGGGGCCAGCTGACGTGGGGAGATGAAAACGGAGCATCGCGCGGAAAGGCGCAGTTCTACGCGCGCTCGGGCAACACGTCGAACCCGGATAAGAATTGGAGCGCGTGGGCCGGTCCCTATGATAAGCCGGAGGGAGAAACCGTGGACGCACCGCCGGCGCGATTCGCGCAATGGAAGGTGGTCTTTCGCGGCGTGGATCAAGCCGATTCACGGGCCGATTCACGGGCCAATGTCCCGAGCATTTCCTGGGTCAGCCTCTCGTTCCTGCCGAAAAATGTCGCGCCCGTGATTGACGACATCGCCCTGCAAGACCCGGGCGTTCGAGCGACGGGATTTCCCGCGGGTGGCGGCGGTCCCGGAACAGGCGCGCCCGTGCAGCTCCGGATGCCGCACGGTCCCGGCGCAAACCCATCGCCTCCTCCGCTCAATGGAGAGCCCTCCGCGCGAACAGGCCATGCGGAATCTGCGCCGCAGGGGTTCGAGGAAAAGGGCTATCAAAGCGTGCTATGGAGCGCCCACGACGACAACGACGACGATCTCGTTTTCTCCATCTATTATCGCGGCGAGGGCGAGAAGGA